>Ga0207700_10000755_pt1 | contig 18641 bp, 14 predicted proteins | sample LARL82metaG_FD_184348 | JGI IMG/M metagenome (GOLD analysis project Ga0207700, IMG submission 184348) | Corn, switchgrass and miscanthus rhizosphere microbial communities from Kellogg Biological Station, Michigan, USA - LAR L8-2 metaG... | ecosystem: Host-associated > Plants > Roots >...
CAAAAATATGGTTGTAATGAGGAATGCGCAGCCCGATTCCTACGCCGAAGTCTTTGTATCCGTTGAAACGATTTGCGGGCATAAAGCTGATAAAGAGAGAGGGGATTCCTGAAATATTTTGAAATAGAGGACCAGCGGCGTTCCACCGGTCCTCTTCAACTGAGAGGACCTGAAACTATTTGCTGTCGCCCTCTTTTGGCATGGGCTTACCGTCTGTCCGGCATTCGCCTTTACCTTTGCAATCATTCTTGCCTTTGGTGGATCCGCAGCCGCCTTTGCCTTTGCAGGAGTTCTGTCCCTTGCAGGCATGCTTATCTTTCTTTGACTTGGTGGCCTTTTTCCCGCTGTCGGCTTTGGGCGCTTTGTCTTTATCGCCGCCAGTGTCCTGGGCGAGTACGGTTTGTCCGGCCATAAATCCTGTCAGAGCGGCACCCATAAGCAGTAAACGTACAGATTTCGTCATTTGGTAAATCTCCCTTCCGAGTTTTTTGAGATGTCTGACGAGAGCATTATCCGGCCGCATACAGGGCCTTAACCACTCTCGATCAGCGTCCTTTGAAGTACGTACAGCAATGCAAAACAGATTGCTTCTTTGTGAAACATCATTCGGCGGCACGCACCGCCGGTTACAGGTGAATCTTACATGTTCACAGGGACAGATATGCGAGGGAATACTAACATGCGGATGCATGGGGAATGAAGTCCTTTTCACTTCGTCCCAGATGTCGCCTTAGATTCGGCTAATTTTTGCGTTGCACCAGAAAGTGGGCCAAGTCCTTAAGTGTCTGTGCCCGCTGAGCAAATGAGTCGAGCGCGCTGCACCCGGAAGAGACCAGCGCATCGGCCCGGCGCAGCGATTCCTCGATCCCAAAGAGCGAGGGATACGTTGCTTTTTCTGAAGCAGTGTCTTTGCCTGCGGTCTTGCCCAGTTGCTCAGAAGACTGCGTAACGTCAAGCACGTCATCCACGATCTGGAATGCCAGGCCAATGGAGCGGCCAAAGTCGCGCAGGCGCTGGATCTCAGCCAGCGATCCCCCCGCGTATATGCCTCCGCTTACCAGGCTGGAAGTGATGAGCGCTCCGGTTTTGGAGCGATGGATATATTCCAAAGTTGCAGCATCAGGACGCTGGCGCTCGGCTTCAAGGTCTTTGACCTGCCCGCCAATCATGCCATCTACCGTGCCAGTGCCGCGCGCAATCTCTTCGATGATCTTCACTCGCGCTTCCGCTGGGCACTTCAGCCGCGCCAAAACTTCATAGGCCTGGGTTTGCAGCGCGTCGCCGGCGAGAATGGCCAGCGCTTCACCAAAGACAACGTGGCAGGTTGGCTTGCCGCGGCGAAGATCGTCATTATCGAGCGCGGGCAGATCGTCATGAATGAGCGAATACGTGTGCAGCATTTCCAGCGCGCTGCCCAATTCTTCAACGCCCTCAGGCAGGCGTCCGGCGATCATGCGCGCGGCTTCAAGACACAGGATGGGACGAAGGCGCTTGCCTCCAGCAAAAACACTGTGTCGCATGGCCTGATGGATGGAGTCCGGCCGCTGCGTGGCGGCGGGCAAAAGCTTTTCCAGCGAAGCGTCAATGGTGCGCTGGCCTTGCGCAAGGATCTCATTCAGCATGAATACTGAGTATAAAACAATGACAAGTCGCTGGGACCAATTCGCCATTACCGGGAGTGTTGGACCGTCCAAGAGCGGCAAAACAACTGAATTGCGTGGAAGAACTCAGGCGAGAATCGAAAATTGAATGCATGAAATAAATGAAACGAAATGCTGGCGAGAGACACTAGCTATACAGTGCAAAGTGCCATTAACTAGGCAATAAACACCCACGGTGGATATTTGCAGGCCCAAATCATTTGATAGCAAGGACAAATAATGGCTCACGATAGAAGAAGGCGTACTCTGATTTGGTGCTATGCATTCGCCTGGGCCTTTATCTTGGCTGGAGGACTCTCAGCGAATTGCGCTACGCAGAGCAAGCGTCAGGTCACATTGAAGGCAAGCAACAATTCTCCTTCGCCCGGGGAAGGAATAACAGTCACAGCAACGTTGCAGCCACCGGAAAGGGATGCGAGATACTTTTTTGAGTGGGGCGACAACACTTCTGCCGCCGGGATGCAAATGACCAATACAGCCGCCCACTCCTATTCTGCAGTCGGCGCATATGTGGTGACGGTCCGGGTAGAGAATTCCGATCACCAGTTTCTCGCAAATGCCACGATAAATGTTACCGTCAATAATCCAATCACATTTTCCCTCCCAGCCTACCGGGTGCAGCTCACTACAGACCGTAGTTCGGCAAAGGCGGGTGAGCAGATTGCATACTCGGCCAAAGTGACGCCTGAAGCACCCGGGCTTTCATTCGTATTTGAATGGACGACAGGTTCATCCAGCGAGCAAAGCAGCTCTCAAACCGCAACACATGCCTATGAACGTCCGGGACAGTACAAGACGAGAGTTATCGTTTACAAAGATGGAAAGCGGGTTGCGTCGAGCAATCTAGTAACAGTACAGGTACAAGAAGTATTGAGCAGCCTGACACTGGAAAGACTGGGAGGCACTCTCAATACGCGGCAAAACGATACCTTTACGGCAAGACTTGAGCCGGAGCCTTTATCGGGAACAAGCGTTGAATACTGTTTCATGTGGAGTGACGGATCTGGCGACGAATGTGGAAGCGCAACCAAACGACTTCATGCATACAGTGATGCGGGAACATACCAAGTTTCTGTCTCCGCTTCCCTGAACAAAGGAGCAAGAATTTTCAGCCAGCCACTGGACGTGACGGTCCAGAAACTTGCGCCATCCACACCTGCTTTCCCGATTGCACATCCGAGCCCCGATACAAAGCCTGAACCCACTAAAGTTCGGCCTATACCGGGCTACAGGGTTATCGTTAAAGCTGAGTCACTCAAACAGGTAAAGGGTAAAGCCGTCGTTGTTGAGGCCGTGCTTACGCCCAAGCCCCGCCTTGGCAGCAGGGTTCAATATTGTTTTGCCTGGAAGGAAGGACCAGATGCGGCTTGCCAAACTGCGCCTTTCGGGAGCCACATGTACACGGCAGCAGGGACGTATGACGTGCAAGCAGCCGCGATTGTTGATGGCGCATCGACTGATTTGAGTCCTGCGATCGAAGTGACGGTCATCTCGTCTGGAAGGCCGATCCTAATTACTGGCGCAATCATTCTGGGGACTCTGGCCGCTGCGATGGGACTGCGTCAGTCGCAGAGATTTTTTAGACTTAAAGTGACCGCCAAAGCTGATTCAGGACGATATCGAGTTGCGAAAGCCAAGGAGTTGCAGGTTGGATTGTACGTCCATGTGCGCTGTGTGCCGCAGAATCCCCGGTTGCGCATGAAGCCTGTGAATATTGTGGAGAAAGTGAAAGGGGTTACTCATGTCTGAGGCCAAGCTGACCTTGAATACTCTCTTTGGTCTGCCCGATGAGAAGTTCTATACCAAAGCCTTGAGTGCGGGAATGAGCACAGAGGGATTGGTAACAACCAAGGAAAAAATACTAAGCGCTCTTCGCGGATTGCGTTGGAGAGCGATTGAAACAGAGTTCCGCGATAAGGCGGTTGATCTGCTGAACATGGATGTGTTGGATCTTGTTACATCGACCTGGGAGAAATATAACACTCTGGCAGAGCTGGCCGACCGCACGAAAGCTAACAATGAAACCGCTTTTGTTCCACTTGTGGACCATTCAATCGACTGCGAACTGCACCCTTATGTGGAGATCCGAATGGGCAGTTTTGTCCAGCAGATCGTGTTTGATGTTACGGCAGAAATCAAAATGAAAGGTCTTATACTCAAGATTGGAGAGGGGAAGATCAAGGCCATTGAAGCCGGTTCTTGTGAAGGCGATGGTGAAATCAAAATCAAAGAACTTACTTTGCGTGAACAAAAATTCGGTCCCCTTAACCTGCCTGGAGCAGTTAATTTAGGAAGCGGCATTGCACTCGCATAGCGTGGGATATCCCATCGGCCAAGGCGACTGAAAATCAAAAAAGGAAGCACCTTTCGATGCTCCCTTTAGACGGAGGAGGGTACAACGATATTTTTCAGGCGGCGTGCGCGTGAGAAAGCGGCTTGGTGTGGCTGGCTGCCAGGACGATAGCCCGCACATCGGAGGCATAGCAACAATCGGCGGCGCCTGCTGCCAGCGCGTTGGCCCACATAGTTTCATCGGCCAGGCGATGCGTGCAGACAATGGTGGTGGATGCAAAATCCCGCTTGAGCTGCTGCACTTCATTCAGCGCGGCCAACTCAAGATCAACAATCGCCACATCAGCCCGGTATCTGGGAATGGCTAAACGCAAGGCATCCACATCTCCGGCCAGATGCACTACGCGGAAATGGTTATAGAGGGATTTCTCCAACATCTCCGCAGTTTTGCTGTTGCTTTGGGCGACAACTACACTCAGCGGTTTCATGAAAGGCGTCCTCATTGGCTGTGCGAAAACACTTCGGTTGTTTTCGTTTGGACTTTCACGGCTGCTGGACTTCCGCAGGCTTTTAGGGAAACTATTTCTTTACGGTCTGCGCCCGATCGGCAGGTTCATAGGGCTCAGGTTGCAACTTGCCATTCTGCCGCAGCAGAATCTCAACTTTGCCTTCAGCCTCTTCCAGTTCCTTGCGGCAGGAGGAAGAGTGCTTCAGGCCTTCTTCAAAGAGCTTCAATGCCTCTTCAAGAGGGACATTGCCACGTTCCAACTCGTCCACGATTTGTTCCAACCGTTGAAGGCAATCCTCAAACTTAGGCACAGAGCCGAAACTCCATGGCACATTTTAACCCGATAAGCCGGAGACACTCCGTTTATTTTTTCCACAATATGGAATAAAAATGAAAACCATTCAGAGCCAGCGTGCAGTTCTGTGAAGGTCCGCCAATATTCGCTTCCGGCGCGGTGCCTGTCAAGGCAGAGATCGGGAAGAACCTATCTGTCTTTTTCCCGATAAGCGCAACGTCGAAATGGTTCGTTTGAAATCCTGAGTTACGCTACTTGCGCTGGAAAACATTAACAAAAGCTAATCCTACAACCCGCTTAATCTCTCTATTAACCCCACGTTAAAAATCAGCCCGCCCGACTTTTAGAACCCTTAGCTGTGGCAACCAGAAGCTCTGCTTATCGGTTCCAATTTCGCAAGTTAGAGGTGGTCCATGAAATCCAATTCGTTGCCGTATTTTGTCGCTTCAACCTTTATGTTGTTTTTGCTTTCATCCTATTCCGCTGGAGAGTCTTTCCAGAGGCCTATCCACACACCTACGTGGACGCGGGCAGAGAGCTTTGGCGGCAGCGGGACAGAGAGCCCGTCCACAGTTAAGGTCGATACGCGCGGCAATCAATACGTGACCGGCGGTTTTTCCTTAACTGCAAGATTTGGCAACAAAACACTCGATTCGGCCGGTGGCACTGACATCTTCCTTGCGAAATTTGGGCGCTCCGGTGAACTGCGCTGGCTGATCCAAGCTGGTGGCACTGGAGATGACGTGGGGAACGATATCGCTTTTGATCGGGAGCAGAATATTTATCTGGCCGGCTCGTTTACTGACAGCGCGACCTTTCCTTCCGTCAACGGCCCATCCAAGACGGTGACCGGCGCGGCAGAGACGATTTTCCTGGCGAAATACGACCCCTCAGGCAAACTCGTCTGGGTGCAAACCGGTATCGGATCGTTCGGCGGTCAAAACGAGGCCTTTGGCGTGGCTGTAGACCCGGCGGCTGGAACGGTGTTTATCACCGGCAGGGGCCAGGGCGACGACACATTCTCGTCGTCTGACGGTACCCAGCACACAGTTCCGGGAGTGGGTTCGTGGCATATGTTCCTGGCCAACTATGACAGTGCCGGCAACTTTCAATGGGGTCAAACGAATGAAGCCGAAGTCAATACCGTTCCACACAAGGTCGCTGTAGACGCACACGGCAACGCCTATGTAACCGGCTGGTTTGAGGGCGCAGTCATATTTCACAGCAATAACGGCCACGATCTGACCCTTATCGGCCTGAGCCAACCCATTCAAAGCTTTCCCGACTTTCCCGATGATGCTTTCATCGTTAAATACGACGCCGAAGGCAACGCAAAGTGGGCTAATTTGATTGGCGGCTACAAGGGCATTGGGACTGACATCGCCGTCAGCGACCGCGGCGAGATCAGTATCACTGGCTTCATCGGAAACATCGCCGGCACACCACAGCAAGCTGAGACTATCGCCACGTCGCAGCCGGGCGGAAAGAATATCAATCTCGGTGGAGGACAGTTAACGACCCCCTTTAACAAGGACGCTTTCATTGCAACTTACAACAGCGCTGGAGTGTTGCTCAAAGCACGCCGGATCGGCGAGGCCGGAGATGACGGCGGCAGCGGGATAGCCTACGACCACCAAGGCAATTTATACGTGGCTGGGGTCTTTCAAGACACGATCAAGGTCGAAGGCCAATCTCTGACAGGGAAGAAGCCCTTCAACCTCTTTGTCCTAAAGTTCAGGTCTGGAACCGGTGTACTCGACTGGGCCAAGAAGGCAGATGGAGCCGGCCAAGACAGTTTTGAGGAGAATCCGCGAATGGGCGTAACACCGTCAGGCGAAGTCTTCGTAACCGGCGTGTACCAGGGTACTGCCGTCTTTGACAAGATCACATTACACAGCGCCGGAGACCTCGACATCTTTCTTGCGGAGCTGAATGCCATGCCTGACAACGATAAGTGCGAGGGTCGGCGCTGCCGCGAGCAAGATGATGACGATCGCACGGATCACTGACATATACGACTGCGAGACGGTAAGTCTTGAGTGACTTGTCGTCGGTTCACATACATTCTTACCATTTCGCCCGACGTGTCGCGCTAATCATGTTTCGGAACCGGCAGCTACCTGGTGCAGACGATCTGGGATCGCGTGGGCAGCTTCTGTGCTCTGAGCCACTAGTTAGCGCATGCATTAGCCTGCGGCGGTGGCTGAACCGGCGATGCCATCCAGCACGTCGATAGCGGAACTGTAGCGTCCCAACGGCGCAGCTACTTGCGCTCCCTGCACCAGACCGCGGACTTTATGCAGCATCTCACGCGCAATCAGGATTCCCTCTGCACGAGCAGCTTCAGCGTTCGGCGCGCGTGCCATCCGATCAAGAATCGCGTCCGGCACGGAAACGCGCAACTCGTTTTTCATGAACTCAGCATTGCGTACGCTGGTAAGCGGCCAGATTCCCGCCAGCACCGGAATGCGGTGATGATCCACGCGGCGCAGGAACTGCTCCAGCAGCGCCACATCAAACACTGGCTGGGTTACGGCAAAGTCTGCGCCGGCTTCAACTTTGTATTCAAAACGGCGCACTTCTTCGTCAATATTCACAATGCCGGGATTCGCGCCCACGCCGATCATGAACTTTGTTCCAGAGCCAATCGGATTGCCGCCAACGTCGAGCCCGTAATTCAAGTTGCGAACAATATTCACCAGGCCAATTGCGTCAACATCAAAAACCGCAGTCGCGTCAGGATAGTTGCCCAGCTTGGGCGGATCGCCGGTGATGCAGATCAGGTTATGCAGTCCTGTGGTGAACGCGCCCAGCAACTCAGACTGCATGCTGAGCACGTTGCGATCGCGACAGGTAAAGTGCAAGACCGTTTCAATCCCTGCCTGCTGCTGCACCAGAAGGCACAGCGCCATGTTGCTCATGCGGGCGGAAGCGCGCGGACTGTCCGGGATATTGATGGCGTCAATCCCAGCAGACTTGAGAAACTTTGCGCCTTCAACTTCTTTGCGGAAGTCGATTCCCTTGGGCGGTACGATCTCCACCAGCGTGACAAACTCACCTGCAGCCAGCTTCTTGCCCAGGTTTGATCTCTGTGCCAACGGCGGCGGCGTGATGCTGGATTCGCGCTTGGCCTCAGTGATTACCCGAAAGCCTCCGGGTTTGCCCTTGGCGTCCGTCATGCGCAGCGCGGACTTCATTGCCTTGGTGTGCTCCGGCGTTGTTCCGCAGCATCCGCCAACAAGATTTACTCCGGCGTTTACAAACTTGCGCGCGTAGCTGGCCATATATTCCGGCGAGCATAGATAAATGTTGCGGCCTTCAATGCTGCGCGGGATACCGGCATTGGGTTGCGCGGCCAGCGGCTTGTCCGTAAGTCGACGGATGCGCTCAATCGCTTCCAGCATTGCTACCGGACCAACGCTGCAGTTGCAGCCGATTACGTCCGGGCCCCACTCATGCAGTTTGGTGGTAAAAGTTTCTGGGCTGGCGCCGTCCAGGCAATTGCCGTCTTCATCAATCGTGACCTGCGCCACCAGCGGCTTTTCCGGAGCAACTTCCCGTGCGGCCAGAATCGCCTGATGCAGCTCTTCCAGATAGCCGAACGTTTCCAGCATGAGCACATCAACGCCGCCAGCTACCAGCGCTGTGATCTGGTCGCGAAATGAAGCGCGGGCTTCCTCACGCGACGTTTTGCCCAGCGGTTCAATGCGCAGGCCCAGTGGTCCTATCGATCCCGCGACCAGAACGTTAGTGGCTTTCTTCAGGTTGAAAGCGTCAGCGGCTTCGCGCGCCAGTTCCGCGCCCTTGCGATTAACTTCCTCAACTTTGTCCGCTAATCCATAACGGCCCAGCCGAAAAGAGTTGCCGCCGAAAGTATTGGTCTCAATCATCTCGGCGCCGGCATTCATATATTCCTGGTGAATGCCGCGGATCAGGTCCGGCTGCGTGAGATTCAGCTCGTCATAACACTTGTTGATGAATACGCCTTTGGCGTAGAGCAGCGTGCCCATTGCGCCGTCGCAAAGAATGGGGCCTTGCTTCAACCGGGTTAGTAGATCGTTCGCCATTGGTTACTTCGAATATCGCCACTGTCAGAATACCTTAGCCTGCTCAGTCAACGCCATGCGCCCGCAGGGAGTGGCAAGATTTACCGCATGGAACGCATTCCCGTGCGTTCTTTGGATGGCCCGGAGCACTCAGGGAGATCCTTTGTCTCGGCGCGCTGGCTGCGGTTAAATGCTGCAGCGGCGAGTGCCATCAAGGCTCCAGGGTGGTTGCAAGCGGCTCTGTTATAATCGCGATTCCAACATCATTTGGCGCGGCTCCTAAGAGGAAACGGTCTAATAAAGAATGCGGCGAAACAGCTATCTTTCACACTTCCTGGTTGCAAGTCTTGCCCTGGCGATGGCCGGCTGCGGTTCCAGCACGACCAACAATAAACCTAAGCCAACCGGGTTGAAAAAGCGCGTATTGCTTTCCAACACAGCCGCCGGCACCGTGACCGTAATGGACGCGCAAAAAGACGCATTGAGCACCAAAGTTCTCGGCGTTTCTTCTCCCACAAAAATGCTCACAGCCGGCGGGACCACGATCGTAATGGACAGCTCCGCCAGCGAGATTACAGTCATTGATAACGCTACTGAAGCTGTAACTTTCCCGTCGCCGATTGGCGATCAGCCTTTTGACATCGCCATCAGCCCCGACGGAAAAAATGCCTGGGCCGCCATGCGCAACTTTGGCTTTGTTCAATCCGTGGATACCACTACCGGCGTCGCTCGTCCCGTGCTGCGCATTGGTAATGCCCGCCGCCTGGTAATGAGTCCCAAGGGAACCAAGCTGTTGGTTTTCCCTGACCCGCAAGGGCAGATTCCGCCCAACACCAGCACATTTTTCGTTGTCGATACCGCCAGTTCCGCTGTCCAGGTGGTTACAGATGCCACGCATCTTGACCAGCCGTTCTCCGCGGTTTTTAACACCAGTGAGACGCAGGCTTTTATCCTGAACTGCGGCCCTGAGTGCGGTGGGACCACCGCCAGCGTAGTCTTGGCCGACTTCACGAATCCCACGGCAACTTTCAGCGGCAACATTCCAGTTCCGGGCGCGACCGTGGGGCTGATCAACGGTTCCAATCTTTATGTTGCAGGCACGCCCAACCCGGCTCCCACTGGCCCCGGCGCTGGCTGCCCGATTTCACGCTGCGGCGTGCTTACCGTAATCAATGCAACCGCACTCACAGCCGGAGCGCAAATCCCCATTACTGACGGCGACCATGAAAAGATTGCGTTCGCCAACAACCGCGTTTACGTAGGCGCCCTTGGATGCACGGTTGAACCCGGCACGGCTACCAATACCGTTCGAGGCTGCCTGTCTATCTTCAATACCAGTTCGTCCGCCGCCGTCTTCCCGCCGGAATCTTCTTTCCGCCAGAACTTTGACGTTACGGGCTTCCAGCCTATCTCCGGCCGCAATGTTATTTACGTGGTGCAGGGTTCGGAGATCGATATCTTCGATACGAACACGGATGCGCTCGCTTCCGGCGTCACCCAAATCGACGTTGTGGGCAGGGCGTTTGACGTGGTGCAGATCGATCCGTAGTTGCTTGTTAATCCCGAGCGCAGCGAGGGATCGCTACCCAAACAAAATGCATTTCGGAAGCGGTGTAGGGTTTGCTTTCCGATCACCCGATTCTTGGGGGGCTCCCCCCTCCCAAGGTCATCCCAGATTGGCGTAGGTTTCAGCGTGGTCATCCCAAGGTCATCCCAGATCGGCGTAGACTTGAGCAATTACCGCTCGATTGGCGCAGGTTTCAGCCTCCGCCTCTATTCTTGATCAGTGTCATCAGTGTTATCAGCGGTAGGGTTTTACTTCTCTAATCACGGCGATGGCACGCGATCACGGCGATTACGGCGATCCCTACCCTCCCCCTATCCCTTAATTAGGATTCCAAAAGGTTTAACCGAAATCATCCCAAGGTCATCCCAGATTGGCGTAGGTTGAGCAGGTTTGGCTGATTGCTGAATACTGATTGCTGAATACTGATTGCTGAATGCTAGTTTTCAAAGATCAAAACACTTCCACCCCTCAGGGCTGCTTCATGTTAGCTCTATTCATTCCAACAATCACGTGCGAACTAGTTCACCAGAGCAGGACATGTCTTTTGCAACCCTCTGCCTGCACGTGGTTCATGTTCGAATGGCCAAGCCATAAGAGGAGATTTCCCACCAGGATCATCTGAAGATCGTCCCATTTTTTCGTCCTTCAACACACGGTGGAATATCAGGCACAAGGCGGCGGACAGTTCGCCATTGGCCTTGTGAAGTCATCTAGTGAAGATTGGTACCGGCGCACAGCAAGGCATGGCGAGATTCTTCCACGTAAAGACGCAGGCGCTGGATGCCACCCTGTTCTTGAAGAGAAGCATCGCAAACGACCAAATGCGTCCGCTGCAGATGATCGCGTGAGGAGATGATTACAGATGATCGCAGATGAGCGCGGAGGAGCGATCCTCACACCCTTTGTTTGCTTTATCCACACGGAACACTTTTTAACTCTGTCATCCTGAGCGAACTCCAAGGGGAGCGAAGCGGACCGAGGGGGAGCCGAAGGACCCCGAAGGTGCCGTTTTAACCATGCTGCATCAGGGAGTTCGACCGATACTCTGTCCCCGGAACCGCATTTCGCGACCCCAGTTTTCGGCCATGTCTTGCCAGCGGGGATTCATCTTTTCGATCAGCGCGATCTTCTTCTCCCGGCGCCAGCCCTTGAGCTGTTTCTCGCGACGAATCGCTGTCTCAACGTGATCGTACGTCTCGTAATAGACCAGGCGATGCACTTTGTATTTCTTGGTGAATCCCTCGATGGAATCCATTTTGTGCTGCAGAATGCGGCGGTCGAAATAACCCGTGATGCCGATGTAAAGCGTACCGGTGCGGCTGGTCAGGATGTAAACCCAGAACTAGTAATGGAAACCGTCGCGCACGGGAAAAGATGTTAGCACAGCATGTTTCGGTAGAACTCCCTGACGCGGCATGGTCATAAGCGGCTGCACCGGGGTCCTTCGACTCTACCTCGCTCCTGTCGTCGCGAGGTGCCGCTCAGGATGACAGATATAAATGGCATCGTTGAGCACTGGCGGCATTCACACACATGCAAATCGCACCACGCCAGAAATCCGCCGCAGATGAGAACAGATGAACGATCATTGCAACCCTCTGTTTGCTTCATCCACACACAACACTTTTTAACCCTGTCATCCTGAGCGAACTCCAAGGGGAGCGAAGCGAACCGATGCGGAGTCGAAGGACCCCGAAGATGCCGGTTGTAACCATGCCGCGTCAGGGAGTTCTACCGAAACATCTTCGTGCGAACGCCTTGATGCAGCAATGCAGAGGATGCCACACCGGGGTCCTTCGACTTTACCTCGCTCCCGTCGTCGCGAGGTGCCGCTCAGGATGACAGATTTAAATCGCATCGCTAAACACTGGCGGCATTCACACATCCAAATCGCATCACGCCGGAAATCCGCCGCAGATGAGAACAGATGAACGCTCATCGCAACCCTCTGTTTGCTTCATCCACACGCAGCACTTTTTAACCCCTGTCATCCTGAGCGAACTCTGAGGGGAGCGAAGCGAACCGAGGGGGAGTCGAAGGACCCCGAAGATGCCGGTTGTAACCATGCCGCGTCAGGGAGTTCTACCGAAACATTCCTGGGAAGAACGCCTTGATGCTGCATGGCAAAGGATGCCACACCGGGGTCCTTCGACTTTACCTCGCTCCTGTTGTCGCGAGGATGCCGCTCAGGATGACAGATTTAAATAGCATTGTTGAACACTGACGGCATAACAGACGTACAAATCGCATCACGCCGGAAATCCGCCGCAGATGAGGACAGATGAACGATCATTGCAACCCTCTGTTTGCTTCATCCACACACAACACTTTTTAACCCTGCATCCTGAGCGACTCCGAGGGAGCGAAGCGAACCGAGGGGGAGTCGAAGGACCCCGAAGGTGCCAGTTGTAACCATGCCACGTCAGGGAGTTCTAACGAGACATTTTGGGGAGAACGCCTTGGTGCAGCAATGCAGAGGATGCCACACCGGGGTCCTTCGACTTTACCTCACTCCTCTCGTCGCGAGGTGCCGCTCAGGATGACAGGTGTAAATAGCATCGTTGAACACTGCAGATTGCGCAGGACGCGCACGCGGTCTCCTGCTGCATCGACCAAGCGGCGTCCAGTCGGCAGGTGCGCAGGGTGGTGAAGCCAAAAGCTACTTCACCGGCGAAGACAAAATCATCATTGCTAAGCAGCGGTCAGGCCCGGCAGGGACATACATAAGGTGAGATTTGGTGGACCGAGAGGCAGATGGGGAGGAGAGGTGAACAGCAGGCTGAGCATCGGCGTCGTTTTACGACACAGGCGCGAAGAGAGAAAGCAAAGACATTTTTTCGCACACTATTGATATCCCAGTTCCTTTCGAAAACATTGACGATCTTCCAGAAGCGCTGGATAAGGTCCTTAAACAATATATGTTGAATATCGTGTAGCTACGCCTGCGTCCCTATAGGGGGAACATCTTGATCCAATGAATCATTGAGTTGAGATTCGATCTCGTCGCGGCGGAGTTTTAGACCCTCTGTTTTTAATCGATCCGCCCAGATTTTATAGAGAGCAATGATGTTTTTCCAATAGTTTGACTCCGGCTTACCGCTGCCTCGATGTAAACACATCACATCATATTTATGCTCTACCGACCTGCAGAACCCAAGACCCAGGATTTTGTAGCCGAGTTTTTCATCCGCGACCCCTGATGCAAAGCTGGCGGCGAGAGCTTCTAGCTGATTCAGGTTGGCCATCCAATATTTGGCTAGCGGAGCCGCTTTGAGGTGAGCCTGCTTTTTTGCTTCTAAGGATAGAGACGCAACGGTAAAATCGCCAATAGGGCCGCGATAGGGCGCCAAGTTGGCCGCTTTAAGGGCGTCATGGTATTGCTTGCTTAACTCAGCTGATTCGATGAACCGCGCGCTAATCGCTATGGCTTGCTCTTTTGCGGCCCGTTCGTTTCTGACGTGTATGTCACGTTTCAAGATTGAAATCTGCTTGAGGCCATATCCCGCAATGGCCGTCAAAGCTATCGTACTGACGAAGTAGCACAGCTCCAAAATGCTTCTGGTTTGTTGGTAACTTGGTAAGATAGCCATAACGTGCAGCCTTAGAAATGCCACAAAACCATCTCGAAATCAAGCCGCAAATGATCTCATCGCGGCCCGTCACCTCCCCTATCCGCCGCTGCCACTACCATGCGGGCCAGGTGAACTGAATCATTGATCGTGGCCGAGAGTGTGGGGCTGGGCTGATGGGTTCGCTGCGCACGCGGATTACCGCAATAATCGACCTACCTCTACTTCGGCTCCAATCTCAACTCATGCGCCTTCGTCGCCTGCACGCCTGCATCGGTAAACGCGAGCGGGAAAGTTTTGTTGTTGTACCAGGCGTCCCAGTGGTCCATGTAATGCGGACTGAAGGGCTGGCCGGATTCGCCCAGCACAATGTTGAACGTTGACGCGTCAAGGTTGGAGAAATCAACGGTCATGCGTTCAGACGGGCCAAAGCCCCGGCCCACCTGCTTGACGGTATAGCCTCCACCGGATTGCGGACGAGTGCCCGGCCCGGCAACGCTCATGTGTCCGTGCAGGATAGGAAGGCCGTTGAACACGGGATGGCTGATGGACACGGGATAAACTTCGCCGTACTTCCAGGTCTTCAGGTCGGCGGGCGCGTCTTTGAGCGCTTTTTCTACGGCAGCGGTTAGCACGTCATTAAAGTTGGCATAGCCCGAAGGCAGCCATCGCGCGGGCTGGTTGGCGACAATGTTTTCCAGCGCCACGGCTGCTTCTGACCATTCGTAGTTATCGGCGTCATTGCCCAGCTTGGGATCAAGCAGCATCTCCCACAAGTAGCGGCGCGTACGCACTTCAATGGTGGGCGCGACGGAGTCTGCCAGCATGCGTCCGTCCCAGCCGCGCATGATGTCTGCGGCATGGCGGGTGCGGTCTGTGGCTTTGGAGCTGTGGTCGATGGCGTAGACAAACTTGTCGGCAAAGAAGCGGTCGTATTCTGAGGTGATGTCGGTCTGCAGAGCAAGCATATCCGCCGGAGAAAACTTTTTGTCCGTCTTCAGCACCTTGTAAATGCGCTCAGTGCGATACGGCGGGAACCACTGCGTGGCCAGCTCGTACGGATATCCGGCAGGCGTGATCTTGGCGTTGGCCGTGGCAATAATCCCCGACGGCGGATTGTAGAGGCTGGGCAGCTTGTCAAAAGGAAGATAGCCGGTCCAGTCATGCTTGCCGTCTGCGCCATCGACGGGCACAGTGCCGTCGCCGGCGGCGCGAATCGGCACAAAGCCCATGGGCTGGTAGCCAATGTTGCCGTCGACATCGGCATAGACGACGTTTTGCGAGGGCGTGGCAAAAACGGAAAGCGCTTTGCGGAACTCGTCCCAGTTTTGCGCGGAATCAAGATCGAAGAGCGGCACGCTGATGGCATGCGGATCATAGACCAGCCAGCCCAGAGCAATCTGCCGCGTTTCTCCGCGCAGCAGCGGCGTGATGATGGGGCCGTGCCGCGTGACCGTGACATCAAACGCCACGTCCGGCTTGCCCTTGACATGAATCACGTGGTGATCGATCTCAGGTTTCTGCCAGCCGGTAGGCGTCTGGTATTCGCCGGCGGCGTTGAAGTTTTCAATAAACAAATCCTGCACGTCAGGATTGAGATTGGTGAAGCCCCAGGCAATGCGCTGGTTGTGTCCCACGCTGATGAAGGGAAGGCCGGGCAGGGAAAAGCCTTCAACGTTGAAATCTCCGGAGTGGAGTTGCACCTCATACCACACGCCGGGAACGCGATGTGGCAAATGCATATCATTCGATAGCAGCGGCTTGCCGGAAACCGTGTGCGCGCCGGAGAGCACCCAGTTGTTCGATCCCGGCAGACACGCTTCGCAGGAATCGTTATTTATATGCGGCAGAGATCGCGGCGGAGTAAGCGGCGACAGATGGCTGATCTTTTTTGCGGGCGCGTTGGCTGGCGCATTTTGCGCTGGCGCGTTTGTGTCGCCGCCGGTTCCCGCTTCACTCGCCGGCGGATGGTCATGCCATGAATCCGGCGGATACAAATCCGCCATCAGCTCGGGAGAAAGTTTCGCGCCGATTTTTCCCCGCCAGTATTCGGTTTCATACTGCGGGTTCAGCAACTGGCTCATGCCAATGCCGATGAGCAGCGAGTCTGCCGTTGTCCATGGCCGTGGTTTGTAGCCGAGCAGAGTGAACTCCATTGGCAACTTTTTACTGTGCTCGTCAATGAAAGCATTTACGCCCTTGGTGTACGCCTCAAAGAATGCGCGATCACGCGCAGGAAGTTGCTGCACTACGCGCTCGGCCACCACGCGAAGGCGCATGGTGCGCTGCTGCTTGTCGTAGTCAACCCAGGTTTGCCGTGGGCGCACAGCAGCAGTGGCGCGGGATACCGGCTGCGGCGGTGCGCTGGACGCGGGAAAAATCTCCGCCATCTCACCGCCCACCGCGCGACGCGTAAGGTCCATCTGCCACAGGCGGTCTTGCGCCGTTACATAGCCTTGGGCGAAGAAGAGGTCTTGCAGATTTGCTGCGGTGATATGCGGCACGCCGTGCGTATCGCGCACTACCGATACCGGCGACTGCAATCCAGCCACGCTGATGCTGCCGTCGAGCTGCGGCAGGGCAGAGCGCGCGCCGTTATAAAACCACAGGAACGCCAGAGTCCCGGCAACAATGACGAGCAGGAGAATCCATAAGATGATTCTGAAGGCGACGCCGAAAAAGCCTTTGCGCGCGGCAGGAGCAGCAACAGTTGTGGCCATGGGCCAAGATTCTAACCGCATGGTTACGCCAGCGGCAATCAGGATTCAGCTATTGGCTTGGCGCAGCTTCCGCGTGAATTGCCAAAATCGCCGAAATTGCCAAAGATTGCCAAAAGTGACATTCACACCTCACCATGAATTCGGGCGCTCAGCCTTTCAATTTGGATTTTTTGGCAATTTTGGCATTCGTGGCAATCGGGTCATTGCGTATAATGAAAATGAAATTCATTTTCATTTAGCGTACATTTAAGGGCCGGCTCCAGACATGCTACAAACACGGATTGACGATCATGCGCCGCCATCGCGCGAATCCATGCGCGAGGCGCAGGAAATCTTTTATAAGCACTTGAAGCGCGTCGGGCTCAAGCATACTGACCAGCGCGATACGATCCTGCGCACTTTTCTGGAAACGCGCGACCATCTCTCCACCGACGAGCTTTTTCGCCTCGTCCGCAAGAAAGATGCCAAGATCGGATTTACCACGGTTTACCGCACGTTGAAGCTGCTGGCGGAATGCGGCCTGGCCAGCACAGTTCCATTTCCTGACGGCACGGCCCGTTATGAACACCAGTTCAACCGCCGCAGCCACCATCACATGGTGTGCACCGAGTGTGACGCGTCAGTCGAGTTCTTCTCTCCTGAGTTGGGCAAGCTGGAAGAAGAGATCGGCCGCAAATATCATTTTGATGCCACCCGCCACAACTTCCAGATCTATGGCATCTGTGAAGACTGTCGCAAGAAGAGCCGCCGCGCTACTCAAGCGTAAGGACTTAGGCGTTCAAGATTTTGTCTTGTTTGATCATGAATCTTTTGTGGACTCGGCCGCTGCTCCTTGATCTTCCCTGGTTTCAGACAATAAAAGGTATTTTATTTTCGTAAAAGTCACGGATGCTCGCCTCATGGCTTAGAATATTCCTACCCCTAACCACGTCATCGGCCAGAAGTTGGAGTTGAACAATGCGGCTTCGTTTGCCCAAGAAAGCGCCGGGCAGGGTTTCACCTGCTCAGCCTGCAAAATCTTCCTCCAGCGGCGATCTGGGCAGCGTTGAAGCGCAGTACACTTCCATAGTTGAACAACTGCCGCAAGCCATGTGGGTGGCTGACGCGCAGGGAACCATCATTCATTGCAATCAGTACTGGCATAAGTTTTCCGGTCTGGATCTGGGGCAGACAGCGGAAAGCGGCTGGTTTTCCATCCTGCATCCTGAGGAGCGTCCCAAAGCGCGGGCAAGCTGGCGCAAGTTGATTATCGGCGGCACGCCGTTTCAGTGTGAATATCGCTTCCGTCGCGCTCACGATGGCGAATACCGCTGGCACCTGATGCAGGGCGTTTCCGTAAAAGAAGCGAAGGGGACTTCAGTACAGAGGATCGGAATGGCTGTGGACATTCACACGCAGAAGACCACGGAACTCGAACTGAGAAAAAGGGAAGAGCAGCTGAACCTGGCGATTGAAGCCGGACGCTTCGGCACCTGGGACTTTTTTCTTGATGGACAGAGATTCAGTTCGTCCTATCGCGCACGAGCCATGTTTGGCCGACCGCCGGACGTTGAGCTTACTTATGACGGGTTTGTCGCCATGCTGTATGACGAAGACCGGGCTACCCTACGCCAGGCATATAACAAGGCCCTGGAGCCTGGAGGGCTCTCAGACTTTGAGATCAGCTATCGAATCACGCGGCCCGATGGCGCAGTGCGCTGGATCGCGGCCAGGGGCAAAGGTGTTTTTTCCGGCGTGGGAAGTGAGCGCAAGGCGGAGCGCTTGATCGGTACGGTGCAGGACATTACAGATCGAAAAGCGGCGGAAAAAGCGCTGCGCGATTCAGAAGAAAAGTTCCGCACGGCCTTCCACTCCAACCCTGAGGCCATGTCGATTACCACCCTGGCCGATGGCGTTTATCTGGATGTGAATGACGCGTTCCTGCGCGTGACCGGCTTTACCCGCGAGGACGTGATGGGCCGCGAGTCTTTACATGTGCGCTCA
>Ga0207700_10000758_pt1 | contig 18597 bp, 35 predicted proteins | sample LARL82metaG_FD_184348 | JGI IMG/M metagenome (GOLD analysis project Ga0207700, IMG submission 184348) | Corn, switchgrass and miscanthus rhizosphere microbial communities from Kellogg Biological Station, Michigan, USA - LAR L8-2 metaG... | ecosystem: Host-associated > Plants > Roots >...
ACCTTGCCGGTGGCCGGGTCGGTGGCGTTGGCGTGGAAGTACTTCCACGACTCGGCCACGATCATCGCCGACCCGACGATGAAGATCGTCGGTGACTTGGCGAGCAGCGACAGCGCGCTGATGATGGTGGCCGACGTCCAGGCCGCCGTCTTCACGCTGCCGTGCGCGATCTGGTTGGCCGGGGGCGCGGCCTTCACGTCGGCGAGGTTCGGCGCGTTCAGCTGGAAGACGCCGTACACCACGGCTGCGGACAGGGCCGAGACCTGGATCTCCTCGGACGGCTTGAGGTTCATCTACTTCCCCTTCGTGGTCTTGACGGTGATCGTGCCGGGGTGGCCCGCGTGCCCGTTCGCCCCGACAGGCGTCACGGTCACGGTGTAGGAGTGGCCTGCCTCGAGTCCCGAGTAGACGGCCTTCGGCGCGGTGACGGTGTCCTGCCGGCCGTTGATAGGCCCGGGGCCGGTGATCTTCACGCGGTACGACGTCGCATTGTGTCCCGTCCACCCGACCACGGCCTCGCTGGTGCTCACGCTGATCACGTGGCCGCCTGACACGCCCGGCGCGGTGTTGCCGGTGTGCGCCGGGGGCGTCGAGGGGACCAGGACCACCGGCGGGAGCGCCAGGCCCTGAGTGTCGAATTCGGCCTTCGCCGCGTTGACGATCGCCGCCTGAGCCGGGGTGAGCGGCTGGCCGTTCAGGTACGCGCCGAGCGCGGCGGCCACCGCCTGCGGGTCGTAGCCGATCTCGGTGAGCCCGGCCTGAGCCGCCGCCGCCCACTGGTCGGGCGAGCCGTAGCCGGTGGTGGTGCCCGTCGTCCCGCTGACGGTGCCAGGGCCCGCGGTGACGGACCCGTCGCCCGTCCCGGCGCCCGTGGCAGCATCCGGTGTCGTCAGGCTGCCGCTCGCGGAGCTCGCCGCCGCGGCCGCGGCGTTCTTCCGGGCACGCCACACGAGGTAGACGGCACCAGCACCGCCCGCGGCGACCGCGGCCTTCCCCCACGGGGGAAGGTTCCTGAAGGACTCCACCGGGTTAGCCATTCCAGTTGCCCCAGCTCAGTCCTGACGCCTGCGGCGGGAGCATCGTCGAGGGAGGGCCCGGCGTCTCGTAGACGATGTTCCCCGGCCCGCCGTACGCGGTGTTGCCCCAGTCGGGCAGCTGCGCGCCGTTCAGCACGCCCGCCGTCCCCGCCGGGGAGTTGTTCGGGACCGCGCCCGCGGCGAGCCGCTTCTGCACGGGGTTCTCCGCCGTCACCGGCCACTGGACGCGGTAGCCGACGTCACCGGCCCACAGCAGCCGGCGCACCGCCGAGCGGCCCGACGGGGTGTTCTGCATCCACCCCTTGTCATCGGTCGCCTGGCTGTGCGCGTCGTATCCCGCGTACTCGTTGAGCGTCTCCTTAACGGAGCTGACCGGCCGGGCGAGCACGTTGGCGTAGGCGTTGCCGCCGTCGCTTTCCGGCATGGGCACCGGGCCCTGCCGGAAACCGCCCTGGGTGAAGCCGCCCCAGTTCCCCGCGCCCCACGTGCCGCCCGGGTAGACGGCCTCCGTCGCGTCCGGGGCCACTTCAGGCACCTCGACGGGCACCACGGCATCCGCCGTCGGCACCGGCGGGTTGGGGAAGTCGGCGCCGGGGTTGACCTGCGGCACGCGGCCGGAGTTGACGCCGGCCGTCGAGTCGACGTTCAGCCACCCGCCGTCAAGCGCGGGCTTCAGCGCCGCCACCGGCTTAGCCCTTCTGCGCAGCGGTGAGGCTCTGCGTGAACGCGGTGCCCGCCGCGCCGATCACCTTGGCCGTGCCCGATGCGTTGACCACGAGAGTGGCGGCCAGGGCAATGCCGGTGATGCTGAGCAGGATCTTCGTCAGGTTGTCCAATGTCCTCACCCGTTCGTCAGGGAAAAGAGGGGGTCGAGCAGTGACTTGCGCCCCGCCGCGACGGGAACGACTACAGCGGCGGCCAGGGCCACCCATGCGATGCCGGCCACGACAGGGGCGGCACCCGGCACCTGGGACGCCAGCGCCGCGATGACGTACGCGATGCCGCCCGCCACCGGGATCTTCAGGTCGACCGTCTTGTCCTGGTACCACTTGTCGGCGAAGCTGAGCCCGGTCAGGATCAGGATCGGCGCCTGGTAGCCGGCCATCTCAGTACCCCTTCGGCCCGTTGAGGTTCGCGCCGCCCCAGCCCGCCCATGCTGCGCTGGGCGACCCGTAACGCTGCTTGATGTACTTCAGTCCGGCCGCGATCTGCACCGCGGGATCGGACGACTTGCTGTAGCCCACCGTCGCCCATGTGGAATCGAGGAACTGGGCGATCCCGTACGCCGTCGAGCCGGGGTTCTGCGCCGTGTTGTTCCATCCGGACTCCGCATTCCACAGCGACACCAGGTCCGCCCACTGCTGGCCCGTAGACCAGCCGTAGGGGGCCGCGAGGACTTTGGCTATCGCCTGGTTCGCCGCGGCCCCCGCGTTGTGCGCCGAGGTGTCCCCGGCCGCGGATGGGACGGTGGCCGCGGCCGGGGAAGTCCCCGCGATCTGCTCGGTAACCGGCGGGGAGGCGTTCCCCGCTAGCACCGAGCGGAACGTGTCCGAGATCGAGGAGCCCTTGACGCCGGACCAGAGGATGACGCCGCCCGCGACCGTGTAGGCCACGCTGAACCCGTTGACGCGGGACGGCACCGGGCACCCCTACAGCTGCGGGAGCTTGTCGAGCAGCGGGAGAGAGTGCAGCTTGTTGGCCAGTACGACGCCGACCACGACGCCGACGAGCCCCGGAACGAGCCAGCTCTTCATGTTGTTCCTTCCCTGCCTCAGACGAGGCCCTGGATCTGGGCGAGAGCGCCCTTGACGGAGATGAAGTTCACGACCTCGTAGAGGGTGCAGGAGGCACCCCACGAGCCGACGACCTCGATCTCGTCGCCGACGTTGGTGTTGAGGTAGCCGAGCCCGAGCTCGGCGCCGGGGGTGGCGTCCAGGTCCCGCGTGAACGGGATCACGAAAACGCCGGTGTCCAGGCCCAGGGCGGTGTCGAGGGTGGCGCTGGTCAGGCCGTACGCCTCGCTCATGTCGTACTTCCAGACGTTCTGGTCGTACTGCACGAGCATGTTGCCCTTGTAGTTGATCTGGATCGGGTCGGGGAAGTTCGTCGAGGTCCGCGCGCCGCCGGTCGCGTAGTTGATGAACATCAGGTTCCGGATCGGGTTGCCGAGCCCGTTGTTCGGAAGCTGGAAGTCCGACGCGCCGTTCAGGCCCGCGATCGAGGAGCGGTTGATGTACTGCGTCGACCCGAACGCGGTCGGCGCGGGCTGGAAGCCGGCGTTGGCGCCGTTCCAGTAGCCGCCCAGCCGGTAGGTGACCTTGACGGACGGGGCCGCGGTCGGGGCCGTCGAGTAGATCGCCGCCGAGGTGTTCACCGTCGCCGACAGCACGAACGGGCTGTTGGTGGTCTGGTTCTGCAGCGCGCCGACGCCGGTGCGGTTGACCGCCTCGACGGGGATGCGGAACACGACGTTGAACGAGCCGCCTGAGCCGCCCGAGCCGGTGGTCACGCTGTAGACGGCGTTGGCGCGCGGGTCGCCGTACTGCGAGTACCCGAAGTACTTCATGCCCATCGCGAGGGTGAAGGTGTCGAACGATCCCACGATCGAGGTGCCGCCGGCGTCCTGGAAGTTCACCGTGGACAGCGCGTTCAGCGGCGCGTCGGGCTGGAATGCCACCGTCGCGGAGTTGCCCGAGGCGGTCGCCGTCACCTCGATGTAGATGCAGCGCAGGATGTTCGTCGGGGCGACCTCGTAGTCGGCCAGCGGCTGAGTCGCTGCGGACAGGGTGACGGTCTGGGAGAAACCCGTCTGCCGCACGGTCGGCTGAGTGCCGCCGCGGAACGGGCCGAGAACAGGGGCCTTGCTGCCGGCGGCGGGCGCGTTCGCCGGGGCCTGGGCGGTAGCGGTCATCTCAAACCTTCCTTAGCAATCAACGGCGACGGAACGCGGCCGGGATCTTGGCCAGGTGCGCGATCGTCTTGGCCCGGTCCGACGCAAGGAGCGGGACCGTGGGGTCGTAGCTGAACTCCGCAGAGGGGATGCGGAATCCCATCGCGTGCAGGGTCCGCGCGAAGTCGAGCGCACCCTGGGCCTCGTGCGGCGGCACGCCGTCGGGAGTGATCTCGATGTAGACCGTGGTGTCGCGGTCCCACCCGGCATGGCGCAGCGCGTCATAGTGGGAGTCGTACGCGGTGCCCGCCTGGACCTCGCGCCCGTCAGACATGCGGAAAGACGCCCACTTCCCGGCGGAGCCCGCGAGGGTGTGGAGCGTCATGGCCTCAGAGATGCGCTTGGCCTCGTCGCTGACGACGAGGCCGGCCGGTGCCTGCATGTCTCTCCCCTGATCGATGGGGAGAGCCGCCCCGCACGGCGGTTGTCACGAGAGCCTGAAGCCTCCCGCAGAACGGGGCGGCTCTCGTGACATCACCAGCATAGAGCACGTGCAACATAATGTGCTACGTCGCCTCGCGGTAGGCTGGATAACGAAGTCAGGCCGTGTACTCGTTCGATCGGGGCACGCATCATCCGCTGTGACGGCAGGCTTTATCGGTCCGGTGCCGTGGGGTTCTCTCGGGGATACTCGGGAGTTAAAAGACCCCAGGGTGGTGAGAGTCGGGACACCGGGGAACGGTAGGGTGGCCGTTCATCACGAGGCGTCAACCGTGAACTCGGTTACCTCGTGCTACCTGTTGTGCTACGGCCGGTGCTGCTCGCAGAGCCACAGCGAACGGTCCTCCGCCGGCGTCGCCCCGCGGATCATGTAGAGGTCGACAACCTTCTCCGGCGCGTCCTCGTCCTCGGCTTCGCAGAACCCGATCACCGGAACCAGCCGAGCGCCAGGTGCAGCGCCGCCCACAGCATCAGGGCCGCGACGAGATAGCGGCCTGCCGTCCACCCCGCGCCCTCAAGCCGCCAGGTGAAGTCCGAGAGCGTCAGGTCGGTGCGCCGGAGCGCGAACGCCAGGCCCTCGACGATCGCGAAGTACGCGCACCAGCCGATCCACAGCAGCGCGAAAATCCTGGTCATGGCCCGATCAGCGCCATGTACGGCCCCCGCTTGTCGATGTAGAGCTTCTGGCTCACGGTGTTCTGCCCGATCCGGTAAAGCCGCAGGCCGCGGATGATGTTCTCGATGCGCTTCGGGTCGATGCCGCCGCCGATCTCCGTCAGCCGCTTGAGGTTCCGTTCCTCGGTGTCCTTGCCGAACAGGTAGTGCGTCGGCGAGCTGTAGGCGAACGACGTGATGCCGCCCGAGTTGACGGTGCCTGACGGCTTCTGCAGCGACAGCCACGCCGCCGAGCCGCCCGCCCGGCCGTTCACGAGGATCTCCTCGATGTAGCTGTTCAGCCCCATCATCGTCGCCGCCGAGTGCGCGTCGTCGATCAGCGAGATCGTGTTCCCCGTCTTGTACTGCCAGTCCAGCCCGGCGCGCAGCACCTTGCCGACTTCCTCGCGCCGCTCGTCCGGGGCGAGGTCCATCCGGTGATGCGGCCACAGCACGTGGCCCGCGGGCTTCGGCGAGAGCATCTCCGGCAGCTTCCGCCGCGGCGGCCACACCGGCGTCTCCCGCAGGCCGAGCGCGCGCGCCCACTGCGCGGTAGACGGGTCGGCCGCCTTCGGCATGAACGCCACCGGGGACAGCTCAGGGTGATCCCGCATCGCCGCCTGAAGCATCTGGTACATCAGCCACGTCTTGCCGCCGCCGGTCGGCTCGACGATGACGACGTGCTCGCCCGCCCGGTAATCGAGGTACTCCTCCAGCCACTCGGCGCGGCTAAGGCTGAGCAGGGCCACCGGGGACCGCCGGAGGGACAACCGCCGCCGGGGCCTTCGCGCCCGCGGCTGCCTTCGCCGCCCCCTCGACCGCCCCCGCGGCCGCGCCCGCGGCGAGCTCGTCGGCCAGGGCGTGAAGCTCGCCCCGCTTGTTGCCCTGCGGGACAGCGTGGTCGATCAGCTCATGCAGCAGCAGGCACAGGGTTTCCATCGGTGCTCCCTAGAAGCTCGTCGGGGTGAACGGTGCCCGGCAGCGCCATGGCCGGGCGGTGGTTGCGGAAGCACTGCATGCCGACCGACAGGCCGACCGAGACCAGCGCCGCATAGGGTCCGGAGCTGCACACGCGGTCGAGCGCCGCGGCGAACCGCGCGTCGTTCCTCGCCACCTGCACGCACGCGTCGGCGATCTGCGGGGCCGCGTTCGCGATCGTCACCGCATCAGCGGTCCACGCGGGATTGCCGGTCGTCTTCGCGAGCATCAGCGGGACAGCCGCCGCGATCTGCGCCAGGCCCGCAACGCCCGCCGCGCGCGCCTGGTCGTCGAGCACCGCCGGGGCGGCCTTCGCCGTCCGCGACTTGTCCGCCTTCGCGGTCCGCGCCCGGGACGGCCGGTCCTCCGCAGGCTGGCGCGGCTGGCGCTTCGGCGGGGCCGACTCGTCCGCCGGGCCGTCACCGTCCATCACGTTGCGGAACGCCGCGTTGATCGTCTCAGGGTCGGGCGGGGTCACCTCGACCGGCTTGCCCGACGTCGTCTCAAGGGTGGGCATGTCAGCCTCCCAGCGCTTCGGAACGCAGGCGCGCCGTCGCGTCGTTCAGCGCGCGGTACGCGCCCGTCGCGCGCCCGTACCTGTAGGTGCGCCACACGAGGAGGCCCGCCATCAGCGCGGCCAGGAACGGCAGCACGTCGTCATGCTCGGCGATCCAGTCGCCCATGTCAGTCCTTCCCGAGCGCCACGGCCAGGGCTACGAGGCCGACGGCGAGAGCCGCCACCCCGAGCACCGCCAGGCACGCCATGGCAGTCTTCGTGTCCGCCGCGGTGTCCTTGAGCTTGCCCGCCGCATCATCGACCGTCCTGCGGAGATTCCACACAGGCTACTCCAGGTGCTACATGTAATATTCAGTAGCACCGTAGCACAGGAGGTAGCACGATGCCGAGAGGCCCGGCGCCCGGCTGGCGGGCACGCAAGCCGCCCGTCAGCGACGAGTACATCCTCGCCGCGATCGACCAGGCCGGCGGACTCGGCAAGCACCACCCCGAAACCGGCCACTACGGGACACTTGTCATCCGGGACCTCGCCGACAAGGCCGAGGCAGCCGAGTGGAAAGCATCCCTGTTCCGCTGCGCGCACTGGCTGTCGCGCCACGAAATCGCCCCGGTGTCCATCTCGCAGTGCGACATCGAGCGCGACGGAACCAAGTACAAGATCGTCTTCAGGGTCACCGACAAGACCATCGCCCGCAAGCACCAGCTCGAGGCGCACGGCACCGACAGATCAAAGTGGGCATACGACCCACGTAGGAGGAATGCAGGATGACCGCTCACACCTGCGCAGACTGCGGACTGCTCCACGACGGGCCGGTCGCGCCCGCGGAGTCCGAGGCCGTCGCCCTGGCCCGCATCGCCAAGGAACAGGCCATCGAGGTCGAGCGCATCCGCGCCGGCGCCGTCCGCGCCGAAGCCGCCGCCACCGTCGAGGTCGCCCACGAACAGGCACGCGGGCAGGTCGACGCCGCCGAGGCCGAGGCCGAACTGCTCGGCGACGCCATCGAGGCCAGCGCGGGAAGCGACGACGCGCCCGAGCCGATCGAGGTCATCGCGCCCGACGTCACCGACGTCGAGGAAGAGACCGACGCGGAAGAGCTGCCGCCCGCCGACGACTCCCCCGCGCCGGCCGCGCCCGCCAAGCCGCGCGGACTCGGCTTCTGGTAGGGGGATATCCCCGGCCAAGCAGGCAATTTGCCCGCGGTAACTTACGTCCTTGCGCGGGAGCGGGTACGGGCGCGCACGCGCGCGCGAGGGAAGCATAACGGCCCCCGGCTTGTCAAGAGCCGGGGGCCGTCCTATGCAGATGACACGAAACCGGGCTAGTCGTCGTCCTCGTCGTCCTCGACCTCTGGGAGTGCCGGCGTGCCATACCTCGCTATCGTCGGGGCGAGCGTCAGGGGCAGGCTGAGCACCACGAGCCCGTCGGCCATCATCCAGATACGCGACAGGAACTCTGTGCCGTCGTCGGGCACCTCGATCGTCCACATGTCCCCGGAGCGCTGGCACTGCATGATTCCGTGCTCGTCGACAAGCGTCCGGCCTACGCCGATCCGGAACTTCACGCCGCCTCCTTGGTGAGTCCTGCGATCGCGGCGAGCTGCCGCGCGATGGTTCCGTCGAACAAGTCGGCCGGCCGCCAGGTCGCCCAGTCATGCCCGGCGCGGGTGAGCATGGCGCCCACCCGCCGCTGGTCGACGGACAGCGTCCCGCGCTGGCTCTTCAGCTCGCGGAACAGGGATCCGCGCGGGCCCAGGATCACCCAGTCGGGCCAGCCCTTCTCCGAGCGCTTGCTGTCCCTGGTGTGGTAGCTCCACAGGCCGAGGTTCTTCATGAGCCTGCGGAGGTTCGCCTCGAGCGAATCGGGGCCGCGGTCCTCGCTCATCGACCAGGCGCGGGGGTCTATCACCGGCGGGGCCTGCGGGGCTTGTAGAGGCAGAGGATCAAGTACGCGGCGATCCACGCGATGACGATGAGGGCGAACGGCCAGTTCACCAGTTCTCCAGTCCGGTGAGCGGGTGCAGCGGCATCGCCGGGTCGATGATCGCGGACTCGTCGTAGAGCTGGTTGCTTAGGTACTGCACCGCGCCGAGGCGGATGTGCGCGGGCAGCTTCAGCTCCGGGACGACCAGGCGGCCGGTCCACCAGGCGACCCACAGCCACGCGGGCTCGCCGCCGAGCGCGGAGACGAGCTCGCCGGTGTTCATCAGGTCGACGTAGACGATGGCGTCGCCGTGCAGCTGGTTCCGCTCGTGCGCCCACTTCGCGGCGCCTTCGGCGGTCAGGTCGCCGTTCTCCCGGTCGGCGACCTGGGCGTTGTGCGGGTCGTGGCCGTCTACCGTGATCGGGATGATCTTCTTCCCGGCGTCGCGGAACCGGCGTACCTGCTCCACCGGCCAGCGGTAGGCGCCGTCACGGTAGGGCAGGACCGCGCCGAACGAGCTGTCGGCGGCGAGGGCCTCGGGGCGGGTGGTGTCGCGGACGATGAGATGGGTCATGCTGATTCCTCCCAGGATGGATCGAGTGGCAGTACGTACAGGCCGCGGTCGAGCTTGTCGACGCGGCCGGCCTCGAGCAGCCGCTTGAGGTACATCCGCGCGCCGTCGCCGAACTTGGAGCTGATCTCGGACGACTTGCACCCCTCCGGGTGCTGGCGGATGTGGTCGAGGATCTGGCGGGATGTCTCGCCGAGGTCGCCGTCGTCGCGGCGCTGGCGTGCCGCGCGGGCCGCGTCGGCGAGCGTGCGCCCGTCAAGCTCCCACACGCGGCCGTTGAGCCTGAGCGCGTACTCGGCCTCGATCACGTCGCGGCCGGTGATCTGCAGCAGCGCCTCCTCGGACTGGCGCTTTCGGGTCAGCACGACGATCGTGTCGGCCGCGCCCGCCAGGCCGTTGGTGCCGCTGACCGACTCGACGAAATCCTCGGCCGCTGCCTTGCGGTCGTGGTGGACGGCGACAACGGACAGTCCGCGCCGGGAGTCGGCGACATTCTTCAGCGCGGATCCGATGCGGTAGTCGCGGCTGTAGACGCTTTCGCCGTTCCGCGCGTCGGGCATGATCTTGCCGAGCGTGTCGATGGTGATCATGCCCACGTCGTCGTAGCGGTCGAGGTAGGCGTCGATCGTGCGCCCCATCGCGCCGGGCTCGGCGAGGCGCGTCAGGTAGCCGTACCGGCCGGGGATGGGGTCGCGGCCCATCAGCGAACGGCAGCGGTCCTGCTGCCGCCGGTCGCCGTCCTCCATGGCCAGGTTGAGCACGCGGCGCGACTCGCACTGGATCTGGCCGAGCGCGTGGCCGCCGGCGGCGACGGCGAGCATGGCACCGAGCAGAACCCAGGACTTGCCCACCTTCGGCGCCCCGACGAAAAGCGTGAAGCCCTCAGGAATCAGGCCGGGGACGATCCACTCCAGCGGGGGGAACTCCTGGGAGTTCAGCCATTCGCCGTCGCGGAGCCCGGCGAGCAGGTCGGCAGGCTCGTTCTCGCGCACGCGCGCGCGCGTCGACTCCCCCCCTGTTACTTCTGTGACTGTGTTACTTTCCGAGGGCGTTTGTATCGAAGTAACGGAAGTAACAGGTACTAGGGGAAGGAAGTCGTTTAGCCCGAAACCGGCCGCCAGGTGGTCATGGGCATCCGCCTTTTCCCGGTCGACCGCGGGCTCGACGACCTTCACTGACTTCGCCACCGCGGCGAGGCGCCTGCGGAGATCGGCCCCCCGCTTGTATCCCGCATCGTCCCGGTCGACGACGATCACGACATCGGCGCCCCTGAGCCACTGGTCGAGCTCGTCTCGCCAGGCATCGGCTCCCCCTGAGTTGGTCGTGGCAGCCTCCCCGGCGCGCTCGAGCGCGGCGACATCCTTCTCGCCCTCGCAGATCCAGACGGTCCGGCCTGCGGCTACCGCCTCGATCACCTGCGGGAGCCGGTACGGCACCTGGCGGACGCCGCCGAGTGACCACCGCCAGCCTGACCGGCTCGACGGGTCCGGGCGCCGCTGGGCGAATTCCTTGTGCTCGCCGCGGACGACCTCGTACAGCAACTCGCCGTGCTCATCGACGTACGGATACCGGGCGACCGGCCTGCAGTCGCACTTGTCGCGCCACGGCGTCCAGTCGCCGCCGTCGCGCTGCTGGCGCGGCTCGTCGAACAGGTCGGCGACGGCCAGGCCGAGCGCGGCGAGCACGTCCCGGTCGTCGCACCCGGCGAAGCACTTGACCTTTGCCCGGTCGCCTGCCTGCCTGACGGACAGGGATTCCTTCACGTCCGGGTGTGCCGGGCACAGTGCCTTGCCGTTGCGGACCGGAGTGCCGTGCGCCTCCAGTGCGGCCGTCACCCGCGCGAGGGCGTCACCTCTGCTCATCGGCCGGCCGCACAGGCCGGTGGAACGGCTGGCCGATCTCGGCGTCGTCAGGGACGGCGACCATGCATTCGCCTGAGTGCTGTCCGCACGGGTTCCGGTAATACCAGTCCCACGGGACGCGGGTTGCGTTCAGCTCGGCGGCGACGCAGGCAGGGACCAGTGCCGGGGTGCCGAGCGAGTGCAGGTGCCGGACGGTTTCCGCCCAGGCGTCCCGCTGCTTGCGGTAGCGGCGCCATGCGGCGAAGTCTTTGACGACGCCCATAACGCGGCGGCCGGGGTAACTCGCGGGATCGCCGGGGAGCATGCCGCGCGGGCGGCGTCGAGCTGCTGCCTGGTGAGCGGGGGCGCGGCGGCGGCGATGGCCTGCGCGGCGGGTGACTGCGCGATGCGGGCGATGCGTTCGGCGTAAGAAACACGGACGTCGTCCGGGTACGCCAAAGGAACGTGTGACAACATGGCAGGGCCCAGCTTTCGTTGAAGGCGATTCCTGGGAGGCCCCTTCGGGAGCCCGGCCGGTCAGGTGCTCGCAACACCTGGCCGGCCGCATCGCTCTCCGAGGCCGGGACCCCGCGCGGGATCAGCGCGCAGTCCGATTAAAGCATGATCCGCGCCTCTGTCGCGCCATAAGACGGCGCGCCGCGTGTTTTTCCCCTGACTTCCTTAGGTACCCCAGGGCGATCGCGGGGTGCGATCCCGCAGGCTACTTTCGGCAAGTTCCGCTAACTTTCGCTAACTTCCGCCAACTCTGGTGAACGTCGGCATCGCATGTATTCCCCATCCAAACCACATGCTCCCGCAAGGCGTTCCGTTAAGCCTTGTTAAGCCTAGTTAAGCCTGCTGGCCCGGACGTTCGCAATCTTTCGTCTACCTGCAAGAACTGTTGCGTACACTCAATTGCGTAAGGTTGCGTACGTGCATAAGCCCTGGTGATGTGTGGACAACGTTTCGTGCGCGCACTACTCCTCACTACATTCGCAGGTCAGGGCCTCGCGATGCCCACAGGGTGGCCATTCACTGCACATCGCTACACGTCGTTTCAAAACCTCGGCCCGGCTTTTCGTGTCCCATTACTAAGCCTTTTCTGGCATGCGCACACGTGCGAAGGCATGCGCACACGTGCGCTTATTACCCAGTGACGCCTTTTACAGCCTGCCGAATTCCCGCCATTTGAACTCGACCAGTTCCCCGAAATCGGCCGGGTCGGGCAGCACCATCCACCGCCACCGCCGCGGCGGCCGGGTCACGGTGATCGACTCGGCGAGCGCGGAGATGACCGCGCGCCGCGCCTGCACCGGCATCCCGGCCCACGTCCCGGCGATGTCATCGGCGCCGAGGACCTGGTGCAGCGCGGGCGGCAGCGTCAGCGTGTCCAGCTCGCGCTGCTTCGCCTCGATCTTGGGTGTCAGCTTCGCCTCGATCGCGGCGAGCGCGTCCGCGTCGAGGTCACCCTCTGCGGCCTTGTCGCGGAAGGAGTCGCGCCGGGCCTTCAGCGTGGCCAGCTCGCCCGCCATGGCCGCGGAGCGCGCGTCGTCGCGGCGGAACACCTCGCGTGCGTCCGCCCGTGACAGCCGTGCCACCATGACGCCGCTCACCACGTCGTCGAGCCAGTCGTAGCCGATCGAGAAGCAGGAGTCCTTGCAGCGGTAGTACCAGCGGTCCTCGCGCCGCTTGCCCACCATCGGCGCGTCGCACTCCCCGCACTGGGCCAGGTGGCTGAGCAGGTGCCGCTGCGCGCCAGGCCGGGCCTGGCTGCGCGTGCCGAGCGCCGCGCACGCGTCCGCCCACTCCTGGCGCGTGACGATTGCCGGCCAGCGCCCCTCGATGAGCGTGCCGTCGGCGAGCTGGCGGAGCCCGGCGTAGACCGGGTTCCTGCCCATGTCCCGTATCGTCGCCTGCTCCCACTGCGGCTTCCCGCCCGGCGACGGCACGCCGCGCGCGGCGAAGTCGCGGACGAGCGCCGTCACGGCCCGGTGCGCGCCTACCCACTGCACCAGGTGCCGCACGTGCTCCGCGCGCTCGGGGATGATCTCCCATCCGGTGCGCTTGCCGGTGTCCGGCGAGTAGACCGCGCGGTACCCGTAGGGCACCGGCCCGTACGGCTCGCCGCGCAGCGCCGCGCCGGACTGCCCGCGGCGGACGCGGACGCTGATCTGCTCGGACTCCGCGGCGTTCCGCACGCCGTCGGTCGCCAGCGTTTCCCAGTCGCGGTGATTGCGCGGGTCGTAGGTCCGGTCATGGGTGTAGACGCGGATCAGCACGCCGCGCTCCCGGCAGAGGTCGAGGAACGCCGACCAGGTGGTGAGCCTGCGGTCGCCGCGGCTGGATTCCCAGAGCCACACGGCCCCGGCCTGCCCGGCGCTGATCATGCCGAGCAGCGTTTCCCAGTCGTCGCGGCCGCGGGTGGCGAAGCGGGACGCCGAGCGGCCGGCGTCGTCGAGCGCGGCGGCCAGGCGCCATCCCTGCTGCTCGACGTCGGCGCGGCCCAGCCGGTCCTGGTCCTCGATGGAGGCAGTGTTACGGGGGTCACGTGATTTGCGCTTGTAAAGAACGGCGGCGGCTGTTGCATTGGGCATGCACTAACAGTAGCCTCTAGGTAGGCCCTGATCTAGCGAAGCTTCCTTAGAGCCCCAGAAAACAAGCGGACCCGCAACGGCGATCTCAGCGCCGCGCGGGTCCTGGACCGGAACAACGGAGGTTCCAGCCGTGAACATACAGATTAGCGACGAAGCGCAGGCGCTGGCCCGCGTCGAGGCGAAACTGCGCCAGCTTCAGGAGCAGCTCGCGGAGCTGTCGGAGCAGGGCGAGGAGCCGGCGTACCGGCTCGGCTGGGCCACCGGCGGCATCAAGGCCGTGCTCGCCGTGATCGACGCATGGAAGGATGACGCGCCCGTCCCTGGCCCCGAGCGGCGTGACGTGCGCGCCATGCGCCTGGCCGCCCGGATGTCCCGCAAGGCCGCGCAGTGAGCGCGCTCGCGTGGGCCGCCGCGGGGTTCGCCTCCGTCGGCGCGCTCGGCGCGTACGTGCGCTGGGCGGCCGCCGGCGTGATCCTGGCCTTCCGGGCGGGTGCCGTGATGGGGCGCCGGCAGGGCCTCAGGGACAGGGAGATCCTGATCCGGACGATCGCCGCGGTCACCGCCGAGCGGGACGAGCTGGCGGCCAGGACCGGATGACTGCTTGAACCTGTCATCCGCCCGCCGAGTAACCTCCCGCCATGCGGCAGGAGGTTTCAGGAGCCCCCGTCACCTTGTGGCGGGGGCTCCGCCACGTACCAGCCCATGCCCTTGTAGATGACGATCGCGCCGTCCGCCTCGAGCATGCGCAGCGCCTTGGCGACGGTGGTCCTGGTGGTGTCGAACTCGTCGGCGAGCAGGCCGATGTTCAGGCGCGTCCCGGCCGGATAGGTGCCGTCGCCGATCCGCGCGGCGAGCACGGCGTAAATGCGGCGGCTTGGGCGGGGATCGTCCACAGCAAGCCACGGTAGCCGCCAGTGATCAGGCCTCATTACGCACGGTTAACTACCCGTGCAGACACTTGCGGACACCCAACTACACCCGTCTACACTTCCGCCATGGGACCATACGGAACAAACCTCAGCGCCGCCGCCCTGTCCGCCGCGGAGCTCGCCGAGCAGGCCCGCCTTACCGCCGCCCGGGAATCGTTCCCCGGCTGGCAGATCATCGAGGTGTTCGGCGGTTTCCTCGCCATCCCGGCGGACTCTGTCATCCTCCAGTCGATCGACCTTGACGGGATCGTCGCCAAGCTGCGGCAGCAGGCATGACCGCGGCGCGCGAGCACCCGGTATCTCGGACCTTCCCGCACATCCGCGTGCCGTGGAAGGCGATCGCCGCCGAGACGCGAGACGCTATCGCGCGCGGTGACATGGTGCCCGGTGAGCCGGCCGGGCCGTTCTCCGCGCTGGCGTCGATGTACGGCGTCAGCCGCGCGACCGCGCACAAGGCGCTGATGGCGCTGGCGGCCGAGGGGCTGATCGAGCAGGGCCCCGGGCGCAGCTGGCACGTGGCGAGGATCCGCGAAGGGGAGGAGGAGTCGTGATGGTGTCTCACGTGGGGTCGTCCGGGGGCGGTCACTGGGCATGGGCCGTGATCCTCGTCGGGGTGATCGTCGCGGTGCCGCTCATCGTGTGGCTGGCCCGCAAGGCGAACCGCGGCTAGAGCCCGCCCCGGGCGAGCCGGACCTCGTGGTCCTGCACCTGCGTCGCGGTCTTCTCGGACTTCGCGCGGTCCTGCTTGATCTGGTCGGCGAGGTTCTCGACCGCGACGACGAGGCGGGTCAGCTTCGCGACGCCGGTAGCGCCGCCGCCGCCGCCGAGCACCAGGCCGGCCAGCTCGATCCACGTTGACGCGTTCATGTCTCCTCAGGTGCTGTAGATGCCGTCAAGGATGGCCTGCGTGGCGGTGAACCCCGACGCGCGCATGGCGAACACGCCGGCGCTGCTGATCTGCACGGTGCCCGCGGAGTCAGCCGCCACGGGCGGCCGGTAGACGCGGTTCGCGGCGGGCCAGTACGCGCCGGGGATCGGGTTGCTGTTGTTGATGTTCACGGCCGTGGTGACGCCCGCGTGCGTGATCTGGCCGCGCACCTCGACGTCGCCGTCGGGCAGCAGCCGGTACTGGGGCGTCACCACGGAAGTCCATCCCGCGTCGAGGGTGATGTTGTGCCAGGTTTCCGCGGTGCCGAGGGGAAGACCGGGGTCGGTGATGGCGATCGGGAGCGACAGCGGCGCGGCCACGGTAACCACCGTGGCGCCGGTGCCGATCTTCACTGCCCCCGTGCTGAAGCCCTGGATGCCGCCGCCCCCGTTGAAGGCGATGGTGCCGCCATTGAGCTGCGTGAAGGTGAGACCGCCGAGAGCATAGCTGGTGATGCCGGCTAGGTAAGTGTTTCCGTAAGGGTCGGTCCCGCCGGCTGCGGCGATGCTGAGGATGAGGCTGCCCAGTGCGGGCGTGCCGCTGTAGTACAGGGACAGGCCGCTGACCACCGTGCCGCCGCGGATGACGACGTCGTTGAACTCGGCCGAGCCGTCCTTGCGGATCTGCCAGCCTGCCGAGCCGGTTACGAAGTCCGGCGACTGGACGGAGTCGACGATCAGGTTGCCCTGCCCGCCCGCTATGTCGTGCCTGAACGCCATCTCACACCGTCCGCGTGCCGATGGCCGTGAGCGTCCCGGTGGCGTTCGCGTCCCCGCCTGTCCACGTCGCCGTCAGGACCTGGCCGACGGCCATCGGCAGGCTGATCCCGGTGTCGCTGTCACCGGTCGAGCCCCATGTCGTCGTCCCGACGAGCGCGCCGTTCAGGAACACGCTGCAGACGGCTTCGGCGACGTTGCTGGAGCACTTGACGGAGATCAGGGTGACCTGCCACGTCTCGCCCGACGCCGACGGTCCTAGCCCGCTGCTCGTGCCGTTCCCGGATCCGCTGAGCTTGCCCGTGGCGGACAGGTTGAGCGGCAACTGGCGGGACATCAGGCGTTGTCCGCCACGAGGGTCATCGCCGACGGCGCGTTCCACGCCCCGGTGCGGGTCGCGAGAGCCCGGTTGTTCGTCGGCGTGCCGGATACCGGGGTGGTGACCGCGTGCACCATGACGTTGACCAGGGACACGTAGGTGGGCGTCGCGCCGATCACGATTCCGGTGATGGGTGTGTCGGTGCCACTGCCGTCGTCGTTGAAGCCGGGGAAGATCACGTGGTCGCCGATGAGGACCGGACTCGTGCAGTTGGCCGCGATGTTGATCCCGTTGCCGGTGCCAGCCGACCCGTCGCGCCGCTGCGTGCACCCGGAGATGACCAGCGGGGCGGTGCCGGTCGAGGAGAACGAGATGCCGTTGCCCGCGTTGCGGTCCGTCGAGCAGGAGACCAGTGAGAATCCGCCGGTAGAGGTCGCGTCGCACGTGAAGTGGAATCCGTCGCCGGTGTTGAATTCCGCCCGGCACCCCAGGAAGTGGGAGTTGATCGGGTTGTTTCCCGTCCACCCGTGCGACTGGGAGGCCGACGCCACGCACTCGAGCCAGTCGGAGTCGGAGGCCCCGGCGGCGAAGCAGGAGGTGACCGCCTGCGTGACGGTGACCCGCTCGGCCTTCCACGTGTTGCCGCGGCTCGTGACGCCGTTGTTCGGCCCGTTGTAGATGCAGATGTCGCGGATGTGCACGTTCGAAGCGTTGTTCGACGTGATGCCGTCCATGCCGTTGCTGTTGGCGAAGTGGCAGTTCAGGTTGAAACCGCTCGCCTGCGAGTCTGCGTTCAGGATGACCGCCGCCGCGAACGGCGCTGATCCCTGCGCCCAGTTCGCGTGCGGGGTGTTGATCGTCACCCCGTACACGGCGATGTCGTTGGTGTCGCCCTGCAGGCCCGCGAGCACGCACCCGGCCGGCACCTGAACAGGCAGGTTCCAGTACCACTGCCCGGGGGACAGGAGCACGGTGCCGGTGCCGCTGCCGAATGACGCGAAGGCGTTGGTCACCTGCTTCCAGTCGGCGGTACCGGTCTGGTCGCCCGATGGCGTCAGGGGGATCAGGCCGGGGATGTGCGCGCGGAGGCTGGCCCCGGGGACCGGCGGGAACGTCACGGCTGGCTGTCCCTCGTGATCAGCACCGACACGCGGGAGCTGGTCGCCGTGGTGGTGCACGCCGCCCACAGCGTCGCCTGCGTGTCGATCGGGATGGCGATGCCCGCGGGCAGGTAGAACACGCCCGTCGCCGTGGTGCTGCCCTGCGCGTCCTCCGCGGATCCCTGGTTCGCGCTCAGGTAGACGTCGTTGTCGACGGCGAGCACGACCGCGCTGCGGCGCTGCGCGTCCTGCGGCAGGATCCTGGCCACCGGGTTCCCTGAGGACAGGGTGACGGTCCGCGCGGTCCCGGTGTCGGGCGATTCCGGCCGCACCCGCACCGCGGAGTAGGCCACCGGGCCGTTGACGTCCGCGACTGTGTCCGCAGGCTCCGGGGGTGCCGCGGCTGCCTTGCGCGCGCTGTCGACCAGGCCGCCCGGGCGGGGCGGGAACTGCTCGTCTGTCTCGTTCATACCGGCAGGGGTGCCTTCCGTGCGACGGTTGCGATGGCGTTGTCAGCGCCGGACATGTGGGCCAGGCCGACGATGAGCAGCGTCCCGCCGGCGATCACCTTGGCCACGCGGATCCACGTGTTGGGGTCGCCGAGCCTGGCGAAGAAGTCGCCGATCGCCGCGAGACCGGACAGCGCCGACGGGAGGTGCCCGTTGGAGCTGTTCACCGTCGAGACGGACACGCCGGGGTGCGTGCCGCCGCCCCCGGTGGTCGTGTTCTTGTCCTTCTGCGCCGCGGCGGTCGCCGCGGCCTGCGTCGGGTAGGGGCCGCCGACAATGGCGACGAGGCCGGTGATGTTCGCGGTGGCGACGGTCGGCCGGGCCTTCGCGTTCGTCCACTGGAACACGGTGTCGGTGACGGCTGTCTGCGTGCCGCCCTTGACGGACGCCACAGAGGACACGTCGATCCGCCCGATGTACCAGCCTGCGTCGCCGGCCATAGCCTAGTACGCCTGCGCCTGCGGCACCTTGCCGGTGGCCGGGTCGGTGGCGTTGGCGTGGAAGTACTTCCACGACTCGGCCACGATCATCGCCGACCCGACGATGAAGATCGTCGGTGACTTGGCGAGCAGCGACAGCGCGCTGATGATGG
>Ga0207700_10000759_pt1 | contig 18589 bp, 17 predicted proteins | sample LARL82metaG_FD_184348 | JGI IMG/M metagenome (GOLD analysis project Ga0207700, IMG submission 184348) | Corn, switchgrass and miscanthus rhizosphere microbial communities from Kellogg Biological Station, Michigan, USA - LAR L8-2 metaG... | ecosystem: Host-associated > Plants > Roots >...
CCTTCATCCTGCTGCCGTCGCCCGCGTCATCGCTCCCGCCTTTCCCGACGTTCTCGACCGTTTCCTTGGCGCGCCCCAAAAATTTCATGATTCCTTTTGGAACGTTGGAAATCGCCTGCGCTGGATCCCTGGCGATGTTCCTGGCTGAGTTGAGCGGGCTTTTTGCCGCAGCCATCAGTGATTTCTTAAACTCGTCGGTACATGAGACCTCCTGCAGCCGGGCGATCGCGTCGATCTCCTTCAGGCGTTGGAGCAGCATTTCGTTTCCGTCCGCTTCGAAAACGCCAAAGTCTGAATCAATCGTGAACTGATTCATGCCTGACCCCGTCGGCACCGCATCGCGTACGACAAAATGCGGTCCTTTGAGAAACTCGGGCTTGAGGATCTCACTCGCTTTGAGCTCGGGCAATTCCTCGAAGACGGGTTCCGCGCGGCGTACTTCTATCGGCTCCGGTGTTTGCGCGAGACATTGAAAAGTCGCACTGAGCGTAAGCGCCAGAAAGACGTTCCGATCCATGGTTCAGATGGCGATACTAAATCGCCGGTGAGATGTGAAGCTTGAAGAAGCGGCGTTCGTTTCGGATTTGCCAATCGTTCCCGGGTAAACCTTCCCGGAAGATACGCGAGAAATCCGGGTCCTGGTCCGCGGCGAGGGCGCGTTCGTTAATCAGACTTCTTGCCGCTCTGCGAACGGCAGCGATGAGTCGTTACGCTTATTGTGCTTGCGATTCAGAGCCCTGGTCCTCTTCGACGTCGTCCTCGGTCACTTTCCAAGTCTTGTCAGGATTGTACTTGTCCATGCTCTGGAACGTCTTCAGCGTATCGGGTCCGAGATCCTTTTCGTACACGACTCCGTCTGGGCCAACGATAAACGTCATCACTCCGGTCACGCGATATTCAGCGGGCGCGGCAGCGAGCGCGAACCCGCCGATCATTGCACCGCCAACCATGAAGTCCATCTCTCCCATCGGTGCCGCCGGTCCCTGCCCCTTCAGTACCTTGAAGTAGTAACCGTGATAAGGTTTGCCTCCCTGCGCGGAATAACCCTCTTGTAGTGCTGTGGCTACTTCTTCTCCGACTGGACCTTCCCATGTTCCATCCGGGTTTTGCCACGCCAGACCGTCATGTTTCCCGGGCGTACTGATGACGCGCTGAGCGTATTGGTTCACCTTTGAACCATCGTGTTTTTCCGCTGCATACTCGTGTTGCGCGTCGACGAAGCCACGACAAATCTCAATAGCGTTCAGTTCGTTCGCACCCACCCGCCGATTTAAGATTTCTTCGCGACCGACTTTCGTATCAAAAAACCACTTCCCTTTTTGCTTCACGAGAGGAATGGGAAGCGAAAATTCATCGTTCCCCACCAACACAATGGCCTGATTCGGATTTTTCTTGTCTGTCTGGACGGACATTTTTTCTTTTGCCTTCGCTGCAAATTCCGCTGCACGATTTTTGTCCTGAACCGGGTCTTCGGACGCGACGATATCCTCGCTGTCCGGTCCCAGAATTTCCTTCGCCGCGGCAACATCAAAATTCGCCGCGACCTGAACAAGGGCGTCGGCCGCCTGTTTCGGTGTGTCGAATTGCTTTTGCGCTGACGCCGGCGCCGAAGCTGTATCGGATTTCGACGGTGGCGCGGCGTGCAAACCGAGGCCTAACAAGCAAAAACTAGCAATCGCAGAAGCGCGCAGTGTAAATTCCGAGGAAGTCATAATTCTTAGTGTTGATTTCATTTTAGTTTCCCTCATTCAGAGTTCGTTCCATTTACCTGCGGCGTCCTCCACCGCCGCCGCGACCGCCGCCACCGCGTCCGCCTCCGCCTCCGCCACGACCGCCGCCGCCGCCACCGCGACTCATGCCACCGTGGCCACCACCGCCACCACCGCGACTGTAGCCACCGCCTCCCATGCTGTGGCCGCCTCTGCTGCTGCTTGCGCGTGCATAGTTTCCGCTTCCGCCGCCGCTAAATCCTCCGCCCCCGCGAGAAGCGGAACTAGGCCGTGAGGACGCGGTCCTGTTACCGACTTGATTCTTAGCCGTACCGCCACCTGGTCGGGCTCCCGCTCCGCCGCCACCGGGCCGAGCTCCAGCTCCGCCACCCGGCCGGTTTCCAGCTCCGGCACCGCCAGCGCCACCGGCACCACCGGGTCTTCCGGCACCGCCCGCACCGCCGGGTTTGCCGGCACCACCCGCACCGCCAGGTCTTCCAGCACCACCAGCACCGCCGGGACGACCCGCGCCACCGGGGCCACCTGCACCGCCTGCACCACCTGGACGGCCAGCGCCACCAGCACCTCCCGGACGCCCTGCGCCGCCAGCTCCGCCAATTCCGCCCGGACCACCGGCGCCGCCGCGACCGCCAGCACCGCCGCCGGCTCGATTACCGCCTCCAGGTTGCTGGCGATTGTTTGCGCCAAATTTGTTTGCGGTTCCTCTGTCGCCGTACGGAGCATTTCCGCGGTGTTGCGGATTGTGCTGCCAATTACCCTGGCCTTGTCCCCGGTTTACATTATTGCGGTTGAAATTGTTCTGATTGAAATTGTTGTTCCGGTTAAAATTATTGTTGTTGTTAATGTTGACGTTGCCGCCGTTCCAATCGCAATTGCCCCAGTGACCACCCCAAGCGCCCCAAGCGGCCGCGCCGAGCGCAATTCCCGCTCCCCACGCCAAAGCCGTACCCGGCACGTAGCCCGGATAAGTATAGGGATAGTAAGGGTATTCAACAGGAGCAGGCCCGTACACCACAGTCGGATCGTACGAGGGTACGTAAACCACGTCTGGGTTCGCTTGCTGAATCTCGATTACCTGCTTGCCGCTGGAGACAGTCTCCGTCTTCACCACGGACTGGGCACTGGTTTTTAAGTTTCCAGTACCCTGAGCTTTTGCGCGCATGCGTTGCACTGCATCCATCACGTCCGATTGCTGTGCCAGAAACGCGTTTCCCAGATCTGTCGTCCATTGGACGTTGCCGGCCATTCGCTGCACCACGTCTGGAAATTCGACCAGTGACTGGATGCTCGGGTCCCACGGCTGCTTTGACACAGCGTCCGCCAGCGCTTTGCCTTGCAAATTCTTATTGTTGTTCATCCACTGTTGAAGCTGAATTACTTCCAGTGGGTAGGTCGATGCGGCGAGCGTTTGCGCCAGCAGTGGGTCGGGGTAGAGCGCGATCGGGGCGACGAGAGAATCCAGCTCCTGCGGTGCGAGTGTAGTCGTCTGTTGATCGTTCGTTGTAGTCGTCATCTCTTGCGATTGCGCCTGCTGCGCGAACGCGCTTGAGCCCGACCACGCAAGTGCCAGGGCAGTGATGACAATTACGTCATGAAATAATTTGCGGCTTCGTAATTTCATAATTTTTTACTTTCAACCGTTGCCCTTCAAGGGTAGATGAGCGTGGCTGGTCGGCAATATAAGACTTTCGTCCAATAGAACCGCCGGGTATGAAAGATAGTTTCAGCAAATTAAATGGAAGAAATTCATATGAATAATGTAAAGAAAATCGCAATTCTATCGCTCGTCCTCGCAGTGATGACGGGTTTCACGCAAGCGGCTAGTCATCATCACTCCGGGCCGGACGCAACTTTGCGGATGAGCATAGGTGGTGTCCATCTTGGAATCGGTGGCAGCTCGGGGTCAGGAACGCTCACTTACAGGGGAAGAAGCTATCCGTTTAGGGTAAGCGGAATGGCGGTAGGCAGGGTCGGAGTGACCAGCTCTTCCGCTGTTGGTGATGTTTTCAACCTGAGGCATCTTCAAGATTTCAACGGTAATTATACCGTGAGTGGCGCTGGGACGCGGGGCGTGACTCTTGGCGCTGGGAGAACTGGCACCATCATGTCAAATCACGCCGGTGTGATAGTCCGCATTTCCTCGACACAACGGGGCGTTGCTGTCAACGCGACTGGCGGTGGCCTCACCATGCAACTCCAGTGATAGCGGGGTTGCATATTAATAATTAGATCTGAGCGCGCCAGTCGGCGCACTCAACAATGCTCGAATGGCCGAGCTTTCCTCACCCGCCGCCGTACTTGAGATCGGAACGGCGGCACCATGGGTGCGGAGGCGTTCGTCGCTCTGGGTGCGCGGACCTCTTTGGGACGGGTTCTGGATGCTCAGCGCGCTTTGGCTCGCGCCTATCGTGCTGTTGCTCGTCCATGGCTATTCTGATCCGGAGTCGAGCCCGCTCGATCTGCTTTACTTCGGTTTAACTGCCCTGTTTTGGATTGGCCACCGTTTATCGAGTACTTATCTCGCGTATTGCACGGAGGCGTACCGACCGCTCCTGCACGAACAGCCGATTCGGTTCATCGCGCTGCCGCTACTGGTAACAGCAGGATGTTTTGCGCTCTTTCTCCCCGCAGACTCAGCTTTGCCATGGACGCGCGAGGAACGACTGATCGGACTGGCGATTATCGATTACGCCTGCGTGACATACCATTTCGCCGCGCAACATTTCGGTGCGCTTTCACTCTATCGTTCGCGAGCGAACCGCGCCTCGTGCGTTCAGACGAGGCGATGGGATCGCTTTTTCGCGCTGACTGCTGGCGGCGTGCTTGTGTTTGTTGCGGATATTTTAGCTGGAGCGGTCGCGTATCAAGACCAGTGGGTCGATCGCTGGTTTCCGGCGTGGATTGTGTCGGCTGAGAATGGGATCCGCGGCGGCGCGATGTTCGCGCTGTTAGCCATCACGGTGATCACGTTGTTTGCAGAATTGCGCACGCCGCGATGGTCGTTGCCGCGCATCTTGTACATTGTTGGACTCGCAGTGATGGTAGGTTTGGCGCTTCGGCCGCGGAGTTTGTTTCTGTTTCTTGTGATCTGGACATCGCAACACTGGATACTCGCTACGGGCCTTGCGTCGCAAACGCCGTCGGCAGAGTCGGCTCCAAGGACTGGGATCGTTCGCCGATATCTGCACGGACTGAATGTGCGGCCGTGGGCTGTCGTGCTTTTCCTCATGTTATTGTCGCTCGTCTTTCTTCCTTTTTTCGAAGTGGAAGCAAATCGAGAGACGGGCACGTACTACGGCGATCGAATATTCGGTGCGTTTGCGACTCAGCTCCGCACGTCGACTTGGGTGCCTGCTCTCATCGCTCTCGGATTCGCAACAGGATTCATTCATTACTTGCTCGATCGAAGCGTCTATCGAATGTCTGACCCGCAAGTGCGCGCGGCAGCGTCTGGGTTGATTGGTAATGTCCCCAGAGGTTCACGAAGGAAGAATATATCGCCGTTCGCGCTCGTTTTTTTGTTCGCGCTTGTCTCTGTTCGTCCGCTGCAAGCGCAGATCGGAGCTCCGCCGGCGGGACAACAGCCTCCAAAGGCAATCTACACGCCGAGACCTGTTTACCGACCCGAATGGGCGAAACAGGGGCTCGCAGGAAAAGGCGTCGTTTTAGTGACCATTGATCAGCAGACCGGCAAAGTTGCCGGGGCGCGAATGCTGCAGAGCACCGGGAACAAACAACTTGATGGCGCTGCTCTTGAAGCGTATTCGCAATGGCGTTTCCAACCGGGCACAGGCTCGCAGGTGAAGATTCCGATCGAGTTTGCGAATCGGCCAAAACCTCCGCCGCCTAAACGAACAGCGGCGCAGCCAGCAATTCTGTACCCGTTATTGATTCTCCTTGGTTTTGGTGTGGCAGTAATTGCAATGCGTACGAGAAGGAGAGGCGCAAGATAATCGTTCACTGCTCAGAACCGGGCACGGCGATCATTTGTTAGGCTTCCAAAATGCGGTTCAGCGTTCTCCTGAGCGTTTGCGTGTTACTCGCGACAATATCGCTGTCCAACGCCGGCGAATTTTCACAAGTCCGTGATCTGCCGGCGGTGAAATTGGGAGCGACCGATCTCGACGCGATTTTGCTGAAGACCCGCGCCCTTATCGATGCGGCGAACGGTCCCGAGGATTCCGGTCGAGAGACTGTGAGGGTTAGTATTGACGGTCAGGAGATCGAGATTCCGCACCTGTCGCTTGCGAGCAGCGTCGCATTTCCAAACGAAGTTTTCAGGTTCGCTTACATGTACAACCAGGCCGATAAACCCATTTCATCGGTCACGATTGATTTGGGCGATTCGTTGCGTCGGGTCTCAGTAAGCGGCGGGTCTGCCGATAAAGTCGAAACATTATCGAAACTGCTCGAGAAGGATTTTCATCGATACTCAACCGCCGCTGGCGGCCTGAAATTCCGTCGTGTAACCGGAATATGCCTTTCGATGTTGTTTTTGTCTTCGCTAATGATCAGCGGCGCGTATTGCTGGAACAATCGAAACCGTTGGGCATTGGGGATGCCGATTTGTTCCGCAATCGGTTTCCTGCTCGTACTTCTCCTCCCATGGAACAGATTTCTTCCCGGCTTTGTTCTTTATCAGCGCTATTCGCCTTTTTTTCTCGTCAGGCACGCGCCTCAGCTTTTTTTGCTCGCAGTTCTGGCGATGTTGGCTGGGATTCCGCTGTCGTATTTTCTTGCGCGAAGGCGACGTGAGGCGTGATAAAGCACAGACGAAGCCACAGGAGAATTGTTGAGGACTAGTCGCCGAAACAAATACCGAGAGCGCGTGCTGTGCGAACGAGATTGCCGTCGGCACGCACGGTTTTGAGTTTGCCTATCGCTTCGCTAATTTTGATCGAGCCGATCTGCGGCCCGGTGAACGCAACCATTTTCCCGAATTCACCTGCAGCGATAAGTTCCACCGCTGTTGCGCCGAAGATTGAACAAAGCGCGCGATCAAATGTAGTCGGGGATCCGCCTCGCTGAAGATGGCCGAGAACACATACGCGCGACTCTTTGCCCGTGCACTTCTCGATTTCCGCGCTGACAACCGCCCCGATCCCACCGAGTCGCGCCTCCCCGGTTTTGGTGTGTGCGCGGGAAGTGATGAAGCTGCCGTCTTTCTCTCTTGCGCCTTCCGCGACAATGACGATCGTGAACTTTTTGCCGATGTTCTCGCGTTCCTGAATTTTAGTGCAGACGCTCTCGTAGGAGAACGGAATCTCAGGAATCAGAATCACGTCCGCGCCGCCTGCCACGCCGGCAAAGAGGGCGATCCAGCCGGCGTAACGCCCCATGACTTCGAGAACCATGACGCGATTGTGACTTTCGGCCGTCGAATGCAGCCGATCGAGGGCATCGGTTGCACAGGCCACGGCGGAATCAAATCCGAACGTGAACAGCGTTCCTTCCAAATCGTTATCGATCGTCTTGGGCACCCCTACTATGGGAATTCCATATTCGAACAGTTGTTGCGCGATGCTCAACGAGCCGTCGCCGCCAATGGAGACAAGCGCAAATAAATCCAGAGCGTCCATTCCAGTTTTGACGCCCTCGAGCAACTCCTTCGGCAACGCCCGACTCTCGCCGTGTCCGATTTTGGCTGAGAATTTCCCGCGGTTCGCCGTTCCAAGAATCGTTCCGCCGCGCGGCAATAATCCGCTGAGCCTCTGGTAATCGAGCGGAATTGTTTGCTGCGGTTCGAGCAAACCTTCGTAGCCACCAAGAATGCCGATGCATTCCCATCTGCGGTTCGCCGAAGCCTTCGCGACTGCGCGAATCACCGCGTTCAGGCCCGGACAATCTCCGCCGCCCGTGACAACGCCGATTCGCTTGCTCATGCGTTTACTTTAATTTCTGTGCGGCCAACCAGGTGGCGCGGTTTTCGCGAATGAGCGCGATGCATTCATCCATCGTGTTTACGCAATGCGGAATTTTAAAATCGATCTCGCTCGCGAGTTCGTTGCCTTTGTGGAGCATCGAGCGGCGTCCCCATTCCACTAACTCGGCCCACATTTTTCCTACAAGAATCAGGGGCGTGTTATAAAGCTTGCTGACTTGAAGGAGTTGCCACGCGAGCGACAACTCCAGGAGAGTTCCAATACCGCCGGGAACAACAACGAAAGCGTCAGACACGATCATGAAATGGTGCAGCCGTGAAAAAAAGGTCCGATGTTCGTATGCCTGGCCGACGAACGGATTCACGTCCTGTTCAAAGGGCAGCGCGATACGGATACCAACCGAACGTTTGAGAGCCTTGGGGTTAACTGAGTGCGCGCCTTCGTTTGCTGCCTGCATTAGACCGGGCCCGCCGCCGCTGATGATATCGCACCCCATCTTTGTTAGTTCGGCGGCAAGTTTCTTTACGCCATTATAAACGGGCGTGGCGGGCTTCAGACGCGCTGAGCCGAAAATGGTCACGCGATAGTTTTGCCGCGTCGTTCGGCGGAAGCGCGTTAACTCGTTAACAACGTCCCACAGGCCAGTGACTGCGCGTTCAAGAAGTTCGACAGCCGCATCTTCGTCGCTCAGACGAACAATGTCGGATTGTCCAAAGGAGGTCTTTTGTTTGCTCATATCGTGTTCGGAAAACCGGAACGTCAGAACAGAACACCGCGACAGGGCAGCCGTTAATTCGGTTCGATGGTGCCCTCAACGCTGTCCGCGGATTATTTCGCTCATCATCCTTCGGCCCGTGGCTTGCAATGGTCCCATGCCGCTCCCCGGGAGAAACCACATGCCTTTATCTTGATCGCGGCAGTAAACAATGTTGACGCCGTCGCTCATAACTGCGTGATGAAAAGTGGCGCCGGGATTCTCAGCAATGAAGCCGAAGAATTTCTCCCGCCATGGGTCGTCCGCGTAACGAAAGATTTCGTTTCCGAGCGCTTTGAGTTCTTCGACGCTCATTGTACGAATTGAGTTTGCAACGGCTTTGCGCCGCTCTTTGTCCAGGTTCTCAAGGTCAAATTTTTCGAATGGCATAACGTTTTCCTCAGTTGATATCGCTGACTATAGCTCAATGACTTCGCCCATCTTTGGCAGGGCCGATGATAACCGGTGGCGCTGTTGAATGAGTCTGGCAAGCGCCGCGCGCTGGTCGTCTTCTCCGTGGGTCAACACAACGCGCGGCTTGCTCGGCGCGATCACATCGAACCAACGCATCAGATCGGTTTGCCCCGCGTGCGCACTGAATCCGCCGAGTGTGTGAATAGTCGCTTTCACCGCGATCTTTTCTCCGAAAATCTTCACTTCCTTCTCACCATCGACAAGGCGTCGGCCCAGCGAGCCCTGACCCTGATACCCAACGATTAATACGTGCGTGCTTGGCTTCCAGAGATTGGCTCGCAGATGATGAAGAATGCGGCCACCGTTGCACATGCCTGCGCCGGCCATGACAAGACACGCCCCGCGCACATCATTGATCGCACGCGATTCGTCTGCAGTCGGTGTCGGTTTCATCGTTTTCAAATCGGCGCGCAACGGGCGATCGCGGATGAAGGCTTTCATCTCGTCATCGAACAACTCCATGTGTTTCATGTAAATGTTCGTTGCTTCTATCGCCATCGGGCTGTCGAGGAAGATCGGAAACGGCTTTACTTTTCCGGCGCGGAACATTTTTCCGAGGAGCAACGTGATGAGCTGTGCGCGGCCGACCGCAAACGTTGGCACAAGCATCTTGCCGCCGCTATTGACTGAATCGATCACGATTCGCTCGAACTCCGCGACGGTGTCTTCAAAAGAGCGATGATCCCGCCCGCCATACGTTGATTCTAGAAAAACAAGATCGGCCTGCTGGAATGGTTCGAACTCGCGCAGTATCGGCGCGCTGCGCGGCCCAAGATCGCCCGAAAAAACGACGCACTTCGTTTTGCCGTCTTCCTCAACAATTAGTTGGATGCTGGCTGAGCCCAGCATATGACCCGCATCGTGCCAGATCGCTTTCATTCCGGGCGCTACGTCGAACGGTTTTTGATAAGGCACTGGTCGCAGTTGCAAGAGAATCTTCTCGGCGTCATCCGGCGTGTAGAGCGGTTCCCGTGGCGGTTCGCCCGCGCGCAGGCGTTTACGATTCTTCCGCTCGGTATCGGCGACTTGCAGCCGGGCGGAGTCGCGCAGGATCAAACCGGTCATGTCCAACGTCGCTGGTGTTCCGTAGACCGGACCGGTGTAGCCCATTCTCGCGAGCAGCGGCAGTCGGCCGGTATGATCCAAATGTCCGTGGGTGAGTAGTACCGCGTCGAGTGTGCGATTTCCAACCGTGGGCGGCCGATTCAGTGCCTCCGATTTTTTGCCGCCTTGAAATTGCCCGCAATCGATAAGGATACGCGCCTGCTTTGTCTCAACGATGTAACACGAACCGGTGACTTCGCCGCCAGCCGCGCCAATCAGCGTGATCTTCATCGTGATGGTCAGTTGGTGATTTTCAGTCGGCTAAAGCAAGCTCGCCTGTCGAACGTTCGTCTTATGAAGACCCTCAGCGTTTACCCATTCTGCGCCTCTAAGCGCATCAATTCGATCCGGTAATTGGCTTTCGGATTTCGCGGCGAAGGACCGGCAACGAGCATCACCCGTTCGGCCGTGATTCCGTTTTCGCGAAGCCAGCACGCAATCCATTCGCGCCAGTCGTCCGGTTCCTCAACGAGATCGATGGAATACACCCCGTAGGAAAACGCGAGATTCTGACACGCAACGCAATCTGAACTCGGCGCGATGATCCACACCGCCGGCTTGAAACGCGAAATGGCGCGCGCGACCATGCCACCGCGCGTCGGCACAAGCACCAGATCGCATGGAACGGTGTACAGTGCGTGCTCGACCAGAGACGCCATGCGGTCGCCGGTCTTGGTCGTTGCTGTGTGCTGCGCGAAGTCTCTTTGAACCGCAAAGCTCCTGGGGGGCCGATGTGTTTCGGTGAACGCGGCAATCTTCGCCAGCATCGTCACTGCTTCCTCGGGAAATTTGCCCACCGCCGACTCGCCAGAGAGCATGACACAATCGGTGCCGTCGAGTATCGCGTTGGCGACATCGGTTGCCTCGGCGCGAGTGGGGAGACGGCTCGAAACCATCGATTCGAGCATCTGCGTCGCGGTAATGACGGGCTGTCCCGCAAGATTCGTTTTCGCAATAAGCTGCTTCTGAATGGAGGCAATCTCTTCGATCGGCACCTCCACTCCCAGATCGCCGCGCGCTATCATGATGCCATCGGTCGCGGCTAGAATTTCGTCGAAGTGCGCGAGCGCGTCAGCCCGCTCGATCTTTGCGATCACGAAAGGCTGTGCGCCAATTTTTGCCGCAGCCGCGCGCACCGCGTGGATGTCCGCGGCGCGTTCAACGAACGACTGACTAACGGCGTCGACACCATGTTCGAGCGCGAACTCAAGACAGGCGCGATCGTTTTCGGTAAACGCGCTGATCCCCAGATCAACGCCGGGAAGGTTCAGTCCTTTGCGTGAGCGTAGCTCCCCGCCAACAGCAACCGTGCAGTCCACGTCCTTTCTCGCGACGCGATCGACCACGAGCTGTACGAGACCGTCGTTCAGAAAAATGCGATCGCCTCGCTTCACCACATGCGCCAGCTGGGGGAAAGTTGTCGAGGCGCGCTGCGCATTCCCAACGATGTCCTCACTCGTTAGGGTGAAATGCGCGCCGGGCAGAAGTTGAATCGGTTCCGGATCGATTTCTCCCAGCCGCAGTTTCGGGCCTGGAAGATCTGCCATGATCGCGACGCGCCGGCCGGTTTCACGCGCTGCGTCACGGATGCGCCGAATAACTTCCGCGTGTTTCGAAGGGTTGCCGTGTGAGAAGTTCAACCGCGCGACGTCGAGTCCCGCGCGAATGAGCCGCACCAGCATCTCGGGTGATTCCGACGCGGGACCGATCGTCGCCACGATCTTGGTCTTGTGCGCGGGAAGTATCGCGTTCATGACGCGAAGGTTGTTTTGCCACTCGCGCGCAGATCGCTCGCGGCCTCCTTCACGCGCTCGGACATCGACATCTCCGCGAGCGCGATATGACGGGCGAGTGCGCTTTTCTGTGCGCCAAATTCGGACCGTTTCCGAATGCCGCTGATGCGTAGCACACAAGTCTCGTTAGGCTCGTACTTTACTTGCACCGACATGATCGCACCTTTTATCTACCTGCTTTATTTTTAAAAACGCCGCGGCTTCTCATCGGACCGGTCGTCGGGAAAGAAAATACGGTAGTGAATTCCGACATTGTCGCGAGCGATAGGCCTCCGCTGCTAAGAACCCGTGGATTTTTTACTGCGCGATGTCTTTTTGTCATTGAGGACAAACCGATTCGATCCCTATCGCAGCAGGGCGCCAATCAGGGCGAGGACGCCGACTAACGTGATCAGCACTGCATCACTCCGGATATCGATGGCGGTAGTTCGGGGCAACGCTCACGCAACGCCTTCAGCGCCCGCCGCTCCTGCCAGTTCGCGAGAATCAACCCGACCAGTCCAATCGTGATCATCACGAGGTCCCAGTTCATGCCTCAAGCTACGGGCGCTGCAGCTTTCACCTCAGCGCTCACACCTGCGGCGTAGGTCTCAAAGTTCTTGTTGAATAGACTAGCCAGCTTTTTCGCGGCAGCATCGTACGCAGCTTTGTCAGCCCAGCTTTCGCGCGGACGCAGGATTTCCGCAGGCACGCCGGGGCACTCAACGACGATCTCGAAACCGAATACTGGATCACGCGCCGTTTTCGCCTTCGCGAGAGCACCGCTGTGAATAGCGTCAATGATCGCGCGTGTATTTTTGAGGCTGATCCGTTTGCCGGTGCCATAAGCGCCGCCTGCCCACCCGGTGTTAACCAGCCAGACGCGTGCCTCGTGCTTTCGCATCTTTTCCGCAAGCAGTTCCGCGTATTTGCTCGGATGCCAGACGAGAAATGGTCCACCGAAGCACGGCGAAAATGTTGCCTGTGGTTCGGTCACGCCCACTTCGGTACCCGCGACTTTTGCGGTGTAGCCGCTGATGAAATGATACATCGCATGCGACGGCGAGAGCGCGCTGACCGGCGGTAGTACGCCAAACGCATCACAGGTGAGAAAGATTATGTCGTTCGGATGTCCTGCGACACAGGGAATTTTCGCGTTCTGAATAAACTCGATCGGGTACGCCCCACGAGTGTTTTCCGTGATGCTCGTGTCGGCATAATCGATATCGCGATCTTCATCGAGGACAACATTCTCGAGCACAGCACCAAATCGCAAAGCCTGGAAAATATCCGGCTCGCTCTCGGGCGTAAGATTAACCGCCTTTGCGTAGCAGCCGCCTTCGATGTTGAAGATCCCGTCATCGCTCCAAACGTGCTCGTCGTCGCCAATAAGATGACGCTTCGGATCAGCCGAGAGTGTGGTTTTTCCCGTGCCGCTGAGACCGAAGAGCAGGGACGACACAGCCGTCTTTTTATCTGCCGTGGCCGAGCAATGCATCGAGAGCAAACCACGTTTCGGCGCAAAATAATTGGCAACGGTAAAAACGCCTTTTTTCATTTCGCCGGCATATTCGGTACCCAGGATAACAAGTTCCTTGTTCTCGAGGCTGAGATCGATGCTGGTCGTCGAGCCCATGCCGGTCGTCAGTCGATTCGCCGGAAACGCGCCTGCGTTGTAGATGACGAGGTCCGGTGTCCCAAAGCCGGTGAGTTCCTCACGCGTCGGACGGATGAGCATGGTGTGCATGAAGAGCGCGTGATACGGCCGCGAGCAGATGACGCGGACTTTGATACGATATTTCGAATCCCAGCCTGCGAAGCCGTCGAAACAGTAGAGCCGCTCGCGCGTGTTGAGATAGTCAAGCGCGCGCTGGCGGTTGATTTGGAATGTGCGTTCGTCGCACGGAATGTTTACTGGCCCCCACCACACGTCGTTTTTGGACGCGGGATGCTCGACCACACGCTTGTCCTTTGGTGAACGCCCTGTCTTGACGCCGGAGTAAGCCACTAGAGCGCCGTTTTCCGCAATACTTGCATCTTTCTCGAAACGAATCGCGTGTTCATAGAGTGCGCTAGGCGGGAGATTGTGGTGTACCTCGGCGACGGTGAGACCGTGTTGCTCGAGGGTGAATATGGCGGAATTCGTGGTGTTCATTTGTAGTGGAGTTGCAACTCTACAGTTCTACCACGGCTGAAACCTCCAGCCTATCGGACTAAGGTCCTAGTCGTACGCAGAGGATTAGCGTGGCGGGACCACTAGGCAGTTCATCGCGAAAGCATCAGAGTCCGTACGACCGCGAACATGAAGACAGCCACAGCGAAAGCGAATGCGACGACACGCACCCTACGCTGCTCGAACTTTCCCGATGCGCTGGCGAAGAAAAGCACTGTGGCAAACAAAACAGTGTTCGCGAGATATTGACCGGAAACATTGCCGGCGTTGCGCGATGCCTGCAGGCTACTTGCAGCCTTAGCGTTGGCATCGGCGGCCTCGCGCGTTCCCCGCACTTCGTAGAGGTTCGGCACGAAAGGGTGCGGATCGGCCTTCGGATTTTCAAAAGGCTTCTGCGCCAGCCATGCGTCGTAAGCCTTGCGCAGATCGGGTGGAAAACGTTCGACGTAAAAGTTCGCGAGCTTTTCGTTGCCCTCATGTTGCGCCGCTAGCAGTTCCATGAACATCGCGGTGTGAATCGTCGCCTGCTGCATCCCTTGCATCGTCTGCAGACCCGCACGGCGCTCCAGCGAGTTAAATTCATTCATTAGCCGATTACTCTTTCGAGTCCACGCCGCTGAGTGATACGAGCACCATGCCGTGCTGAGTGTCGCGAGCGCCATAAGCAAAGCCGTGACAGGCTCAACCCATCTCTTTTTTTCCTGTGGCTCTTGGTTTGGCGAACCCGCCGGATCAGATCGCATTTTCACGCAGTCAGATTTGGGTCATGATCGTCCATACGTTGAAGAATATTTTTGCTCACTATAACGAAGAAGAATGCCGTCGAGAGGCCACACATCAGAATGCCAGTCAATCCCTCCACTGGCCCGTATAGTCGCCATTCTTGTGGCAGTACCAGGTCCCCGTAACCGATCGTGGCGTAGGTAACACCGGAAAAATAGAACGACGATTCGAGGTCGGGCAGACATTTATGCAACCAGAAAAACAGCGCCCAGACGGCGATCTCAATGAAGTGAATGACAATCAGGAACCACGCGATGCGAATCAACAGCCATGCGATTGGCCAGAAGCGTGTATCCGGTCGTGCGCTGGACTGCAACACGTGGCTTAACACCATGCCGAGGCCCATGGCGTGAATTATTACAGTTATCGCAACCAGGCCCGAGCCGATTAAAAGGTTAGTAATCATCGCGGTGTTAATGTTCTCATGGCTATTGATCAGAGGTTTTCTGAAAATCTTGGACCGCGTCTGCCACACTTTTGAAGCGATTGATGCCACCCAATTTACTTTCAACCCCCTCGTTACGAAGCCGGTCACGAACGGAAGAGCGTGCTTCGACCGCTTGGAACCGGATGCGTTGGGCGGTCAATTCATCGGCCATGCCGGCAAGAGCGTGAGCGCTTTGCAAGTCCACGCGCGGCGCAGCGGAGAGATCGAGCACAACCAACCTCGGTGGCGTCGGTTCAGCGTGCACGCGTTTCAGAATCGACTCGCAGACATGGTCCACGTTGAAGTACACGAGACCTGATTCCGGCCGAAAGATCAGGGCACCGGAAATGAGTTCGTTGTCTGGATGACGTTCGCGATCCGAGAAACGGCGAGTGCCTGGAATGCGCCCGAGAAAAGCCACGTGCGGTCTGGACGCGGTTCGCAACAGTTGCACTAGCGAAATGATTGCGCCGATCATCACGCCGCGAAGCAGGCCCGAGCCGAGAACACCGAGAATGGCCGCCATTGCCACGACGAATTCAGAACGGTCAACGCGCCAGAGCTGTTTGAGGGTCGACAGCTTGAACAAACCTGCTACTGCGACAAGGACCACGGCCGCGAGCACCGGCTGGGGCAACGCACTTAACAAATGGGAGAAGAAGAGCACGACAACTAAAATGATTCCTGCAGCGAGCGCGCCAGAAAGCGGTGTGCGTGCGCCCCCGCCTTCGTTGACGAGAGATTGCGACATACCGCCGCTGATCGGAAATCCGCGCCCGAGTCCTGCGGTAAGATTTGAAGCCGCAAGCGCCAGAAACTCTTGATTGGCGTCAAACCGTCCGCCGTGTTTGGCCGTGAACATTCGCCCGATGGCTGCGGTTTCCACAGCCCCGAGCATAAAGCAAGCAAAGGCTAGCGGAAGCAGTTCGTTAAGATCGTGCCAGTAAACACCGGGCAGGCCGATCGGAGGCAATCCTTGAGGGATGTTACCGAGCAGCTTTACGCCACGCGCGCCTAACGAAAGCGCAGAAGCGGCCACGATACCGCCAATGACTACGAAGAGCGATACCGGTTTGTTTTTCAGAAAAATCTTTCCCAAAATGAGCAGAGCCAGCGCGGTGCCTCCAACAAGAAGTGATGTGGGATTTGTTTCGTGCAGATGCTTAAAGAAATGGCCGCTGTTCTCCCAAAAATCTCCATGCGCGCCGTGAAACCCGAAGAGCTTGGGCAGTTGCGTGCTGGCCAGAAAGAGGGCGACGCCGCATTTGAAGCCCGTCATTACACTTTCGGAAATGAAATTTACAATGACGCCTGCTTTGACGAGCCACGCGATGAAAGCGATGAATGCGACCAGCAAGGCTGTGCCCGCGGCGAGTGCGCCAAAGCGCGTGGTATCGCCACCGGCGATTTCTCCAAGAGACGCGCCAACGAGCAATGAGATCGCGGAAGTGACAGTGACAACTGTGTGCCGCGAACTACAAAACAACCAGAAGACGAGTCCGCCGAAGAGACACGCGTAAAGTCCAGCCTCGGGCGGCAGATTGGCCAGAGATGCGTCTCCCAAACCGGCGGGAAGCAGGTATGCGGCGAGCGTAATGCCGGCGAAAATATCCGTCCGCAACCAGCTTGGCTCGTAGGCGCGCAACCAACTGAAAGCCGGAATCACTCGAGCGAGAGATGGTGCATTCATGGCGGCAACCTCCGGCGCTCTTGAACAGCGGCCCTAACGACCTCGGTCTTTCCGATGGCGGATCTTGTACTCTTTGGCCCACGCGCGAGCTGCCTCCAGCGGGTCGCCATGCTCCTGGCGCTCGATCCAAGCCTTAAGTCCCTCTTCATTAACCGGCAGGTCGAGAACACGAGGCGCGCCGAACAATTTCCCAAACGTCTCCATTACTTGCGTCGTCGTTGAGAAGACAATCTCATCCATGGCTTCGGGCTTGCCCTGCGATGCGTAGGCATTGAAATCGACCCAGAATCCATCCGGGCGGAGAACAAACATGCGTGTCTTGGGTAACGAATCGCGCGGCGCGACGCCGGTTTGCGTCACCAGATACGGTCCGCGTTCGCTGCCAGCACCGAGATTCAAAATCTGCGCATCGTGATAATCATTGGTGATCGCCCGCATTAGCTAGTCCTGGTTCTGAGCAGCTCTGCACGAGGATGCTTGTTAGCAGTAATAAACGTTGCGCGTGTTACTTGAAATCGCTTTTTCAACGTTACAGGTGCGAGATAGGAGGATCGAACTTATTTTGGCGCACCGGTTCCCGCGAAATCACCGCCGAGCGCCAGGTACAGATTCACGCGTTCGCGCAGGCGGGATGCGCGAACTTGTGTGAATTGGACTTTCGCGGCGAGGTTTTCCCCAGTGAGACGCAAGACCGTGAACATGTCGATCTGGCCCTGTTCGAGCTGCTCCCTGCTGAACTTCACCGAATCGGCACTGCTCGAAACCGCATCACCCAGCGCGCCTTCGCGTTTACGTAAATAGTAATCGGCGGCGAGAGCGTCTTCGACGTCTTGGAACGCGCGCAATGCGGAGCCCACGTAGCTTGCGGCGGCGGCTTTTTGCTCGGCGGTGCGGAGATCTTGCGCAGCTTGAAGTTCACCGCCAAAGAAAATCGGTTGCGTGATCCCACCGGCGAAACTCCAGACGAGTGCATTGAGCGTGCCGACTGAGTCGAGGTCCGCACTTCCGAGTCCACTCGTGGCGCTGAGCACAAAGCGCGGCAGGCGCGCCGTGCGCGCCTCGTTTACCCGATGAAAGGCAGCGGCGAAGCGGCGCTCGCTGGCGATGAGGTCCGGCCGGCGTTCGAGGATTTGCGCGGGCAGCCCGGCTGGCACGGCCTTCGGTTGACCGGGAAAGGAACGTCGCACATCAAACCTGCCAGCAGGGTAGCGACTGGTCACGACCTCGATGGCGCGAATCGTCTGCGCCCGCGCCGCTTGTGCGGCGTAGAGCGCATCTTCGGCAGCCGCGGTGCGCGACTTGATTTGCGAAACGTCGAAGTCGCTCGCAAACCCCTGCTGTTTGCGCACGTCAGTGAGCTTTGAGTACTCCTGGTAGATATCGAGCGTTTCCTGTGCGTTGGCTTCCTGTTGCGCAGCCTCGATGGTCGAGATATACGCGCGTGCTACGGCAGCGGCGAGTGATTGCCGGGCAAATTCATAGTCGGCTTCCAGCGCTTTGCTTTCGGCCTTGGCCGCAGCTTTTTTCGAGCGAATGCGGCCCCACACGTCGGCTTCCCATGCGGCACCCCCCGCGATGCCATATACCCAACGCCGTGATGACGAGTTCGTGCTGGTGTCGAGTCCCCCGCCGCCGCTGTCCTCCGTTCCCGAACCCCCGAAGCTCGGCGGATTAATGTCGCGACCGATGTCGCCACCAAGTTCCTGTCCCTGGCGCTCGCCGAGGCCTTTCATCGCGATCCGCGGGTAGAGCGATGATGCAGCGATGCGCACAGCAGCGCGCGATGCTTCCACGTGGGCG
>Ga0207700_10000766_pt1 | contig 18549 bp, 18 predicted proteins | sample LARL82metaG_FD_184348 | JGI IMG/M metagenome (GOLD analysis project Ga0207700, IMG submission 184348) | Corn, switchgrass and miscanthus rhizosphere microbial communities from Kellogg Biological Station, Michigan, USA - LAR L8-2 metaG... | ecosystem: Host-associated > Plants > Roots >...
CCGGACAAGTGGGAGTACCCCTGGTACGCGGCCTGGGACCTGGCCTTCCACTGCATCCCGCTGGCCCACGTCGACGCGCGCTTCGCCAAGGAGCAGCTCATCCTGCTCTGCCGCGAGTGGTACATGCACCCCAACGGGCAATTGCCCGCCTACGAGTGGGCCTTCGACGACGTCAACCCGCCGGTGCACGCCATGGCCGCGCTGCGCGTCTTCGAGATCGCCGGCGACCAGGACTACGACTTCCTGGAGCGCATCTTCCACAAGCTGCTGATCAACTTCACCTGGTGGGTCAACCGCAAGGACGCGGAGGGCAACAACCTCTTCTCCGGCGGCTTCCTCGGCCTCGACAACATCGGGCCCTTCGACCGCTCTGCGCTGCCGCCCGGCGCCGGGCACGTCGACCAGGCTGACGGCACCGCCTGGATGGCCGCGTACTGCCTCGACATGCTGCTGCTGGCCCTGGAGCTGGCCACCCACGACCGCACCTACGAGGACGTGGCCACCAAGTTCTTCGAGCACTTCGTCTACATCGCCGACGCCATCAACCTGCGCGGGCTGTGGGATGACGAGGACGGCCTGTACCACGACGTCCTGCACCAGAGCGACGGCGGCCAGGTGCCCATCCGGGCGCGCTCGATCATCGGCCTCCTGCCGCTCTGCGCCACCACGACTCTCGGCGACGCCACGCTGCGGCGGCTGCCGGGATTCGCCGAACGGCTGCGCTGGTTCCTGCGCAACAAGCCGGAGGCGGCGGAGGCGGTCTCGCTCGACGCCTCGGAGGACATGGAGCGCCGGCTGCTCGCCATCGTCTCGCCGGAGCGGCTGCGCCGGCTGCTCACGCGCATGCTCGACGAGGAGGAGTTCCTCTCACCGTTCGGGCTGCGCGCGCTCTCGCGCTGGCACCGCGAGCATCCGCTGGAGCTGGTCCTCGACGGGCAGGTGGAACGGCTCGACTACGAGCCCGGCGTCTCCACCACCGGTCTCTTCGGCGGCAACTCCAACTGGCGCGGACCGGTGTGGATGCCGGTCAACTACGTGATCCTGCATGCGCTGCGCCGCTACCACCCGTTCGTCGGCGACGCCTACACGGTGGAGTGCCCGACGGGGTCGGGCGTGCAGCGCACCCTCGCGGAGGTGGCCGACGAGATCCGCAACCGCCTGATCGCGCTCTTCCTTCGCGATGCGCAGGGACGCCGACCGGCGTATGGGGACGACGAGTTCTTCCAGAGCGATCCCGCCTTTGCGGACGCGGTGCTGTTCCACGAGTACTTCCACGGCGACACCGGCGCGGGACTTGGCGCGTCGCACCAGACGGGATGGACGGGACTGGTCGCCCACCTGCTGCTGCTGCGCGCCGAGGCACGCGCAGAGGCGGCGGCGACCGCGGTGACAGCGGGCACACGAGGAGGCAGGTGATGGCCGAGCGCGTCGACCTGGTGGTGATCGGGATGGGTCCGGGAGGGGAGGAGGTGGCCGGGAGCTGCGCCGCGGCGGGGCTCGACGTGGTGGGCATCGAGCGCAGCCTGCTCGGCGGCGAATGCCCGTACTGGGGCTGCGTGCCCTCGAAGATGATGACCCGCGCCACCGACGCGCTCGCCGAGGCGCGGCGCGTGCCGCTGCTCGCGGGTGACGCGTCCGTGTCGCCAGATTGGGCGCCGGTGGCGCGGCGCATCCGCGTCGAGGCCACCGACACCTGGGACGACCGCGTCGCGGTGGAGCGCTTCGAGGACAAGGGCGGCCACTTCGTGCGCGGCGAGGGGCGGCTGGCGGGTGCCGGCCGCGTGGTCTGCGGCGACAGGGAGTTCGAGGCGGCGCGCGGTGTGGTGGTGGCCACCGGCACCTCGCCGGTGATCCCGCCGATCGAGGGGCTGGCGGGCACGCCGTACTGGACCAACCACCACGCCATCGAGACCGAGCGCGTCCCCGAGTCGCTGGTGGTGCTCGGCGGCGGTGCCATCGGGTTGGAGCTGGCCCAGGTCTTCGCGCGTTTCGGCTCGCGTGTCACCGTGGTGGAGGCGCTCGACCGGCTGATCGCGCTGGAGGAGCCGGAGGCCAGCGTGGTCATCGAGGCCGTGCTCACCCGCGAGGGCCTGGCGGTGCGCACCGGCAGCACGGCGGTTTCGGTCGAACATGACGGCAACCTGTTCACCGTCAACCTCGACCACGGCGACCCGGTGCGCGGCGAGAAGCTGCTGGTGGCGGTGGGGCGGCGCGCCAGTCTCGGCTCGCTGGGGCTCGACACGGTCGGCCTCGACCCCGCCGCGCGCGCGATCCCCGTCGACACCCACCTGCGCGCGGGCGAGAAGCTCTGGTCGGTGGGGGACTGCACGGGCAAGGGCGCCTTCACCCACGTGGCCATGTACCAGGCGCGCATCGCCACCGCCGACATCCTCGGGTGGCCGCACGCCGAGGCCTCGTACCACGCGCTGCCGCGGGTGACCTTCACCGATCCCGAGGTGGGCGCCGTGGGGCTCACCGAGAAGCAGGCGCGCGAGCAGGGCATCGAGGTGCGCACCTCGACCTATCCCATGTCGCGGTCGGCGCGCGGCTGGATCCACGGGCCGGGCAACGAGGGCGTCTTCAAGCTCGTCGAGGACGCCGCTCGCGGCGTGCTGGTGGGTGCCACCGCGATGGGCCCCGCGGGCGGCGAGGTGCTCGGGGCGCTGGCGGTGGCGGTGCACGCGCGCGTGCCGGTCCAGACGCTGCGGGAGATGATCTACGCCTACCCCACGCTGCACCGCGGCATCGAGGGTGCCTTGGAGGAGCTCGCCGCGGGCTGAGCCGCCGCCGCCAGAAACCGGGCGGCTCGCGCGTTGCACTTCCCGGACCCTGGTGGATTTCCGCACGGGTCCACCGTGGAGTAGAGATCGACCCTGGCGAGGTCCCGCGTCCCGTGGAGATCGCATGACCCACCGCCCCTCCAGGCGCGCCGTGCTGCGCGCCGGCCTCGCCGGCGCCGCCGGCACCGCGCTGGGCAGCCGCGCACTGATGGAGAGCGTGCTCACCGCCATGGCCCAGGCCCCGGCCTGCGGCTCGCTGCGCGACGTCGAGCACGTCGTCTTCGTGATCCAGGAGAACCGCAGCTTCGACCACTACTTCGGCCGCTATCCCGGCGTGCGCGGCTTCGACGACCGCTCGGTGCTGATCGGCCCGAACGACGACGGCACCCAGGTCTTCCGCCAGCAGAACCCCGGCAACACGCCGAGTGTTGTGCTGCCCTTCCACGTCAACACCGATGCCAATGCCGGCCCCACCGGCGAGTGCACCCACGACATCGGCCACCAGTGGATCGAGCAGCACCAGTGCTGGAACGGCGGCCTGCTCGACGCCTACGTGAAGACGCACGTCGCCGACGAGGGTGCGCAGTTCGGCCTGCTCACCATGGGCTACTACGACCGGCGCGACCTGCCGTTCTATTACGCGCTGGCCGACAACTTCACCATCTGCGACCGGTACCACACCTCGGTGATCAGCGGCACCGTGGCCAACCGGGTGATGGGTTTCAGCGGCACCCTCGATCCCGACGGACGCGCCGGCGGCCCGGTGGTGAGCACCCCCGAGTCGGATTCGCAGCAGGAGTACGCCAAGCTCTACGCCGCGCTGAGCTGGCGCACCATGCCCGAGGTGCTCGAGGACGCGGGCATCTCCTGGAAGTTCTACAACCCGCCGGACAGCTCGGTGCCCGTCCTCGACGACAACTACCTCTACTTCTTCAAGCAGTACTACACCAATCCCGCGCTGGCGCAGAAGGGACTCGGCTCGCAGGGCGCGCCCGCCGACTTCCTCGCCGACTGCGCGGCTGGGACGCTGCCGGCGGTGTCCTGGATCAACTCGCCGTTCCTCTTCACCGAGCACCCGCCCACGCCGATCGGCTGGGGCGAGTACGCGGTGGCGCAGATCCTCAGCGCCATCACCGGCAACCCCGAGCTGTGGGCCAAGACCGCGGTCTTCATCACCTGGGACGACAGCGGCGGCTTCTTCGACCACGTGCCGCCACCGGTGGCGCCCGCGGGCACGCCCGGCGAGTACCTCACCGCCATCCCGCCCTCCGGCGGTGACGGCGGCATCACCGGGCCCGTCGGGCTCGGTCCGCGCGTGCCGATGCTGGTGGTCTCACCCTGGAGCCGCAACCCGCAGTCGCCCGGTTCGGCGGCGTGGCAGCCGACGGTGTGCTCCGACGTGCTCGACCACACCTCGATGATGCGGTTCCTCACCACCATGTTCGCCGCCAAGGGCACACCCGGCATCGACCTGCCCAACGACACCGCCTGGCGCCGGAGCACCGTCGGCGACCTGACCGGCGCCTTCAGCTTCGCGGCGCCCGCGGACACCACGGTCCCGACGCTGCCCGCCACCGAGATCACCTCGGAGCTGCAGCGGCCGGAATGCCAGACAGCTGTCGCCACCGAGGGCCCGGGCAGCACGCCGGACGCGTACACCATGCCCTCGCCGCCGCCCACCACGCTGCCCACCCAGGAGCCGGGAACGCCGCGACGTCCCAGCGGCCTGCGCGGCTGCGCGAACGGCGGGGGATCGGCCGTGGCCGGCGTGGCCACCGGCGCCGGCTCGTTGCGGCCGGAGTCCATGGCCATCGGCCTGCCCGACACGGCGGCCGCAGCCAGCGGCCTCGGCGCCGTCGGCCTGGCTGCGGCCGCCGCGCTGGCCGCGGCGTCGTGGTGGGGAAGGCGCCGCCGCGCGGTCGAGGCCGAGACCGAGGCGGCCCGCCGGTAGTCGCCGCCCCTCGGCCGGTCCGCGGCGCTGCCGCACCAAGGGCGAACGTCGCCCCGCGGTCGTGACCTTGGCCCACTTCGGGCTTCCCCGAGGCCACCCGGCTGGCGCACACTTGGTCGTGGCGGCCGCCGAAGGTCGGTGCAGCGACCTGGAGGACAGTGGCGATGTCGATGCCGCGTCCCAGCGACGCAGCCAAAGAGGCTTTTCGAGGCCTGGTTCCGCAGGGCCCGGGGGTGGCCCTCAAGCCGATGTTCGGCAACCTGGCCGCCTTCGTGAACGGGAACATGTTCGCCGGTCTGTTCGGCGACGACCTCTTCGTCCGCGTCTCCGACGCCGACCGGGACACGCTGCTGGCCAGGGGCGGCGCCGACTTCGCGCCCATGCCCACCCGGCCCATGAAGGGCTACGTGGTGCTGCCCTCCGGCTGGACCGGCGACCCCGACCAGGCGCGCCACTGGATCGACGTCGCCCTGGAGTCGACCAGCGGCATGCCGGAGAAGGCCACCAAGCCGCGTAAGGCGGGGTAGTTCGAGCCTAGCCCGGCGCCTGCCCGTTGCCGCCGGCGGTGGGCGCGGCCTGCATTTTGAACACGTCGGCCAGTTCCCCGCCGCACTGGGCGCAGGTCGCGGCCGGCGCGTCGTTGGCGGCGCCGCAGCCCGCGCAGTAGAGGTGCCGCGGCCGCACCGAGTGCGCCGACCAGATGCCGACGAACTGGCTGTACTGGTAGGGGTTGGCGTAGAACTCGCGCATCACCTCGCGGTGGGCGCGATCGCGACCGAAGGCGAGGGCGTCCTCGGGGGTGCGCCAGAAGGCGACGGCATAGCCGCTCAGCCCGTCGAAGAGGCTGAACATGCGGATGAAGCCGGGCACCGCGGGCAGCAGCGTCTTGAGCTGGTTGGTGCGCCGGAAGAAGAGCTGGGTGGCCTGCTCGTCGACGGCGGTCATGTGCAGCACCATCACCGCGCCGGCGGCCTCCGGCCCCAGCGCGCCGGGGCCGTCGAAGCCCACCACCATGCCCGGCGTGAAGCGCGCGCCGGGCACGCTCTGCATGATCGCCTTGGCCTCGTCGTCGGGCGCGAACGCCTTCAAGGTCACCATCTCGCTCGTCCTGCTCCCCGATGAGTTTTCATGTAACACGGCGTTGCGCCAGATGCAGGGGCGGAGCCTAGCAGCCACGGGCGCACCCGTCAAGATTTGGTGTTACGTGGTGTATCCTGAGCCTCGCCATGGCGCGCAAGTACCAGCTCGGTGTGCGGGCCGAGCGCCAGCAGGCCACCCGGCGGCGCATCGTCGAGGCCACCGTCGAGCTGCACCGCCGGGTCGGGCCGGCGCGCACCGAGGTCAGCGCCATCGCCGAGCTGGCCGGAGTGGAGCGGGTCACCGTCTACCGCCACTTCCCCGAGCAGCAGCAGCTCCTGGCCGCCTGCTCCGAGCACTACCGCGCCCTCAACCCGCCGCCCGACCTGCACGCACTCCGCCGTGTCCGCGACCCGCGCGAGCGGCTGCGAGCCGGGCTCGAATCCGCCTACGCCTACTACGAGGCCAACGAGGCGATGATGGCCAACGTGCTCCGCGACGCCGCGCTGATGTCCGTCGGCGGTGGCTTCCTGCGCTTCCAGGTGGAGCTGTCCCGCCACCTCGCCGCCGGCTGGGGCCTGCGCGGCGGCCGGCGCGCGCGGCTGGTGGCGGCCATCGGCCTGGCCGTCGACTTCGGCACCTGGCGGCGGCTGCGACGCGGCGAGGGGCTGTCGCGCGCCGGCACGCTCGAGGTGGCGCTGGACATGGTCGGCGCCCTGGCCCCGGGTCACAGATGAGCTACAGGCGTTGACGCCCGCGGACGGCGCGATTACGCTGCCGACCGCATCTCGGAGGGAGCCCGGCCACAGGCGCGCGGGCATCGGTGAGAGGGGGGAGTCCAGGTGGAACCGCAGGCATCCGCGTCGTACGCTGTCGGCGTGTCCGGCGGTGTCACCCAGCCGGTCCCGCCCCCGCCCGCCGCGCCGGTGCAGGCGCCCGGCGGCTACGCGATGGTCTGGTCGCCCGCGCCGGTCTGGCGCCGCGCCGCCGCGGCGGCGCTCAACACGCTCATCGTGGTGGTCGGCGGCGGCTTCTTTCTCGGCTTCGTCGGCAGCCTGCTGCGCAGCGGCGGGCTGGGCGGCGGCGAGCAATCCCGCCTGGTCTACGCCGCCATCATCCAGGCGCTCACCGTCGGCGGCGTGCTCGCCTACTTCGGCCGCGGCTGGAGCCAGGGCGCCACCCCGGGGATGCGCGCGCTGCGCCTCAGCATCGTCGACCGCGGCAGCGGCGACCTGCCCCGCACCGACCAGGTCCTGCTGCGCATGGCCGGCGGCGTCTGGGGCGTCGTGCTGCTGCCCGTCGCCCTGCTCTGGTGCTGCTTCTCGGCGCAGCGCCGCGGCTGGCACGACCAGCTCGCCGGCACCGTCGTGGTCAGCGGCGAGATCCGCCCCTGGTGGTGGAGCTGGAACGGCGAGCGCTGGGAGCCGAGCGGCGCGCCCGCGGCACCCGCGGCGGTGCCGCAGCCGACCGGACGCCGCGCCGCCGCCACCCGGCCTGCCCGCTCGCGCTGGACCTGGACCGACGTGCTGCCCATCGTCGTGCTGCAGCTGCCCGTGGCCCTGGTCGGCCAGCTCGCCGTGGTGCGGGCCACCCGGGCCATCGGCCTGGGCCGCCCCTCGCCGAGCCTCGGCTCGCTGATCCTCGACGTGGTCGCCTACGGGCTGATCCTGGCCATGATCTGGCTCTTCCTGGGGCTGCGCCGCAAGGTGAGCCTGGCCGAGATCGGCTTCCGGCCGGTGCCCTGGCGCTGGGTCGCCGCGGCCCTGCCCGCCCTGGTCGTCGCCTACGCCGCGGAGGTGATCCTCGGCGAGCTGGGCAACGCGGCCCTGCCGCCCTCGGCGCCCACCCAGTGCCACGACATCCAGCAGGCCTACGGGGGCAGCGTCGCCCTGGCCCTGCTCGGCGTCGCCGTGGTGGCGCCGCTGGTGGAGGAGACCCTCTTCCGCGGCGTCGTCTTCGGCTGGATGCGCGGGCGCATGCCGCTGGGCCTGGCGGTGGTGGGCAGCGCCGCGGTCTTCGCCGCGGCACACGTCCTCTACCTGCAGTGGACGCTGCTGCCGCCCATCTTCGGCATCGGCTGCGTGCTCGCGCTGCTCTACCACTACAGCCGTTCGCTGTGGCCGGGCATCGTGGTGCACGCCTCGATCAACACCATCGCCACCCTGGCGCTGCTGCTCGGCGCCGTGCACTGCTGAGATTTCTTGTCAACAACGGCAACAACAGAGGAACCCACGACATGTCCATGGATCAAGCCGCCGACCTGCGCTGCCGCTTCTGCGGCCGCTCCCCCGCCGTGGCCGCCACGGTGCGTGCCCACCGCGGCATGCTGGTGATGATGCAGTGGCGCCACCTGCGCGGACCCTTCTGCCGTTCCTGCGGCATGCAGGCGCTCAAGAAGCTGACCACCGACACCCTCTGGCAGGGCTGGTGGGGTCCGATCTCGCTGGTGCTGGGCACGCCCTTCGCGCTGCTCTCCAACCTCTTCGCCTGGCTGAAGATCCGCGGCCTCCCCCAGCCCGCCGGCGCGGTGGCCACCGCCGCCGCCGCGTCACCCGCGGTGCCCGCCGCACCTCCGGCGCCCGTCCCCGGAGCCATCGGCACCTCGCTGCCGCCGCCCCCTCCGCTCGCCGGCGGCTAGAGGTTCGCGCAGCCGGTGATGACCGCGGCGGCGGAGGTGGCGTAGACGATCACGATGCGGCCCGATCCCGCGTCGAAGCCGGGGACTCGGACCGCGAAGCTGATCACGCCGGCCATGTTCGCGGTGCGCGTGGCCAGCACGATGAGGTGCGTGCTGCGCGACGCGGCGGCGCAGCCGCCCAGGTGGTCGTGCACCGCGTGCGTCGAGCCTGGGCGCAGGCCGGTGATGGTCACGGCGTAGTCGGCGGTGCCGCCGTCGACGCTGACGGTGACCGTGCCGCCCACGCCGCTGCCGCCCAGCGCGGCGATGGGGAAGGTCTGCGACCCTGGCACCGGCTGCGGACGTGGCGTGATCGGCATCGCCGTCGCGGTGCCCATCGGCATGGGGCTCGGCGTCGCGGTGGGCGTGGCGGGCTGCGTGGCCGCGGTGGCGCCGTGTGTGCGTGCCACGCCGCCGCTGCCGCAGGCGGTTGCCATGCCCGCCGCGACGGCGAGGAGCGCGAACGCGCGCACAGCCCGCCGTGGCCGCATCCTCATGCCCGTGGATACGGGTCGAGGATGCGCTCAGGAAGTCAGGCGCGCGTGTCGGCGCCGACGGACTCGCGCAGTCCGGCGAAGAGGTCGTCGACCGGCCGTGGATCGGGCACCGTGCCGCGCGCCAGGGTGAACTCCTCGCGGCCGAACATCTCGACGAAGGCGTTGGCATCGAGGCGCAGGAAGAAGAGGTTCTCCTCCTGGCTGCCGTGCGCGCTCAGCGCCGCGCGCTTGGTGGCGGCGTACTCGTGGCAGTCGAGAGTGGCGGCGATTGCCTCGTCGGGGACGCCCATGCGGGTCTCGTCGATGGGCGGCGGCTCCAGGCCCATCTCGATCATGCGGTCGCGGAAGGTCGCCAGCCGGGAGCGGCGGATCGCCGGGTAGAAGAGGCGTGCCGCCGAGCCGCCGGCCTGCAGTGCCGCCTGGGTGATGCGGTTGGCCTGGATGTGGTCGGGATGCCCGTAGAAGCCGTATTCGTCATAGGTGACCACAACCTGCGGCTGGTAGCGGCGGATCAGCGCTACCAGCGGCGCCGCCGCGTCCTCGACGCGCAGGGTTGCGAACGCGCCCGGCGCATTGTTGCCCTCCCATCCCGCCATGCCCGAGTCGTGGTAGCCGAGCATCTCCAGGTGCTGCACGCCGAGCAGGCGGCAGCTCTCGGCCAGCTCGCCGCGCCGCGATGCGGCCACCGCGGCCTCGTCGTGCGCCGGGTCGCCCGGCTTGATGCCGCCGGGCGCGTCGCCCAGCTCGCCGTTGGTGCAGGTCACCAGCACCGTCCGCACGCCCTCGGCGGCGTAGCGGGCGAGGATGCCGCCGGTGGTCGACGCCTCGTCGTCGGGATGCGCGTGCACGGCCATCAGGGTCAGCGGGGATTCCATGGTGGGCCAGTATGCGCCACCGCCCCGCCCTCCGCCGCCGCGGCGCGAGGCGCGGAGGTGGTGCAAGTGGCGACAGCGGCGTGGCGCGGACTGCGGAGCCTCTTGCGGTGCCCTGACGGGACACCCGCCCTGTCCAATGTTGCCGATCTGTGACACGTTCGCGTGCGGTTTGGCAGAGGGTCCCGTCGCACGATCAGCGGCGACAGCGGGGGAGACTGCAGAGCGCTCCCCGGTCCGCGTCAAGGAAGACAGGGTCCAGGCCCGGACCCCACAGGGGCATGTGGTGAGATCAATTCAGCGTGCCTGTCGCCGGGTTGAGGGGCAACGGGGGCAGGCGATGATCGAGTTCGTCATCGTGGCGCCGATCCTCTTCGGTCTCGTCTTCGGCGTCTTCGACTTCGGCCGCGCCATGTCGGCCAACGTGACCGTGACCAACTCGGCGCGCGAGGGGGCGCGCTACGCGGCCACGCACGCCGTCGAGTGGTCGCAGCCGGCGACCGCGGGGTGGCCGGCGGCCTACCAAGCGCGGTTCGGCTTCGACTGCCCGACGGGCACGCCGCTCGGCGTTCCCGACGCCGGTCCCACCCAGGCGGCGTGGATCCAGGCGCAGGCGGCCAACCTCGACATGAACCGGCTGAGCATCACCGTCGCCTACTTCAGCCCGGACAACGATCCCGCCGTCAGCAGCGCGGCGAACGACACCGAGTCGTGCAGCAACGGCCAGGCCAGTGAGAGCAACCCTGGCTACACGCCGGTGAGCGGCGGCTGGGTGCGCGTCGACGTCAGCTACGACTATTCGCCGGCGACGCCGCTGATCAGCGCGCTCTTCAATCACATCACGGTGGACCAGACCGCCACCATGGTGCTCGAATGATGGCGCCGAGGCGGCGGCGTGAAGGCGGCAGCGCCATCGTCGTCTTCGCGGTGAGCAGCATCGCCCTGATCGCCGTGACCGGGCTGGCCATCGACGGCGGCATGGCGGCGGGCGCCTTCCGTCACGCGCACAACGCGGCCGACGCCGGCGCGCTCGCCGCGGCGCGGCAGGAGTATCTCGACCTCGCCTCGACGCCGGCAGTGCTGCCGGGCGCCGACCAGCTCAGCTCGGTCGCCGAGAAGGAGGTGCACCACAACGACGCGCGGTTCGTCTCCGCAACCGGCGGTGGACTCGCCATCCCGGGAAGTTCCTCGTCGAGCAGCCAGTCCACCTACGTGCCGACCAGCGTCGGCGGCATCAGTGCGACGGCCATGCTCGCCGACGTGTCGACCACGGTGTCGACCGGGGCGCCGGGGGTTCCCAACCTGGACGCACAGCTCCAGGTCAATTCCACCCAGAGCCAGATGAGCGTGGCGCCGACCTCGGGACAGTCGTGGCGGGGCAGCTCGGCGAGCGCGCAGACCGCGATGGCCGTGGCCAGTTCGACGGCGCTCGGCCAGAACGCGTACGTCAACTGCTGGTCCGCCCAGGCCGGGTACACGTCAGGCTCGAACACGGTGGGTACGCCCGTCCAGTGTCCGTCCGGCACGCTGCCCACGCAGGTGAATGTCGCCGGGACGCTGGTGAGCACGGCCAGCCCCGACGCCGAGGTCGACCGGAACAACGTGCCGAGCGCCAAGCCGAGCATGGTGGTGCTCGGTGAGTCGGAGTCGATCAACGGCGTGCAGGTCAGCGCGAACCTGGTGCAGAGTGACAACAACCTCTACTGGGATCCCAACAGCGGCATCACCTCGCTGGCCTCGGTGAGCGCCACCAACTTCCAGATGGCCTCAGGCGTGGTCGACGTCGGCGCCGCCACGCTCGACATGTCGGCCAGCATCAGCTACGACCCCTCCGCCGGCCACCCGCAGATGATCACGCACTGCGCGCAGACCAGCCTGGCGATCACCCGCGAGCCCGCGGGCACACCGGTCGACGTCCCGCTCGGGCCGCAGTGCCAGCCGCTGGGCACACTGCCGTCGATCCCCGGCGTCAGCATCGACTTTCCCTACTACTCGCCCGGCAACACCTACAGCACCGTCTGCTCGTACAACAACGGCACCGGCGTGTGGGGCTGCCCGCAGTTCCAGGCCTGCCTGCTGCGCGTCACCGTGGCGGCGACGGCGACCACCGCCTGCATCGGCGAACTCGACCTCGGCTTCAACGTGGCGCCGGTCTCGATGACCGGCGGCGGCAACAACGACAGCCGCACCTTCCCGCAGTTCCAGGGCAGGGTCACCGTCACCGCCACCGTGCCGCAGCAGACCTACTTCATGAACGTGTTCGGCTGGAAGCAGACCAGCCCCACGGCGGCCGGCACCGCCGACGTGGAGAGCGTCGTCGACGAGACGCCGGCCGCCTTCGCGGCGTCGCCGTTCGGCATACCCGCGGACGCCTGCGAGATGGACGCGCCGTTCACCTGCACCGCGCTGCAGGCGGGCCACGAGTACTACCTCTACGGCCCCGACATGCAGGTCGACAGCCCCTCCCTCTACATGAGCTCGCAGGCGGCGACCTGGCAGGGGCAGCTCGCCGCCACCAGTCCCCACCACGTCGGTCCCCAGTTCAACGTGATCCCCTCGGCGTCGCTCACCACCACGCCGCAGCCGTATACGGGAACCGTCTACTACCTGGAGCCCGTCTTCGACCCCGCGGGCGGCCAGATCCTCTACTACGCGGTCTTCCTGCCCGTGCCCTCGGACCCGCACCTCGGGCTGCTGGTCAACTCCATCCCGTCGCTCAACGGTCCCATCGTGGTGGCCACCAGCGCAGCCGGGTGGACGGTCCTGGACCAGGGCGCGGTGTCCGTCAAGCTGGTGCAGTAGGCGCGGCCTTGACGCCATACGGCTAACGCTGTTAGCTTGGCTAACCGTGTTAGCCAGAACGGCCGTCGATACGCGTTCTGCCCGGCGGGATGCCACCAGAGCCGGCATCCTGGAGGCGGCCTGGGACCTGGCGCGCCGCCACGGGCTGGCGGCGATCACCCTCCGTGAGGTTGCCGGCGCGGTCGGCATGCGGGCGCCGTCGCTGTACAAGCACTTCGCCTCCAAGAACGCCATGTACGACGCCATGTACGCGCAGGCGGTGGAGCAGCTCTCCGCCCGGCTGTCGCGGCGCCGGCAGGGCAGGGACCCCAGGGCCACGCTGCGCAATCGCGTGCGCGCCTTCGTCGCCTTCTGCGTCGAGGACCCGGTGCGCTACCAGCTCATGCTCGAACGACCCGTCCCGGGCTTCGAGCCCACGCCCGAGACCTACCGCATGGCCCTCGCCGCACTCTCGGGGACGCGCACCGACCTGGAGGCCACCGGCATCACCGGAGCGCGCGCGCTCGACCTCATGCGAGCCATCACCACCGGGATCGTGTCGCTCCAGGTGGCCAACGATCCCGCCGGCACGCGCTGGACGCGCCTCGTCGACGAGGCGCTGGACATGTTCTTCGCGCACTACGAGCGCGCGGCATCACGGAGGGTACGCAGATGACAGGCCGACCAGGCGAACAGACTCGCGACGTCCAGCTCGCCTACGACGAGGCGGGCAGCGGCGATCCCGCCGTGGTGCTGCTCCACGGCTGGGGCTTCGGACATCCCTCGCACCTCACCCCGCTGTTCGAGCATCTCGCGCTGCACCACCGCGTCCTCAAGCTCGACCTGCCCGGCCATGGCCGCAGCCCCCGGCCGCCGCAGGGCTTCGGCTTCGACGGCTGCGTCGCGGCGATCATCGAGCGACTCGATGCCGCCGGTATCGAGCAGGCCGTCTTCTGTGGCCACAGCCTGGGTGCGCGACTGGCCATCGAAGTCGCCGGCGCGCACCCGTCGCGGACGGCTGCCGCCGTCCTGCTCGACCCGGTGATCCTCTTCCCCGAACCGGTGCGCACGCAGGCGCTGACCCGGCTGGTGCCCGCCCTGGAGACCGACGGCTGGCTGCCGGCGCTCGAAGGCTATTTCTCGCGGCTGCTGGGCCCGCATGACCCGGCACCCCTGAGGTTGCGGGTGATCAGCGAGCTGGCCGAGGTGACGCCCGGCATGGCCGCCGCGATCATGCGCGAAGGCATGCAGACCGATGGGTCAGAAGCACTGGCTCGGGTGAGGTGCCCGGTGCTCGCGGTGTGTGCACATGCACCCGTGGACGTCCCACGCCTGCGCGCCATGCAGCCCGACGCCTGGGTGGGCACCGTGGTCGGCTCCGGCCACTGGCTGACCCTGGCCGCTCCCGAGCAGGTCAATGCCATGGTCGACCGCTTCCTCGAGGTCGCGGCTGCGCGCTGAGGCATCGGCCTTTCGCGTGCGGGAACCGGCCGTGTCGGGGTGCGGTTGCGTACAGTCGGCGGCGAGAAGGGTTGTTCCACACCTCCAAGGAGGGGACCACGATGTCCCGATCTCTGCGCCTGCTCGCCATCGCCGGCCTGCTCGCCTCGGCCTTCGCCGTGGTGCCGTCGGCGCCGGCCAGCGCGGCCAACTCACCGACCTTCCGCGACTGCTCGCTCTTCGCCGAGGGCGTCGACCCCGACTTCGTGCAGATCTCGGGCGTGTCCGTCTCGCCCCAGGGCACGCTGACGGTGGCCGCGTCGCAGAACTCCGTGCAGCTGGTCGCCTCGGAGTCGTCCGACCCCGGTGACCAGTCGCAGCACCTCACCTTCAGCGTCACGGTCACCTCCGCGAAGCTGCCCGCGACGACGTTCTCCGGTGCGGGCACGGGCAGGGTCCTGCTCGACGTCCCGCTCGCCCGCTCGGGCATGGGCCGCACCTACACCATCGACTGGGCCGCGGTGTTCGACAACGGCCAGCATCCCTGCCCGGGCTCGGACACACCCGACAACCCCGGCCCCAACCCGTTCGTCGTCACCGTGGGCTGAGACCGGGTTCTCACCGGGGCGCGGGCGAATCAGGCCGCGCCGCGCGGCTGGTAGATCGCGGTCTTGCGGCCGCAGAGCACGGGTCGCTCGCCAGCGGTGAAGAGCAGGTCGAGATCGACGAAGCGGTGGCCGCTGCGCTCGTACACCGAGGCGACCGTGGCCCGCGCCGCGACGACGTCACCGGCGTGGACCAGGCCGAGGTGTCGCAGCCGCGCCTGCGCGAAGATCCACGGACCCAGGGTGACGTTGGCGACGAGGACGAAGTCGGTGAGCCGCGCCAGCCAGCCCGGCGGCGCAACGTCACCGCTGCGCAGCAGTGCGGACGTCTCGTCGACCGAGTCGAGGTACGGTTCGGCGAGATCGGTCGACCATGGCGACTCCAGCGTGCCGAGGACGCGGTGCGACTCGAAGTGCTCGCGACTCGCGCGCGGCGGCGGCCAGTCCGGCAGCGGCTCGACGGGGAAGTCGGACATTGATGGCGGCGGGGTGTCGTCGCATCGTGTCGCCCGTCCCGTCGCGCACACCTGGCCTGCGCCGTTGAGCGCGCGCAACACCACGGCATCCGCATCCGCGGGGTCGTGCGCGAGCTCGACGTCGACGGTGTCGCCCGCGTAGAACGGCGCCTGGAACCGCACCTCCATCGTGCCGCGCTCCAGCCATGTCCGTCCCCACGTCTCCAGCACCGGGTGTGCCATGTACGCCCAGACGTCGGCGCCCGGCACCAGGCCGCCGCCGAAGCCGAGGCTGCGCGCGACGGTGTCGTCGTGCATCCGGTTGCTCGAGGCCACCGCGTTGTTGCGGGCGGTCACCCGGTAGGACACCACCATTGCCGGTCGATGCTAGCGATCCGGTGGCGCGGGGCGGGACCTTCGGCACTGTCCCGAGGCCGGGTGCCCCCTAATACTGGGCGTGTGACCACGGTCGCCCCGCGGCTCGGCTCGAGCCGTCGATGCCCTGGGCCCGCCGTCCGGCGTCAGGGGCGGGGACCGGAGGTGTGGCGTGTCGCCGTGGAGCGGCGGCCGGCGCGGAGCTGCCGCAGCACCGTCTCGGGCAGGGCCACCATGCCGGTGGCGGAGTCGAGGCCGGCGCACAGGTCGTGGACGGCGGCGTCGGAGAGATCGTCGAGCCACCGCGCGGGAACACCAAGCCGCTGCAGGCGTGCCCGCACGTCGTCGACCGGCTCAGGCATGGCGTTCGCCCCGGCTGCGCATGGCCACAGCGTAGCCCCGCGTGCGACCACGGTCTGCGCGGACATTGGTCGTACGACCCCGGGCCGCGAGGCTGCGTGATGAACCCGGTCCGGCGCCTGGTGGCACGCTTCATCGCCGCCGGCCTGGCCGCCGCCATCCTCGTCGCCGCCGGCGCCTTCGTGGTCATCAGCCGGGCGGCGACGAGCGAGGCCATCCGCATCGCCGAGGAGGTGACCCGCGTCGACGCGCACGCGGTCATCGCGCCCGCGCTCAGCGACGGCGTGGTCAGCGGCGACTCCGCCGCGCTGCAGGCGATGGACACGGCGGTGCGCGACCGCGTGCTCACCGACCGGGTGTTGCGGGTCAAGATCTGGGCGCCGGACGGCCGCATCGTGTACTCCGACGAGCCCCGACTCGTCGGCGGCACGTACACCCTCGGCGAGGACGAGCTCGCCGCGCTGCGCACCGGCGACGTCGCCGCCGACGTGACCGATCTCTCCCGCCCGGAGAACCGCTTCGAGCAGCGTGATCGCAACCTGCTGGAGGTCTACCTGCCGGTGCGCACGACGTCGGGCCGCGCGCTGCTCTTCGAGACCTACCAGCCCCTGGCCACCATCGGCGACGACGAGCGGCGTGTCTTCATGTCCTTCGTCCCCGTCGTCGCCGGCGGCCTGGTGCTCCTCCTGCTCATCCAGGTGCCCCTGGCGCTGCGCCTTGCGCGGCGTCTGCAGCACGCGCGCCAGGATCGCGAGGCGCTGCTGCAGCGCGCCATCGACGCCTCGCGCGCCGAGCGGCACCGCATCGCCCGCGACCTGCACGACGGCGTGGTGCAGGACATCGTCGGCACCTCCTACCGGCTCACCGCCGAGAGCGCGCGCCTGCGCCAGGCGGTGGATCCGCCGCAGGCCGCAGCGCCGACCGTCACGGTGCTCGACGGCGCGGCCGCGGAGATGCGCCGGGCCACCCGCGACCTGCGCACCCTGATCGTCGAGATCGCGCCGCCCACCCTTCGCGACGAGGAGGGCCTGGCCGGCGCCGTCTTCGCCCTGCTGGCGCCGTTGACCGAGGGCGGCGTCGCCACCGAGCTCGACGCCGTGCCCGGTCTCGACCTCGACGCCGAGACCGCCGCGCTGCTGTTCCGGGTTGCCCAGGAAGGCCTGCGCAACGTCGCGCATCACGCGGGCGCGCGGCGGGTGGGCGTCCGCATCGAGCGCACCGGCGGCGGGGCGGCGCTCACCGTCGAGGACGACGGCCGGGGCTTCAGCGTCGAGGACAGGCGCCGGCGGGCGCGCCAGGGGCACGTCGGGCTCGACCTGCTGCGCAGCCTGGTCGAGGGTGCCGGCGGTTTGCTGACCGTCCAGTCCACACCCGGGTCGGGAACCCGGCTGCGCGCCGAGGTACCGCTGCCATGACCGTGACCACCGACTCGATCCGTGTTCTCATCGTCGACGACCACGCCATCGTCCGCATCGGCCTGACCCGGCTGCTGGAGTCGATGGCGGGGATCGAGGTCGTCGCCGCGGTCGCCGGCGGCGAGGAGGCGCTGCAGCTCTCCACGGCGCCGCCGCCCGACGTGGTGCTGATGGACGTCTCCATGCCCGGCCTCGACGGCATCGAGACGACGCGGCGGATGATCGCGGCCCGTCCCGACGCGCGCGTGGTGATGCTCACCTCCTTCGCCGACGACGAGCGCGTCGCCGACGCCATCGACGCCGGCGCCGTCGGCTACCTGCTCAAGGACGCCGATCCCGATGACCTGGTCCGCGGCATCCGCGCCGCCGCGCGCGGCGAGGCTCCGCTCGACCCGCGCGCGGCGCGGGCACTGCTGTCGACGCGCGGTGAGCGCCGGCCGGGTGACCAGCTCTCCGCCCGCGAGCGCGAGGTGCTGGCGCTGCTGGTCAAGGGGCTGAGCAACAAGCAGATCGCCTGGCGGCTGAACATCCGCGAGCGGACGGTCAAGGCGCACCTGACCAGCGTCTTCCAGCGCATCGGCGTGGCCGACCGCACCCAGGCCGCGCTCTGGGCGCAGCAGCACGGTCTCGGCGACGGGTGACGCGCATGAGCGGCCCGCGTCCGGCTTGTCGGACGGGGCCGCTCATGGTGGCGCGGGTGATGCACTCTCCGCGCGCTGATGGCTACTGTGTCTGCACCGTGACGCCGGCGCTGGGCGGCGAGTTCAGGCCACCTTGTCCAGGAACGTGGGGACCTGCACCACAGTGGCGGCGATCACCGGCATGGCGGTGCTCGAGCCGGGGAGGGTGAGCGTGCTGCCGTCGAGGGTGCCGGCCACGGTCACGGTGCCGCCGACCTGGATGTACTGCACGGGGACCTGCTTGCAGTTGAGGTTGATCACCAGGGTCAGCGGCCGGGTGCCGTCGTAGAAGTTGGTGGCCACCCAGTAGTTGATCCCGTTGGCATTGAGCTCGAAGTTCTCGAAGAGCCCGAAGCTGTTGGTGTCCTTGAGCATGACCACGCCGGTGAGGATGGTCTGGTTCGAGGGCAGGGTGCAGGCGATCACCTTGACCTGGATGTTGACGGTGACCGCGTTGTTGGCAGGCTGCGGGTCGGACACGTTCGACGTCGCCGTGCCGGTGTTGGCATAGGTTCCCGCCGTCGTCGGTGCGAAGACCCAGACCACCACGGTCGACTGCCCGCCCTTGAGGATGCTGCCCATGC
>Ga0207700_10000768_pt1 | contig 18533 bp, 16 predicted proteins | sample LARL82metaG_FD_184348 | JGI IMG/M metagenome (GOLD analysis project Ga0207700, IMG submission 184348) | Corn, switchgrass and miscanthus rhizosphere microbial communities from Kellogg Biological Station, Michigan, USA - LAR L8-2 metaG... | ecosystem: Host-associated > Plants > Roots >...
CCCAGCCACACGGTCTTGCGGCCGATGGCCGAGAACACCGGGCCCGTGGCCGCGGCGGGCGGCCCGGACGCCAGGATGAGCAGCTGGCCGGCCTCGGCCGGGCCCTTGCTGCCGGAGACCGGCGCGTCCACGAACATGACATCCGGCCGAAGCTGAGCAAGCTGGCTGGCGATCCCGGTCGTTTCCGTCACGCCGATCGTGCCCATCTGCGCCCACACCGCGCCCTCAGCCAGCGCCTCCACCACGCCGCCCGCGAGCATGACCGAGGTGACCACGTCAGCGGTCGGCAGCATGGTGATCACCACCTGCGCATCGCGGACCGCCTCCGCCGGCGAGGCTGCCACCAGTGCCCCGGCCGCCGACAGCGGCGCGGTCGCCGCGGGCGAGCGATCCCAGACTGTGGTGCGCAGCCCGGCGGAGACCAGATTCCGGGCTATCGCCGAGCCCATAATGCCGATTCCCAGCACCGCCACCCGCACAATCCCGCTACCGGTATCCGTCGCAACCATCCCCAGTCTCCCTCCGCGGTCATGACAGCCCCGGGCGACCAGCACCGCCTGATGTACGCAGCGGCATCATCTTCCAGTATTCCGCGTTCGCTTCCCGGCGGCGCCCCGGTGGCTCTTTCTCCAGCCGGCGGGCTACGATCCGGTTGAGGGAGGAAATGGGCAGCAGACGGCGCCGGCGCGACCCCGTGGGGCCGTTTGGCAATCCGGATGGGTCACGGGCCGACATCGAGGATGTCCTCAGCGAGTTCGTCGACTTCGCCGGCGAACCGGCATATGGCCACCTCGCGACCCGGGCGAACGACTCCATGGTGCGGGTCATAGTAGGCAAGCTCGGGGCTGGCAAGACCGTCTACCTGCGGCGGCTTCAGGACTTCCAGGCACATCAGGACTCCGTCTACGCCGATGTGCCACAGCAGGGCCTGCCGAAGACCGAAGTCGTGGTGAAGGCCTGCCAGTGGTTCTCGGACCGTGTCCTGGTCGAGAAGTGGATGCAGATCTGGGAGCGCGCGATCTTGCGGTCGCTGGTCTCACACCTGCTGCGCCGTCCCGAGTTGCGTCAGCAGTTGCGCGACGAGCAGGCCGAGGAGATCGAGCATTCGTACGCCCGGCTGCTCGACGACTTCCGCCGGCCCCGGTCGATCTACAGCCAGGTGCGCGACATCATCAATCAGCGGCACACCGCCCATCAGCTGTCTACTTACCTCGACGATCCACTCTGGGACGACCTTGAGGATCTGCTGGGCGAGGTAGTCAGCCAGTGCAAGCCGATCTACTTCTACCTCGATGCGGTGGACGAGGAGTTCAGCCACGCCCCGATGTACTGGCTGAAATGCCAGGAAGGGTTGTTCTACCAGGTCATGCGGCTGCTTCGGGACCACAAGCTGGGCGGCCGCCTGCATATAGTCATCTGTATCCGCGACATTGTCATGTCGTCGGTGTACCGGTCGGAACATGCGCCGCGGTACTACAACGAACCGCACATACGCGTCCTGACCTGGGACCGGGGCTCACTGCTCTATCTGCTTCAGCAAAAGCTGCGGCGGCTGCCACCGTCGTTGCTGATGCGGCGGGCCACCGAGGGTCCCCCTACGATTCGCGACTGGCTGGGGATAAACGGCCAGTGGCCGGGACCTGATGGCGACGGAACGATCGAGGACTACCTGCTCAGCCATACGAGGCTGATCCCGCGCGACATCATCTCACTCGGCAATGAGCTGAATGAGGAGGTCCTGCGGCAGAAGCAGGCTGGCCAGGCGGGGCTGCCGCCAGCGGCTCTCCAGGCGGTCGTGCAGCGCTGCGCGAAGCGGTTCGGCGACTCCCAGCTCGCCCAGTGCGCCAACCAGATCTCGTCGGACCTGATGCCAGAGAATGCCGCCCTGCACGACTACTCCGAATTGTTCACCAGCACCCAGGCCTACATCAGCGGCGTACAGGAGGACCTTCGCTCCTTCGTCCGGATGATTGGTGTTGACCGGTTCTCGCGTGCGGATCTCGAGGCACTGCAGGAAGTGGCGGATCTGCACTTCGGGCAGGCGACGGACCTCGCCTCCGTGCTGTGGCTGAACGGCTTGCTGGGATATGTCGATGACCTGGGGCGGCGCCGGTTCTATTCCATGGGTGACGTCGAGGAGTTTCACTTCTCGCCGGACGCAGGCACGTTCGTCCTGCATCCGTGCCTGGTGTACACCGTCGGGGGGATCCGGCACGTGCGGGCGGACTCGGCTGGGCCCCGGGGCACCCGCGTCAGCAGACCTGCATCTCCGGAACGCAGCGATGCTTCCAGGGCACCGGCCGCTGCACCATCCCCGGACGGCAGCCAGGCGCTCCCGGAACCTGACCCAGCAGACGTCCAATTCTCGGCTGGGGCCAAGGCTGCTGACTACGCTATCGGTGACGTCCTCGAGGGCCGCTTCGAGATTTTGGACATGGTCGGGAGGGGTGGCTTTTCAAAGGTCTATCGCGTGCGCGATGACGTCGAAGGTGAGGAGCGAGCCTTCAAGCTCTTCGATAACGCCGCCGGCTATGCCGCGGTGCGCCGGGAGATCGGTGCCCTCCGGATGATCCATCACCCAAACGTGGTAAAGGTCTTCTGGGCCGGCAAGACCAGTGCGGGCGACTGGTATCTCATTACTGAGTTTATTGACGGGGAGTCACTCGATGACTTTGCCACCGGGAGGAAGCACCTTCGCGACCGGGAGGCAGTAGACGTTGCCCTCGATCTGCTGGATGCGCTCGTCGCGTTCCACCCAGATTCGGTGCGCCTCAGGCAGCTGGATGCCCAACGCCGCGAAGGTGATCTGCCAGAAGCCGAGTCGCGCGAGTGGATGGAGCTGAAGGACAAAGGGCTGGTGCACCGTGACATCAAGCCGCTCAACGTGATGCTCACTCGCACGGGAGCGAAACTGCTTGACTTCAACATCGCCTCCCGGGTCGGTGACCCCGTGCATACGCACTCAGGCACACCGCCGTATCAGCCACCCGATGCCGACCGCACTCGCTGGGACGTGTCAACCGATCTGTTCGCCGTCGGCGTGCTGCTGTACCAGCTGCTCTGCAACGGCCACCACCCCTTCCCGAACTCAATGCCCCAGGCCGGCGAGCCGGTGATCGACCCAAGAACGACTCGCGCTGACGTCAGCTCCGAGCTTGCCGAGTTTCTCGTCAAGGCGTGCGCTCCCAGCCGCGCTGATCGCTTCCTCACGGCCGCTGACATGCAACTCGCTTTGCGAGAAATCCGCGCTGGCCTGTAACCAGCCGGTCCGCGGCTGGTTACACGTGGCGGGGCCGCCTGGGTACAGTGAGTGAGTGCCCGGTCCGGAAAGCGTCCTGTCGTGCTCGTTCTGCGGGAGCAGTCAAGAGCAGGTCGAGAAGCTGATCGCCGGGACGCGGGCGTACATCTGCGACGGCTGTGTGAGCCGCGTGCACGCCGTGATGGCTGGGCCCGGCCACCCGGCCAGCACGCCGATCGCCACGATCCAGCAGGTAGGTGATGAGGCGGTGGCAGAACAGTGCCGCTTCTGCGGGAAGCACCGTTACCAGGTCGCGGCTATGGCCTCAGCTGGTGACCCGCGGATCATCTGCGTCGAGTGCCTGGGGCTGTGCGAGGAGATCCTGAGCGACGAACCGCCCATGCCCCGGCGGTGACCGGTTCGGGGTAGCCCTGAGAACCGGGCTTAGGTTAGCCTAAGCTGAGTAGAGGGCCGTCGAGAGAGAACTGGCAGGCTTGTGTTTGCATGTATTTGCCGTGCTGTCACCGACGAGCAGGTGACAGCCGCGGTCAGCATGGGTGCGGTCACGGTCGAAGCGGTCGGGGACGCCACGGGCGCGGGCACGGGCTGCGGAAGCTGCCAGGATCGTCTTGAGGACCTCATCGACACGTACTGCCGCGCCTGCCCGCTGGCCCGGCAGCCCGCTTGACCCGTGGGCGGGACGACGGATGCGGGCGTTTCAGCTGGTAGCAGGACCTACGTCCGGCTAGGGTTGGCCGATGCAGGGTGACGAGCAGGTCCTGGAATTCCTGAACGAGCAGCTCAGCGCTGAGCTGACCGCTATTAACCAGTACTTCCTGCACGCGAAGATGCAGGAGAACTCCGGCTGGGTGAGGCTCGCGGCGCACACCCGGGCTGAGTCGATCGACGAGATGCGTCATGCCGAGTTGCTCGCCGAGCGGATCTTGTTCCTGGATGGCCTGCCGAACTTCCAGCGGCTCTTCTCGCTCAGCATCGGCCAGACGGTGACCCAGATGCTTGAGGCTGACATGGCTGTGGAAGTGGAAGCGGTCACCCGGCTGCGGCGCGGTATCGAGTACATGCGCAGCGTCTCAGACGTCACCAGCGCCAATATCTTCGAGTCGATTCTTGCCGACGAAGAAGGTCATATCGACTACCTGGAAACCCAGCTTGGGCTGGTCGAGCAGCTGGGCGAATCGCTCTACCTGGCGCAGCTCATCGAGCAGCCCGGCAGCTGACAGCAGGCCGGCGGCTGGAGGCCGGGATGACAGGGCCGGGATAATGAAGTCATGACCAGCGGCGTGATCCGGTGCGGTCACTGCGGCCAGGCGAACCGCGTGCCGGCCGCCGCGGCCGGGACGCCCGTCTGCGGCAAGTGTCATCAGCCGCTGCCGTGGATCGCCGACGCCGACGACACGACCTTCGGCGAGGTCGCGGAAGCGGCCAAGATTCCCGTCATCGTCGATTTGTGGGCGCCCTGGTGCGGGCCCTGCCGGATGGTCAGCCCCGCGCTGGAGCAGCTGGCCCGCGACCTGGCTGGCCAGGTGAAGCTGGTCAAAGTCAACGTCGACGTCTCGCCGCAGACCTCGCAGCGGTTCGCCGCCCAGGCCATCCCGACCCTGCTGGTACTGCGCGGCGGGCGGGTGGCTGCCCGGCAGACTGGTGCCGCCCCGCTGGCGGCCCTGCGGACCTGGGTCGAGAACGCGCTCGGCCCGGCCGATCCCTGAATCACCGCCCTCCGCCGCGGGCCGGGCCCGGCGGACCGGGGACTGGGCCCGGCGGACCGGGGACCGGGCCCGGCGGACCGGGGACCGGGCCCAGCGGACCGGGGACCGGGTGTCATGCGGGCCAGCGGATGGCGGCCTGCCGGCGGGCTGGGACGTAGCCGTTGCTGGTGAACCAGCGGGCCGATGCCTCGATCGCCTCGCGGGCTGGCCGTGAGGTGTAGCCGATCTCCGTCCGCGCCCGGTTGTCACTGAAGATCATTTTTGTGGCGGACATCCGCGCTGCTTCCAGCGGCACGTGTGGCTCCCGGCGCAGCAGCCGCCCTTCGAGCAGTTCGGAGGCGACGCCTGCGGCCAGGGTCAGCCCGTGCGGGATCTGCCGTCGCGGCATGGGCAGGCCGGTACAGGTGGCGAGCGCCTGGAGGAGGGCCTGCATGGAGAGGTTTTCGCCGCCGAGCAGGTAACTGCGGCCACTGGCGCCGCGTTCCAGGGCCGCGATATGGCCCTGCGCCAGGTCATCCACGTGGGTGACGTTCATCGCGGTGGCCGCGAAGGCGGGCATCCTGCCGCAGAGGAAGTCCAGCACCAGCTTCCCGGTCGGCGTCGGCCGCCAGTCACCCGGCCCCAGCGGGAAGGTGGGCAGGACGATGCAGACGTCCAGCCCGCCGGCCGCTGCCCTGAGTACCTCATGCTCGGCGGCGAACTTGCTCCTCTTGTAGTGACCGGACATGTCCCTGGCGCCTGGGCACGATCTCTCATCGGCCAGCTGGCCACGCCCGGTCCGCGCCAGCCCCAGGACCCCGGCGGTAGAGGTCACCACCAGCCGCTCACATCCAGCCGCCCGGGCAGCCTCCAGCACGTTGACCGTCCCGCCGACGTTCACGTCGTACAGGACCTGCGGGTCACGCGCCCAGAAACGGTAGATCGCCGCCAGGTGGAACACGAACCGGGCACCCCGGCAGGCGGCCCGGACAGCGGCGGCGTCCCGGATATCGGCCACCACCCGCTCCGCGCCGAGGCCCCGAAGGCCGCGCTCATCAGCACCGGGCTCCACCACGGCGACGACCTGTGCGCCCCTGGCCCGCACCGCCCGCGCGACAGCCGAACCGATAAACCCGGCAGCACCGGTAATGACCACCCTGCTGCCACGCTCAACACAGGCCACGGCCTCACCCCGGCCCGCGGTAGATCCAGGACGCGAACACGACTTCACGCCCGTCTGGGTCCTGGTAGGTGACGCCGCCGTTGGCCTGCCAGTAATCGATCTGCGCCACCGGGTGGATGCCCGCGGCCGCCAGCCGGGCCATGACGCGCTCCTGGGCGGGCGCATCGGGCAGGTAGAACACCAGCTGATCAAGCCCGGGGACCGGGTCCCGCCCGCCCGGCGAGCGGACGATCTCCAGATGCACGGGGCCGCCGGGCAGCCCGAGGATCGTCCCGTCCAGGCCATAGCTGTCCTGGAAGGTTTCCAGCACCGGCAGGCCGATGATGTCCCGGTAGAAGACGACCGTCTGCTCATACCGGGCGCTCCACCGCACGACACGCAGCGCACCCACCGGAAGATGCTCCGGCCAGCTCGCACGCCCGTCAGCTGGGGTACCCACGCGTCAAGCGCCCACTTCGGTGGCACAGCGATAGCCGCTGCGCAGCGCACCCTCGATGTAGCCCTGGTAGTTCAGGGAGGTCTGCTCACCGGCGAAGTGCAGGTTGCCCTCGCGCTGGCCCTGGATGCCGTTGAACGCCGTGTACTGGCCGACCGCCAGGTACGAGTAAGCGCCGCGGATATGCGGGTCACCCGCTGACCACACGAAGTATGAGCGCCCGTTGAATGCCGGGGCGACGTGCGGGAACAGTGCGTCGAAGCCCCGCAGGTAGGCGTTGATCATGTTCTCCGGCGGCCGGCCGGAATGGGACGTCAAGCCGTAGCGCCGTCCCCACGCCAGCGCGCTCTCGCCCCCGGGCAGCGCGGCGAGGATGCCTGTCTTGCCTGGCTGGTATGACGTCGCGTCCCAGCCACCCTGGACGACGCCGTCATCGAAGCAGTTCCCGGTCACGCCCTCGGCGTTCCAGACTCTCGAGGAGAACTGCAGGAAGAACTTTGAGTTGCTGCCCAGCGGCTCCGCCTTGATGGCTGTTGCGTGCCGCGGCGCTATCGGGACCCGGCTCAGGTCGACCGTCCGGAGCAGCGTGAAGGGGATGGCCAGGACGACGTGATCGGCCGTTACCTCGCGGGTCCGGCCGGCGCTCTCGAAGCAGCAGCTGTACCCGCCGGCCCGGGGCCGGATGGCCACGAGCCGTTCGCCGAGGTGGAGAACCCCGGCGGGCAGCCGCGCCAGTATGCCCGTGATCAGCTGGTCATTCCCGCCGTGAATGTGCCACTTCTCGTCCGCGCCGGCCAGCTGCGGGACCTTGTGCGGCTGGGCACCACTGCCGGTACTCGCGTCCAGGCCAAGGAGGTACACGAGATTGAGCGCCGACGTCTCATCGGCCGGGCCGCCAAACTCGTCAGCCGTTGCCGCCAGGCACACGGCCCCGAAATCGGACGTCACACCGCCAGGGATGTAGGTATCGATCCACTCGGTCACCGACATCTGGTCAAAGCGCCGGCCGCCAGGGTTGCTGGTCTTATATGTCTGAGGCCAGGGGGCCGTCACGAAAGCGGCATGATGAAAGAGCTTCCATCCCCAGTCATGCCAGTCGCGGTTGAGCGCGGCCTGCGGCCACTTCTTCCCGTGAAAGCGCATGGTTTCGCGCCCGGGATGGGTCCCTGGCCGGTACGTGTCAGTGTTGTCGAGGGTAAGGCCGAAGCGCCTCGCCAGCCCCAGCGTCGCCGTGTGCTCGGGATTGATGAACTCGCCGTGTTCCTCGACGATCTGCCCGTCGTCGAAGTACCCGCGCAGCGTCCTGATCCTGCCCCCGGGCACCGAGTTGAACTCGTACACCTCCGCCTTGATGCCGTGCCTGGCCCAAAGCCGGTGAGCACAGCCCAGCCCGGCGATTCCTGACCCGACGATGACAACTCGGGGGGAGCCCCGGCCACCGTGAGCCGGTACCGCACGGCGCGGCAGCATACCGGTGCCAGCGAGGGCACCGGCCCCAGCAGCGCCGAGAAACCCGCGCCGAGTCACCGGCTGCGAGAGCCACTCACCGGCCTCGTCCAGACCACACCCGGTCTGCCGGGCGGCACGGGAAACGGCCTGGGCGCGCCTGATCGCGGCCGAGGCCCCGGACAATCCCCAAGTTCGCAACCCCGGCTCCCTGCGCCATCGCCGCACCCTCGGCCACACGCTAAACCGGCCGGCACAGGCGGGCAAGAGCGGCCGGGTCTCCGGTGCCTACTCGCCGGTCCGGTCGTCGACTTCCGCGCCGTGGCGTAGCCGGCAGCCCGCCCGCCACTTCGGGTGGTGCCAGAATGGGGGGCGTGAACCAGGAACAGTTGACCAAGGTGAAGGCGGGGCGCGGGTTCTTCGCCGCCCTCGACCAGAGCGGCGGCAGCACACCGAAGGCGCTGGCCGAGTACGGCATCGCGAGGGACCGTTACAGCTCTGAGGCGGAGATGTTCGACCTGGTCCACGCGATGCGGACCCGCGTGCTGACCAGCCCGGCGTTCGACGGCTCGCGTGTGCTCGCAGCGATCCTGTTCGAGCAGACGATGGACCGCGACGTGGACGGCCTGCCGACGGCCCGGTACCTCTGGGAGCGGAAGACGGTGGTGCCGTTCCTGAAGGTTGATAAGGGCCTGGCCGCCGAGCAGGACGGCGTGCAGCTCATGAAGCCCATCGACATCCTCGATGACCTGCTCGGCCGGGCCCGGCGGCAGCATATTTTCGGCACCAAGATGCGCTCGGTGATCAACGACGACAGCGAGGCTGGCGTCGCGGCCATCGTCGATCAGCAATTCGGCTACGCCGCCCGGATCATGGCCACGGGCCTGGTCCCGATCCTCGAACCCGAAGTGAGCATCACCAGCCCGCACAAGGAACAGGCCGAGGCGCTGCTGCGGGATGCTCTGCACAAGCGCGTAGAGGCGCTGCCCGGGGACGCCACCGTCATGCTCAAGCTCACTATCCCGACGGAGCCCGGCCTGTATGCCGGCCTGGCGTCGGATCCGCGCGTGCTCCGGGTGCTGGCCCTGTCGGGTGGCTATAGCCGCGACGAGGCCTGCGCCCTGCTCGCCCGTGACCCGTCCCTCATTGCCAGCTTCTCCCGCGCGCTGCTGGAAGGGCTCACCGCGAGCCAGACCGACGAGCAGTTCAACGCGCAGCTTGACTCCTCGATCGAGCAGATCTTCCAGGCGTCGGTGGTCAAGGAGCCGCACACCACCTGACGGCCGTCACCGGCGGCCAGCCGCCCGGCCGGCCTCAGCCCGGCTCAGCCCTGCCCGGCTGGCCGCCGCGGCTGGACGCTGAATCCCAGTTGCCCGAGCACCTTGACCGCGCCCGACTTGCCGCCCTCGAAATCACCGGAGGCCAGGCGCTCCCCGGTGGCGAGCTCATAAGCGGTACCCAAGATCGCTTTCGGCGGGTAAGAGCGTTCCTCCCACAGCAGGTCATACGTGGTCGTCGGGGCGAAACCATGCGCGGCGAAGAACTCCTGCGCCCCCAGCCGGTCGTACTCCTGAATCGCGTGCAGCACGTCATCACGGGTCACGTGGTCCCAGGCCACCATTGGGTCAGCCCTCCTTGGCCAGCATCCGGTGGTGTCGGCGGCCGGCCCGGCCCGGGCCGGTAATGGCGGCGCGCCGCTGCCGACGCTTCCCAGTCTCTACCCGCGAACGACGGCGCGGCCCGGCGGCCCCACGTCCGGGTGGCAGTACCCGGCTCCGTTCGTTCAGCAAAAAAATGGCCGCCGGCCGCGGCTCAGCGCGGGTGACGGCCGGGGCGCATCAGCACGCACCAGATGATCACCCGCAGGCGCTGCACGGGTGCGTGGTGACTGGCCCGGCGGAGCACCTGCCTGACCCTGGGGCCATTCAGCACCGCCCATTTGATGTCACTGGCCCACTGCCGGGCGGCGCGGTGCGGTGACGGCGGCCGGACCGGGTAGCGGGCCTGGAAGTAGCGGTCGGCCAGTGCGGCTACCGCCTGCGCGGCCGCGTCGAGCTGCTCCTCGGCCTGCTGGCTGGCCGGGGCCGCGTCCGGGCCGGCGGCGGGATAGGCCTGGCCAGCGGGGCGCAGGTCAGCCAGATCACCGACGATGTGGTACTTGGCGTCGCGCAAACCAGCGATCAGCGCTTCGGCTTGCTCGGCCGCCCACGCCTGCTGGCTGGGCGACAGCGCCGGCCGCGAGCGGTGCGGGCGGGCGCTGAGCACACCGTGCGCCAGGATCTGCTTGATCTCCCGGGCGTAGAACCAGTACGGGATCCCGGCCGGCAGGGCCTGATTCACCCGGCGCAGGAACTCGGTCTCAGCCAGCCCGAGCGAGGAATTCCGCCGCGCCTGCGTGAGGTCGCACCCGGCCGGGTCGAAGCCGAGCACGGCGGCGAACCGGGCCCACAGCACGCCTGCTGCATCCTGGCGCGGCACGGTGACGACGTGCACGTGGTCCGGCGGGATGTGCCGGGACCACATGTCCAGGATGGCCAGCGTGTCGTGCACCCGCCAGCACCACGACCGGCGGCGCCGCTCGGCGGCCGGCCCCGCGGCGATCACCTCGTCCAGCCAGGCGTCCCAGCCGGTGGTGCCCCGGCACTTGACCGCCTCCTGCCATTCGGCCGGCAGGATCGCGGCGAAGTCGCGCACGGTGGCCACGACATGCACTTCCCCGCGCAGCAGCGACCGGATGGCCCGCTCGGCCTGCTGCGGGCTGGACGCGGCCAGCAGTTCGTTGGAGATGACCGCCCGCCCGCGGGCGCGCAGCGCCTGGCCCGCCAGGACGTCCCATTCGCCGACCCACGGATCGGCCGGGTCGGACGCGGGCCGGGGCGTCTCCCGCAGGTCCCGGCTGGCCCGGGAATGGTCACGATCGCTGTAACCCGGCAACCGCAGCCCCTGAGCGGCCAGCCGGGCCCGGTTGGCCCACAGCGCGTCCTGGAGGAACGTCGTGCCGGTCTTTGGCTCGCCAATGTGCAGGTAGACACACGGGCCTTGGATACCGGACGCCCGAACGTCGTGGCCGGTGGTCATCCGGCCCGTGTCTACCGCGATCTGAACCTCACCTCTGACCCGGTCTGCATCAACGGCCAACAGCACTCACCGAGCGGCAAAGATTTGGCAATGCTAATGGCAAGAGCGGTCCCGGCGCAGGCAGACACGCCTAGTCGCGGCCGGCAAAATGAAGGCCAGCCGACGGCCCCGCGATACGGCGGCGCTGGCAACGATTACTGAGCGCGCCGCCTTCGCTGGGCTGCTTCGCAGTCAGCCGCGGCGGTTACGAGACGAACTGCTCCCCGCCGTCGATGTCGTACGTCGCGCCGGTGAGCGCCGTGTTGGCCATGATGTGCACGGCGAGCGCGGCGACGTCGGCCGGTTCGACCACGCGGCCGATCGGCAGCGTCGCCCGCAGCTCCTTCCGGCGCTCCTCCAGCTGGTCTCCGAGCAGCGATGCCGACAGCGGGGAGTCGACAAAGCCGGCCGCGATGAGGTTGACCCGGACCGGCGCGAGCTCCAGCGCGAGAGCCGCGACGAACGGGGGCAGCGCGGCGGTGGCGGCGGAGAAGATCCCCGTCCCGTGACCGATGCGCCGGCCACCGGTGCTGCCCATGAGCAGCAGCGTGCCCCCGGGCCGCATCCGGCTGGCCGCGTTGCGGGCCACCTCGAGCCCCAGCACCAGATGATCGCTGAGCGCTTCGCGCACCTGCGCCGCGTCCATGTCGAGCAGCGGGCCGTAGGTCGGGCCGCCGGCGGTGATCAGCACATGGTCGATCGGCGCGGGCAGGTCCTGGAAGAACTGCCGCAGGGCAGCCGGATCGGTGGCGTCGAAGGCGGCGCTGCGCTGCGCGCCGAGGTCCCGCACCGCCTGCTCCAGCCGGCCGCGATCGCGGCCGGTGAGGATGACACCGGCGCCCTCGGCCCGGGCGCGCCGGGCGGTTTCCAGCCCGATGCCGGAGCTGCCGCCGATCAGGACCACGGTCTGCCCGGCCAGTTCCGGCCCGTGCTGGGGGGAGACAGGAGTGCTGGCGCCGGCCATGATTCCTCCGGTGGGTGGGCAGGCGACCGATCCTACGCCCGCCGGCTGGCCGCGCTCCGGGCCTGGGTTCCAGGATGTGCGGGCCGGCAGCGGGGAAGGAACCCAGGATGGACAGCTTGCCGATCGGCGACTACGCGCTGCTGTCGGACTGCCGCTCGGCCGCCCTGGTCAGCCGGGACGGCTCGGTGGACTGGCTGTGCTGTCCCCGCTTCGACGCGCCGTCGGTGTTCTGCCGTCTGCTGGACCCGGCCGGCGGGCGGTTCGCGATCCGGCCGGCCGGTGAGTTCCAGGCCAGCCGCAGATACGTGGACCAGACGATGGTGCTGGAGACCACGTTCACGACCGCGGGCGGCACCGCGGTGCTCACCGATGCCCTGGCACTCGGCCGCCATGAGCGCGGCCACGACCTCGGCACTGGTTCTCCCGGCATACTGCTGCGCCGGCTCGCCTGCACCGGCGGCGAGATCGAAGCCGAGGTCAGCTACGCTCCCCGGCCCGAGTACGGCCTTATCCACCCGATCCTGGTCCCGGTCCCCGGCGGGCTCGCGGCCCGGGGCGGCGCTGACCGGCTGCTGCTGTCCACGCCGGTCAGCCTCGACGTCAGCGGCGACACGGCGGCCGCCCGGATCCGCCTGACCGCGGGCCAGGCCATCGTCTTCGCGCTCGGCCACGGCCAGATGGCCGGCCCGCCGCTGGCCCCCTGGCCAGCGGAGAAGATCACCGCCCGGCTCAGTGACACCGTGGCCGGCTGGCGTTCCTGGTCCGCCATCCACCAGAACTACGAGGGCCCGTGGCGGGAGCTGGTGCGCCATTCCGGGCGGGTGCTGCAGGCGCTGACGTTCGCGCCGACCGGCGCGATCGTGGCCGCACCGACCACCTCGCTGCCGGAGACCGTCGGCGGGGAGCGCAACTGGGACTACCGCTACACCTGGGTGCGTGACGCCAGCCTGACCATGGAGGCGCTGTGGGTGGCGGCCTGCCCGGACGAGGCGAACAAGTTCTTCACCTTCCTCGCCGACGCGGCCGCCTCCCAGCTGGAGCACGGCCGGGACCTGCAGATCATGTTCGGGGTCGGCGGCGAGCGGGACCTTACCGAGCGGGAGCTGCCGCACCTGGCCGGCTGGCGGGGCAGCCGGCCCGTCCGGGCCGGCAACGGCGCGTGGCTGCAGCGGCAGCTCGACGTCTACGGAGAGCTGCTGGGCGCCGCCCAGCGGCTGGTCGACCAGCTCGGCGAGCTCGACCCGGTCACCCAGCGGTTCCTGGCCGCCGCCGCGGACACCGCGGCCAGCCGCTGGCAGGACAAGGACCAGGGCATCTGGGAGGTCCGCGGCGAGCCGCGGGACTTCCTGTACTCCAAGCTGATGTGCTGGGTGGCGGTGGACCGGGCCATCGGCCTGGCCGGGCACCTCGGTGCGGAAGACCGGGTGAGCGGCTGGGCGGCCGCTCGCGAGGAGATCCGGGCGGCCATCTGTGAGCGGGGCTGGAACGAGCAGGCCGGGGCGTTCACCCAGGCGTTCGGCTGCGCGGACCTCGACGCGTCCAGCCTGATGCTGGCCATCACCGGGTTCCTGCCCGCGGACGACCCGCGGGTTAAGGCGACCATCGACGCGACCGCGCAGCGGCTGACCGACGAGCGCGGGCTGGTGTACCGGTACCTGGGCCAGGACGGCCTGCCGGGCCAGGAAGGCACGTTCCTGGTTTGCACGTTCTGGCTGGCCCAGGCGCAGGCGCTGGCAGGCGACGTCGACGCCGCCGTCGCCACCTTCGAACGGGCCGTGGCCGCCATCAACGATGTCGGCCTGCTGGCCGAGGAGGTCGATCCCCGCAGCGGCGAGATGATCGGGAACTTCCCGCAGGCGTTCAGCCACATCGGCCTGGTCAACGCCGCGTGGGCGATCACCCAGGCCCAGCAGTCACGGTGATCTGAGATGGCGCCGGGGCCGGTGGGCCGCACAGCGATCCCGGGTCATCGTGAAATTACCCAGGAGGGGGGCTCCTCGTGAGAACCGAGCCGCTGGGCTCCGCGTACCTGACCCTCCCGGACGGGCCAGGCCTGCATCCGGGCCTGGTGGTCGTGCACGAGGCTTTCGGGCTCAACGACAACATCCGGGACGTGTGCCGCCGGCTCGCCGCCGAGGGCTACGCGGCCCTGGGCGTGGACCTGTTCGGGGAGCGTAACCGCGCCGTGTGCCTGGCGCGGATGTTCTCCGGTGCCATGGCCGGGAACCTGGACCACTACGGCGTTCCTGCGCTCAAGACCGCGCTGGGGCAGCTGGCCGCCCATCCTGGCGTGGACGCGGCCCAGATTGGCGCGGTGGGCTTCTGCCTCGGTGGCTCTATCGTCCTCACCTGGGCATGTACCGACGACCGGCTGGCGGCGATCGCCCCGTTCTACGCCATGGCGCCCCGGCCGCGGCGGGCGATCGGCCGCCTGTGCCCGGTCGTCGGCTCATGGCCGGGCCGGGATATCACCACCAGATCCGCGGGCGTCCTGGAGACGCGGCTGACCGCGTCCGGAATCCCGCATGATCTGAAGGTGTACCCGGAGGCCAGGCATTCCTTCTTCAATGACCAGTGGCGTACCTACCATCCCGCCGCTGCTGCCGACTCATGGCAGCGGGTGCTGGCCTTCTTCGCCGAACATGTCCGGGGTGACCGCGCCCGGCGTCCCGCCGCTGATTCGTGACGTGTGGCCTGCTGGTCAGGGACCTGTGTGCCTGCCGCCCGCGGGCCCGCCCGGCGCACCCTGAGTACAGGAGCGGTCCGGTGCCAGCATCCCGGTGCCGGGCGGAAGGAGGGTGACATGAAGGCGTCAGTCGTTTACGAGAGCATGTTCGGGAACACCCGCCAGGTCGCCGAGGCGATCGCGGCCGGAATCCGGGAGGCCGACCCGTCGGCCCGGGTGACGGTGGCGCGGGCGGACACCGCCCAACCTGACGAGGCCGCAGCGGCCGGCCTCCTGGTGGTCGGGGGCCCGACGCACGTACTGCGGATGAGCTCGCCGCGCAGCCGCCAGCAGGGCCTGCAGGCCGCCCAGAAAGCAACGGGCCGGCCGCACCACGACCTGGAACCGGGCGCCGCCGGTCCTGGCATGCGGGAGTGGCTGCTGGCCCTTCCGCCCGCCCAGCCGGGCCGTCGTGCTGCGGCCTTCGATACCCGCCTCCCATCCCGGCTGGCCGGCGGTGCGGCCCGGTCGGCCGCACGGGAGCTGCGCAAGCACGGTTACCAGCTGGCCGCCAAGGCGGAGGGTTTCGTGGTGACCGGCTCCGAGGGCCCGCTGCGCGACGGTGAACTCGACCGGGCCCGGAAGTGGGGGGCGGACCTCGCCCGGCCCGGTGGGGAGGGATATAGCGATGAACCGTAATCGCACCTTTGCTGGCCCGCCGGGGGGCAAGCCGGCCACGCCACCGGAAAATGTGCCACAGCACGTGGTGGAGGAACTGGTGGCAGCGGCCATCCTGGCGCCTTCGATGCACAACACCCAGCCGTGGCGATTCCGCTTCGAGCCCGCCAGCGAGACCTTCGAGCTGTCTGCCGACCCAGCGCGAACGCTGCGGTTCGGCGATCCGGACGGCCGCGCCGTGCACATCGCCTGCGGCGCCGCGCTGCTCAATCTGCGGCTCGCCGCCGCGGTGGCCGGGCGCGACCCGGTGGTCAGGCTGATCCCGGCCGTTACCCAGCCGCTGCTGCTCGCGACGGTGCGGCTGGCCGGACCGTGGCAGGCGAAGCCCGGCGAGATCGAGCTGCATGCGGCCATGGCCACCCGCCGGACCAACCGGTCCCCGTTCAGCGGCCGGCCGGTGGCCCCGGGAATCCTGGCTGAGCTGGTGGCGGCGGCCCGGATGGAGGGCGCCGTGCTGCATATCCCCGACCACCAGGAGACCGCCCGGCTGCTGGAGCTGGCCCGGGATGCCGAGCGAATCTTGCTGGCCCAGCCCGGCTACCGCGCCGAGCTGGCCGAGTGGGCCGGGGGAGCGCGGGACCGGGAAGGTATTCCCGGTGACGCGCTGGCCCCGCACGACCCGCGGGGCCCGTCCCCGGTCCGGGACTTCGCGCCCACCCAGCCGGGCCCGGTGCGGCATGCCTGGTTTGAGGAGTGGCCGCAGCTGGCCGTGCTGTCCACCCAGTCCAGCAGCCGGGCAGACTGGCTGCGGGCCGGGCAGGCGCTGCAGCGTGTCCTGCTGACGGCCACGCTCCGCGGCGTCGCGGCCAGCCCGCTGACCCAGCCACTGGAGACGCCGGACGCCTGGCTGGTCCGCGATCCCGGGTCCAGCTTCGAATTCCCGCAGATGATCCTGCGGATCGGCTACGGGCTGCCGGTCCCGCACAGCCCGCGGCGGCCCGTGAGCGAGGTGCTGAGCATCCCGCTGGCTGAGGGAGCGGGCTGAAGACCGGAGCCAGTGGTCCCTCAGGCCGCCCCGGGGCGGCCGCAGAGGATACTTGGCTGCAGACATCGCGGGTGGTTCCCGCCCACGGAAGGAGAGCGACGTGGCAGAGCAGCCGTCGGCGGCGGGCGGTGCCCAGGCCCAGGGTCCGTCCGATGCGTTCACCGAACCCCTGGATGAGGCGGAGTGCCTTCGGCTGATCTCGGCGGGGGGCGTGGGGCGGGTCGGATACTCGGGCCGCTTCGGGCCCACCATCCTGCCGGTCAACTTCGCGCTCTATGAGCAGACGATCGTGTTCCGGACCGGGCAGCACAGCCCGATGGGGGAGGATCTGCGCACTGGGATAGCGGACGCGGAGTACAAGGTGGCGTTCGAGATCGACGAGATCAGCCCGGCCACGAAGGAGGGGTGGAGCATCCTCATCCAGGGGTCCGCGCATCATGTCGACTCCGAAGCCGAGCTCGCCGCGGTACGGCAGTCGGGCGTCGAAGCCTGGGCAGGCGGGGAGAAGGAGCTGTTCCTGCGCATCACCCCGGGCCGCATCACCGGCCGCCGCATCGTCCGGGCCGGGCCGGCCGCCGCGGGATAGCCACCGCGGACCGGCGGCTCCCGGCACCCGCGTCTCCAGCGGCCCGGGCACGAGCGGGCCCGTCAGCACGCAGAAACCGGCCCGCCTGCGCCGCCAGGCGGGCCGGGGTCTTCTTGGGCGGGGATCTGCCGGGCACCCCTCAGGGCTGGAGCACGATCCGGGCCCGGGCCTGGCCGCGCAGGATTTCGCCGATGGCCTCGTTCACCGCCGTCAGCGGGCGGGGTGTCGGCCACCACCCGGGTCCGCCCGGCGCCGTGCAGGGCGAACACCGTGGCCAGGTCGGCGCGGGTGCCGACGATCGACCCGATCACCGAGGTGCCGTTCAGCACGGTGTCGAACACCGGGATCTCCAGCGTGCCGGACGCGGGCAGGGCCACGAGCACCAGGCGGCCGCCCCGCCGCAGGCCGGCGTAGGCGGTGGCGAACGACTTGCTGTCCACGGCCAGCCCGACGGCGACGCTGGCGCCGCCATGCGCCTGCAGGACCTGGGCCGGATCTTCGGTCCGCGCGTCGATCACCAGGTCGGCGCCGAGATCTTTGGCCAGCTGAAGTTTCTCGTCGGTGATGTCGATGGCGGCCACGATGCCACCGAAGATCTTGGCGTACTGCAGGGCCAGGTGGCCGAGGCCGCCGATCCCCGAGATGGCGACCAGGTCACCTGGGCGCACGTTACCCACCTTCACGGCCTTGTAGGTGGTGACACCCGCGCAGGTCAGTGGGGCCGCGTCGACCGGGTCGACCCCGTCGGGCACCGGGGCGGCGAACGCCGCGCCGGCCGTGAAGTACTCGGCGAAGCCGCCGTCCACCGAGTAGCCGGTGTTCTGCTGGCTGGCGCACAGGGTCTCCCAGCCGGTCAGGCAGTGCTGGCAGGTACCGCACGCGTAGCCCAGCCAGGGCACGGCGACCCGCTGGCCCACCACCGGGCTGGTTACCCCGTCGCCGGCCGCGTGCACGATGCCGACGCCTTCATGGCCGGGCACGAACGGCGGGGCTGGCCGGACCGGCCAGTCGCCGTGGGCAGCGTGGATGTCGGTGTGGCACAGGCCGGACGCCTCCATCCTGATTACCACCTGGCCGGGGCCGGGCTCGGGAACTGGCCGGTCCTCGATCACCAGGGGCTGGCCGAATGCGCGGACGACAGCGGATCTCATGGCTGGCTTTCCTTTCAGGATGTGCCGGTTGTTGCGGTATCGACCGGGCCGGGCCGGCCGGCTGGCGGCGGTGCCCCGTCGCCGGGCCGTTCCTTCCCGCCGCGCCAGATCAGCCGGTGCACGGGGATCAGCCGCGGCACGTCGCGCACGCCGGGGATGAACGGCACCAGCAGCAGCAGCAGGGTGGCCAGGCCAGTCATGTAGACAGCGATCATGTCGACGTTGGCCGAGCTGCTCCAGCCGGGAACCTGGTACCACAGCGTGTACAGCCACAGCCATGGCTGGCCCGGGTAGCTGCCGGTCTCGTTCATGACGCCC
>Ga0207700_10000770_pt1 | contig 18516 bp, 16 predicted proteins | sample LARL82metaG_FD_184348 | JGI IMG/M metagenome (GOLD analysis project Ga0207700, IMG submission 184348) | Corn, switchgrass and miscanthus rhizosphere microbial communities from Kellogg Biological Station, Michigan, USA - LAR L8-2 metaG... | ecosystem: Host-associated > Plants > Roots >...
CGATTTGTCTGGAATAAGCTGATCACGGGAGGATTTCGCGTTGGCGTCTCGCAACCACTCGTGATTCGCGCTCTGTCACGAGTCAGTGGCATAAGCGAAGGCGTGATCGCGCACCGACTGAGCGGCACATGGTCGCCGCGCGCAGACTCCTGGACGAGCCTCGTCGCGGAGCAAACCAGAGACGCGGACATCTCCAAGCCATATCCTTTCTACCTTGCGTACGCCCTCGAAGACGAGGTTGAATCGCTGGGTGAGGCGTCGGGCTGGCAGGTTGAATGGAAGTGGGATGGCATTCGTGCTCAGCTCGTGCGCCGCCAGGGTGTGAGCTCGCTCTGGTCGCGGGGCGAGGAGCTCGTCACCGATCGCTTTCCGGAAATTGCCGCTGCCGCGGCCCAGTTGCCCGATGGCACGGTCCTCGACGGCGAGATCATGCCATGGAAAGGCGACAAGCCACTGCCCTTCGCGCAGCTGCAGCGGCGCATCGGCCGCAAGTCGTTAGGCCCCAAGATCCTCGCCGACGTGCCGGTCGTACTCATCGTTTACGATCTGCTCGAGCTTGCGGGCGTTGATGTGCGCCACCGGCCATTATCGTGGCGTCGAGGACGCCTCGCCGAGCTGCTGGCGTCGGCCGGCATGAAGCCGAATGACTCCGAGCCCGGTGCGTGTAGTGAGATATTCAGGCTCTCGCCGAGCATCGATGCGGCCGCCTGGCAGGACGTGCGTGACGCCTGGCAGCGGGCGCGCGAGGCGTGCGCCGAGGGCTTGATGCTCAAGCGTCTGGACGGCGGATACGGCGTTGGCCGGCGACGCGGCGGCTGGTGGAAGTGGAAAGTCCAGCCGTATGCCGTGGACGCCGTGATGATCTACGCGCAAGCCGGTCACGGACGCCGCGCGTCGCTCAATACCGACTATACCTTTGCGGTTTGGGACGGGGGCGCGCTCGTCCCGTTCGCGAAGGCGTACTCCGGTCTCACCGATGCCGAGATTCGGGAGCTCGACGTCTGGATTCGGCGCAACACGGTCGAGAAGTTTGGGCCAGTTCGGAGCGTGAAGCCGGAACAGGTATTCGAGCTGGCGTTCGAGGGCATTCAGCCGAGTCCTCGCCACAAGTCGGGTGTTGCCGTTAGGTTCCCGCGCATCGCGCGCTGGCGCACTGACAAGAGGCCGGAGGATGCGGATACGCTGGCGACGCTCCATGCGCTGATGAGCACTCCACCACGAGAGTCATGACGCACCACCGTCACTCGGCTGTCATCGTCGCGTTCTGCGCGCTACTCCCCTGCTCACTTCCGAGTCAGGCCCCGACGAGCGCCGACTCGGCGCTCGTCGCTCGAATCCTGCTCGCGGAAGATAGACGCGACGCATCCGACCCGGCGTTGCGGGAGGGCGCGGCAAGCCCCGACGCGCGGATTCAACTGCTCGCGAAACGAGCGATCGCGCGAATCGGCGACCCCAAGTTTGCGTCGCGCGACTCGTTTCCCCCGCTGCCGGCTCCGCCGTCGTATGAGGAGCCTGCCTGGCGACTACGGTATCGCGCACTCAAAGCTGGTGATTGTCTGCCATTGCGCGGGGCGCTCGCCGACAGCAACTGGCACGTGCGGTTGCACGCTGTCGATCTGGCGAGCAAGGAGTGCGCGACCGATTCGATCTTCATCAAGACGCTCATCACCTGGGTGCGGAGCGCTCCGCCTAACGCGAAGCGCATCTCCGGCGGTGCTTCCTGGCACCCCGCGGGCCACGCACTGGTTGCGCTCGCGCGCATCCGTCCCGACGTCGCGCGTCGCATGCAAGCGGCGGCCGGCCGCAGCCCCGTGCCCTGGCTGCGCACCTACGTCGCCCGTGCTGCCGCGTTGGACTCGGATGTCGTGCTACTGCGAAGCCTCGCGTCGGACGACGACGACAATGTGAAGGAAGCAGCCATTGACGGGCTTTCAAAGGTATCGGGCCACGCCGCAGACAATATTTATGTCGCAACGCTGTCGGCGCGCGGCTATCAGGCGGTTCGCGCGGCGGCCCGCGCACTTGCTGGCTCGTCGCGCGCAGACGTCCTCACACAGTCAATCGCGACGCTCCGTCGCCTGCGCCTCGACTCGAGCGAGACATCGCGGGACACGCGTCTTGCGCTGCTCGAGCGCGTCAACGAGCATGCCGATACCGCGCACGCCCATGCGATCGCCGATCTCGCGTCGGACTTCGATTGCGCCGTAGCCCAGGGCGCGGCGACGGTCGCGGCGCGGCTCGGGCCAACGTCGGGAATGGCGCCGCGCTGCACCAAGCTTCCCATTGTACTGCCGACCGAGGCTGTCGCGCTCTCGCTCGGCCGGCAGGCGCGGCTCCGCATCGTGATCGCCGATTCGAGCGGCGGAGGCTCCTTCCTCGTGCGGCTGCGTGGCGACGTCGCACCGATCATGGCCGCGCGCGTCCTCGAGCTGGCTCGCTCGCACTATTACGACGGGCTCACCTGGCAGCGCGTCGAGCCCGATTTCGTCATTCAGGGCGGGAGCCCGCGCGCCAATGAGTATGTTGGAAACCGCCGATTCATTCGGGACGAGCTCGGGACGGTGCCGCAGGTCAGAGGGGCAGTCGGCATGAGCACGCGCGGCCACGACACCGGCGACGCGCAGTGGTTCGTGAATCTCCGCGACAACCTGCGGCTCAACCGGGACTACTCGCTGTTCGGAGAGGTCGTCGAGGGAATTAGCGTCGTCGATGGCGTCCTCGAGGGCGACGTCATCGCGCGCATCGAAGTCGTGCCCTAGGGGGCTGAAGCTAACAAAGCCCTTTCCTTTCCCCTGGTTGAAACAGGCTCGAGTTCACGCCAGAGTAGCAGCATGAAAATCATTCCATCCGCTCTGATTCTCGGCGCGTCGTTGTGGGTCGCGCGGGCAGACACGCCCCACGGCACTATCGTCGCCAGCAACATGCGCGACAACACCGCGACGATCATCGATGCCGCATCTGGCAAAGTGCTCGCAACGCTGCCCACGGGTGAGGCACCACACGAGGTTGCGGCGACTCACGACGGCAAGTGGGCCGTGGTGAGCAACTACGGAACGCGCGAGCGGCCGGGTAACAGCATTACCGTCATCGATGTCGAGCGCCTCGCCGTCGCGCGCACCATCGACCTCGGCGAATACCGCCGTCCCCACGGGATGGCGTTCTTTCCCGGCGACTCCCTGCTCGCCGTCACATCGGAGGTGAGTCGCGCGGTCTTGCTCGTCGACTTCCGCGATGGACGCGTCACGGCAACCGTGCCTACGGGACAGCGCGCGTCGCACATGCTCGCAATGTCCTCGAATGCCGGAGAGTTGTTCACGGCGAACATCGCCGATCACTCGGTCAGCCGACTCGATGTCGGCGCTCGTACGACGCGGGCGGTCGTGCCAGTCGTGAAGAATCCCGAGGGCATCGCCATCAGCCCCGATGGCAAGCGCGTCTGGGTCGGCAGCGACGCCGATAGCGTCGTCGTGATCGTCGACACGGACGCTGGTCACGTGATCGACACATTGCGTGGCTTTGGCTTGCCCTACCGGCTCGCCGTCACCCGCGATGGCCGCACGGCGATCGCCACTGATCCTGTGCACGGCAACGTACGCATCTTCGACGCCGCGACACGACGTCAGCGGGCGGTCATCGACGTTCCACGTGAAGGGATCGTCGCGACCGCGGAGGTTCCGGGATCGCCGTCGCCGGAGGGCATCACGACGTCGCCCGACAGCCGTTGGGCGTTCGTCACGCTCCAGGGGCGCAATCTGGTCGCGACGATCGATCTCCAACGCGCCACCATCACGGGCTACGCCCCAACCGGGAATTGGTCTGACGGCATCGCGTTCTCGACCCTCGAACATCGGTGACGGCCTCGATTCGCGCTCGTCACCCACTAGCGACTGCTGACACGATGCGAGGAGCGCATGGCGCAAGACCGGCAAACATCGGTGATCCTGGGTCTTGCGATGACGGTCGGCGTCGCCGTTGCGGCGATCATCGTCTACGTCGTCGTCGTATCCCTCGATGCCGGCAGCAGGTCGCTGGCGTTCAAGAATCCATCCGGGTCCATGGAGCCCAGCATCCTCATGGGCGACTACGTCACCGCGCGCCGCCTGCCTGATGTCGCTACGAATCCGAGTCTGATCCGACGCGGCGAGATCATCCTGCATCAATTTCCCGACGACACGACGAAGCGCTTCATGAAGCGCGTCATCGGCCTTCCAGGCGATACAATCGCCATGAAGAATGGCGTCGTCTTTATCGACAACCACCCGTTACGAGAGACCTACACGCTCACAACGGACTCTGTCGATCCAATCAGCGACGACTTTCATTGGCAGCGAGCGTACCTCGTTGGCGGGGCCAGGCGCGACACGGCGCACTACATCGCATCCCGCAATAACTGGGGGCCGCTCCTCGTCCCGGAAAACAGCTTCTTCGTACTCGGCGATCACCGTGACATGTCGCTCGACAGCCGATACTTTGGATTCCTGACAGCTCATCAGGTGCTCGGGAGCATTCGGCGGGTGTATTTCTCGCGTGACTCCAGCCATCACGTTCGCTGGTCGCGCTTTGGTCATCTCATTCAGTAGGCATGTCGGTTCTCACTGATCATTTCCTTTCGCATTGCGTGCTATGTCTCTCCGACAATTTCATCTGGCGCTGATCGCGTCGCTGCTCGCGAGCTCCGTCGCTCGCGGACAGGCGACGACGGTGACCGGAAGAGTGATCGACAGCGTGAGTCATCGTCCGCTCGCCGGCGCGGTGATCCAGCTGGCGGCCGATACGTCGCGTAGCGTCAAGATGGCGACAAGCGATTCACTGGGCGTCTATCGCATCGATGACGTCGCGCCAGGGACTTACATCATCGGCTTCTTTCACCCCGCGCTCGACAGCCTCGGCATCGATCTCTCCCCCAAGCACTTTACCGTCGCGGCCGTGAGGGAGCAGCAAGTCGACCTCGCCATCCCGCCCGCGGAGAAGGTCGAGGCACAGCTCTGCCGCGCATCCGCCGCGAAGGACTCGAGTGGTCTCCTGCTCGGGCATCTCCGCGACGCCGAAACAGGAATGCCGCGTCAAGGGACGGTAACCGTGATGTGGATGGAGCTGACCATTGGCGAGGGCGGCATCAGACGCAATCGTCAGCAAATACCCATCAAGAGCAATGAGCTCGGATGGTTCGCTCTCTGCGGGTTGCCGAGCGATATCGAGCTGCAGGCCAGCGCGCAGGCCGGCGACCAGGAGAGCGGTGTCGTCGAGCTGCGGGTACCGGCCGGCAGCCTGCTGTTGCGCGACTTCCTGGTGAGCAAAGCCGATTCGGAGGTCGCGCAGACCGACGACTCGAGCGCGGTGAAGGGAGTGCTGCCGCTGGCGATGCTGCGTCGCGGCAGCGCGCGCGTGACCGGCATCGTGCATAACGACAAAGGCAAACCGATCGGAAATGCCGACGTGTCCGTTCCGGGAACTGGCCTGGACGGTCGCACCCAGGATTCCGGTACCTTCTCGCTATCAGGACTACCGTCGGGAACACAGACGGTCGAGGTGCGCGCGATCGGCTTCGAGCCAAAGCGAATCGCGGTCGATCTCACGAAGGAACACCTGACGACTGTCGACATCGTGCTCGACCGGCCGGTGCAGACGCTCGATGCCGTCAAGGTCTATGGCCGCGGCAATGCCGCGATGGCCCAGTTCCAGCGTCGCCTCAAGAACGGCTTCGGTCACATCCTGACGCCAGCCGACATCGCCAAGCGGAACGCCTTCCAGGTGACGGACCTACTCCGCTCGATGCCGGGGGTCCACGTCGCTCCCACCCGCGGCTTTGGAAACGCGATCCTCCTGCGCGGCAATTGTCTGCCGACGGTCTACGTGAACGGCATGCGCATGGACGACAACGCCGCGACCGAGATCGATGCCCTGGCGTCACCGAGTGAGATCACGGCCGTAGAGGTGTACAACACCGCCGGCCGACCCCCGGAGTTCTGGGGAAACAACTGCGGCTCGGTCGTGCTCTGGGTAGGCATGCTGCCGAGATAATCCGACTCAGGTCAAGAGTCTCTCGATCCGGATCGGAAGCTCGCGCACGCGCTTGCCGGTCGCGTGGTACACCGCATTGGCGATTGCCGCGGCGACCCCGGTGATTCCAATCTCGCCCACGCCCTTTGCGCCGACGGTACTCACGTGATCGTCCGGCTGCTCGACGAACGCCGTATCGATCGTTCCAATGTCCGCGTTCACCGGCACATGATACTCGGCGAGATCAGCGTTTATGTATCGGCCCGTTTGCGGATCGATGAGCGTTTCCTCTTCGAGTGCCATGCCAACGCCCCAGACGACGCCGCCGATGATCTGACTGCGTGCCGTCTTGGCGTTGAGAATTCGACCCACGGCATGCGCGGTCACGACTCGCGGCACGCGAACGATCGCGAGCTGCGGGTCGACCCTCACGTCGGCGAAGACCGCGCCGAACGAGTGCATCGAATACTGCTGCGCGTCGGCGCCGGGTTTCGAGGTCACCGTGACCTCGATGGGCCGTGTGCCATTCCGCATCACGAGCGCCGAGTAGGACTCCGTCCGTCGAGGATCGCTGACGAGCGTCAGGCTCCCGTTGTCGGTGCGGACGTCCATCTCCGTCGCGCCGTGGAGCGGAGACTGCGCATCGTTGATCGCGAGCTGCACGAGCTTCTGCCGGAGGGCAACGGCGACATCATGGACGGCCGAGCCGGTGGACGCGGCCGTCACCGATCCCGTCGACGCCGGATTCTCGGGCATGTCCGTGCTCCCGAGCTCGAAGCGCACCATCGATGGCGCGATGCCTAACGCCTCAGCCGCGATCTGTGTCATCGACGTGTACGTCCCGCAGCCGATCTCCTGAGTTCCCGCGCGAACGAACGCCCGCCCGTCGGGCATCATCCGCGCGATCGCGCCGGCCGGAGCACGACGCGCGGGATAGGTTGCGGTTGCCATTCCCCATCCGACCAGCCAACGTCCGTCGCGCATCGCGCGCGGCGTCGGATTCCGATTCGCCCAGCCAAATCGCGTTGCCGCTGAATCGTAGCACTCCATCAGCGCCTTGCTCGACCACGGTTTTCCGCTCTCCGGATCGTTCTGCGCGTGGTTCCTCTTACGAAGCTCGACAGGATCCATCTTCAACTCGTACGCCAGCTCGTCCATCGCCGACTCGAGCGCGAAGGTGCCGGTCGACTCGCCCGGCGCACGCATGAACGTCGGCGTCCCCACGTTCACCCGGACGAGATCGTACTGCGTCTCGCAATTCGGGCAGTCATAGAGCATGCGCGTCTGATTCGTCGCCGGTTCCACCCAGTCCTCGATCGTCGAGGTCGTCGACTTGCTGTGATGCCGAATCGCGGTGAGGGCGCCTTCCTTCGTAGCGCCTAACGTGACGCGCTGCTCCGTCCGCGGCCGCCCACCCACCGGCCCGAACATCTGCCGGCGCGTGAGCACGAGCTTCACCGGCCGTCCCACCTCCCGAGCCGCCACCGCCGCGAGCGTCTCGTGAGACCACGGACCGCCCTTGCTCCCGAATCCGCCGCCGGTGAAATACGCGACGACGCGGACCTTGTCCGCTGTCAGACCGAGATGGCGCGCGACTGTGTTTCGCACACTCGTAATGCCCTGCGTCGACTCGTAGAGCAACAGCGACTCGCCGTCCCATTGCGCGAGCGTGCTGTGTACCTCCATGGGATTGTGGTTCTCGAGTGGCGTGACATAGGTGTGATCGACCGTGACCGCCGCGTCGGAAAGCCCCTTCGCGACATCGCCGCGCGCCACGGTCCGCTCTCCGCCCAATGGATGCACCTCTTCCGGGGGATTGAGGGGCGCCTTCGACCAGTCGAGCACAGGATGCTCGACGGCGTATTTGACGCGCACCAGGTTGGAGGCCTCGCGAGCATGCTCGAAGGTGTCGGCGACGACAACGCCGATTGGCTGGCCATTGTAGCGGACGATGTCGTCCTGCAGCAGCGTCGGTATCCGCATCGACACCGCGTCGCGCGCCGCCGGTCCCTGCGGCCCCGGCGACTGACTCTGACCGGTCGCGGCCGCGTTCTCGTTATGCGGACCGGGTTTCGGCGCTCCCGGTAATCGCGGAGCATTGAATGGCGTCAACACCTTGAGCACGCCTGCCGCTCCTTCGGCGGCGCTGGTATCCATCGACTCGATACGGCCCTTGGCGATCGTGCTCGTCACGATCACCGCGTGGGCGACGTTTGGGATGGCGAATTCCGCCGCGTAACGAGCGCCGCCTGTGACCTTGAGCCGCCCGTCCACCCGGTCCAACGGCTGGCCGAGCGTCGCCGGAGGCTTTCGCTGTCGATACCAGGTCATGCCGTCACCTCCGTGAGCGCGCGGACGAGCGTGCGTTTGGCGAGCGTCACCTTGAAAGCGTTTGCCTTTCGCGGGCGCGCGCCGGCAAGCGCGGCGTCCGCTGCCGCGCGGAACGTCGCCTCGGTCGCCGGCTTCCCAATGAGGGCACGCTCCGCTTCGTGCGAGCGCCAGGGCTTCGTCGCGATGCCGCCGAGTCCGACTCTCGCGTCGCGGATCGTACGGCCCTCCAGCTCGACGGCGACCGCGGCCGACGCGAGTGCAAACGCGTAGCTGGCACGGTCCCGGATCTTGAGGTAGTGCGACCGCTTCGCCGCGGGGAGGGCCGGCAGATCGATCGCCGTGATGAGCTCACCGGCGTGCAGGACGTTCTCGCGGTCGGGATGCGCACCGGGAACGACGTGCAGACTCGCGAACGGCAGCGATCGCACACTACCCGACGGCGTATGAACCTGGACGCTCGCGCCTAACGCGACGAGCGCGACGCCCAGGTCACCCGGATAGGTCGCGATGCAATGCTCGCTCGTGCCGAGGATCGCTTCCGTGCGATTGATGCCAACCAGCGCCGAGCAGCCGGAGCCTGGCTCGCGCTTGTTGCATGGCATCGCCGTGTCGCGAAAGTACGGGCAGCGCGTCCGTTGCAGCACGTTGCCGCCGATGCTCGCCATATTCCGCAATTGGCCCGAGGCGGCGAGCAGGAGCGACTGGCTCACTACCGGGTAACGCTCCCGCACCCTGTCATCCCACGCGACATCGCGCATGCGAGCGAGCCCACCGATGCGGAGTCCGCCGCCAGGGAGATCGCTGATCTCGGCGAGCGAGGGATCGACACGTGTGAGGTCGTTGATGTCGACCACGTGCGCTGGGCGCTCGACGTTGAGCTTCATCAAGTCGATGAGGTTGGTGCCGCCAGCGACGAAACGCGTCGACGGGGTGGCGCCGGCGCGTGTCGCGGATGCGAGATCCGTTGCGCGGACATAATCGAAGTCGATCATCGCCGCTGCCCTCCACCGTTCGAAGCTTGGGTTCGACGCACCTCCTGTACGGCGGCAACGATGCCCGGATAGGCCCCGCAGCGGCAGATGTTGCCGCTCATCGCCTCTCGTACGTCGTCGTCCGCCGGCCCCCAGCTCTCGTCGAGCACTGCGACCGCCGACATGATCTGACCGGAGGTGCAGTAGCCGCACTGAAAACCATCGTGCGTGATGAATGCCTGCTGCATCGGATGCAGCTGATCGCCATTGGCCAGGCCTTCGATCGTCGTTATGCGGTGGCCTTCCTGCATCACCGCGAAGGTCAGGCAGGAGAGCTCGCGACGGCCGTCGATGTGCACCGTACAGGCGCCGCACTGCCCGTGATCGCAGCCCTTCTTGCTTCCCGTGAGGCCGGCGTATTCTCGCAGGGCGTCGAGCAGCGTCACACGCGGCTCGAGCTGGAGATCCAGGTCGTGGCCATTGATGTTGAGCGTTACCGCGCGCGCGCTCGGGCTGGCGGTCGTCTTTCCGAGCGCGGCCATCCGCTGCGCCTTCGCCTCGACGGGCCTCAGCGCCAAAGCGAACGCCGCGGCGAGGGTCGTCGCCACGAAATCGCGGCGAGTCCACGAGCTTCCGGCCTCGCGCCTCGCGACGCTCTCCTCGTTAGGTGCATTCACGAACGGCTCGGCCACAACGCTGATCGCCCGCGCGATTTCCGTTGGATTCGCGAGCGACAATGGGCCGATCTGCGACCATCGCACGATGCCCCCGGCATCGATCACGAACACCGCTGGCTCGTCGCCAACGCCATAGCGCGCGGCTGTCGATGCATCGCTTGGCGAGAAGATCGGGAGCGCGACGGCGTCGTCCGCGAACCGGAGCTCGCGCCATGGTCCACCACCGCCAATCTGGAGCAAGCGCGCGCCAGCCACTCCACCGAGGCTCGCGATCAGCCGGTTGTACATCTCGATGTGCTCGGCACGCGCGGGATCCCAGTGCGCGCCGTGAAAGGCCAGTACGACAGGCGAACCACGGAAATCGGAGAGCCGTCGCGCCGCGCCGGGGGCGGCGAGCTCGAAATCGGGCGCCTCGTCGCCAGCTCCGACCACCATGGAGTTTCGGTGGCACGTCGCGGGCTCTCGATCGATGAGCGAGCGCATAGCCTCTGGGTTAGGAGTCAGAGACAGGGCCGCAAGAGGCGTGCTCTGACGCCGTTAATTCCAGCTCAACCCTCGCAACTGATCGAGATTGACGTTGCCACCGGAGAGTACCACGGCGACTTTCGATCCCTTCGGCAGCCTAACGAGACCGTGCAGCAGCGCACCGACCGGCGCGGCGGCGGCGCCTTCAACGACCAGCTTGCACCGCTCCATTATCCAGATCATCGCTTCGAAAATCTCCCGATCGGGGAGCGCGACGATCTCGTCCACGAAGCGCTGCACGACCGAGAAGTTCAGCTCGCCGCAGCGACGCACCCGCAGTCCGTCGATGATCGTCTTGCAGTCGATCGTCTCGAGATGACCGGCGGCAACACTTCGCTGCATCGCCGGTCCGTCGGAAGATTCGACGCCGATGACCTTTGCGCTGGGATTGTGGCTCTTCACCGCCATCGAGACACCCGAGATCAACCCGCCACCGCCGATCGGGACGACGACCGCGTCCACTTCAGGCCAGTCCTGCACGATCTCCAGGCCGAGCGTCCCCTGACCCGCAATGAGCTGCGCGTCGTCGAATGGATGCACGTAGGTGAGGCCCTCACTCCGGACGAGCTCCTTTGCCTTCTCGTTGGCCTCGTCCCAGATCATGCCGTGCAGCACGACTTCGGCGCCGTATGCCTTCGTTGCCGCGATCTTCGCCGGCGTCGCGTTCTTCGCCATGCAAACGACGGCCCGAATGCCGTGGATCTTCGCGGCGAGGGCCACGCCCTGCGCGTGATTGCCCGCCGACGAGCACACGACGCCACGCCGTTTGTCCTCCTCCGACATCAAGGCAAACTTGTTCAACGGCCCGCGGATCTTGTACGCCCCGACACGCTGGAACATCTCGGCCTTGAGGCGAATGTCGTAGCCCGTGATCTCGCTGAGCTGGCGTGAAGTAAGGAGCGGTGTGCGCTTGATGTGCGGAGCGATTCGCGCGCGAGCTTCCTCGAAGTCGCGCAGCGTGAGTGTGAGCGGTTCGGTAGCGATTGCGGACATCGGGGGTCGTTGGACGGTGGGCGATGGACGGTGATCGTTTAACGGCGCGGAGCCAGCGCCGTACACTCGATTTCGAGTAAGGAGCCTGGTAGCACGAGCGCCGCGACGGCGACGGTCGAACGAGCGGGTGGTTCCGTCGGGAAGAACTCGCGGTACACCTTGTTCATCGCCTGGAAGTTGGCCGCGTCGGTGAGAAAGACGGTGCATTTGGCGACGTCGGACAGGCTCGCGCCCGCGAGCGCGAGCGACGCCTTCACATTCTCGAGAGCCTGACGGGTCTGTCCCTCGATCCCGCCCTCCGCGAGACCGCCGCCCTCCTTTGTCCCCATCACGCCCGACAGAAAGAGCAGGTCGCCAACGCGAACCGCCGGCGAAAGCACGGCGCCCGGTCGCGCGTCCGGTCGATTGTAGACCTGTTTGGTCGAGCCCTGCTGCTGCTGCGCGGCCAATACCGTGGGGCCGGCAACGAATGACACGGAGAGAAAAAGAATGACTAATTGTCGTCTCACGGAGACCTCGGCTGAGTGTAGAGTCCTTACTCCGAACGACTTGCGCGGTACGTAGTACTTCCTACTCCGATACTCCCACACTGACGGCTACCCGGTCGCGATCTTCGAAAGCAATGAGACAGCGACGAGTACGAAGTACCGACCGCGAAAGATCTCGACCGCCAGCTCTCAGTGTAGAGGTAAGAAGTACATGTTACTTCGTTTTGGAAGTGCTACCCGCGCTCCTTCACCTTCGCCCACGTATCCCGCAGCGTAACCGTCCGATTGAACACCAGCTTCCCCGGTCGCGAATCCACCGTGTCGCTCATGAAGTAGCCGGTCCGCTCGAACTGATACCGTGTCCCGACCGGATCCGCCGCCACGCTCGGCTCGATCTTCGCGTTAGGCACCGTCACCAGCGAGTTTGGATTCAGCACGTCCGTGAACTCCTGGCCATCCGGCAGATCGTCCGGATCCGGCACCGTGAACAGTTTGTCATAGAGCCGCAGCTCGCAATCGAGCGCGTGACGCGCGGACACCCAATGAACCGTTCCCTGCACCTTGCGACCATCGGGCGCGTCGCCGCCGCGCGTCGCCGGATCATACGTGCAGCGCAATTCCACGATTTCACCAGCGGAATCCTTCACGACATCGATGCAGGTGATAAAGTAGCCGTAGCGCAGCCGAACCTCGCGTCCCGGCGCGAGCCGAAAGAACTTCTTCGGCGGATTCTCCATGAAGTCGTCCCGCTCGATGTAGATCTCGCGCGAGAACGGAACGGGACGCGAGCCGGTGAGCGGCACATCGTGGGGGTAGTACGACGCCTCCAGCTCCTCCCCTGCCCCCTCCGGATAATTCGTGAGCACGACCTTGAGCGGATTCACGACGCACATCACGCGAGGCACCCGCATGTTGAGATCATCGCGAACGTAATGCTCGAACGTCGCCAGCTCCGTGCGCGCGGGCTTGCGCGCGACACCGATTGCCTCGGCAAAATTGCGCAAGCCTTCCGGCGTGACCCCTCGACGCCGGATGCCGGCGATTGTCGGCATGCGCGGATCGTCCCAGCCGCTCACGAAGCCTTCGTTGACCAGACGGAGTAGTTTGCGCTTGCTCAGCACCGTGTAGTCCAGCTCGAGTCGCGCGAACTCGATCTGGATCGGCGGATTCTCGAACCCGGCCTCCTGCACCAGCCAGTCGTAGATCTCGCGATTGTCCTTGAACTCGAGCGTGCATAACGAGCGCGTGATCCCCTCGAGGGCGTCGGACAGGCCATGCGCGAAATCGTAGAGCGGGTAGATGCACCACTCGTCGCCGCGGCGATAATGATGGGCGTGACGGATCCGCAGGAGCAGCGTGTCCCGCATGATCATGTTGGGGTGTGCCATGTCGATCTTTGCCCGCAACACGTGCGCGCCGTCGGGGAACTCGCCCGCCTTCATGCGCCGCAGCAAATCGAGATTCTCGTCGACCGACCGATCGCGATACGGGCTGTCGACGCCGGCTGTCGTCACGGTCCCGCGATTCTGCCGGATCTCCTCATCCGTCTGAGAGTCGACGTACGCCTTCCCCTTTGATACGAGCAGCTCGGCAATTTCGTACAGCCTCTCGAAATAGTCGCTCGCGTAAAAGAGCCCATCCCAGTCGAACCCGAGCCAGCGCACGTCGTTCTGGATCGATTCGACGTAGCGCACGTCCTCCGTAGTCGGATTGGTGTCGTCGAAGCGCAGGTTGCACCGTCCGTCGAACTCGCGTGCAATGCCGAAGTTCAGGCAGATCGACTTCGCGTGCCCGATGTGCAGGTACCCGTTAGGCTCCGGCGGAAAACGCGTCGCGGGCGACCGGCCAAAGCGGTCAGTCGCCACGTCCTCGACGACGAGCTCACGGATAAAATCGCGTTTCGGCGGTGCTGCTGTCACGTGTGCGTTGGGCGTTCGGCGTTGAGCGTTCGGCGTTGTGCGTTCGGCGTTGCGCGTTGGGCGTTGAGCGTTCGGCGTTTGTGCATTGGTAACTGTGCCCTGGCTGTTGGCACTTGCGTCGGGCAGGGGTCGCTCAACCCACGACGCTAACCCACGCCAAACCCTCCAACGCCCAACGCCCAACGCCGAACGGCCTCGGCCGCGACCCGGGATCCTAAAATTGACCCTGGCTCCCCCCTAAAGATAGGCCGCGCCCCGGAGGAGCCCAACAGGAACGGCATCCCCTTTGTACGTTGTACAGCGGCCTCAGACGGCGAACTTCCTTCACCTCTCAACGATGTCGACACGTCGCACTACCCTCGCGCTCTGCGCGACTGCAACACTGATGCTTGGCAGCGCCTGCCACTCGAACACACCGCCCGTAATCGTCGCCCCGCCGCCACTGAGCGACTCTGCTGCCGCGGCTTTGCGCTGGGTGAACGCGCATGCGGTCCCGTTCACGATTCCCGACTCCATGCATCCGGTGACCGACCGCATGCCGATCATGGACTTCGTCGGCAATGCGCGCGTGCTCGGCGTCAGCGAGCTCACGGAAGGGACGCACCAATTCGCTGGAATCATGCAGAGCATCCTGGCGACGCTCAGCAGTCGGGGCTTCCGCGGCCTCGCCATCCAGGCGCCGATGGCCGAGACGATGGAGATCGACCGCTACGTTCGCACGGGCACTGGCGATCCGAAACGCTGGCTCCGCGCTCTCGGGCTCCACTGGAACACGCAGGAGATCTTCACCCTCGTGCAGTGGGTTCGCGAATATGACCGCAGTCGAGGCCCTGCCGAACAGATCGGCTTCTACGGCTTCGAGATTCCGAACGCTGCCCACGCTCTTCAGGTCATAACGACGCTGCCCGACAGCGTCGCCGGTGCCGGCTTCAACGCTTTTGTGCGACGTCAGATTCAGTGCGTCACGACGGGCGAGAGCGCGGCCTGGGGTCGTGAGGGACCGGCCTCCGACAGCACGTTCTGGAATCGCTGCCGGGCTGCGACGGCGAACGTCGTCGATAGCCTCGGCGCCCTGCAGAGCCGGCTCGCCGGACGATCGAGCGCGCAGGCGATGGTCGCCTTCGCACAGCAGATGGCGCGAGTGGCCCAGCACGACGCGGACGTGGGACTTCGCCGCTTGCCCCGTCACGAGACGGTGGCCGAGCATATTCTCTGGCTCGCGAGCCTCGCGGGCTCCGACGGCAACCTGCTGGTATGGGGCCGCGACGTCGAGTCGGGGCGCCTAACGGGTGAGGGCAACGTCGTCCAGTCCGCGGTGCCGGTCGCGAAGACGCTTGGCGACCGCTATCGGAACCTCGCCTTCACTGTCGGCGAGGGCGTGGTGAGGGCGCAGCCGATCAACGTCGGTCAGCGAGAGCCCGGCGGCGAGACCGACATGCGCCTGCGGCCGCCGCGCGTTGGCTCCTACGAGGATATGCTCGATCGTGCCAGCGGCGAGGCGCTGTTCATCGACATGCGCACGCTCGGTACCGACACGGCATCGACCTGGCTCAAAGGTCCCCGGTCGGCGCGGCTCGTCAGCGGCATATACTCCGAGAATCCTATTGGCTCGTTCGAGACACCGCTGCAATTTCCCACCTACTACGACGGGCTCTTGTTCGTGAAGCACGGGACGCCCGCCACACCGCTCAGGCGTTAGGCAAGGGGATTCTATGTGCAGGAACATCAAGACGCTGGCGAACTTCGAGCCACCCGCTACGGACGACGAGATCCGGGCGTCGGCGGTTCAATTCGTGCGCAAGTTGAGTGGCACGACGCGTCCGTCACGCGCCAATGAGGAAGCTTTCAACATTGCCGTAGAGGAAGTCACGGCCGCCGCCGAGCGATTGATTCGCTCGCTTCAGATCAATGCGCCGCCGCGGAATCGCGAAGAGGAAGCGAGGAAGGCACGCGAGCGCGCTCAGAAACGGTACGCGTCATAGGCCCGAAGACCAATGTCGACTCCGAAGCTCCGGGCGTGGTGGTTCCATCGTCAGGGTCTCGATGGGTCGCTGCGCAACGCGACGCCGGCCGCGGTGCTCGAGCGCGCGGGGTGGGCACGGTCGGTCGGAGGCGTCGGGCCGTATCTGACGCTCTTCTCACGCGCGCGCACGAGTCGCGATGAAGCCGATGCAGCCGCCACAAAGCTTCAGATCCACGAGCTGCCGGCCGCGCGCGGCTGCACGTACGTGCTGCCGTCAGGCGATTTCGCGCTTGGCCTCAAGGTCGGCGAGGACGCTGCCGCTGCGCCGATGAAGGTTGCGGCAAAAGTGGGCGTCACGGAGAAGGAGATCGCGAAGCTGGAGCAGGCCGTTCTCGACACGCTCGACAGGGGTGGCGCGCTCGATCCCGACGCCATTCGTGATGCCACGGGCAAGGCGTCGCGAAACCTTGGCGAAGAGGGAAGAAAGAAAGGTGTCACGACAACACTGCCGCTCGCCCTCGGCCGTTTGCAGGCGCGCGGCGAGATCCGCCGGGTCCCAGTCAACGGACGCCTCGACCAACAGCGATACAAGTATACACGCTGGAAGCCAACGCCTCTCGCCGGATATCCCGCGTCTCCGAGCGAAGCGTATGGAGAGCTCGCACGTCGCTATTTCAAGTGGGTCGGTCCGGCGACGATGAGCGAGTTTCAATGGTTTTCGTCGTTAGGCATCAAGGCTGCCAGAGAGGTCGTCGCCCCGCTTGGTTTGACGACCGTGCCCGACGCCGCCGATCGACTCTTCCTCCCCGAAGACGTGGAGGAATGGGAAAACTTCGAGACACCGGCCGAGCCTTGCTACGCGCTCGTGAGCAGCCTGGATTCCATTGCCGCCGCTCGCCGCGATCTGATATCTCTGCTCGATGGCAAGGACGGCACACGTGCGGTGATCGAAGACACGAAGAAGAAGGCACTCGGAGGACTCAGCGATCTTCCGTCGCATGCCATTCTCGATCGAGGGCGCCTGATCGGCTTATGGGAGTTCGATACTGAGCAGCGGCATATCGTCTGGGGCACTTTCGGCATAAAAAAGAACAAGCAGCTCAGCCGCGTGGTCGACGAGACGGAAGCGTACGTTCGCGATCAACTGGGTGACGCGCGATCATTCAGTCTGGACAGCCCAAAAAGCCGCGTCGGTCGCATCGAGTCGATTCGTAATTTTGCCTGAGCGACACGCCGCTTCCTCTACCGCGCATTCCACGACCTGATCAGTTTTCGGGATGGCTCGATCTCCACTCCCTCGCGTGCGGAAGCTGTGCTTGTGTCTTCCCGAAGCGCACGAAGTGGAGGCATGGGGTGAGCCGACTTTTCGTGTCCGCAACAAGCTATTCGCGATGTATGCCTCGTCAGGCAACCATCATGGCGCCGGTCGTCCCGCAATCTGGATGAAGGCGCCGCCAGGGAATCAGGAGATCATGGTTCGCGCCAAACCAGAGCGGTTCTTCGTTCCGCCCTATGTCGGTCCGAGCGGCTGGATCGGCGTTCATCTCGATGGCGACATCGATTGGACGGAGCTCGACATGCTCCTCCGCGATTCGTATCGGCTCACCGCGCCGAAACGCCTCGCCGCGCAAGTGGAGGATCCATGAGTCCCGCCGACCACGATCAGGGCAAGTGGGCGTGGGTGTTCGCGCCTCGAACACCGAACGAGAAGCGGTACTGGCTCGTCAAGTCGGAGCCGGACGTCTTCTCCTTCGACGACCTGCGTGCCGCGCCGAAGCAGACGACGCAATGGGATGGTGTGCGGAATTACGCCGCGCGCAACTTTCTCCGTGATGGCATGAAGAAGGGCGACCGCGTCTTCTACTATCACTCGAGCTCCAACCCGCAGGCGATCGTTGGAATCGGCGAAGTGGCGCGCGAGGCGTATCCCGATCCGACCGCCACCGATCGCAAGCACGCGGGTTTCGACGCCAAATCGGACCCGAACAATCCGATCTGGTTCGCGGTGGACATCAAGGCCGTTGCCCCATTGAAGCGGCCGGTGACGCTCACCGAGATCAAGGCGAACAAGACACTCGCCGACATGGCGCTCGTGCGCATCGGCCGGCTCTCGGTGACGCCCGTGACGCCAAAGGAGTGGGAGACGATCGTGGCCATGTCGGAGCGCTGATGGCCGTCCGAGTCGTTAGGTTGGGAACGCCGCGTCTTCCCGGCGAAGGGCTGCGCCTCGGCACCGTGCGTCGTCCGCCGCGCGGTGTACGCAAGGAAGATTACGCGTCGCGCGACTGGTTCGACCTCTGGCTGCCCGATCTCGCACCCACCGCTTCCGTCGTCGGCTGGGCATTGTCTGAGCCCTGGACGCCGGCACGGTGGGAGAAGTATGTCCGCGCCTATCGACGCGAGATGCGCGCCCCCGAGCAGCAGCGTCTCATCGCGCTGCTCGCGGCGCTCTCCCAGACCTCGGATTTCTCCATCGGCTGCTACTGCGAGGACCCAACCCGCTGCCATCGGAGCGTCCTCGCCGAACTTCTCCGCGAAACCGGCGCGAAGATGTCCGAGTAAGTGGCGGGATGCGCGTTGCGCGTTGCGGGTTGCGGGTTGAACGGCGCGAAGAGCGGGAGCGAGCGCAAGCGTGAGCGACTCCAAATG
>Ga0207700_10000771_pt1 | contig 18500 bp, 11 predicted proteins | sample LARL82metaG_FD_184348 | JGI IMG/M metagenome (GOLD analysis project Ga0207700, IMG submission 184348) | Corn, switchgrass and miscanthus rhizosphere microbial communities from Kellogg Biological Station, Michigan, USA - LAR L8-2 metaG... | ecosystem: Host-associated > Plants > Roots >...
AGCGCCAGACGCAGCAGCACACGCGATTTCTGTGGGTTGAGGCCTAACGATGCAACGAAATGCAAGCTGTCGTCGTTCACCTCTACGTTGCGGCCAACCTGACCCGTCGCGACCCGCGTCGAGCGAACGCAGACGATTCCCTTGCGCGCCTGCGCCTCGAGTGCCTCGAGCGCGGCCTTCGTCATATTGCCATTGCCAACGCCCGCGATCACGATCCCTTTCGCGCCCGCAGCGGCCGCGGCGTTGATCAGCGTTCCATCCATGTTCTCGGTCGCCATGATGACGTCGACGCGAGGCAACGCCGTGCTGGCACCGACAGAGAAATCCGAGCTCGTCGTGTTCTTGCCGACGGGGCCGCGATACCACTCGGGCGTGCCGTAGGCGACAGTCCCGATCAGGCCGGAGAGTGGCGACATGAACGTCTGCACCGCCGTCGTGCTGGTTTTCGTCAGCGATGCCGCGCCATGGATCCAGTCGTTGATGACGACGAGGACGCCCTTGCCCGTCGCGTTCCGATCCGCGGCGACGGCAACCGCGTTGTAGAAGTTGAGTGGCCCATCTGCCGAGAGAGCCGTGGATGGCCGCATCGAGGCCGTCAGAACGACTGGCTTCGGCGATTTGACGACGAGATTCAGAAAGTACGCCGTCTCCTCGATCGTATCGGTGCCGTGGGTGATAACGACTCCAGCGACGTCCGGCCGGGCGAGTAGCTCGTTGACGCGAGTCGCCAACTTCAGCCACACCTCATCATTCATATCCTGGGAGCCGATGTTGGAGACCTGTTCTCCCTTGAGATTCGCGAGCTTCTTCGCCTGGGGAACGGCGTTGAGAAGCTGCTCGACGCCGACCTGGCCGCTGGTGTAGCCAGCTTTCACGTCGCTCGTCGCGGCACCCGCGATCGTACCCCCCGTCGCAAGCACGACGATGGTCGGCAGGTCTCTTCTTCCATTACCGTTTCCATCCCCGCCTTGTTGTGCGGCCGCGGTTACCGATGCCGTGCCAATGAGCAGCATAACCATCAGGAACTGGGCGTAGCGGATGTTGACGATGCGAGGTGTGATCATGTGAGCTCCTACGAAAAAACGACCGCGAATCAACGTGCAACGAGCATGAGCCAGGGTGTGCCCACGACGAGATAGAGCAGCATGCAGAACGCAGTGTGGAGGCCACCGAGGCGATAGAGATCACTCTGTGGCAGATAGCCGCTGCCGGCGAAGAGCAGGTTCGCGCTCGACGCCTGCGGCGCGATGGCCGCGAAGTAGTTCGTGGCAAAGAGCAGTTGATAGGCGAGAAGCGCCGGTGATACGCCGAGCTTCACGCCAACACCGAGAAAGACGCCGAAGAGTGCGAGCAGGTGCGCCGTCTGGCTCACGAACAGGTAGTGCAGCGCGACGTATGCGACCACGAGAAGAACGGCGGCGACGGCGACGGGTAAGCCACCCAACCGCATAACGAGACGTTCCCCAAGAAACTCCATGAAGCCAAGCTTGTTCAGTTGATCGCTGAGCGTGAACAGCGACGCGAACCAGATGAATGTCGCCAGGACGTCGCCCTCCTTGGCGATGTCGCCGAGGGTGAGCACGCCGGTCGCCAGCATGATTCCCAGTCCGAGAAATGCGACCGCGGTTGGATCGATGCCCAGCGTCCCGGACAAACCCCAGAGGGCCACCATGCCGAGAAAGGTGAACCCCACAACCTTCTGGTCTCGCGTGACTCCGCCGAGTTCGGCGAGCGACTTCCTCGCCTCGGCCGGCGCGTCGGGCATCGCGGTGACTTCCGGCTTGATGATCTTGTATAGCAACCAGGGGACGAGCACCATCGCGAGCAGCGTTGGGACCGATGCCGCGACGAGCCAGGACCCGAATCCGATGTTCACTCCGTATTTGCGCGCGATCTCTGCGCCTAACGGGTTGCCCGCCATCGCAGTGAGCCAGAGCGCCGATGAAAGCGTGAGGCTCGCCATGCCTGAGAACATCAAAAACTTCGCCAGCCTCTGGCGGTCCTCGCGCTCGGGTGAGACGCCGGCGGCCTCCGCAATCGAGGAAACGAGCGGATAGAGGACGCCCGATCGCGCGGTATTGCTCGGAAACGCCGGAGAAATCAGCGCATCGACAGCGAATATGCTGTACGACAGACCCAGGGTAGAGCGTCCAAAAAGACTGATGGCGCGGTAGCCCAATCGCTCCCCGAGACCACTCTTCACGACCGCGCGCGCAACGAGAAAGGCGACGATGATGAGGACAATGGTCGGATTCGCGAAGCCGGCGTAAGCGTCGTCTGCCGCAAGCGTGCCCGAAAGCACGGCGGCGGCAATCGCGAGTACCGAGGCTGTGAGGATCGGAAATGCGCCGATCACGACGGATAGAATCGTCGCGGCGAAGATCGCGAAGAGATGCCACGCCTGCGCGGTCAGATTTCCGGGCGGCGGCACGAACCAGATCGCGAGCGCCACGCCCAGACTGATGCCTCGAGCGAGTCTCCGCGGCTTCGGTGGTGCGGGCAGCGGAGGTGACGGAGGCGCCTTGGGCGGCGTCTCCGTCACGGTCCGGCGTAATGGCAATGCCACAGCTGCCTCTCGACCTCAGTCCGATTTGCCCGAACCGGTCAGGGCAGCTGGGTTGAGTATTTCATCAAGCTGGTCGTCGGTGAGGATGCCCTTCTCGCGCACGAGCTCGATGATGCCCTCGCCCGACTTCAACGCCTCGGCCGCGAGCTCGGTGGCGCGATCGTAGCCAATGACGGGATTCAGCGCCGTGACGGTTCCGATGCTCGACTCGAGATAATGTCGGCAGACGTCAGCGTTGGCGGTGATGCCCTCGACGCAATGTTTGCGCAGCGTGTCCGCGGCGTTCACGAAGAGCGTCTGCGACTCGAAGATGCACGCCGCGATGACGGGCTCGAACGCGTTGAGCTGGAGCTGTCCCGCCTCGGCGGAGAGCATAACGACGAGATCGTTCCCCATCACCCGATATGCCACCATGTTGGTGACTTCCGGGATCACGGGATTCACCTTACCGGGCATGATCGACGAGCCGGGTTGCGTCGCCGGCAGGTTGATCTCGTGCAACCCGCAGCGCGGCCCGGACGACAGGAGTCGCAGATCATTGCCGACTTTCGCCAATTTGATGGCGAGACTCCTCAGCGCGGACGAGTAGAGGACAAATGCCTGCGTGTCCTGCGTTGCCTCGATCAAGTCATTGGCCAGACGGATGGGAAGGTGCGTGATCTTCGCGAGGTGATCGGCGCATTTCTGCGCGTATCCCGGCGGCGCATTGAGGCCCGTGCCGATCGCTGTCCCGCCCATGCTGATCTCACACAATACGACCTTTACCGCCTCGAGCGCGCGAACCTCGTCGGCCAGCGTACGGCCAAATGCATTGAACTCCTGACCGAGTGTCATCGGCACCGCATCCTGAAGTTGCGTGCGGCCCATCTTCAGAATATTCGAAAACTCCCGGCCTTTGGCGCGGAATGCTTCGACGAGCTTATCGAACGCGGCGATGACCTGACCGTTGCCGAGGGCCATACCGACGTGCATGGCAGTCGGGTACGAGTCATTTGTCGACTGCGAGCGGTTCACGTGGTCGTGTGGATCGAGAAACTTGTACTCGCCCTTCTGGTGACCCATCAGCTCGAGCCCGCGATTGGCGATCACCTCGTTCGTATTCATGTTGGTTGAAGTGCCAGCACCGCCTTGCAGTACATCGAGCTTGAACTCGTCGTGAAGCTTTCCCTCGATGAGCTCCTGGCAGGCGCCCTCGATCGCGGTCAGAATCTCCTTGGAGAACCCGCCGGTTTCGAAGTTGGCCCGTGCGGCAGCGAGCTTGACCATCGCAAGCGCCTTGATGAAGTTCGGATAGAGACGGAGCTCCACGCCGGAGATCTTGAAGTTCTCGAGAGCGCGCGCGGTCTGAACTCCGTAGTACGCGTCAGCTGGTACCTCGAAATCACCCAGCAGGTCGTGCTCGATCCGTGTCCTGGACGAGGGCATCGTGGCCTCACTCATTGGGAAACGTCACGCCGGTGCGCATTGGTGACGGCGGCGAGCAACCGGCCAGCGCGTGGCAATCTGCTGGCAAGGTAAGAGACGGTTTGCGAGCGCCCGCAGTGGACATTGGTCCAAGGGCCGTGCGATTACTCGAGGGAGGCGCGGACTTCGACGAGGGGTCGGTCGATGGCGGAGGCGCTCGTTGCCAAGCCGAGTCGCGGGTATTCGAGCTCGACGATCACGTAAGTCGACACGGCGACAGAAACGGTGAACCCGATGATATACAACCAATTCCGCGGTGACCCCGAGAACTCGTATCCGACAAACAGCGCCGAGGCCAGTGCTGTAATCGCAAGCATGAGCCAGACAATGGCTGGTGGGTGCAGGCGGCGAGCCATGCGCTCCCGATCGACGGCATCGAAAAGCTCATTCAGCGCTGGCAGCAGGAGCATTCTCGCAACATCACCCTGCGACGTTAGGCAGGCTTCGACTGAACGCCTCCAGACGTTCTCCTGGGCCCGCGTGACGGACGCCGGCTGATGCAGCGCAACATCGATTTTGTCTGGTGTCTGGTACCACTCGAGGACGGCGTCGAGATACTGACGCAAGCCATCACGAACAGGATCCTGTTGGGCAACCGGCAGCAGCTCAATTCGCTGCCATGCCGTACTCGCGGCGTTGGCTTCGTCTCCTACCATCTCACGACGATGATCGAATCGCGCTGCCGCGCCGGAGAAGGTAAACCCGATGAGCAGTGCGAGCAGCCCGTAGACTGCATTGTCGACGATGCCCCCGCTCGATGGTGGACCACCCACCCTCTTCATTCGTCGGAGGCCGAGGTGTCGGCCGATCTCAACGCACAGCAGTAGGAAGAGAAAGAGGCCGATCGCCGCGCCAAGGCTGATCAGGATGAAGCGCAGCTGTAGCACGTGAATGGCATCTCCGCGAAATCGCCGAGTGAAATACTACGACGGTGTTCGACGCGGTTCGTACGCGACTTTGGTCTTACAAAAAGCCCAACGCGCGTCGAGGCTGGCTGATTGTGAGGCCGTCACCTATCTTGGCCGCGTCTATCGGAGGGTTTCGAGGCATGACCTGGATCAAAACGATCGCGCCGGATCGAGCTGAGGGTGCGCTCAAGGAAGCATTGGCTGCGCAGCGTTCGCTGTATCCGAAGGAGTACGCCGGTCCTCCCGCGCAGCCAGCATCGGCGGGCGCGAACAGCATCATTGCGTCTCATTCGCTCATCCCGACCGCGCTCCAGCATGCTTTCTCGACGTACGGCGCGCTGATGAGTCCCGATCTGCCCCTGGAGCGTCGTCACCACGAGATGATCGCCACCGTGGTTTCGGTCACGAATCGTTGTCGCTATTGAATGACCTCGCACGCAGAGTTTCTGCGTCGGGTTACGTTGGACGACGATATGGTCGCCGCGTTGTGTCGTGATTATCGGACGGCACCGATCAGCGACGCCGAACGGGCCATGTTGGACTACACGGTCGATATCTCCGAGGATGCGACGCGTGTAACGCGCGAAACCCTGGATGGTTTGCGCGCGCACGGCTTCGACGATCAGGCAATTCTGCAGATCACGCTCATCGCGAGCTGGTTCAACTACATCAACCGTGTCGCCGACGCGCTCGGTGTCGGGCGTGATGATGTGGCGACGAGCTGTGCGCTGCCGACTCCCGAGGCCGCGACATGGGCATCGGAGCGCGTTGGCAAATAAACGCTGAACTCTGCTCCACCTAACGAGCAACCGCTGACGCGGATGCGGCCACCCTGGCGTTCGACAATCGAGCGCACGATCGCGAGGCCGAGACCGAGACCGTCGTCCTTCGTCGAGAAGAACGACTCGAAGACGTGTGGGCGCACATCCTCCGGAACGCCCGCGCCGTTGTCCTGAACGATGAGCTCGACGGCGTGCGCGTGCGCGGCGGTCCGCACGATCACGACCGGCTCCGTGCTTCCAGATCCGGCCGCTTCCAGCGCATTGATGATGAGATTCAGCACGACCTGCTGAAGCTCGATCGGGTCGCTCAGCACGATGAGCGGGGCGTCCGACAGCGTCAGCTCTATTCGCGCCTTCCGCAGATTGGCCTCGTGTCGTAACAGGTGAGCCGCCTCACGACAGATCAGGTTCAGGTCCACGGGGATTGCCACCGGCTCGCTTCGGCGGAGGAGCCGTCGCATGCTCTCGATGACGGCGACGGCTCGCTTGTTGTCCGCCACGATGTCGTCGAAGATCTCACGTGCTTGCGTCGCGTCGCTCGGCTCTCGCGCGACAATCTGCGCTCCCGTCTCGGCGTTGGCGCGAATCGCCGCCAGTGGCTGCCGAAGCTCGTGCGAGATGGTCGCGGCCAATTCGCCGACGATCGCCAGCCGCGCCAGATGCGCCACCTGTCGCCTCGTCTCCTGAGTACCACGTTCCAGCTCCTCGAGCGCCAACTGGGCTCGTTTGCGCCGGCGTCGTTCCACCAGGAGCGATCCGATCAGGAGCGACTCGGCGCCGACGATGCCCAGTCCTGGCAGCACGACCGGCCGGAAGCGCTGCCACGTTGTGAGCTCTCGAAAGAGCAGCTCGGTGCCCGGCGGGAGTCGTTGCGCCGACAGCGCCCAGCGGTGCATGGCGCGCGCGTCGGCGACGAATGAGTTGGGAATCGACTCCACCGGCGGCAGCGGCTCGTCCGGCCGTCGGCGAAGTACCCGTGCCACGAGGCGACCTGTGTACTCGCCTTCCATGTCGAATCGAGTCACATAACCGCCAACCACCCCTTCGCCAACGTATGTGCGCAGCTGAACGTACATGGGCGCGGCCGAAGCGCGAGCGATGCTGCCCACGATGTCGAGCGGTTCGAACGCCTGTCCATGCGGGTCGCGCCGATAGTTGGCGAAGATCACGATCGAACGCCGCGGCACCTCACGGAGTGCTCTCAACAGGTCGTCGAGGGGAAGCCCTTGCATACGTGACACCGGCAGGGAACCGCCTAACGACGTGGTGGCGCTGAGGGCGGCGGAGACGGACGCCGAATCTGCACCGCCGGCACCGCCAACGACGATTATTCGCTCGGCGTCGGGTTGCAGTGACCGAGCCATCGCGAGCGTCGCCGTGAATCGCGACGGCGGAGCCAACCGCCCGGTGACGTCCCGCGGCAGTGTCGTGGGATTGACCTGCGGCTCGGCGCAGAGGGCGAAGACGATCGGGACGTCGGGCAGGATCTGGCGAAGCGGACCGAGGGCAAATTTCAGCGCGCCGCTACCAACGGGGACAACGACGTCCACGCCGAAGTTGCGGTATTTGTCATCGAAGTACTTGGCAAGCGCGGATGATTGCTGGAAGCCGGTAAAGCGATCCAGATCGAGTGCCTCCTGATAGAACTCGACTTGGCCGCCAAGCTTGTCGCGAAGCGCGAACCGCAGGCGCTGCGTGAACTCCATCATCGGCGCCGTCTCGGCCTGTTGCTGGTAGAGCACGACCACACGCGTGGGTCGCTGCCCACCTCGAACCAGTGCTCCGGTGGTCGCGGCGCGCAGCAAGAGCGGGATGATCACGAGCGCAATCATCCAGTCGGTACGTCGGGACGGGAGCCTTCGACTTCTCAGAAACTGTAGCGTAGTGCCAGCTGGATCTGATAGTACGTGTCGATGTTATCGAAATTATAACGAGACATCGCCGGATCGAAGCGATAGATCGGCTGCGGCTGCGCCGCCGTCGTCTCACCGACTTGCGACAGGAGTGCGATCTGACTCGTGGTCGTCAGCGTCGCGCCGGTGGGCACGGCTTCTCGCCCCCAATGCGAATTCAGCAGATTGAGCAAGTTAAAAACCTGAAGCTCGATCGTCGCAAGATGGCGAGCCACCGCGGGGAGCGTTTGCCGGATGGAGAGATTGGTGAGACTCATCCACGGAGATCGGCAGCTGTTTCGCGCCATGATGCGACCCCGCTGAGTACGCAGACAGCTCGCGCCGTCGATAAAGCGCTCGAAACCGGTTTGTTGCGACTGCACCTCGGCCGGCGACCCGGCGAAGCGGATCTCTGTGGTGTCGAGCGCCGATCGTGGAATGTAAATCGGATCGTTGCCGACCGCTCCGTCGGCGTTGAGGTCGCCGCGTCCCTGGCCGCCGCCGGCGACATACGTGTAGGGGAAACCCATACCGCCCACGTAGTAAAGCGATAGATGGCTCGACAGGGTTTGCCATGGTGAATGGAGGGTGCCAGCGACGCGTATCCGCAGTGGTTGGTCGAAATCGGAAGTTCCGACGACAAGATTGTTTTGCACGCCCGCGATCGGGCGACCGTAACGCCAGTCGTCGGCAAGCAGCGCACTGACCGGCCGAGGACTCGAGACGTCGAAGCTGCGGCCATAACTGAGTGATGCTTGGAGATCCCCCATGCGTCCCACTTTGCGCAGCGTGCCAGTCAGATCGTAGGAATAGTCTCTTGACTCACTGGAGATCGCGATGACGTCGCCGAATCGGGGAAGCACCCGACTCGGACTCGCGATGCCCTCGGCGTCGATCGCCCCATAAAGCACACGTCCGTGAGTATCGGTGGCGTTAGGCGACACGAGATTGATCGACGAGAAGAGTGGGGAGTGCGTCGCGAGGGTGTACAATCCCTCGAGCGTTCCGAGGAGACCGAGCGGCAGCGGTGCGTCGATGGCAAGCGACGCACGCATCGACTGCGGAAGGCGGAGATGCGAGTCGATGGCGTCGATCTCGCCACCGCCGCCGGTACCGAAACTCTGGCCACCGGCGCACGCGCGCGGTGGAGTGCGATAATCCGGCTGGAAGAGTGGCGCAGGACCGGCATCGCCGGGCAGCGAACCGCATTGCAGTGTCCGCGCGGCAAGACCATAAGCGGCGAAGCCACCGAAGAGCCAGAAGAGCGGCGGATGGCCCGTGAAGAGTCCCACCCCGCCACGCATCTGGACGGGCGTATCGGAGGCAGGCGTTAGGCGATAGTTGAAACCGAGGCGCGGCGACCACGCAACGTCGCCCGAAGGGACCTGGTTGGTGCGAAGACGAAACGTGGAATCGATCGCCGCCACATACGCGGGGTGCGCTGAAAGCACTTCCATGTCGATGCGCACGCCGAGCGTCACCGTTAGGCGCGGCGACGCCGCCCATTCATCTCCGACATAGGCTGCGTAGAGGCCTCCGGAGGCCGCGGTCACACTCCCCGTGTCCCGTGTCACGCGGTACTCGGATGCCGCTCCCATCTGCAGGGAGTCGAGACTCGTGAATTGCCAGACTCCGTAGGAGCCTCGCAGTTGGAACGCCCGCAGGTTGAACCACTGGCCGGAAAGACCGGCCGTAATACGGTGTGGGCCGGCACTGACCGAAAGGTTGTCGGTGAATTCGATCGTCGAGCTGGCGTTGCGCTGACCGGTGGCGATCTCGTGCGTCCCCGACTGTAGCACCGCTGGAAGGCCAGCAGTCCCGGGTACGGTGACGAGAATGAGAGGCGCCTTCACGGTCGGATTGAATCCGGAGACGATACCGACGTAGCCGGCGAGCAACTCGTTATAGGCGCCATTGGCAAAGTTGGAGACGAGCTGCACTGCCTCCGATTGTTTGTTCACCCAACGAGAGTGCTGCAGCGATGACAATGGGAAACACGCCGCGCTCGGACAATCGGTCGGCGCCAGTGCTGTCGGTCGAGCGAAGATCGCGCTGTCCGCGTGACCGTAGGTGCCCCGCATGGTGACGCGGCTGTTCCAGCTGGGAATCGGCGCGTCGAGCCGCAGAAAAAGGCTGGCGGAGGGATTCCCATTGGTGACGGGTCCAGCAGAGCCGGCATCCATTCCGCGAGCGTTTAGCAACTCCTGAAAGCGGGCAATGTCCTTTGTGCTCACCGGAAGGCCGCTCTCGGATGAGAGATCGGGGCGCTGATAGGGACCGGGGGCTGGAATTTCCCGTCGCTGAAGCTCGGAGGCGACGAAGAACAACAGCCGATCGGGAACGATCGGTCCGCCGACCGACAGGCCAGCCTGCCCCTTCTCGTAAGGCAGATTGCGAACGAATGGCACGTCCGGACCGAGATGGTCGTTGGTGCCGTACGCATAGACGCTGCCGTGGAGCTCATTGGTGCCAGTCCGCGTCACGACGTTGACGCCCGAGCCGGCGAAGCTGCCCTGCCGGACATCGAAGGGCGAGAATAGAACCTGATACTCCTGGACCGCGTCCAAGGGGATGACTTTGCCGCCGTAGAGTTGGCCGGCGGCGAGGTTGCTGGAGGGCACTTGATCGCTGATGCCGTCGATACGGATGCTGTTGAGGCGCGGTCCGGCGCCGGACGGTGCCAACGTGAACCAGGTCGACATCTGCGGCACGAGCCTAACGAGATCGTACAGATCCCGATTCAGCACCGGCATCTGATGAATCGTCGAATCGGAGAGAAAGCTCTCGGTGCCCATGTGCGCGCGAGAAAAAAGATTACCAGCCGGCGCTTCGGTCTCGACCGCCTGGAGGAGCACGGCCTGCTGCTGCAGGGTGATGTTTACCTCGATCTCCTGGCCGAGTGTGAGAAACAACCCCATCCGGGTTTTGACCGGCGATCCGATGCGATGCGCCGTGACGCTGTAGGGTCCTCCGACCTCGAGACCGCTGACGCGATAGCGCCCCTCTGGGCGGGACGTCGCGTGCATCGAGATTCCCGTCGCGCGGTTCGTGACCACGACGTCGACGCCGATGAGACCGTGCCCGCTCTCATCGAGAATGCGACCGACGATTGCGGCTGTCGTCGACCCCTGTGCCTTGGCGCGACTGATAGGGCTCGCGATGCCCGCACAGATCAGGAGGCAGGCCAGCGGGCATCGCGGCAGTGCCGACCCGCGCCGAATGCGATTCCGGAGAATCGAGGAGGTCCGGTACAGAGGCTCCCTTCCGAAGCGAACACAGGAACGCGAATATCGCACGCGTCGCCCCGGTTTGTATTGGACTTTCGGCTCATACCCCGGGCAGTTCCACTCGCCCGCGTTCAGGAGATTCAACATGTCCGCGACAGCTGCCGTGAGCAGTCCGCCACGAGAAAGCGCGCTCGCCGATGTCGGCGCATGGATGGTGATCGTCGCCGGGGTTGGACTCGTCGCGTACGGGCTGCTGTTTCTGCGCCGAAACTTCACCGGGTTCATCGAGCTCGGGCTCACCCCAGCGCACATTGGCGCAACGCCCGATCAGATCCGAGCGATCAGCCCGCGATTGTTCAACTACATCAGCCATCTCCAGGTCGCCATCGCGGGATTCATCATGGCGCTTGGGGTCGCCGTAATCTCGTTAGGCTGGAATGGCTTGCGCGCGGGAATCGCCTGGACGGCGTGGACGGTGCTGGTCGTCGTCATCGTCGCGACCGCGGTGACGCTGCCATTGCACTATGTGTATGGCCTCGCGACGATGGGCCATCTCGGCACCCTGTACGTCGATGTCGGATTGCTGGTGGTCGGATCGCTCCTGGCGCTGCGAAGAGGGAATCCCTGAGCGGCGTTCAAGCTTTTGAACAGGTAGTATTTGCCGATGCAGTACCGTGGATTCTGTGCTCGTCTGTGGAATTTGTGGCCGCTTTGTTATCGGCGGGTTGACCCCAGTAGAAGACTGCAAACAAGAAAATGGCCTGCCGCGATCGGCAGGCCATCTTGTCAATCCGTGAGTGAAAAAATCAGTACGACAGCACACACCCACCCGCGCCACCATTGAATGCGTTGCTCCACAGCGACTGCACTGGGAAGGTGCCCGTGCTCAGCGTAGTCTTCGCCGACGCGCCCTGACCTGACGTGATCCAGGCGCATTTGTCGCCGTTCTCGGCGCCGCTCCCGTCGAGCCATCCACCATTCGGGAACTGGTCACTGATCGTCTCCGCCAACTCGTGCCCTTCGACGATCGTGATGCCAGCATTCGGACCAAGTCCGTTGAAGTTCGCGCCGCAGCTCGCGCCTCCATCCGTGATATAGGGCAGATTCGTATACGCGACATTGCCGTACGAAGAGGATGTCGCGCTGTGATAGGCGCAGTACTGCGTGCCGAAGCCCGAGGAATTATTGCCGTGGGCCGTGGCGATGACATACTGGGTGCTCGCATTGCTCGACGCCGTCGTATTGCCGAAGTGACCCGCCGCTTTCACTGCCTCCGCGGCGAGCTGCGATTGACTTGGCTGCGATGCTGCCGCGGATGTGTTGTCGAACCAGACATCCACGAGAATGCCGCTCGGATTGCCAGCTGCCATGCCAGCTCCATTGCAAAAGACCGTGCCACTGGAGACACCCTGGCAGTACTGCGTGACGCTATTCAGCCAACTGCTGTTGCCGACACCGTTGAGGAAACTCTGAACAAGTGCGGCCTCGCCGGACGGGTCATTGTTGTTCCACTGCGATCCCCAGAAGACCACGTAGACGCGCGGCGCCGTCTCGACGCCGATGCCGCCAACGCCGCCATGGTAGGTGAGATTGCTGCTCCGGCGAGGACGGAGCCGCGACGCGCGGGCACGCTGAGCGCCCTCGACAGTCGAATGAATGACGGCGCGGCTGAGCGTTTCCATACCGTCTGGTGCCTTGGACCGCGAAGCGGATATGTCGACCGGCACCGCGGGTGCGGTCGGGGTCCGCGATACGTCGGTACAGGCGGCGGCGACGACGAGGGTCAGCACGGCGCTGGCAAAACGCGCAACGCTGGAGCGATACGACATGCGGGTGCTCTCCTGACAGAGGTGGGTTGCTGGAGCGCGGGCGGTCGATCTTACAGCGCCGGCACCGCACTCGCTAGCCACTCAACACTTCCCGAAGATTCGCGTTAAGAAATCTCTACAGCCTTGTTACGAGGCCTCTCGAGCTCGGCTGCCTGAATGCCGCGTCCGAGCTGCAGCGTATGTAAGCGAGCGTACACACCGCCTGCTGCAAGAAGACTCGAATGGCTGCCGCGCTCACAGATGCGGCCGTGGTCGACGACGAGGATCTGATCGGCCTGTTGGATAGTCGTCAGGCTGTGCGCGATCATGATCGTCGTCTTGCCGCGCATGAGCTGGCGCAGGGCATCCAGGACTAGCGACTCCGAGGCGGCATCGAGGCCGGTCGTTGGTTCGTCGAGGATCAGGATTGGAGCATCGCGGACGAGGGCGCGCGCGATCGCGATGCGCTGCTGTTGTCCGCCTGACAACGTGACGCCGCGCTCGCCGACCATCGTGTCGTACCCGTCGGGCAGCTCACGAATGAAGCCATCGGCGTGGGCCAGCTCGGCGGCGCGGACAATCTCACCACGCGTCGCCTGAGTCCGTCCATACGCGATGTTCTGCCACACGGGGCCGCGGAAGAGCAGGGTGTCCTGCAAGACGAAGCTGATCCGCTCGCGCAGCGACTCCTGGTAGAACGACCTGACATCCTCGCCGTCGATCAGCACACGTCCGGACTGCGGATCGTAGAAGCGCGCGATGAGGTTGATGATCGTTGTCTTACCGGCCCCTGTCGATCCAACGATCGCGGCGACGGAGCCCGCCGGAATCGTGAGGCTCACATCGACGAGCGTTGGCCGGTCGGGCGCGTACGCGAAGCTCACCCGATCGAACTCGATGGTACCGTGAAACCGGCGCGCTCGGCGCGCACCGGGCAGGTCGCGCACGTCGATGTCCAGCGCGAGGAAGCTGTTGATACGGTCGAAGGCCACGAGCGCCCGCGAATACGTGTCGGTCATCTTCGACAGCTCGCGGATCGGTTTGTACATCTTGCTCAAGTACAGGAGGAAGACGACGAGCGCCCCGGCGGTCAATCTGCCATCGATGACCTCCCGCGCACCGAACCACAAGACGGCGGCGCTCCCGACCGCGACGATGAGCTCGACCGCCGGCGCCAGCTTCGCCTTCACATCACGCGCGCGAAGCGTGGATTCGACGATCTGCTCACTCTGATACTCGAAACGATGCCGCTCGTGATCCTCGCGGCCGAACGCTTTCACGAGTCGGATGGAGGAGAGTACCTCCTGCATCGTGGACATCAAATCGGCCTCGCGGCCGCGCACTTCTCGTGAGGCGCGCTTGATCCGCCGCGTGAGCGTCCAGACCACGACCATCAGGCCGGGGAGGATCGACAGAGCGATGAGGGTGAATCGCCAGTCCAGGTAAAGCATGAGCCCCCCCATGCCTGCCAGCAGCAGCACGTAATACAGCGTGTCGAGAACGCCCGACGTGACGGCGCTTTGGATCGCGTCTACGTCCGAGGTGGCCGTGCTGATCACATCACCCGTTCTCTTCCGGTCATGGTAGGACATCGACAGCCGCTGCGCGTGCGTGTAGATCCGGCAGCGCAGCTCATGCGTCACGCGCTGGCCTAACGTGGTGACGCATTGCTTCTCGATGTAGCCGGCCACGGCGCCGACGATGGCGATGACGAGCACCATGACGACGGCGAATTCGAGAATGGCAACCGCTTTGCTGCCGAGCGTCGCCGTGACTGCGCGTGTCAGGAAGGCCGGCAGTGGCTTGGCGTGCAGGACCGTATCGAGCACGATCTTGATCGGCCACGGCTCGAGCAGCGTGGCGACGGTCTCGGCACCAACGGCGACGAGGCCCACGAAGAGTGCGCCCCAGTATCCCGAGAGGAGACCAAGGACACTCGCGCGGTAGGGCTTTCGGTTGCGAGCGGCCGAAGCGTTATCGGTGCTTTGCTGCGTTTCTACTGATTCCATCTGTGCCCGTGCGTGTCGCATGCGCCTGCGTACGTATACACGACAGTAAGCCTCACGCGTCACTGCTATCGAAGGTTTCAGTCGGTGGTCTCGGTGGTCAGTGGTCGGTGAACAGTGAACCGATGCTACCGATCACCGACCACCGTTCACCGTCCACCGACGCCACCGTTCACCGTTCCATTCACGGCCTAACGACGACGACGACTCGCTGATAACGCGTCAGCGGCGGCTCGCCAGTGTCCGTAACCTCGAGAACCAGCTGGATCGTCTGTCCGGCCGCTGCGTCCGCGGGTATCCGCATGGTCGTGACAAGCGATGTCGGACTCGAGAGCGTGACTTCTCCCGGGTAGCTGTCCACGTTCTTCCATCGCCACCATTTCACCGTAAAAGAGTTCCCATCGGGATCGGAGGCGAGCCCGTCGAGACGAACCAACTCGCCCGGTTCGGCGGAAATCCGGGCGCTTCCCCTGATCGAGACCGCCGGTTCGTGGTTCGCGCCGGCGTAAGTCGGCGTTACCGACCACTTCATGCGAGCGGCAAGAGCGTTCTGGGCCGCGGGAGTGAAGTTCGGATTCGGCGACGGTGGCCGCGCCGCGTCGCCTCGGGCAGCGGCGAGCTCGACGCTCCTGAGAAAGTCCTCGAAGGTCATCGTCGCGCTGCTCTGGGCGACACCGCCTCCAGCCGTGCCGCGATTCGCCTTGGGTGCGTGCCCCGCCCAGCCACCCGGCGTTTCACTATCGTACGCGGCGAGGCCGTTGTTGAGCAAGTTCAGATAAGTGAACGTGTCGCCTTCGGCGATGAACTCGCCCCGCGGCCGTGGAGGCGTCCAGACGATGTAGCCCATCGAACGCAGTTGTGGCACCGTGTATCCAGAAAGGCCAAAGAAGTCGAAGATGTCGCCTTTGACCATCTGCTTTCCGTCTCCCCACACCCGATAGAATGCGCCGAGCGCACCGCGGCTCGAGATGTTCTCGCGCGTCCAGCTCGAGCTGTAGTAGATCGCGTTTTCCGCGCTGGAGGTGATGCTCGCGGCATAAGCGAGCGGCACACCGCCCACTCCGACGGGAAGCGACTTGATCTCGGGCCAGTTGGGATGGATGTACGTCGCGTAAGTGTCATCCTGATCGCCGGACGGGGAGAGGATCGCCTTACGAGAGACCTTCTGATAGATGGCCAGCCATTGTGGCGTCGACGCATACTGATCCTGAATCGACTTCAACGCGCGCGAGATCGTGCTCAGTCCCCCCCAGGCCAGCAGATAGATGGGACCGGGCTGATCATCCAGAAGAAGTGCCTTGATGAGATTCGAGCCCGGTGAGTCCTTGGAGATGTCACCGTCGAACTCGACGTTGCCCCAGCGGATCTTCGATTTCAGCTCCGTTGGCGTCGGATAACTCGTGTCGTGGACGCGGAGGTTCGGGTAAACCTTCTCGTACGTCGCGACTGCATCGTCGATGAAGTGCTCGTCAGGCGACCATCGCCACGATTCGCAGGGGCAGAGGTTGAGGCCAAAACGCGTGTACTCGCGATTGGCGACGAACCACTTCTTGCCCGTACCGTCGCCTTTCCAGTGGAACCCGCTGCTCGCGTAGATGATGCCTTCGGTCCTGAAATCCGTGCTGAAGAGGAGATACCGAACCAGTGAGTTCGAATCGTCGAGCTCCGGATCGGTCGTGACCACGACTCGCGGCTTCGGCGCCGCCAACGCCGGAGCGGTGCTCGAGACTCTCGCCGAGCCTGTTGCGCACCCGGCAGCTGCTATGCCGACGATCGCGAAGGCCCAGCGTCGACTGTGCTTCACGCTTCGGGCGCTCCGCCGGCGGTGATCGACAGCTCGGCGTGCAGATCTGCTCTCGAATCCTCGCCGACCCAGATGTCGACGACGCTCGGTTCGACGACCCACTTCTTCGTTTGTGGGCTCCAAAACTGGAGCTCGGCTTTGCCTAACCGGAAGTGTAGCGTCTTCGTCTCGCCCGGCGCGAGCGCCAGGCGGCGAAACCCCTCGAGCTGGCGTACCGGTCGCGATGCGGAGCCCGATCGCTGGTGAATGTACAGCTGCGCCACGGCGTCCCCCGCGAGACTACCCGTATTCGTTACATCCACGGCCACGTCGGTGCTGTCGCCGATCTTCATGCGCGGTCGCGAGAGGCGGAGATTAGCGAACTTGAATGTCGAGTAGCTCAGGCCATATCCGAAAGGATAGAGCGGCTTGCTCGACAGGTCCCAATAGCGCGACGTGAACTGCGGGTCGCTCTCCGGCGCCTGCGTCAGATTGTGGTTGTAATAAAGCGGTTCCTGTCCGACGGAGCGGGGCCAGCTCACCGGCAGCTTGCCGCCGGGATTCACGTCGCCAAAGAGCACGTCGGCGACAGCGTTGCCACCTTCGACGCCCGGCAGCCAGGACTCGAGAATGGCCGATGCGTGCTCCGCTATCCAGTTGATCTGCAGCGGCCGCCCGTTCTCGAGAACAACGATGAGCGGCTTGCCTGACGATGCCGCCGCTTCGAGCGTCAGTTCCTGGATGCCTGGCAGCGCGAGCGTGGCACGCGACGCCCCCTCACCGCTCATGAACGCGGGTTCGCCCACCACGGCGACGATGAGGTCAGCCTGGTCCGCCGCTGTCTTTGCCTTGTTCTGCCAGTCGGTAACTTCGGCCGCGGTCGGGGCCGGAGTGGGTGAGTGCCCGAGGAGGGCATCGAACATCGAAGGAAAGCTCTTCGACATTGCCGGCCCTCCCACATACACGACGTTGGCGCTCGCGCCGAGGCGATTCTTCAGCCCCGCGAGAACGGTGACAGCCGGAGGATCCTGGGTGCGCAGAAAGACGCCCGCGGGCGTCGGTCCACCAGTGAGATCCGTGGGCGAGTCCGCCAGGGAACCGATGACGGCAACGCTCTTGAGTGTTTTCGAAAGTGGCAATGCGTGATTGTCGTTCTTCAGCAGCACCATCGATCGAGCGGCCAGCGCCCGCGCCAGTGACCGACCCTCGGCGGTGACATCGGTGCTGGCCGGCGCCTCGTCGGCATACGGATGATCGAAGAGCCCGATCTGCAGCTTGACCTCGAGAATCGGCAGGACGGCCGCGTCGATCTGAGCTCGCGTCACCGCGCCGCTCGCCACCAGCTTCGCGAGTGTTCGCGCGAAAGTCTGGCTCGCCATGTCCATTCCCGAGCCGGCCGTGATACCCTTGAAGGCAGCATCGGAAGGATCGGCGGCGAAGCCGTGCACCTGCAAGCTCGCGATGGCGAAGGCGTCAGAGGTCACGAAGCCTCGGAAGCCCCAATCCCTGCGCAGCACATCGGTGAGCAACCAGTGGTTGCCACTTGCGGGGACATCATTCAGATCCATGTACGCGCTCATCACACTCGCGACGCCCTCCTGGACCGCGGCGTGAAACGGAAGGAGATAGATGTTCTCCATCAACTCTTCCGGTACGTAGGACGCGTCGTAATCGCGGCCGCCCTCGGCAGCGCCATAGCCGGCAAAGTGTTTCACACATGCTAATACGCTACCAGCTCCGAGCGTCCGGCCCTGGAAGCCGCGGATCTGCGCGCGCGCCATCGCGGCGCCGAGATACGGATCTTCGCCGGCGCCCTCCTGAATCCGGCCCCAGCGCGCGTCTCGCGCGATGTCGACCATTGGCGTGAAGGTCCAGCGAATGCCGGCGGCACGCGTTTCCTTCGCGGCGAATGCCTGCGCCTGTTCCTCGACTTCCGGATCCCACGACGACGCCATGCCGAGCGGCGCCGGAAAGAGCGTGCGATACCCGTGGATCACGTCGAGGCCGAACAGGAGCGGAATGTGCAGGCGGCTCTTCTCGACGGCGAGACGCTGCATCCGGTTG
>Ga0207700_10000774_pt1 | contig 18425 bp, 16 predicted proteins | sample LARL82metaG_FD_184348 | JGI IMG/M metagenome (GOLD analysis project Ga0207700, IMG submission 184348) | Corn, switchgrass and miscanthus rhizosphere microbial communities from Kellogg Biological Station, Michigan, USA - LAR L8-2 metaG... | ecosystem: Host-associated > Plants > Roots >...
TGTCTCCGGAACGTTCTGTTACCCATGTCTCGGAACGGACATTCAAGCAGATACACGCCTTCAGAATCCCTGAAAATTCCCGCCGTAGGTAAAAATGCGGCGGTGTTGACTTCGCTAGTTTTCCCATGAAAAATCCTTGCCGCCATCCATTGTGGCAATCCGCTGGATAATTGAGCGCAGTCAATATTTGTAAATTCAATTTGCTAGAATCATAAAATATTACGAACAAGCTTTTATGCTTCCTCCGTTCGATTGTCTTTTTTGCCGCAGTATGACAGGTCCTTTTAACAGAATTGAGCATCCGATCCCAAGAATCTCTGGGTAATGACGATCTCACGTTGGATAAAGGATTTGTCTGCGACCCCTGCGGTCAATATTTTGGATCAAAAATCGAGCAGCGAGTATTGGCTGCGCCGCCCTTCAATATTGAACGCACAACTCAAGCAATCCCAACAAAAAAAGGAAAACTCGCAAGCTATCACGAAAAGGACCTTCCTCTCTATTCAACTGGATCTGCGAATACCCTTCTTGTTGTTTCCTCAGGGGATCATGAGAAAACGTGGAAAAAAATATCGCGTGGTCTCATTGTTCCTGAAGAACCCCTCGGCTATGACAGTCTCTTGGTTCGTTTCTTTTTGAAAGTTGGCCTCGAAGTCCTTTCAATGGTCGAGGATGGCGACCCCTTATTTCCCCTTGTTTGATGCAGCACGTCGCTGTGCCCGTTATGGAGCGGGCAGCAACGATTGAGACATAGCCTGGGGCATCTACCCAAGACGGAAGGACCTCTATATTTCATCCAGATATGACGAATTGGGAAGACTAGATACCCATCAGATATCAATACGGACTTGGCAGGATGGCCAGCGGCGATGTGACACTTTCCTTCGTGTTCGTTCAGTCTGTTTTTGCCTGCAATCTAAGTCGCCCACTAAGATTTGCAAGATTTGGCTTCCCAGCTAACCCGCTTTTTCCAGCGGGTTCATTTTATTGATCTAGCGATGAAACCATTGAAACGTGTTGAACCGTGAGGAATTCGAAGCCTCGGAATCGGCTACAGTCATCGTTCGCAATGCCGCGCCGTGCTTCAATTTCATTCAATACAAATGCCTTATGCGGGTTGCTGTGGGATCAACCCTCTGGGTCTGCACCAGAAGCTTGTGCAATTTTTTGGGATGCGATGTCAGCGGCCTTCTGGGCCTCTGTTGTGGAGCAATTCATAAAAGAGGTATCGCGGCTTGAAGATCGCACGCTCCTGAATTGGAGAACACGAACGGCTGTCCTTGGCAAGTATTCCGTATCTTCTTATATGCCCCCCTTTGTTGTGAACTTTCCGCTTCTCCTAATTTGGGCAATTCCATGAATCAGCCCAGCGCTTTGCGCTGGGCTGAACGTTTCTCTAGACCTCAGGTTGGGATTAACGGTGTTGGTATGGGGTTTTGTTGTCCGTTACCTCTATCAGTTGCATCATGCCACGGTCTTCGTGAGCCAGGATGTGGCAGTGGTCCACAAATTTGCCCGCAAAATCGGCAAACCAGGTACGGAACTTGATATAGCCGGGAGTGTTAGCGTCCTTAGCCAGGGGAAGCGGGAAGGTGTCCCACCATACCCATGGGGCGGGCAAAAGGAAAGCTCCATTGGGCGCGATCCTAATTTTGCTCCAATCGCCAAACGCCGCGCTCTTGGGAGACAGCACGCTGCTAAGAGACCCTGTAGGATCAAACACCTCGAGGATCTGGAACGGGTTTATGTGAATATGGAAGGGATGCAACGGATTACCGCTGCTGGGATTACAGGCAGCAGGAGGGGGTTGTGGGAGCGGGGAAGGAGGCGGGTTAGGACAATTGATTGAATAATTGTTAATTGTCCATTCCTGCTTCGATCCCAAAAGCATGCTTTCATTCACCACGTTTTCTTGAAAGGTCACGCCGTTGATCATGGGAACTCCGCCTGGTTGCACCATTTGGTAGCTGATAGTGCGCGATTCAGAGACAGCGGTGATGTCCTCCAGGAACGTGGGCTGCTTCGGGAATTGAGCCGCGGTGGGCCACTGGGTGTTGCACCCCGATCCGGAAACCACGTTGACGGTGAGAATGATATCGCCGGTGCCATTCAATACTGCGGTACCTGGATTGGCAGGCGCCTTCACCAGGAGGTCGACGCGATTGGCGGGGCCCAAAACGAAATTCACGACAAGGCTGCCGTTTGGGTTCGCAGGCGGAATTTGCGCTGCATAGTTGGTCTGATGGAACTGAACTCCGTCTTGCGCAATCTGACGGAAGACAATTTCGGCTCCATTGTTGCCGGCCGGAGAGAAGTTGCAGATATAAGCGCCTTTTCCCCGGTGAACAGTCGCATTGATGATCCGCCACCATTGGACCTCATTGGTCTGCATGGTGATGGTGGGGGTGGCTTGGCCATTGACGAGCAAAACCGGAGTGGCGCGCGTGCCGCCGGGCCCGGTTGGTCCTGCTAACTGGGGAGCGCCAACGCGTTCCATATTCGGTTGTTCAGCAAACTCCTGGATCAACATCACCTTTTGCTCGACGCCGGGCATGACGGTGTTAAGAGTCGTGTCGTAGTCGCCTTCCAGAATCAGCGCGCCGGCCATGCCGTTGAAGAACTGGATGGCAGTGGAGCCATGTTTGTGCGCGTGATACCAGTGCGTGCCCGGAGCTTGCCCCATCACGAAGGGTGGCGCAAATTTTGGCGGCCGGATGCAATAAGGAAAACAACCGGCCCAGTACTCTGGGAACTCGCCGTATTCGACAAGCATGTCGTTCTCTTTCGCCTGGTCGATATGAAGGTTCTTATTAAACTCCTCCGGAGGTAGCGCCTTCAGACGCTGCTGGTTTTCTGCGATGAACTGTTTAATCGCGCTGCTTGTAGCGGCATCCTGATGTTGCCAGGCTCGAGGATTGGGGTAGTCTTTGCAAGCAACAGTCTTAAACAGCCGTTCGCACTGGAGCGGGGTTGAGTGCAGGTCCGGAACTATATTAACCAGCACGTTATCGGAAAAGGCGTTAGGGCTTACGTGAGTACCATGAAAATGCATGTTCGTGGTATTCGATCCGCGAAAACAATCCGGGGTTACGTCTGTTCCTGCTGCCGGTGGTGATGGGCTGGGGTAGATCCGCGCTCCTGTCTGGTTGTTGTGGGTTTCAGTACAGTTACCGTTTCGGCTTTCAGGAAACTGTGCGGGATTGATGTGATTGAGCAATGCGATCTCAATGGTATCCCCCACCTTTGCCCGAAAAGTTGGTCCCGGCCCGTAAACGCCGGGTTTAGTCACGCGTTTGGCGGGATCGATGATAGTGCCGCTATAGCCTTCATAGGCCCTGAGCGTGAAAGCCTTTCCCGGAATACCGGGGACCGTTCTTTTCTCATCGTGCACTACCAACACAGACTGAAGTGTCGTGCCCACACTGGTGATCTCTCCGGGATTGACGAGCTCGTTCGGGGACAAAGGACTGGGGGAACACCCCGGCGGCATAGGCAGCGCATGGAGATGGGGCATCAATCTGGAAATGGCAATTCCTGCTGAGACCGCCAGGGCCTGGTTCAGGAAGCGCCGCCGATCGGAACTTGTGGGATTCTCGTGCTTCTTTTCAGTTTTTTGCAGCTCTTTTTTGGTAGCCATAGTATCGCCTCTTCTCTCTTTTCTTTCCTGTGCTTTACAGCACAATGATTGTGCCCTTTTGGCCGGGATGGCGTTTGCACTCATAAGGAAATGTGCCGGACTTAGGGAATACCACTTGTGAGGACTGTTGCTTTGGTCCAAGAAGAGTAGGCGGCACTCCCCAAAAGACCGGATTCCCAGTTGCTGGATCGATCAATTGCTTCCCGGTTTTCGGGTCGATAGGGAAGAGCTGGTAAGTATCAGACGTGTCATTGAACCAGAATACGGAATCGTTCGCCTTGATCCTTGCATTGGGAAGGCTCCCCGCCACAATCACGAGCCTTACAATCTGAGGTGCGCCCCCCATCTGGATGGAGCCCGTTTCGGCTGAGTGGAGCTTGCAAGAATAATTGGTGTTTTGAGTCACGGAAATCGGCAATGTTGTGACCCCGGGATTAATGGCTTGGTTGAACCAGGCGGGACCCGTGGTTGGATTGGGCCAGTGTTGGATAAGGTCTTGGTTTTGCCAGGTGATGGTGTCTCCCAGGCTGGCTGGTTGCGGCGTAGGATTGAAAGTCGCCAGCGCACCTTTTTTGCCCGCCGGTTGAATCTTAATCAGTTGATTTCCCATGCAGATCCTCCTCTCAATTTCTCAAATCGATGGCAGAAAACGCCTCTATGGGCACACCTCTGGCCCCATGGACCCGACTGCTGCTCCTGATCTCTTCTCCAACCCTGGAATCACACGTGCCGAATAGGCACAAATGTATTTTGTGCTGGGGGGTCTAACATCTGGGAGTAAATAAGGGTAATTGACGACCAGATGCTTGCCTTACAATTGATTGCCAAAAACGGTAATCCTCCGGCAAAGTCGATGTCAACAGGAATCTTACAAATTAGTGACAATTTTTGGATCCTGTTTTCAATTGCAAGGAACTCATGGAAGGAATCAAGCATGGCTGACGTGGTTCAGGGTCTGTGGATCGGACCGAAGCTGTCAAGGATGGAGAAATTGTGCATCCATTCGTTTCTAAAGCACGGCCACGCATTCCACCTCTATGCGTACGACCAGATTGAAGGAGTGCCGGCCCAGGCGAAATTATGCGACGCCAATGAGATTGTGCCTTCCTCCCGCATTTTTTTCTACAGCCAGCACGATTCTTGTTCCGGGTTTGCCAACATGTTTCGCTACAAGCTGCTACTGGAGCGCGGAGGATGGTGGGTTGATATGGATACGGTGTGCCTGAAGACATTCAGTTTTTCCGATCCATACGTATTTTCCAGCGAAAACACAGCTGTAGGGCCGGTCACGGAAGGCTGTTCTTCCGCCAACACCGGGATCATACGAACGCCACCAGGCGCCGAACTGATGCGTCATTGTTGGGACTATTGCGACAAGACTGACCACCGAACATTGAAATGGGGCGAGACAGGGCCCAAGCTACTGGCTCGCGCGCTTGAGGTATATTCCCTCGATCACTTCATACAACAGCCTTCTGTTTTCTGCCCCATTCCGTTTTATGAATGGAATCGGACGCTCGAACCGGTTCTGGAATGGAAGTTTAACAGTGAGACAAGGGCAATCCATCTTTGGAATGAAATGTGGCGCCGTAATAACTGCTCCAAAGATGCGAGTTATGATCCAGGCTGCTTATACGAGCGGTTGAAATCACATTATTTGAACGGAGCGGAAGATGGCGCGAGCTGATTTTCAAATAATGGCTTCTGCTGAACCCGCTCAACTCGACCTGCGGACCTGTTTTCCACACAGGATCTGCATCAATCTTGCGCGTCGCCAGGACCGCTGGGCAAAGGCCCAAGCACAATTCCAGCAGCATCAGATCGAAGTCGCGCGTTGGAATGCGGTGGACGGAGCTGTCATCCAGGCTCCGCCGGACTGGCGCTATTCTCCCGGAGCATACGGTTGCAGCCTCAGCCATGTTGAGGCCGTGCGCGAAGCCAGGGCACGTGGATATGAGTCCCTGTTGATCTTCGAAGATGACGTGGAACTTCATCCGGAATTGCACAACCTCTTTCTTGGAGTGATGGCGCAGGTCCCAGGCGACTGGGATGCAATTTACTTTGGCGGTATTCATCGATTACAACCTGTAACCGTAGCGCCGAACGTGGTCAGGCTGGTGGAAACCAACTCCACTTATGCGTATGCGCTGCGAAGGACCGTGTTTGATGCGTTTCTCTCCATCAACGAGCGCTCTCATGCGCCGGTGGACGAAACCGCAAAAATCTTACAGAAACAATTTAAGTTTTACTGTTTTTGGCCGCATCTTGCATGGGTAGCCCGGGATTTTTCTGACGTGCTCGGAGCTGAAGTAAATCATTGGTGGCTGCGCGAAGGCTTGGTAACGGAAAGCGAAGTGATCAAAAGTCTGGCGACACAAACCTGCGCTCTGCTGCTCCCACCATCTACACGCGGGCCGCTGGAAACAGCAGTGGTTGAGTTCACCTCGCGAGGGATCTGCAGACTCTTCCCTGAGGTCGCGGCTGTCTCACAGCGAGGCGAGACGAACCGTTTTGGCTCCGCGCGTTTGCCCCAGAATTGCAGGGCGTGGGAAGTTTCAAAGGAAGTCCTTCAGGATCCAGTTGAACTAATGCGAGAAGCGGTGGATTCATTTTCGCCGGGGTGCAATTATGTTTTCCTGTGCGAAGCGGACGTGTTTGTGCCACAGTGGGAGCTGAGAGCCAGCCTGCTGAAGAGCCTTCAACACGACGTCGTAGGGCCCGCCGAAGAGCCGGTTCCCTTGACCATGGAAGAGACTCAGAAGGCATTGAAGAGCAGCGGAGAAAAGGTGGACACGCGCTACCATCCACGTTATCCATCTTCGAGGCCGCTGCCCGGATTTGTGATCGTGTCGCGAAGAGGCTTGCAAGATCCAATCTCCAGGATTACGCGTGATGGGAACGGGCTGCCGGGAGCGCGAACGTTTCGGTCTCCTTCGCGTGTTTTAAGGCTGTCCACAGGCGGGTAGAGCATGCCAAACTTGCCAATGAACGGGAACGGCTGTAAAGCAAAATCTCGCGTCCTGTTTGTCGATGATCGCAAACGGTTCTTCGTCCGGATGGACCGGAATTACCGCTATAAATATGAGCGGATACGGAAGTCGCTGGAATCCGGCTCTTTCACGACGGTCGACATCGGCAGCCTCCCTTCGTGCCTGGATCCAAGCCTGTATGAACTTCTGCTGGTCGGAGTATTTGCCGCGTTTCCGCTTCGCAGCGACCCTCCGGAATGGGTCGTTCCGCCTGAATGGTTTCATAAAATCAATCGCCGTTGCGTGATGGTGGAAGACCTATGGCCCAGGGCAGGACGCGAGCTGGCAGAGTTTCTGGGGAACAAATATCAATATTTGATCTCTACCTATGATTGCGATGGCCTGACGCAGCTCCTTAGACGTTTGCCATCTGTTCGGAAGGCGTATGTAATCCCACATCACATTGATACCGAGCTATACAAAGACAGAGGGCTGCCGAAGATCTACGACGTCTTTTTTTATGGGAATACGAACCCGGAAAGATATCCATTTCGCAACCGCCTACGCCGGCTGCTGGAAGGGTCGCGCCTTAAGGTGCGAATCATCGAGCATCCGGGCGCTCATATATTCGATGAGGAGCGCTGCTCTGACGAGCTGGCCCGAATGATCAACCAGTCAGAGATTTCGATTGCTACTCCGTCGGCCGGCGACTACCTTGTGGCCAAATACTTCGAAATCAGCGCTGCGGGGTCAGTGGTGGCGGGAAAGATGGCGACTCAGGGCCAGCACATCTGGAAACAAAATTATGTGCAACTCGAGGAAGACATGAGCGATCTGGAAATTCTGGACCGTCTCTTTGCTGCGCTGAAGGACAAAGATTCGTTGCAACGTAAGAGGGAGCTCATGGGCCAAGTAGTACGGCAAGAGTACTCGCTGGAGCGCTATGTCGAGCGACTGACAGCCGTCTTGAGTGAGATCGATGCAAGCCCTGCTAGCAGTGACAATGACAAAACTTCCATCATTGAGGAACCGAACTGTGGAGTCGAGACCTCCTCTTAAGATCAATGTGTGCGTGAAAGGCAGCGATGACTGGCTGTTTGGAGACCTTCGCAAAGGATTTCAGCGCACGCACGTGGATGGCGTTGAAGTAATCCCGACCGAAACTCCCGTGCCGAATGCCGATGGCTGGATATTCATTCGCACCGGTGAAGCTGCGAACTCGCCGGATTTGTCGCGGACCGTGGTTTGCATTCACGATTTGTATGATCACGACGACATATATGGACCTGGACAGCCGCGGCGGCAGGCACTGCAGGCCCACGGAGTCGTTCTCTGCCATCCACGGCAGAGACAGATTCTTCACGATGCAGGTATCGATTTAAGTCAGTCTTTGGTGCTGGAGCGTCCTCTGGGCGCGCTGCGCGAATTCACTGTACGCAAGAACTATGATGGCATTCGATTTCGCGTCGGCTGGGTTGGCCGCGAACACGCGCGCAAGCGTACAGCCTGGTTTGCTGAGGCGATGCAATATTTTGCTGCTGGTAAGAGCTATGTGGTTGCAGTCTTGATTGGCAAAGAGCTTGAGCAGCTGTACCAGCGTCTGTGTGCTGACGACATAGCTTGTGAATATTTCGACCGCGACCACGTTTCAATTCATGACTATCCTGCGCTCTATCAGCAATTGGATTGTGTGGTAATCACAAGCTCGACAGAAGCCGGCCCCCTTCCGCTGTTTGAGGCCCTGGCCACGGGAGTGCCGGTAGTCTCAACTCCGGTTGGCTGGGCTCGTCACCTGGCCGATAAAGCGCCTGATTTTGTATTGTTGGCCGATAGTGCCAAAAGCATCGCGGCCCATCTTGAGACAATCCGATCCAGGCGCAAGGAGATTTTTGCGTCTCGATTTCAAATTGCTGCCCTGGTTGAGGACTATTATCTGGACGATTGGTTTCAAGAGGTGCTCCAGCTTGCCGCGGTCCTGGCCCGAAACGGAACGGCAACTACTTGCGAAGCACGAAGCGTTCCTGTACAAGAACACATTGAAAAACGCTGTAGAAAGGAGAATTCTAAAATGGGTAAAGTCAGGCTTTCTGTTACCAGTCGAAAGTCAAAAGGTCCTGTCGTACTCCACCTGGATCAGGCGATTGCTCATGATCTTCTGCAAGCCTTGACGCAGGCCCTTGAGCCTCATCCGAGCAACGTTGGGAAGCTAGCGAAAAACCTGCTCAAAAGCTCAAAGGGAAAGAGTCTGAAAAGAAAGGCGGCAAAAGGAAAGCGCCCAAAAACCAAAGGCGCAAAAAAATCACGGTAGTCGCGCCGGCTGTGGGTCAATGGGAAGTTGATAAAGGAAGGCGTGCTCGCGAAAGAACCTGGCGTGCTTGCTCACGGTTGTCTGGTACTCGCGGGCTTTTTTCCAGGTGTATCCCTTGTCCACCAGCGCTGATAATGCCTGCCCTACCCAGTCTGGAAGACTGGGATTGATTGACATTCTTACGATTTCTTCAAAATCGAGCAATTGCGCAAAGTAAGCGGAAGGCAACAACCCTTTAGCCGCACACTCGCGCGCTTTGCCAAAGGAGCGCAGCATCTCGCATCGAAGCTGTTGCATACCTTTGCGCGCCAAACTTTTGGGGACGCGATAAATGTCTTGCAGGCAGGTAACCGCCCCAATATTGTCCCGGTGAGGCAGCGCGTGACCGAAAATATGGGTTTCATCGTGGATGGTTGCAGCCATTACGTTTTCGGTGTGGTATTGAAGTTGTTCTGGCTTCGGGGATTGCAGATTATCGTGGTCCATGAAGATAATCCTTACGCTCCACTTGCCGTTTTGCCATAAGGCCTTCAACCCAACGTTCCGGGGCACAAAAGATTCGCCAAATGAATAGGAGCCTAGGGCGAGCATTGTTCCCCAGACAAGGCCGATCTGCTCCATGCAAAAGATGTAGCTGGCGTCGGCGGCAGCTCGGTTTTCAGGAATACTGAAGGCGGCCGTTAAATACTGTTGATGAGAACGATAACTGATTCCGGGTGGGCAGTAAGTTCCGAGCACCTCCTCCAGAAGATCATCTGCAAATTGGCGAGCTTCGGTGGGCGTCCACTTAACTCCCAGTCCATCGCCGAAGTAGCATCCGGCGCCGCGCGGTGAAAGATATTCGCGGAGCCGGTCTAAACGAAATGAACTGGTGCCAACCACAACAGATTGGCGGGGCTGAGAGCGCCGCAGAAAGGCAACCGTCTGGGCTAAAGGGCCTTCGGGTAGCGGGGGGCCGAAGGAACGGAGACAGCGCTCTAAGGCCACACGCATCTCCTTGAAACCCGGACCGAACGTCTCCGCGTCAGTAAACCAGGTAATCAGATCGGCAGTGCCGGACTTGACGGGCATTCGGCGAATGTTGGTGATGAATGACGTCCTGCCCAAAGGCGGCTCTTCGTGATGGATGGCGCGAAACAAGGAGCAAAATCTGTTTTCATTTTCGAATTCCGATTGCAGCATCCACCCCGTGCCGACGCCCTGCAAACGGTGAGAGATTGGAACGGCATAGCCATTTTTTTCAAAGAGCACTTCGAGAGGCTGCTCGCGTTTCCCGGCTCTCTTTAATTCAATCTCCAGGTCGCTCCCCGGGAGCTTAAGCACCAGCCCGCCGGTTCCTAAAGGGTATTCCACCAGGGAATTAATCCGGGAGCTGGTTGAATCTTTGACCCAATAGATCTGGTTGCTGCTCTGCAGCCGACTCAGAATCAGGCGTTCACAAGTGAGCAGGCAGGGCATCCCGGCGATTTTTTTCTCAACCGGCACGAACGGCGATGAGAGGATGCCTTCCGAGACCTTGACTTGCGTGAGAATCCTCTCAAAAATCTCTTTCGAGCTGAAAGCACACGGAGCCAAAATCATCTTGCATTCCTGCGTTGAACGGTGGATGAGATCGGCCACAAGCTTTGTCTTGGGAACTTCATGGCTGTTGCGGCGATTGATTTTTTTAAAAAGTTGAGAAACAAATTCAGCCAGGGGCATTTTAGCCGCGTAGCCGACGAGCTCCCCTGAGACCATGTTGTCGCCAGTTTTTTTCAGCCCGAGCAGGGCCAGTGCCTTGTCAAACTCCGTCAAATTGCGCGGGTTGAGGGCGCAAAGCTGGCGCTCACTGAAAACCAGCGCCAAGCGACGGACAGGCCAGCTTTCGCCGGCTTCGCCACGGGCAGTTCGCAGCAGGAATCGGAAAAATCGACGACTATAGCGGGAGTGGGCCAGGAATTTCCCGGTGAGCCGCAAAACAGGTCCAGAGTCTGCAAAATCCCGCTTGATGGCGGCCTTTATTTCTGCAGGGATGGAGCTTCTGTCTTGCCGATGATTCAATTCCCTAGATGCTCCTCGAGGTAGTTAGTCAGTCGTGGCTTCACGCTGGCCCTTGTTTCTTCGGTATTCAAGTAGGCATGTTGATGGTAGTAGTAGTGAATAAAACGAAAGCCCTGCAGTCGTTGTTGCTCGGAGAAGGCGCTGCCGAAATCCCAAGCGGCGTCCAGATCGGAGACTGAGCCCCGGAATGTCATCCATTGATAGTCACATGCTCCCAGGGTGATGACCGGCTTGCCATGGATGAGACTTTCGAAGCCGACTCCGGAATTAATCACGATGACGGCGTGTGCAGCAGAAACCAGACTGTGGACATTGTCGTTCAGCAGAAAAACATAGGGGCTAGCAGCAGCCGCCTTCCGTGCCTCCTCCTCAACATCCGCAGGCTGGAAAGGATGCAGCTTGAACACAACATTGCGCCGGCGCAGGTCTGCCCATTGCGACAACGCCCGCACATATTGTATGACGGTGATGGGAGAATGATTCATGATCACGTCATCTCCAGGCATCTGAAGCGGGGCAAAAAAATAAGGCTTCAGATTGGGCGGGATAGTCCTCACCGCGGGTTGGTCGTGTTTGGAGCGTCCAGTAATAAGGAATTCCGCGCGCATGGAGCGACAGAAACTCTCTGCTTCGCCGGCTGAAAAGGCGCTGAGATCCGGCGGCGTACGCAACCGGGAATGATCTGCGCCCCAGCCCTGATCGTCCACTGTAAACCATCCGCGTATATGCATCTCTTTATAAAAGAGATTTCCGTCGGGGATGTCCCGCCGTGTTTTGTGGGCGTAGATGCGGAAGTCGGCTTCCGCGGGAGGGAGCGGCAGCCTGGGATCGGTGTCCATTTCTATGATCGCGTGCCCCAAATCGGAGAGACACTCTTTCATGAGAGCTTCGAAACACCGCCATCGCTCGACTGGCGGACAGGGGTGGAGTCTTCCTAAAAAGATCTTCATGGGCGCACTCCGGGAACTGTAACCGGCGTCGAACGGCGAGTGGGGCCCGATCTGATCTCAGCGGCGCCGCTTTGCGCTTCCCTCCACCGCAACCGGCAGGATGATGGGAGCGAAACCGGTACGCTGCTGGCGCGGGAATCGAGCACCCATTGGGCAAGTTCCGCCTGGGCCTGAATCGCCTCTTGCAGAGTGAACGAAGGCAACTCTTCCAAAATGCGATAGTGGCCGAAGCGGTCCTCGCCACGGGCGAGAATCAAAGGATAGTGATCCAGTTGCTGGCGCACCTGAGGCGATACATAGCGAACAGCAAAACCGATCCGTGGCCTGTCCGAGGTGTTGGGATTGGACCCGTGTACTGCGGCCACATGGTGAAGAGACATTTCCCCAGGCTGTAAAGTTACGTCTGTAGCTTCGCTTTCTTTCACCTGACAGGCAATCTCCAGAGAAACAATATTCTCAGGAGTAATCAACGTGCGATTATGGGAGACAATGCCGGTGCGATGAGAACCGCGGACCACGCGCATGCAGCCATTATCCGCAGAGCTGTCACTGAGCGCTAGCCATGCAGAGACATAGTTCAATTCGCTCAAGCCGAAATAAAAACCGTCCTGATGCCAGGAGGCGTGAGCGGGGTCATGGGGACGTTTCCAGAACATGGTGCTGGAATGGACCAGAACGTCGGGACCAAGAACGTCTTCAACAGCATCGAGCACTCTGGGATGGAGGGCCAGGTCCTGCACCCAACGATGAAAGAGCTGCAGGTGCCGCAGCCGGCCAATCTCGGCATGACCTCCGAGCGCCACAGCCAGCCCTTCCAAAGCTGTCCGGGCCCTTGTAACTTCCGCAGGCGAAAGCACCGAGATGGGAAAGACCAGCCCATCCTGCTGGTATTCGCGTATTTGTTCGTCAGAAAGCAGTTTAGGCATGGGCCAACGCTTTGCGTCTGAAACTCTCATTGAACAGCAGCCGCCTCCCGGGAGCGGTAAAAGAACTCCTTGCCGAAATAGTTTGAGCGGCCGCTGCCATCCTGAAATCGTGTGAAAGAGACCACCACCAGGACACCTTTGACCACATAGGTCAGAAGCCAAACGCTCATGAATCCGAGGTCGTGAAAGGAAGTAAACGATGTAGCCTGCATCAATCCGGGAAGATCAGCAAATAGCTTCGCAGGAGCTTCGCCCCAATGAAACGGCTCAGCGTGGCCTGCACCAAAAACCCGGACGACAACCTCGTTTCCAGTCTGGGAGAGTACCAGCCGGACAATTCCGGTTGCTGAATTGTTGGTGTTGCTCCACTCGCCAAGCAGGGCGGAAGCATCCAGCGTCCGCTTAATAGCAACTGCCGTGCCACCAGCCGCTTGTAATTCGCTTTTGTTCATGGTGACTCTCTTTTCAACTCTGGTCTGCGCGGTGAAAGAATTCACGCGCAAAATAGTTGGAAGCGCCTCCTCCGGTGTCATTTTGCGAACGGTGGTAGGTGGCGATGACGAGCAATCCCTGGTTCAAGTTTGCCCCGACCTGGACGTGCTTAAAATCGAAATCAAAAGATGTAACGAATGACATGGCCGGTCCGCCCTGAATATTCGCCGCGTAAAGCAGCTCGGCAGTTACTTCACCCCAGTCGGAAGGTTCTGAAGAACCATTTCCTTCAAAGCGTACGCGCAGAGTATTTCCATCGGCCCTGCAGGTCACACGAGTGATGCCCGGCGTATCCTTATTCGTGTTAAGCCAGTTTCCGGAAAAATCAGATGGAGAGAGCGAGCCAGGCTCTGCTTCGAAATTCTCCAGCTGGTCCCGTATCCTTAAATATTTCATACGGTTTTCCCCTCGATCCTGCCTCGGCGAAGCACTGATTGTAGCATCGGGCTGCGCGTTTACGCTCACGAATGGAGCAGCCATTCGTGTTCAATCAAGAATAACCGCCCCAATTTATGAAGCCAGACTAGAATCAATATGCAATAGCCGTTTCACGTGGATGAGTTAAAGCGTTCTGCCCTACTCACGACGGCGTGAATTCCGAAGCCTGTTAAGCCTCGCGCGCGTTTGAATCGGGGTCTCCAGTACGCGCGGTTTTGTTCTTGCGCGTGATGGGTGATCGTCAGCGTGCTTGCAGGGACGAGGAATGTGCTCTGGAGATCGTGACGGCACAAGCAGAAACTCGTGACCTCACACTCCGCGCGCCCTCAGAAACCTGTCAAATGGGGATCTAGATGTTGAAGGCGATTGGCTCGCCGGCGTTGATGGCTGGTTTGCAGAACAAGGCTAATCTTCAGTGTCAATCTTTCCCGCCGCAAGCGCAATGCCGTCACCATAGAGTGTCGTCCCTCACCGCCGCTACAGCCTCAGTGAACTTAGGACAGAGATGGCGACTGGATGGAACGATCGCCGGCCAACTGGATAGCCGACCATCTTTGTTTCTCTGAGCTGCCTGGGTCCCCGCCAAAAGCGATTCTGATTTTCATTACGGCCGAGCGAGCCTGGACTGTATTCAACGTGCCCTTGGCACGCCTACACGCGGCGATCCAATGGATAGCCGGATCAAATGCCGCCGGCTCTTCTCGCTCAATGAGCGCCGACCGTGCAGCATGCGGCTGTTATCAACGAACAAACATTCGCCGGACTGGAGACGTATCTCAATCGCCTCCGTTTCCTGCTTGTGCAGCACCCATTCGCCCAAGCGGTCCAGGGCGCTTTTTTGTGCCTCTTCATAACTGTCCAACATAAGCCAGGAAACCCAGTATATGCCGTAGCGCTCACCGCTCCTGCTAAGAACCGGAACGGGAAGAGCAATTTCTTTTCCCGTCTCGTCGCGGCTCGGAACCAACAAATGCGTTGCGCAGAGCAGTTCCAGCTCCTCCTGGCTGAAATGCGTGGTTATGTCACAGGTATCAATCAGGATGCTGGCGCCCACAGCCGCGTCCTGCTCAATGCAGTACCAGCCGAGAACATTCCAATAAGGATTGTCGTTATGCAAGCCTAAAGCTCCGCCCAGGTAAACAGTCGGGCGTTCCTGCTTGAATGTCCGCGTCTTCCGCTGCGCGGCGTCCCGTGCCGGATCGAAAACAATGTCGGACTTGCCTACTACGGTTCCCAATCGCGTCGCAATTCCCTCGCACCATTCCATCGTGGTATGCCCATGGATGTAGACGTAACCGGTGGTATTCAAAATGTCAATGATCTGGTTCGCCGCCCGATCCAGCTCTTCTCCGCTCATTGGATCAGCACTGATTTCCCGCTGGTATTCGAAGCTCTTGCGTGCATCAATGGTCTGCATTCTGGGTCGCCTTCTTTGTCTTTTCCGCTATTTCCGCTTTGACAATCGGCTTGATTTCAGTTGCTATCGTGTTTCTCAGCGCCCTCCATCTCGGCGATCGATTTCCAGTTGGTTTCACTGTCACCAGTAACCTATCTTGCGCCGTCATTCTACCCCACGGGGTCCAATCAACAGATACAATATTTTGATTGCATTGGAAATTCGGCCATGACTTTTTCATTTTCAAAAGCGGCACAGTTAGACTCTGTATGTAATTCCTGAAGGGGAGGGCTATGAGGTGGCGGCAAATTGCGGGATCGGAGTGCGACGAGGAATTCCAAGCAGCCGGTCATAAAAACTAGCGAGCCGGGAAGCATGTTGATCGAATCCAAATTCCTGCGCTACGTCGGCGCGTGCCTCCCGTGAAAGCCGGGAACACAATACGGGATCGGAGAGCAGCGCCAGCAACGCCTTGTGGATCTGGTCTGGAGATTCATAGTCCACAACCCACGAATTTTCGCCGTGACGAAGCAACTCGTGCCCAATCCCGGCCTTGGTAAAGATTGACGGAATGCCAGCCGCCATAGCTTCCACATACACCTGGCCAAATCCTTCTACCGATCCGGCAACGGGAACATGCACAAAGACACTGAAAAGACGGTATAAAGCAGAATTATCCATCTCGTACGGAATCTCCACATGGCTGCCAGGCGGCAACCTTGAAAGTCCCGCATGGACGTCCGCAAGTTCGCCGCGAGCATTTGCCAGCACCAGTTGGGCCTTCGGGTAAGCTGGAAGCAGACGTTGAAAGGCCTCCACAATGTGTCGTACCCCTTTTATGGGAACAAAACGTGCGCTGGCGCCGACAACCGGCCCTTCCAAGCGGATTCCGTATTTCTGTCCTATCTGCCGTATCCGATGCTCCGGCACCTCGGAGAAGCCATCAAGGTCAAAGCCATGGCGGATGAGTTCAATTCGATCAGGATGAACGCCCTCATCCATGAGGCGTTTTCTAATGTAGTCGCAGGGTGCGACGACGGCAGTCGAAGATCGGTTGTTGATCTGATCATATAGTGCCTGGCGGCGGACCCGTCCAGAATAGGGATGCGGGGAGCCATGGTGCCGGGTATGGATACGGATCTTGACGCCAGCCAGACGACTGCCAGGAAGTCCCGCCAGGCAGGCGTTCACGAAATGCGTGTGCACCAGATCATAGTGTTGTCTCCTGCAGAACTGAAACACTTTCCCCATCGCCATTGGCACCTGCTGTCGCCGGGAAAAGCGAATGTGATGGCAGGGCACGCCCTCCTCTTTGAGTTCCGCTGCGATCAAGGATTCATCTGGATGCAGGAATAAAAAAGTGAAATTGTAGTTTCGGCGATGGAGGCGGCGGCAAATATCCCCGAAGAACTTCCACGGTTCAGTGCCTGCGACGACATAAAGTATCTCGGGTCTAACGATTCGGCTATCCAATTTCTTGTCTCAATTCGTTTTTGTTGTCCGCTCTGCCTTTAGGCAGCATCGGAGAGCGAACCAGGCTCTGCGAAATTCTCCAACTGGTCCTGCACCCTCAAATACTTCATACGCGATTTTCCTTCAATCCTGCCTCTGCGGGCATTGATTGTAGCACCGGGCCGCATCTTATGCTGCACATGGATGGGTTCTAAACCCATGCAGTTCGCCGGCGAAAGCTTTTCCGTTTGGAACTGCCGTGATAATGTGGCGTGCGCTGATAAAGACTACACTGATGTTTTACATACCTGTCATCCTGGGTAGTATCCGAAGAAACCGCGAGAGCGCGAAGGTCGCGGAGTTTGCGGTGGGCTATCTGCGCAGGCTGGAAAGAATAACCACCGAATTACTGGATTTAAAGGAATTTAATCTTCCCATGATGGAAGAGAGGCTGAGGTTTCGCGAAGACGCCCCGGCCGGCGCGCTCGAACTCAGCGCAAGGATCAACCGCGCCGATTCCATCGTAATCGTCACCCCGGAATACAGCAGCGGCTACCCCGGAGCACTCAAGAATGCCCTGGACTACTTGAAGCCCGAGTGCAGACGAAAGCCTTTTGGGATCATTACGGTATCGTCTGCGGAAGGCGGAATGATGTGTCTCATTTCGCTGCGCCAGGTAATTCTCCATCTCGGCGGCGTGCCGATTCCGGCCACTTTACCGGTTTTTCGAGTGCATGAATCGTTCGACGCGGACGGCAACCCGCAGGCGGCGGACTTTCAGAAGCGGGCTAAAGAATTCTTCGATGAGCTGCTATGGTTCACGGAAGGACTCGCGAGCCATCGGGCCAACACAGCACGAACCGCAACCAAGGGCGCGGATTGATTCTGGTTGTCCCTGAACGCATCAGGTAAGTGCTTTTTTGGGAAACCGATCTGAAAAAAGTCAAAGTGAACAGCTTGAAACTCCTTGACGAAAATCCAGGGTGAGATTAGGCTTTCCCTCCGTGCAACATACCCGGTTCCACCCTCGTCCCAAGACGTAGCCATTTAAAAGACTCAACCAACCCAACCCAGATCTGTGGGGAGAAAGACTATGGACAGCGTACAGGTGGTGGCTGCGGTGGCTTTTCCTCCTTCGGCCGAAACCATCAGAAAGCTGCCGGAAGCAGTCTCATGGTTGCAGGTCCGGGCTGATTTGAGTGGCGATATTCCAGCCGCATGGTTGCGCAATCATTTTTCTGGAAGCCTGTTGTATAGCTTGCGCAGCCGGAGCTGCGGAGGAACGTTTGAGGGACCATGGGATGAACGCCGCAGCCGGCTCCTGGCCGCAGCCGAAGATTACGACCTCATAGAATTGGAAGCGGAGTCCGACCTGACTGCTGAGGTGCTGGGGCGAATTCCGCCGGAGCGACGCCTGCTTTTTCAGCGAACACCGTCCTGCAGTGCATCGCAGCTCTGCGCCAGCTTCGCTCACCTGGCATCTATTCCGGCCAGGTTCTATCAGCTGGCAAGCCCCTCCAGCAAAACCAGTGATGGCTTGCAGCCGCTGCTGTTCCTGAAAACCGTTGGCCGCAGAGATGTTGTTGCCTTATCAGAAGGACCATGCGGTTTGTGGTCACGGCTTTTGACGCCATACTTCGGAGCACCCTTTCTTTTTGGGCGGCTTGAGGCCACCACTAGCGTGCCGGAAGATTTAACGGCGGCAGAACTTCTGAGCGACTACGGATTTCCGACTCTGGGACCTCTGAAAAAGCTTTACGGGATAGCAGGAAATCCGGTTCGGCAGTCACTCTCTCCGCGGCTGCATAACGCGGGAT
>Ga0207700_10000775_pt1 | contig 18424 bp, 21 predicted proteins | sample LARL82metaG_FD_184348 | JGI IMG/M metagenome (GOLD analysis project Ga0207700, IMG submission 184348) | Corn, switchgrass and miscanthus rhizosphere microbial communities from Kellogg Biological Station, Michigan, USA - LAR L8-2 metaG... | ecosystem: Host-associated > Plants > Roots >...
GCAACGTCTTTGCCTGATCGGACAGCCCGGCGCAAGCGATCCGTCAACCGTCGAGCATGATGCCGTAGAGCATCTGGTCCATGGTGCGGGACGGCTCAGGGCAGCCGGCCTCGCCCACGACTTTCGCCGGAACGCCGGCGACAGTCACATTGTTCGGTACCGGTTTGATGACAACCGAGCCGGCCGCGATACGCGCGCAGTGACCGACCTCGATATTGCCGAGAATCTTCGCGCCCGCACCGATCATGACGCCGCGCCGGATCTTCGGGTGGCGGTCCTCGTGCTCCTTGCCGGTGCCGCCCAGCGTGACGTCGTGCAGGATCGAAACGTCATCCTCGATCACCGCCGTCTCGCCGACGACAAGGCCCGTCGCGTGGTCGAGGAAAATGCCGCGACCGATTTTCGCAGCCGGATTAATGTCGCACTGGAATACCGATGACGAACGGCTTTGCAGGTAGAGCGCAAAATCCTTGCGGGATTTGCCGTGGAGCCAGTGCGCAAGGCGGTGCGTCTGGATCGCGTGGAAACCTTTGTAATAGAGGACCGGCTCTATGAAGCGGCTGGTTGCCGGATCGCGGTCGACGGTGGCGACAATGTCGGCACGAAATGCCTCGCCGAGCGACGGCTGATCTTCCAGCGCGTCGTGATAGGCCTGACGAATGAGGTCCGCCGAGACATCGGCGTGGTCTAGCCGCTGGCTGACGCGGTGTGCGATTGCCGCCTCGAGCGTGTCGTGGTGCAGGATGTTCTCATAGATGAAAGTGGCGAGTTCTGGCTCGCGGCGCGCGACGTCCTCCGCTTCGCTGCGGATGCGCGCCCAGACTGGATCGACCTTATCGAGGGCCCGTGCGGGCCGCGTCTGATATTGAGCCATGAACCAATCACTCCTGACGTTACTCGATCACGACATAGGTCTTTTATCACATTTTCGCAGCCGCCAAGCGGGCGAAAGAGTGCGAAAGAGTGACAAAGCGTGCCGGACCAGCGCCGGGCGCATAGCTCTCGCTTTTGGCTCATGCGCGTTGGTTAAGGAAATCGATAACGGCGGTTTTGAAGACCTTATCGCCGACAGCAAGCATGTGATCGCGGCCGGGAATATCGAGTGCCCGTGCCCCAGGAATGAGCGCGGCCAATTCCTGGGCATTGCCTGCCACCTTGTCGGTCGTACCGACGGCAACCAGCACCGGAGCCACGATTGCAGCGACCTCGGCGCGGCTTAGAGTCTGCCGCGAGCCGCGGATACAGGCCGCGAGCGCACGCAGATCGGATTTCGTCTGCTCGGCAAAAACGCGGAACGTGCGCCCTGTCGGATCTTTCACATCGGCGACCGTCGGCGCTTCGAGCGCCTCGGCGATGCTCTCCGGAAGTCCGACGCCTTCGACGAGACGAATGCCAAGCCCGCCGAGTATGGCCGAACGCACGCGCGCGGGGTGCGTCACCGCCAGAAACGCGGCGATGCGCGAGCCCATCGAGTAGCCCATCAGATCGGCACGCTCGATCTCCAGATGATCGAGCAGCGCGCGAACATCTTCGGCCATCATCGCGCTGTGATAATCGGCGGGATCGTAGAGTTTGGTCGATGCACCGTGGCCACGATTATCGAGTGCGATCGCACGTCGGCCAGCTTTGGTGAGCGTCGCAAACCAGCTGGTGAGCAGCCAATTCACCTCCTTGGTCGAGGCGAAGCCATGGATGAGCACGATCGGCTCGCCCTCCCCCTCGTCGAGATAGGCGATCTCGACTTTTCCATTTCTGAAACTGGGCATGCGTGGATGTTTAGCCGTGCGCGAGCGCGACAGCAATCGGCTGCATTTGCTTCCACTTGCGTTTCTCCCGCCGGCGGCGGAAGTAACGCAGGGCGATCCTTTCGGTTGCGCTTTTGAGCGCGGACACGAAACCGAACACGGCGAACAACGCACCGAGGAGCCAGACGCTTGCATCAAACGCGAGCGCCGCAATCGTGATCGCGCCGCGGCCGACGAGCTTGAGAATAGCGCGCGTGCGGCTTCCTTCTTTCTCGGCAAGCTTTGCGACGCGCGTTACATCGGCCGGCTCTTTCGCCACCTTCAGACCATCGAATGCCGCACGGCCACCAGCGGCGCGTTCGACACGGCCGACATCGCGCGCGAGATTGAGCAGGCCGCCCGCGCGCTCCACCTTCACAGCATCGCGCGCGGCTCGCACTGCCAGCACCGGGCTGGCGCCCGAGAAACCAGCCTGGCGCACCATGCGGCCTATATTGCCGGCGAGTTCGGCGCCGAGGCTTCCGGTCTTGCGTGCGACCTTAACAAGCGTCAGTCCGGCGCGCGCCGGCGCTGCGGCGCCGAAAGTCAGATAAGTGCCGGCAGTGATCGCGATGCCGGCGGCAGCGAGGCCGAGTACCAATTCGTCGGCCTGCTCGCCGGCAGCGAGCCGTTTTCCTTCGCGCAACGCATCGCGGATATCGCCGAACACGAAGAGATCGCCGACAGCGGTTCCCGCGAGCGCAGCCATGTCATCGGGTTCGCCAGTGATAAATCCGCGGGCGAAGCTCTTCGCTTTATGGCGCGTCGTTGCGGCCTCGGCGGTGGCGCTCGTCACTTTTTCCTGCAAGACCGGATCGATCGTCACATTGCGGGTGGCGGCCAGGTCGGCAAAGCTCTGGGCGAGATCGGCGTCGTTGGCCGCCAGCGCCGCCTCGATCTCGCGTCCCGCGACGGCGGCATCGAACGTATCATCGAGCGCCCGGCTGGCGACGCGGGACGGATCATCGAGACCATAGAACGCATCGATTGCGCGCGGCACTGCATAAACAGCGGCCAGCGCAAGCAAAAGCACAGCCGCAAGAGCCGGCCCGATTCGCGGGGCGCGCATTTTGCCGGGCTGTTCCAACGGTCCGTCTCCACAAAGTCCGATCGTCGCGCTCTGTGCCCGCGAACCAAGGCGTTTCCACGGCACCGATGGCGGATATCTGTGAATGAGCTAGGCATCGCCGAGCGGTCTCGCTATGGTGCCGTCCGAAATTCCGCTGCTCGACCAGCGGCTAACACGAGGAGTTTCCATGGCGGAACACGTTGTCCCCCACTTCCACAATGATCCGGGCGTGCCGGTGATCGAAATCGGCGCCAAGGAATTCATGTGTGTCGGGGCAACCCCGCCGTACGACCATCCGCACGTGTTCCTCGACATCGGCGAGGACAAGGAAATCATCTGCCCGTACTGCTCTACGCTCTATCGCTTCAACTCAGCGCTTGATCCGCATGCGGCGCGCCCGCCTGAGTGCGCGCTGCCCCTTTCCGAAGCCGCCTGACCTGCATCGGGAATTCCGACCATGGCGCAACCGCGTCATGTCATTATCGCCGGAGCCGGCATCGCCGGACTGACGGCTGCGCTGGCTCTTGCGCGCGCCGGCATTCGCGTGTCCGTCTACGAACAAACCGGAAAACTTGAAGAGACCGGAGCCGGCGTTCAGCTTTCGCCAAACGGCAGCCGCGTCCTGATCGCGCTGGGGCTACGCGAACGGCTCGCCTCCGTTGCGGTCGCGCCGAAGGCGATCCGCGTGATGTCGGGCGGATCCGCGCGCGAAGTCGTGCGCATTCCGTTGGGCGCCGAAGTTGAACAGCGTTTCGGTGCGCCCTACTGGTCGATCCATCGCGGCGATTTGCAATCGGCGCTCGTCGACGCCGTTCGCAACGAACGCGACATCGCGCTCGAACTCGGCGTGCGCATCGAGGATTTCGCAGCGCACGGGCGAGGCGTCAGCGTGCTCGGCAAACGCGGTTCGCAGGTGCTCGATGAACGCGGGATCGCCCTGATCGGCGCCGACGGGATCTGGTCGAACGTCGCATCACGCCTGCGTCGGTTGCCGCCACCGACGTTCCGGCACCGCACGGCGTGGCGCGCGCTCGTTCCGGCTGATGCCGTTCCGGAGGAATTTCGCCAGCCGCTGGTGCATCTGTGGCTCGGCCAGGACGCGCATCTCGTGCACTATCCGGTCAAGTCCGGCACGCTTATCAATATTGTCGGCATCGTGCACGACGAATGGAACGAGATCGGCTGGTCAGCGGTCGGCGACCGCACCGAAATTCTTCGACATTTCGCCCGCTGGGCCTGGTCGGAAAAAGCGCGCGCGCTGATCGCCGTTCCGCAACGCTGGTTGAAATGGGCGCTCTATGACCGCAAGGATCCATTCCGCGGATCGAAGGTCCCCGTCACCCTGATCGGGGATGCCGCCCACCCGATGATGCCGTTCCTTGCTCAGGGCGCGAGCATGGCGATCGAGGACGCAGTAGTCCTCGCGGACATGCTGGAGAAGTACATCGACGATCCGGCCGACGCGCTGCGGGCCTATGAAGGCGCCCGCTGGCACCGCACGGCGCGTGCCCAACAATTCTCCCGCCGTCAGGATCGTATTTATGGGCGAAGCGGACCGGAGGCCTTCGTGCGTAATCTGGCGATGCGGGCCATGGGCGGAGAAAGACTGCGCGCACGCTATGATTGGCTCTATAGTTGGCGGCCACCGCAACGCTACGAGACCGTTTCAGCATGATCTTTCCATCGACCGTCGCCGGCAGTCTGCCGAAGCCAACCTGGCTCGCTGAGCCGAACAAGTTGTGGCCGCAGTGGCGACTGCAAGGCGACGAACTCGCCGCCGCCAAGCTCGATGCAACGCTGCTCGCGATCAAGTGGCAGGAGGATGCCGGCATCGACATCGTCTGCGACGGAGAAATGTCGCGCCAGCATTTCGTGCACGGCTTTCTCGAATTCGTCGACGGCATCGACTTCGCGCACAAAGTGGAAATGGGAATCCGCGGCGACCGCTACAAAGCGATGGTGCCGGTCGTGCGCGGCGAGCTAAAGCTCAAAGGCCGCGTGCACCAGACGGAGGCGCGCTTTGCCCGCGCGCACACCCGGCACAAGCTCAAGTTCACGATGCCGGGGCCGATGACCATTTCGGATACGGTCGCCGACGCCCATTACGGCGACAAGATCAAGATGGCGATGGCCTTCGCCGATCTTCTCAACCAGGAAGCGCGCGCGCTCGAAAAAGACGGCGTCGATGTCATCCAGTTCGACGAACCGGCCTTCAACGTATTCATGAGCGAAGTGTCCGGCTGGGGAATCGAAGCGCTGCACCGCGCGATCGACGGGCTCAAATGCACCACCGCCGTGCACATTTGCTATGGGTACGGGATCAAGGCGAACATCGACTGGAAAAGTACACTCGGCAACGAATGGCGCCAGTACGAGGAGATCTTTCCCGCGCTGGCAAAGAGCCGCATCGGCCAGGTTTCGGTCGAATGCATCAACTCACACGTTCCGCTCAAGCTTTTGTCCCTGCTCCAGGGCAAGGACGTGCTGGTCGGCGTGATCGATGTTGCGACCGACAAAATCGAGACGCCGCAACAGGTCGAGCAGGTCATCGCCGAGGTGATGAAGTACGTGCCCAAGGATAAAATCGTCGCCTGCACCAATTGCGGAATGGCGCCGATGCGGCGCGATATCGCCGAGGCGAAACTGATCGCGCTCGGCAAGGGCGTGGCGCTGGCGCGGAAGAAATTCGGCTAGCGCGCCGCGCGGCCCATCACATCCATCAATTCGGCGACTTTGCGCCGCTGATCGGCCTTGTTGCCGCTCCTGATGGCATGATCGACACAATGCGCGACATGGTCGCGCAGGATTTCCTCTTCGGCACGCCGCAGCGCCGCGCGCACTGCGCCGATTTGCGTCACGATATCGATGCAGTAGCGCTCATCCTCGACCATCCGAGCGAGGCCCCTCACCTGGCCTTCGATGCGGTTGAGCCGCTTCAGCGTTGCCGCCTTGCTGTCCTTTGCCATGCCGTCTATATACCCCCTGGGGGTATTTGAGACAAGGTGCGGGCGTGACGGCGGAGCATCACCAAGGGTGTCACCACGACCACGCATCGGCAGGTCGCGCGGTCGATCCTGTCTGCGGCATGACGGTCGATCCGCACACCGCCAAGCATCGCGCTGATCATCGCGGCCACACTTATTATTTCTGCTCGGCCGGTTGCCGCAGCAAATTCGTCAACGATCCGCAGAAATATCTCGGCGAGCGCCAGCCTGAGCCTGTTGTCGAAGGCGCGATCTATACGTGTCCGATGCATCCACAGATCCGCCAGGTTGGCCCGGGCTCCTGCCCGATCTGCGGCATGGCGCTTGAGCCGGAACTCGCGGGCAGCGACACCGGACCGAACCCTGAACTTGTCGACATGACGCGCCGGTTCTGGATCGGTCTTGCGCTCGCGGTCCCGGTGTTCGTCCTCGAAATGGGTGCGCACATCGCCGGCGCGCACAACTGGGTCGATCCGACCCTTTCGAACTACGTGCAGTTCGCTTTCGCAACGCCGGTTGTCCTGTGGGCCGGCTGGCCTTTTTTCGTGCGCGGCTGGCAATCGCTGGTCACGCGTAATCTGAACATGTTCACGCTGATCGCCATGGGCACCGGCGTCGCCTATGCCTACAGCCTCGTCGCCACCTTTGTGCCGGGAATTTTTCCGCAGGTCTTTCGTGGCGCTCACGGTGGCGCACCGTCGACGTATTTTGAGGCCGCCAGCGTCATCACCGTCCTTGTGCTGATGGGTCAGGTTCTTGAGCTGCGTGCGCGCGAGGCAACGTCCGGTGCGATCCGCGCCCTCCTCGATCTCGCGCCGAAGACCGCGCGCCGCGTCAAGGACGACGGCAGCGACGAAGAGGTTTCTCTCGACCAAATCCACGCGGGCGATCGCCTGCGCGTCCGTCCGGGCGACAAAGTCCCGGTCGATGGCGTCGTGCTGGAAGGCCGCTCGGCCATCGACGAGTCGATGATCACCGGCGAATCCATGCCTGTCACACGGGAAAAGGACTCTCCCGTGATCGGCGGCACGCTCAACAAGAGCGGCAGCTTCATCATGCGCGCCGACAAGATCGGACGCGATACGTTACTGGCGCAGATCGTGCAGATGGTGGCGACGGCGCAGCGCAGCCGCGCGCCGATCCAGCGTCTGGCCGATCAAGTCTCGGCCTGGTTCGTGCCGGCCGTGATCGCGGTGGCAATCGCCGCATTCGCCGCCTGGGCGATGTTCGGTCCGGAGCCGCGCTTCGCCTATGGCCTGGTGGCGGCCGTGAGCGTGCTCATCATCGCCTGCCCCTGCGCGCTCGGCCTCGCGACGCCGATGTCGATCATGGTTGGCGTCGGACGCGGCGCGCAGGCCGGCGTGTTGATCAAGAATGCCGAAGCGCTGGAGCGCATGGAAAAGATCGATACGCTGGTCATCGACAAGACGGGCACGCTGACCGAAGGCAAGCCGAAGGTCGTGGCGGTCCGTACAGCGGCGGGATTTGATGAAGCGCAGGTCTTGAAGTTTGCGGCCAGCGTCGAGCGCGGCAGCGAACATCCTCTTGCGGCTGCGATCCTGGCCACTGCGGCCGAGCGAAAGCTCAACCTTGAGCCAGTCAGCGACTTCGATTCGCCCGCGGGGAAAGGCGTGACCGGGACGGTCCGGGGCAAAAAGATCGCGCTCGGCAACGCGCGTTTCCTCTCGGAATTGAACATCCACACCTCCACCCTGCGCGTGGGCGCCGAACGCCTGCGCAGCGAGGGTGCGACCGCGATTTTCCTCGCCGTCGACGGCGAGACCGTTGGGGTCATCGCCATTGCCGACCCCGTCAAACAGACCACGCCGGACGCGCTGAAGGCGCTCGCCGCAGACAACATCCGCGTGGTCATGCTCACCGGCGACAATCGCACCACCGCGCAAGCCGTCGCGCGCCAGCTGGGCATCAGCGAGGTCGAAGCGGAAGTTCTGCCCGATCAGAAGAGTGCCGTCGTCGAAAAATTGCGTCGCGAGGGCCGCGCGGTCGCCATGGCTGGCGATGGCGTCAATGACGCGCCGGCGCTCGCCGCCGCCGAAGTCGGCATTGCCATGGGAACGGGCTCCGATGTTGCGATCGAAAGCGCCGGCATCACTTTGCTGAAAGGCGACCTCACAGGCATCGTGAAAGCGCGCGCGCTGTCGCAAGCCGTGATGCGCAACATCCGGCAGAACCTGTTCTTCGCATTCATCTACAATGCCCTTGGCGTGCCGGTCGCCGCCGGCGTGCTCTATCCCGCCTTCGGTCTGCTGCTGTCGCCAATCATCGCCGCCGCGGCGATGGCGCTGTCCTCGGTCAGCGTCATCGGCAACGCCCTGCGGCTGCGCGGGATCAGGCTGTAAGCGCTAGTAAATCGCCAGATATTTCAGCAACGACAGAACGCCGATGATGATCACGATCACGCGGACGATCTGCTTCGCCCGGCCGTCGATCGGCAACATGTTGATCAGATAAAGAACTAGAACGATGACCAGGAAGGTTATGAGAATGCTTATCAAAATACCCATGCTCGCCCCCATTTAGAGCCACGGTCTGTGGCGGGTTCCACGCCGACAAGTTCCATGCGGGAGAAAAGTTCCGCTAAATAGCGGGCGATCTATTGGCCCGGGGCCACGCGGGCCGGAGCGGTCACGCCACCAGGCGCTGTTGCATTGGGCATAGCCCTGCAGTTCTTGTCGGCCGCGGCCTTGCGCAGCTGCACCATCTCCCCGCGCAACTGATTGTATTCCGGCCGATAGGCCATGCTGCTCGCGATCTGGCCGCCTGTGCCAGTGCCGGCCTTGATCATCAATGCCTCAAGCTCGTGTTGCCGATTCATATTGGCTTGCCACGCCGTCGCAAGCTCCGGGCAAGCGTAGAGAACGTACCTGTCCGGCTCGACGAGAATCCGGCTGGCCATCTCGTCTGACGCACACCCAGACAGCGACAAAGCCCCAAGGACCGTTACGAGTACCGTTCCCAGGGCAGCGACCGCCCGGATCCAGCTGTTCTTTTTCATCGGCAGGCAGCTACCTAACAAATTTGGCATCACAAGAGCCGAATAAGGGCTGCAATTATCACGCTTTGGCCGGAGCCTGGCGAAGAACCCGGTCAAGTTCGGCGGCAATGGCAACCGCCGAGGGCGTATCGGAATGCACGCAGACCGTCGCGGCTTTGACGGGAATATCCCGTCCGCCCGTTGTCGTAACCGCATGGTCCCGCATCACGCGCAGCACGCGTGCGGCGGCTTTCGCGGGATCGACCGCATCGTGCACGCGGCTGAGGATCAGGTTGCCGTCGGCGTCATATTCAAGATCGGCATAGAATTCGGGAATCAATTCAACGCCCTTGTCGCGGTAAGCGGTTTCGTGCGCGGTGAATGCCATTCCAAGTATGGGTACGCCGAATGGCAGCACCGCGTCCGCAATGGCCGATGCAATTTTCCCATCACGCGCCGCCATGCCATAGAGCGCGCCATGCGGCTTCACGTGGTTCAGCGGGAGGCCTTCGGCATCGAGAAAGGCTTTCAATGCACCGACCTGGTAGGTCACGAGATCGGTCACTTCTGCCGGTGCGATGACCATGGCCCTGCGGCCGAAGCCCTGAAGATCGGGCAATGACGGATGCGCCCCAACCTTGACCTTGTGCTTTTTCGCAAGACGGACCGTCTCGCGCATGATTGTCGGATCAGAACCGTGAAATCCGCAGGCGACATTGGCGAGATCAATGTGGCGCATCATCGCCGCATCGTCGCCGAGGCGATAAAGACCAAATCCCTCGCCCATGTCGCAGTTGATCGTCAGGCGCATACAACCGGTTTATCATCCATTTGTTTAAGAGGGCAGCCGGATTTTTGCCGGCAACGGTGATCGATGGACCTTCCGCCTCTCCTGCGCCGCGCTATCGATGACGCGTTGAACGGCACGGCGCTGTCCGATCTCGCCGAGACGGCAGCGGCCCTGTCGCAGCGCTATCGCGACGAGCGGCATGACGCAAAGCCTCACGCAATGAGCGATCGCGACGCCCTCGCCTATCTCGCAGTGCGCATGCCCGCGACCTATGCCGCCGTCCGCGCGAGTTTTGAGGCTGTCGCAGACGTCCGCCCGGATTTTTCGCCACGGACCACACTCGATATCGGTGCCGGACCGGGCACCGCGCTGTGGGCTGCATCCGGATGCTGGCCCGGCATCAGCGATGCCGTACTTGTAGAAGCAAGCCCTGTATTTCGCGCCTATGGCGAACGGCTCGCGACTAAAGCTGAGCTACCGCGCATCACCTGGCGCGTTGCCGATGCCGCCGCTGAGACAATCGATTGCGGACCGCGCGACCTTGTCAGTTTGGCCTATGTCCTGAACGAACTTGTCCCCGCGGCCCGGCAGTCTGTTTTGCGGAAGCTCTGGGAGCTGACCGCGGACATGCTGGTGGTCGTCGAACCGGGAACGCCGGCCGGATGGCAGCGGATTCTTGCCGCGCGCAGCCAGCTGATCGAAGCCGGCGCGCACGTGATTGCGCCCTGCCCGCATGCGCATACATGCCCGCTTGCGCCACCGGACTGGTGCCATTTCGCCCAACGCGTTGCCCGCTCGCGCGCGCATCGGCAAACCAAGCGCGCGGACGTCCCTTGGGAAGACGAGAAGTTCATCTATGTCGCGGTCTCGCGACATCCGGCAGCGCGCACCGGGGCGCGGGTCGTTGCCCGCCCCCTCAAGGCTGGCGGTCACACGACATTGAAACTGTGCCGTCCCGATGGATCGGCGAGCGATCAGGTGGTCTCGCGCCGCGACGGCGCGCTGTTCAAGCGCGCGCGGAGTGTCGACTGGGGCTCTTTGTTCTAGCTTCGCGCTATCGAATCTTCGCGAAGTCACCGTGCCGACCGAGACCATCCTTGAAGCGGGAAGCTCCGGCAACGCCGTCTTTGATCAGGGCTTCGCGTCCGTTGTACCACTCCTGGATCAGCGCATCGCGAACCGTAAGCCCGTGACTCTTGATCGCCGAGCGACGGTCGGCGCGCACGCAGACCTGCGGGAAACGGGCAATCTCCTGCGCCAGTTCTTCGGCCTTCGCGCGTGCCCCTCCTTTGGGAGTCACGTATTCGCAGAGACCAATGTCCAGACATTCTTCCGCCGGCACCTTCCGTCCGGTGAGAATAATTTCCAGTGCGCGGCCCTGGCCGACGATGCGCGGCAGGCGCACCGTTCCGCCATCGATCAATGGCACGCCCCAGCGACGACAATAGACGCCGAAATAGGCCTCCTTAGCCATTACGCGAAAATCGCACCACAGGCCGAGCTCCATTCCGCCGGCAACGGCGGGGCCCTCGATTGCCGCGATGACTGGCTTGTCCAGCTCGAGGCGAGACGGACCCAAGGGGCCGCGTGGAATTTCGCCGCCATTGCCATGCGTACCGATTGAGGGGATGTCGAGCTCGCCAAGCGGATACTCGGCGTTCAGCGTGCTGACGTATTTGAGGTCCCAGCCGGCGCAGAATGCTCCGCCAGCACCGTAGAACACGGCAACGGAGGCTTTCTTGTCGGCATCGAATTCAAGAAAGGCCGCGGTCAGCGCATCCGCGCTTGCAGGGTCCATTGCGTTCCGCGCTTCGGGCCGATCATGGATCACCGTCCAGACCGTTCCGCTCTTTTCGATCCTCACTGCCACGCTGGCCTCCTTCGAATAAATGTTGATGTGCTTTGTGTGGCAAGAATTATCAAATTCCTGGCCGGGATGGACAAGACTTTGCCGACGCGTGGCAGGTAATCGGCGCAAGAATTTCCTCCCCGGACCAATCCATCGCAAATGTCCCTCCTTCATTCCGCCGCGGCGTTGATCTATTCCGCCCTGGCCCTGGCTGAAACGTTCGTACTTCTGGCGGTTGTACTTGGCGTCTTTTGGCTCGCGGCGAGAGCAATATTCAGGCTTTTCCGCAGGGACTAGGTGGCGTTGCCGACGTCTGGACTATCCGCTCATGCGGACATGGCGGCCGGCGTATGATATTAGAGCTGCTTCCGTGTCGACATGCGGTAGATGACCATGCACTCACGCCAGACCTCCCCCACCTTTCATCCGCTCTTGATCGCGCTGGCCACAGCCGCGCTCCTGCTTCAGGCGTCACGCGCCGATGCGCAGCATTCTTCGCCGCCTCCGAGCATGAGCGATCAACAGAAAGCGAAGATCATGGAGAAGAAGCAGTTTCAGAAAGACACGGAGGACGCTTACCAGTCGACGATGAGCAGGCTGCCGGACGTCAAGCAGCAAAAAGTCGATCCTTGGGGCAACATGCGGGCGGCTCCGCAAAAATAACGCCGCGCCTTGGGGGCAACATGTCGGACAGAGCTACGGCGGTAATTGCCGCAGTCGTTGCGGCTTTTCTTGGCATGTTCTTCACGCGGTACATGGTCTCCGGCCATACCGAGCTTCTCGTTGAAGTGTTGATTGCACAGTTCATCGGAAACGGCCTGCTCGCAGCGATCCTCGTCACGCTGCTCATTCGCTGAAAAATGAAAAGAGGCCGCTTCACCCAGCGGCCTCTTTCGTTGTCGTAGCGATTGACGATTTCAGGATCAGTTGCCGCCCCAATTCTGGTCGCGCAGCAACTGAAAGCGAATATTCGGATCGGGGTCGGTGCCGAGATCGCGTCCATCCCAACTGTACACTTCAGGCGATCGCTGCATCTGCGACGAATAAGCGGGTTCGGATGCGTAGTGATGCCGTGCTTTGTTCTTGTGTGTCGTGGCGAGTGCCGGCGTGGCCATCAAGGCTGCCGCGCTGAAAATGATCGGAAGAAGTTTGATTGTGTTCGTCTTCATGGTGCGCCTCGCAGGTCATCGCCCCGCGCTGTAGCTAGCAGAGTCTTGCGGACACACCAGGACATGCGAGTTCACTTTGATTTGTCGCGAATGTGATGGAATAGGCATCGCGCAAAATTTGATTCGCGGAACGGCAGCGTTCCGATACCACCCGCAGATAATCTCAACGTAAAATACGCTTTGGCTATATTTGCTTTCAGCCTAACGCTTGGCCGGAGGGTGCGCTGCTTCCAGCGTTTGAATCTCGTCCGGCGTCAATGTCAGAGACAGCGCGACGGCGTTCTCCTTCACATGCGAAGCGGAACCGGATTCGGGAATCGCAATCACGTTACCGTTGCGGATCGCCCAGGCCAGAGCGACGGCCGCCGCAGAGCAGCCATGCGCTGCACCGATGCGGGCCAAAGTAGGATCACGCAGCACGCTTGCGCCGGGTCCGCCGAGCGGCGAATAGGCCATGATCGGCATGCCGTGTCGCTGGCACCATGGCAGCACGTCTCGCTCAATGGCACGGTCGCCGATGCTGTAAGGAAGCTGATTGGTCGCGCAACGATCACCCTGCGGAATGCGGAAGAGGTTCTCCATGTCACGAACGCTGAAATTGGAGACGCCCCAGGCGCGAATCTTTCCCGCTGAACGGAGTTTCTCGAACATGGTCACGACGTGCCCGACATTGGTGACGCCGTTCGGCCAGTGCAGCAGATAGAGATCGAGACGGTCGGTGCCGAGGCGTTTGAGGCTCGCCTCGCAGGCGCGCGGAATGCCGTCTCCCGCCACGTGGTTGGGCCACACCTTGGACACCAGAAAAACGCGATCGCGCTGGCCGGAAATAGCGCGGCCAATGAATTCTTCCGAACCGTACATCTCCGCCGTGTCGACCAGCGTCATCCCGAGCGAAAGGCCGGTGCGCAGCGCCTCTTGTTCCTCGGCCTGCGGACGTCTTCCCTTTCCAAGATTGGCGGAGCCTTGGCCCAGAGCCGGCACGATGGCCCCATCGCGAAATTTCACTGTCCGATTTTCGGCTGCTGATGCGGTGCCGGAAGCCGCGCCAAAAGCGGCCAACGAGCCAACCGCCGCACAAAGTCCGCTGAATTCACGCCGGTTCAAAAGGTCCATGGTGTCCATGCTCTGCTCTGCAACTTTTCCGACGATACGAAACGTGAAGGCCGCGGCTGTCCAGTCAAGGACACGTGACTGTTAGATGGCGCAAGTGGAATCAAGCGGGATCCAGCGTGAAAAGCTCCTGCGGCTGCGTCACCCCGCGCAAGGCATAGCGGCCCACCGATAGGAGATGGCCGCGCATCCCGTCGACAGCGGCGAATGTTTCGGAGACCAGCACCGGCTGATCGACCGAGCGGCACATTGCCGCAATCCGGCTCGTTTCGTTGACCGCGGGTCCGACCACGGTGAAATCGAGCCGCTCGGTGCTTCCGATATTGCCGTAGAAGACTTCGCCGACATGCAGACCGACATACATATCGGTGGTCGGCAGCGACTCGTTTGCACGCCGCGCGCTCAGCGCCTGCACCTGCTTTTGTGCTTCGACCGTGGCCGCAAGCGCGGCTGCACAGGCATGCGCACGATCTTCGGCTGTGAAGATCGCCAGGATGCCATCGCCAATCAGCTTGAGCACGTCCCCGCCCTGCGCGTTGATCGCCGAAACGACGACGTCGGCATAATCGTTCAGCAGCGGAATGATCTGCTCCGGTGATGAATCGGTGATGCGGGTGAAGCCGCGCAGGTCGCTGAACCATATGACTGCATCGATACGCTCGGTCACGCCGCGCATGATGCGACCGCTAAGCACCAGCCGCCCTGCATCACGACCGAGATACGTTTCCATCAAGGTGCCGGTCATGCGCGCGAGTGCTGCCGCCTTGAAGGCGAGCGCAAGCGTGGGAACGATCCGCTTGAGCGCTGCAATGTCCGCATCGTTGAAACCATCGACGCGCGATGTCAGCCACGAAGAATAAATGCAATCCATTTCGCCGATCGCGTTCTCGGGCGCGAAGCGGTTGATGATGGCAATGTAGTCCGTCATGCCGTCGGCGCGATAATCCTTGAAGACCGGAAAATCAGGTTCGCTCTCTTCAGAGACGCGCCGGTGCAAAATGTTTTTCCCGGTCTGCAGCATGTGAAAAAACGGACTTGCGCTCCATCGCGCGACATCTTCCGCGGAGGCGCCCGTGGCTGAGCCCGTGCGGCCATATTCTTGGACAACCGGACGCGTCGGCGCATAGCCCCAGCGAACCAGGCGCCCCTCGTACACCGGGTGAAGCGTATCGATAAAAACCTGAGCGCGACTGAACGGCAGGCCGGCGGCGACAGCGCGATCGCAAAAGCCGCTCACCAGCGTGTCTTCCGGTTCGCCGCTCAGGCCGGCTTTGGCCAGCCACGCCGTCAAAGCGTTGATGTCGTTCTCGTTCATTCGGGCATTGTACCGGACAACACCGGCGCATCAATTTGCGCTAGGCTTTCAGGCATTCGAGCCTCGTTGGAGCACTAGCCCGTGCGCCGCAGGGATTTCATCAAGATCGCCTTTGTTCCGGCCACCGCATGGCCCCTCTCTGCATGGCCGGTGTCCGCTTGGGCGCAAAAAGCAAAAAAGCCGGTGGTCGGTCTCCTTGGCAGCACCTCGGCAGAGGCTTACGCCTCGCGCGTTGCTTCGGTGCGCAAAGGGCTAAGCGAAGCCGGCTTTGTCGAAGGCCAGAATGTTACGATCGAATCCCGCTGGGCCGACGGCCACTACGAACGATTGCCAGAGTTGGCGACAGACCTCGTTCGATCCAAGGTCGACGTGATCCTGGCGATCACGACGCCGGCCGCCGTTGCCGCGAAGGCGGCGACCACGACACTCCCCGTCGTTTTCGAAGTCGGCGCCGACCCCGTCAAACTTGGGCTTGTTGAAAGCCTGAACAAGCCGGGCGGCAATCTGACGGGCGTGAGTTTGTTGAACGTCGAACTCGGCGCAAAACGCCTGGAGCTTCTGTACGGGGTCGTGCCACCGGCCACGATTTTTGGATTGCTGATCAACCCGACAAATTCCAATGCCGAAACCATATCGAAAGATGTCAAGGCGGCTGCCAAAGAACTCGGGATTCAGATTCACGTTCAGCATGCAACGAATGAAGCCGACTTCGAACCCGCGTTTGCAAGTTTGCGAGAACTTGGCGTTCGCGCCCTCGTGATCGGCACCGATCCGTTGTTCAATGCCAGCAGCGAACGTCTTGCATCTCTGTCGCTGCGCTATGTGATGCCGTCGGTCTATCAGTATCGCCCATTCGCCGCGGCGGGCGGCCTGATGAGTTATGGCGACAGTTCGACCGAGCCTTTCCGTCAGGCCGGCATTTATGTCGGACGCATTCTCAAAGGAGAGAAGCCTGGAGAACTTGCCATCCAGCAGTCCACCAAAGTCGAACTGATCGTCAACCTCACGACTGCGAAAACCCTCGGCATCAGATTGCCGACCGCGCTGACCGCGCGTGCGGACGAGATCGTTGACTGATCGACGTTCCCCACGCGGCTTGAGTTGGGTACGATATCTTTCGCGATTCCAGGGGATCTGAATGATTTTGCGAATGCCCATTCTCGTCGCGCTGTTCACTGTCGGGGCAGTCGCACACGCAACCGCGCTTTCGTTCAAGGACATATCGGGCAAATGGTGCAGCGACGCCGGTGACTACAATTTTCGTCGCGACATGCTGATCGCGAAGTTTCACGACCGCACGCCAACACGCAGGCTGAAAGTCAGCGACTACGATTACCGGGACGACAAGATCGTCATGTACTGGTTCTGGAAGGGCGAGAAGCTGTATACGGAGTTCAGCGAATTCAGCGCCGATCGCCGCACGATGGCGCAGCAGGAAGGCGAGAGCGGACCGCGCCGGGTGTTTCGTCGCTGTTGATTGCCGGCAACGAGTTGCGGCAAGGACTAATCAGACGTTCTTCAAGTTAAGCTGATACTGCGTTTGTTATTCGGGTTTAACTTTAAAGATTTCACATGAAGATCATGGACCAAGATTTATCTCCGGCGTCAGCCGCGCACGGTACTTCGCGACGATATCGTCAAACTCTTTGTTGCTTGGCGCATCGAGTGATCCCATCTGTGCCCTGATGTTGGCGGTCACCTGATCATACAAACCGAGGTCGAGTTTCTGCGCGTTCCTTGTCACGCCATCTGATGACTTCGTTGCAGCCTCTAACAGCTGGTCCAACCGATCGAGCCGACCTATTGTTACCAAATCGGGTGACAGGCCAGCTTCATCCCAGTGCTTGCCGGTCACAGCGTCGGTTGCGTCGCCGACTATATGTGCTGCTTCGCTCTTTTGAGCGGGATTGAGATTGCCCTCCTGCATTTTGGCACTGAGGGCCCTGAGTTCGCGTGGCGCGCGCAAACCTCGATTCTCGCTGATGGCTCCTGCAAGGTGATCTCTTTGCGGCCCCGCAGCGTGATCCAACATTTTCTTCTCCAGCAGCCTCACCTTGGCGCAATTTTTAAGACCATGGCCAGGGTCGACTGAGCTGTCCCCGGCTAGCCTGTTCGTTTGCTTTTCGATGATCATTTCAAAGTCAATCTGTGCCGTTCTATATCGGTCTTTTTCCTTTTGATACGCAGCTCGGTTCTCATCGTTTTTCTCTTTTACGTAGCTGTTGTAAGCACCCACAAATCGCAGCTCCGCAAGCGTCAGATCGTCTAGAGCCACGTCGATGGCCTTGACGCTTCGAAACCTCCGCGACCTGGACAGGCTTTCGTGCGGTCGACCAAGTTGTGTTCGCGCCATCGGCAAGTCCGGCCTTGGGCATTCCTTTGCCGGAGGCAGCGCTGTCTGTCGTGGACGCCGGCACCGGTGGACTTACCGAACCAGATCCATTTGCATCTGCCCTGCCGACCGACATGATTGATCTCCCTGCTCTGCGAAACCTGCACTGGCCTGATCTGTAGCTACGTTTCGCCAATCACGCTGTGCCAAATGTTACAGAGCTTTCTCCGGCTTTCGGGGGATGTCGGATTTTGACCGCAACAAAAATGGCGAGGTGCAGGCCTCCGTCCATCTTATAGCGCCAACGAGTGCTTTATTCTTTGGTCCGGACGTTGGCCTAGATTAGGCGTCTGATTTGGCGTGGCTATTTTTGTTGTTTGTAACCCGTGACAAAATTTGGTGACACGAGCAGAATGAATTTTTTCACGGAATGGTTGCGATTATCGATTTGGGGGAGCAATGCCGCGAACAATTGACGTTTCCAAAATCAAGCATTCAGCTATCGGCGAATTAGACCTTATGCGCAAACGCATTGAGGACGTTCGCGCAAAACTTGATTACTTGACGCTTCGGTGGATGTGCAAAATGACCGCCGTCAACGCCCACGAAATTTGGGAGAGGTTTGTTGAAGACCGTTTGGTGGCTGCTATCAACCACGATCCGAAGCACTTCCTTGCCGAACAGAATGTAAAAGGTGTCAAGCACGTCTCCTATGGTCTCGCCCGATATATTGTTAGAGGCGGCAATCGATATTTTGATTTCCGCTCGACCGGCGATTTGATTGCAAGAGCCGACAAATGGCTAGCGCCAACGCAAAACGTGTTCAAAAAAATTCCTAACAACGATCGTGATTATTTGGACGCACTTGCTGCAATCCGAAATTTCTCAGTTCATGGCAGCGACGCAGCACAAATTGCATACAAACGCGAACTCCGCCGAACGTACGGAATTCACTACGCTCCACAACCGGATGAATTTCTTTACGCACTCGACAACCGCGCCGGAAGTCCCGCACGCTACAAGTTAC
>Ga0207700_10000776_pt1 | contig 18414 bp, 15 predicted proteins | sample LARL82metaG_FD_184348 | JGI IMG/M metagenome (GOLD analysis project Ga0207700, IMG submission 184348) | Corn, switchgrass and miscanthus rhizosphere microbial communities from Kellogg Biological Station, Michigan, USA - LAR L8-2 metaG... | ecosystem: Host-associated > Plants > Roots >...
AGGGCGGCCGCTCAGCGCGGTGCCATGCCAGGTCCAGTCGAGGCCGTCCGAGCTTGTCGCGTATTCGGTCACCATCTGGTCGGCCTCGGCGGGATCGGCCAGCGGGTGACAGCACGCCCAGAGCTGCCAGCTGCCGTTCAACTGGATCACCGGGTCCTTGACGCCGGTCTTCGCATCTCCGGGGATCACTACCACGCGCTTGGCGACGTCGAACTCGGCCGGATGCGCGGCCTCGAGCAACTCGATCCGCCAGTGCTTGGTACCGGGCGTGGCGCAGCTCAGGTACAGCCGCCACCGGCCCGACCGGTCGCGGACCAGTTCCGGCCGTTCCAGCGACTCCGCACCGACCTCGTCACGCCCGATGGTGCAGAGCGTCTCGAAGTGCACGCCGTCGGCGGACCGCGCCACCGCGATGGCGTAGCCCCGGCCCGCCCCGATCGGCCGGCGTAGCCGGTAGGCGAGGTAGATCCCATCGTCGCCCAGGGCCGCGCTGGGAGCGCCGGCCCAGTAGCCCAGGCCGGACGCGGGCGGGGCGATCACGACTGTCGATTCATCGGGGCGCGGCAGAAGTGCTGCTCCTGGGCCCTCGGCAAATATGCTATTAAACATATAGGAATACTAGACAGTAGCGGTGGCCCTGCGCTTGGCGAATGTGGCATCGCCCGGATTTGTCCATGCCTGACCCCTTGCGCGCAATGTTACGTCCCGGTAACGTACTCGCCGGTAGCCTGTCGGGAGACCGGGGTCAACGATAGGCGGCCTGATCGCCGGGCGGGGTCAGGTAGACCGATCAAGGAGAGAGAGACGGATGGCGATTCGCAAGAGACTTACCCGTAGGGCCCTGTTCACAGGCGTAGCGACGGCCGTGGCGGTCGGCGCGAGCGCCGGCGTCGCCCTCGCGGTGGCAATCACGTTCACGATCAGCCCGGGCGGCGCTATCACCGCCAAGGCCGGCACCACGACCCTCAAGGACACCAACACCGGCAGCGTGCTCTCGTGCGCGTCGTCCACTTCGTCTGGCACGCTGAAGAGTGGCAGCGGAGTCGCCGGGTCCAACCTCGGCTCCATCACCAAGCTGTCCTTCACCAACTGCACCGGCCCGCTGGGCCTGACCTTCACGGTCACCAACAGCGCCTTCCCGTGGACGCTGAGTGGCACCGCCTACAACGCCACCACCGGCGTCACGACGGGCTTCATCAACGGCATCAAGTCCCACCTGTCGGGTCCGAGTTGCAGCGCTGATGTGGCCGGCACCACCGCCACCACCAAGGGCAAGGTGAAGGTCACTTACACCAACAGCACCGGCAAGCTCAAGGTCCTCGCCACTGGCGGGAACCTGCATGTCTTCAACGTCACCGGCTGCGCCGGCCTGATCAACAGCGGCGACGCCACCCAGTTCACCGGCACCTACACGGTGACCCCGAAGCAGAAGATCACCTCCCCGTAACGAGCACGAAAGGCCGCCGCTAGCGGCCTGAGGGGCAGCCACCGGACTGCCGGCACTGCCCGGCATAGCCGGTGGCTGCCCTTATTGTTTCCAAACAATGAATCCCCATTCACCCCACACGTATCTCAAGACCAAGGAGATCTCATGAACCGGCTCCTGCGGATGCCCGCCCGCAGCGTGGCAGCCACGGCCCTGGCCGGGCTGCTCGCGGCCGTCACGATCGCCGCCACCCCGGCGGCCGCGTCGGCGGCCACCGTACTCAAGGTCAGGTATCCGGTGAACGGCAGCACGTTCATCAAGGCTCCCAACGCGACCGTCACGCTCGGCCCCGGCGCGCTGCGGTCCAGGGTGAACCTCAGCAACGGCAACGTGACGGCCAGCCTCAACCTGCCCCCAGCCACCGGGTCCTTCACGGAGCTCGGCCTGGTCCCCGTGACCGCGACGGTCGCGTTCGTCCAGGACGGCCCGACGACAGGAAAGGTCGACCTGAACACCGGCGCGGTCACGACCATGTCCAACATCACCCTGCAGATCACCAGCCTGTCAGTGTCCGGGCTGCCGGTCCCGGTCGGCCCGGCGTGCGAGAGCGCCACACCGGCCTCGGTCTCACTGGCCAGCCAGCCGGGCTTCAGCATCGTCAACGGCGGTACGGTCAGCGGCACCTATACGATCCCGCCGTTCGCAGGCTGCGGCCTGATCACGCCGGTGCTCAACCTGACCATCCCCGGGCCGGGCAACACCATCTCGCTCACCCTCGGCAAGGCCCACGTGATCCCCTGAGGGTCACACCGCCGGGCTGAGGCCCACACGGGGCGACCGCCGCACACGCTGTGTGGCGATCGCCCCGCTTCATCCGTGCCTCCGATGAATATTACTGATGAGTACGTTTCGTTCCCCGCGGTGCGGGGCAGTGGCGATGGGGTCGATCACAGCAAGCCCGCCCGTGGGATGGGCGGGCAAGCCGATCAGGAGAGGGACACCCATGAAAATCCTCAAACGTGCTGGCAGCGCTCTGGTCACCGGCGTCGCACTGGCCGGGCTGCTGGCCCTGTCCGCCAGTGCCGCGGGCGCGGCAACCAACGCGCGGGTCGCGGCGACCTGGACCGTCAAGCCCGGCGGGGCCATCACCGCCAAGGCCGGGACCACGACCCTGAAGGACACGAAGACCGGCAGCACCCTGTCCTGCGCGTCGTCGAGCGGCAAGGGCACCGTCAAGACGGGCAGCGGGCTGTCGGGCACCAACATCGGCTCGATCACCGCGCTGTCGTTCAGCAACTGCACCGGGCCGCTGGGCCTAACGTTCACGGTCAAGACCACGCACTTCCCGTGGCATCTGAACGCCGTGTCCTTCAGCAGCGGCGTCACTACCGGCACCATCACCGGCATCCACGCCACGCTGACCGGCCCTAGCTGCAGCGCCGTGGTAGACGGCACCGGTGCGACCGCCAACAATGGCAAGGTGACCGCGAAGTACAGCAACAGCACCGGGAAGCTGACCACGACCGGCGCCGGCAACCTGCACATCTACAACGTCAGCGGGTGCGCCGGGCTGATCAACAGCGGCGACGGCAGCTCGTTCAAGGGCTCCTACGCCATCAGCCCCAAGCAGACCATCACCAGCCCCTGACCCATCGGGATCACTAGCGATGTCACTGGGCCGCCCGGATCACCAGGCGGCCCAGTGCCACATCCAGCGGAAGAACCAAAGCTCGGGCCGGGCATGGACGACGGCACGCCCGTGGTCACCTACGCCAATGGCAGCCAGGGCAGGCCTTCGGCGGTGCGCCCCGCGCCTCTTGTGACATGCCCGTGACCTGCGGAGACCTGGCCGAATCGGGGCTTGTCTTGGTTCGGTATCTGTTAACGTGCCCTTGACCCTGATATCCGTAATACCTAGGATACTGGCCGGTAACAAAGAACGGCCAGCCAGAGCTTGCACGGGCGGGGCTGTGGCAGGGCCGACGACGAGGCCGGGGCGCGCTGGTTGCTGTGCGCGGCCGCTTGTGGCCTCCAGCGCACCGCTGCACGAGTGACGCGGAGGTCAGGCCGGTCAATGGACGGAGGCGGACGCGTGGCTCTCGCCATCTCTGAGATCGGGCTCGTCCCCGCAGGCGTGCCCGGGCCCAGGAATCACGGCGAGTGTTTCGTGGGGAGCGTCGGCCACGCATGAAGTGGACGCGGAGGACTGCACGGCGTGCCCCCAGGGCTGTGGCCCAGGTCGCGGCCCTGGCCGGGATGGTGGCGGTTACCGGCCTCGCCGCCGCCGCCGCATCGGCCTCCGGGAGCCACGCCACCGCGCCGCAGACCGCGACGGTCTCACTGACCTACCAGTGCCGATTCCCCTCGGGACAGCACCCGGTGACCGTCGGGGTTGCGGCGCGCGTTCCCGCCGTGGCGAAGGTGGGCAAGCCCATTCAGCCGACCGGCGTCAGCCTGACCATGACCTTGCCGCCAGCGGCCGCCGCCGCGCTGGCCAGCTTGCACTCCGCGACCGTGAGCGCGGCCACCAGGCTCACCGTCAGCGAGTCCGAAGGCTCCGTCGGCACCATGGCCGTGTGGCCTGGGGTCACCGCGCACCCGGTCCACCGGCCTGCCCACGCCAGCCTGACGTTGACCGCCGCGGGCGCGGTGCCCTCGGTGACCGCGTCCTCGCCCGGGAACGTCGCGCTTAGCGCCGCTGGCCTCTCGGTCTCCTTCACCGCGGGCCGCGCCGCCGCCGCGCCCGCACCCGGCCCGGCCCGGCCGACAGCGCCGGCCGCGGGCACCGCCAACGTCCCAGCCCACGCCACGCCCGCCACGGGCGGCGGGGCCACCGTCCCGTCACCGTCGGCCAACGCCCATCCCCCGCTCCTGGTGACCTGCACACTGGCTCCGGGCCAGCATGCCGCGCTGGGGACCGTAGTGGTTGTCGGCAAGGCGCGCCAGACTGGGGCGAGGCACGCCGCCGAGCCCACTGGGAAGTGCCCCAAGCTCCCACCGAACGGGCTGAAACTGAACCCGCGCTTCCCGCCACCCCCCCACCCGAAGCTCACGCTCCAAGCCCATTCGCCGTCGCAGGGGTGTGCCTTCGCAACCGGGTATGCCGACGTGCGCAAGCTGAAGGGCGCCACCCTGCTCCAGCCTGTGATCACGAATGTGTGGGAATCCATCAACACACTGGCGAATCTCACGACACAGGTGAATTACCTCGAGCTCGACAATGCCGCGGAGCTGGAGTTCCACGGGCTGCACCAGTTCCCGCCATCGACGGCAACGTTCCTGACCTTCGGTTTCGTGCCGACCACCGCCACGTTGGAGCTGATGGAGCAGGGGACGATCAACATCTTCGTCGTCGGGCCGGCCATACCCGGTGCGACATGCCATCCCAACAAGTTCCGGAGTTGCAACAACGTGGCCACGGCGTACTCGCGGCTCAAGGCGCTGATCGCCCCGGGCAGCGTCACGGTCAACGGCGTGCCGCTCGACGTGGGATCCCACTGCGAGACCCCGGCGTTCGACGTCATATTGACGGGAAGCAACGCAACGAACCCCCAGTACAGCATCCAGTTCGGCGGGCCGCTCACCGGCATGGCCACGATTCCGCACTTCAAGAACTGCGGGGTCGGGGAGAACCTGGACCCGATTTTCAACGCGGCGATCTCGGGCCCCCGGAACTTCACCATTCTCACGCAGGGCGCCCTGTGCACCGTACAGGGTGCCTTTGGCTGCGTACCGAAGAGCTTTACGCCGAAACCGGTGAAGCCCATACGCAAGGTTATTGGCTGAGATGGCGGGCAGCAGTGGTCGCCGCCAATAGGGAGGTGAGATGGGCACCGAGGTGGTCGTGGAAGGACTGACCAAGTCCTTCGGGCGCCATGTCGTGTGGCGTGATATCTCGCTGTCCCTGCCGGCCGGCGAGGTGAGCGTCATGCTCGGGCCCTCCGGCACCGGCAAGACGGTGTTCCTGAAGTCACTGGTCGGCCTGATCAGGCCGGACCGCGGGCAGGTGGTGGTCGACGGCATCGACACCGTCCATTGCTCGGAGCGCCAGCTCTACCAGGTGCGCAAGCTGTTCGGTGTGATGTTCCAGGACGGCGCGCTGTTCGGCTCGCTGAACCTGTACGACAACATCGCCTTCCCGCTGCGCGAGCACACGAAGAAGACCGAGGCCGAGATCCGGCAGGTCGTGCTCGCCAAGATGGAGATGGTCGGCCTGACCGGGGAGGAGCACAAGTTCCCCGGCGAGATCTCCGGCGGCATGCGCAAGCGCGCCGGGCTGGCCCGCGCCCTGGTGCTCGACCCCGAGATCATCCTGTGCGACGAGCCGGACTCCGGGCTCGACCCGGTGCGCACCGCCTACCTGTCGCAGCTGCTGATCGACCTCAACGCCGAGATCGACGCCACCATCCTGATCGTCACGCACGACATCCAGATCGCCCGGACCGTGCCGGACAACATCGGCATGCTGTTCCGCGGCAACCTGGTCATGTTCGGCCCGCGCGAGGTGCTGCTCACCAGCGATAACCCGGTCATCACCCAGTTCGTGAACGGCCGCAGAATCGGGCCGATCGGCATGTCGGAGGAGAAGGATGAGGCCACGCTGGCCCAGGAGCGGGCCGCGCTCGGCAACGGCGAAGCCGAGGTGGGCAGCCCCGCGCTCATGCCGCAACTGGTGCCAAGCCCCGGGCTGCCCGAGCGGCAGGCCGTGCACCGCCGCATGGACCGGGTGATGTCGATCCTGCCCACGCTTCCCACCGCGGCGCAGGAGGCGATCCTGGCCGACCTTGCGGCCGAGACCGGCCAGCAGGCCGGGCCGGCCCCAACGGGCGGCACGGCCCGGGATCCGGAGCGGGAGCGGGCCCAGGCCCAGGCGCGCGCCGAGGCCTGGAAGCTTGCCCGGGAGCGTGAGGCGGCGCAGCGCGAGGCCGAGCAGGAAACCGCCGGGCAGGACACCGCCGGGCAGGAGCCCGTGGAGTGGGGAAAGCCCGACCGCTGGCCGCCCGACTGGCCAGGAGGTGGCGGGTGACCACCCAACAGGACCCGGCGACCACGCCACAGCCCGCGGAGCCGGTCACCAAGCCGGAGACGAGCTTCTTCGGCGCCGGTGCGCTGCGGCAGACCGGCAACCTGTTCGTGCTCGCCGCGAGCGTGATCCGGCTGACGTTCAAGCGCCCGTTCCAGTCTCGTGAGCTGATCGAGCAGTTCTGGTTCATCGCCAGCGTGACGATCCTGCCGACCGCGCTGGTGTCGATCCCGTTCGGCGCCGTCATCACGCTGCAGGTGGGCTCGCTGACCCAGCAGCTCGGCGCGGAATCGTTCACCGGTGCGGCCAGCGTGCTCGCGGTGGTGCAGCAGGCCAGCCCGATCATCGTGGCACTGCTCATCTCCGGCGCGGGTGGCTCGGCGATCTGCGCCGACATCGGCTCCCGCACGATCCGCGAGGAGATACAGGCCATGGAGGTGATGGGCGTCTCGCCCATCCAGCGCCTGATCGTGCCCCGGGTGCTGGCCGCGATGTTCGTCGCCATCCTGCTCAACGGCCTGGTCTCCGTGGTCGGTGTGCTCGGCGGCTACTTCTTCTTCGTCTACCTCCAGCACGGCACCCCCGGCTCGTTCCTGGCCAGCTTCTCCGCGCTCGCGCAGACCCCGGACCTGTTCATCAGCGAGATCAAGGCGCTGATCTTCGGGTTCATCGCGGGCGTGGTCGCCGCGCACCGTGGCCTGAACCCCAAGCCCGGCCCCAAGGGCGTGGGTGACGCGGTCAACCAGTCCGTGGTGATCACGTTCCTGCTGACGTTCTTCGTCAACCTGGTCCTCACCGCGATCTACCTGCAGATCGTGCCCCCGAAGGGATCGTGACCGATGGGCGTGGTGACCGGCACTGGCGCGGGCAGGTGGCCCGCCCGGCTCGCCGCGTTCGGCGACCGGAGCATGTCCTGGCTGGACATGCTGGGCGACCAGCTCCTCTTCTACGCACGCGCGCTGGCCTGGACCCCCCGCGCCATCCGGCGCTACTTCAAGGAGGTGCTGCGCCTGCTGGCCGAGGTCAGCTTCGGCAGCGGCGCGCTGGCGCTGATCGGCGGGTCGGTCGGCGTCATGATCGCCTTGACGCTGTTCACCGGGACCGTCGTCGGCCTGCAGGGCTATGCCGCGCTGAACCAGATCGGCGCCGCCGCGTTCACCGGCTTCGTCTCGGCTTACTTCAACACCAGGGAGATCGCACCGCTGGTCGCCGGGCTGGCGCTGTCGGCCACCGTCGGCGCGGGCTTCACCGCGCAACTGGGCGCCATGCGGATCAACGAGGAGGTGGACGCCCTGGAGGGGATGGGCGTGCCCAGCCTCCCCTACCTGGTGACCACCCGCATCGTGGCCGGTTTCATCGCCGTCATCCCGCTGTACGCCCTCGGCCTGGTCAGCTCCTACCTCGGCTCCCGCGTGGTCACCACGCTGTTCAACGGGCAGTCGGCGGGGACCTACGACCACTACTTCGGGCTGTTCCTCTCGCCGGTGGACGTGCTCTGGTCCTTCCTCAAGGTGATGCTGTTCAGCATCGTGGTCATCCTCATCCACACCTACTACGGGTACCGCGCCAGCGGCGGCCCGGCGGGTGTGGGCGTCGCCGTGGGCCGGGCGGTGCGGACCGCGATCGTGATGATCAACATCATCGACTTCTTCATGAGCCTGGCGATCTGGGGCGCCACGACGACCGTGCGAGTCGCCGGATGAGACTGTCCGCGGCACAGGACAAGACCAGGCGCCGGCTGGTTGGCGTGGCGTTCCTGCTGGTCTTTGCCCTGCTGGTGTGGCTGTCCGTGGCGCTGTACAACAAGCAGTTCACCCCGGCGGCCACCGTGACGCTGTACACCGACAGCGTCGGCAACGAGATGCATCCCGGGGCCGACGTGAAGATCCGCGGCGTGCAGGTCGGCGAGGTGCGGCAGATCTCCGCCGACGGCACCGGGGCCAAGCTGGTGCTGGCGATCCAGCCGGACATGGTGAATCAGATCCCGGCGAACGTGACCGCCGAGATGCTGCCGACCACGCTGTTCGGCGAGCGGTACGTGGACCTGGTCATGCCGGCCGCCCCCACGCAGGCCCGGCTCACCGCCGGCACCGTCATCAAGCAGGACCACTCCGCCGACGGGGTGGAACTGGAGAAGGTGCTGAACAACCTGCTCCCGCTGCTGCAGGCCTCAGAGCCGGACAAGCTCTCGGTCACGCTGACCGCGCTCGCCCAGGGCCTGCAGGGCCACGGCAAGGAACTGGGCCAGACCCTGGTGGAGCTCAACGCCTACCTGGCCAAGTACAACCAGCACCTGCCCGCCCTGGACAATGACATCAAACAGCTCGCGGCGTACTCCAGGAACCTCAACCAGGCAGCGCCCGACCTGGTCCAGGCCCTGGCCGACTTCACCGTCACCAGCCAGACGGTCCTGGCCGAGCGGGCCAACATCTCCGCGCTGTACACCACGGTGACCACGGCATCCGGCGACCTGCAGGCCTTCCTCGACGCCAACTCGTCCAACATCATCCAGCTCAACGCGGACAGCGTGGGCACGCTGCAGATCCTGGCCCGCTACTCCCCCGAGTTCCCTTGCTCGCTGAGGGACCTGGTCAACTTCGAGCCCGCGGTCAACAAGCTGCTCGGCAAGGGCACCAGCCAGCCCGGCCTGCACGTCCAGGCGGTCGTGGTCCCGCCGCTCGGGCCGCACAACATCGGCCGCTACGTGGCCGGCCAGGACACCCCGAAGTTCGGTGACAACCTGGGGCCGCACTGTTATTCGATCCCGTTCAAAGGGATCACACTCAACGACGGCGCCACCCCGTCAAACGCCGCCGCCACGTCCGTTCCCGCGGGCCCGCCCGGCAGGGCCGCGGGGCCGCCCGGCAGGGCCGGGAGCGCGCCCCGGGCACAGCACGCAGCCAAGCAGGCGCACACGACGGCAGCCAGGATCGCCGGCTCCCCGGCAGAGAGCGAGCTGGTCAGGGAACTGACCGGGATGGAACTCGGCCGCTCCCCCGTGCGGATCCCCGCCTGGGGCAGCCTGCTCACCGCTCCGCTGTTCCGCGGCACCACGGTGGACCTGAGGAAAGCGGCATGAAGCGCAAGAGCCTGGCCGGCCCGGTCATCAAGTCGCTGATCTTCATCGTGGTCACGGCCACGGTCACCGCGGTCCTGGGCATCAGCATCGCCCACAGCGGTGTCTCCGCCACGGTCGGCTACCAGGCGGTGTTCTCCGACGTGACCGGGCTGAACGTGGGCGACGACGTGGACATCGCCGGGGTGCGGGTCGGCGACGTCACCTCGATCAGCGTCTACGGGCACGACAGCGCGCTTGTCGGCTTCTCCGTGCAGTCCGGCCGGACGCTGCCGGCCTCGGTGACCGCCACGATCAAGTACCTCAACCTGGTCGGGCAGCGCTACGTCGAACTCGGCCAGGGCACCGGCCCGGTGGGCCGCACGCTCCCCCAGGGCGGCACCATCCCGGAAGTGCACACCACGCCGGCGCTGGACCTGACCGAGCTGTTCAACGGGTTCCAGCCGCTGTTCCAGGCGCTGACCCCCAATGACGTCAACCAGCTGTCCGCCGAGATCATCCAGGTCTTCCAGGGCGAGAGCCCCAACATCACCGCGCTGGTGGCCAGCGTGGGGTCGCTGACAACCGCCCTGGCCACCAGGGACCAGGTCATCGGCGCGGTGATCGACAACCTCAACACGGTGCTGCACACGGTCGGCACCCGCAGCGGCGAGCTGGCAAACTTCGTGAGCACGCTGCAGGAACTGGTCAGCGGGCTGGCTGCCGACCGGCAGCCGATCGGCAGCGCCATCTCCGCCATCGCCGGCCTGTCCACCGCCACCGCCGGCCTGCTCCAGGTCTCCCGGGCGCCGCTCAGCGAGGACATCACCCAGCTCGGGCGGGTGGCCGGCAACCTCGCGAACAACACGCCGACGGTCAACACGTTCCTGAAGAACCTGCCGGTCAAGATGTCGCAGATCGCCAGGCTCGCCTCCTACGGTTCCTGGCTGAACTTCTTCATGTGTGACGCCCTGGTCAGCGGGGTGAAGGAGCAGTTCGGCCCCAATCCCACCGGGGTCCCCATCACCGCGGCGAGGTGCCAGTGATGAAACCCCTGTCCGAGCGCAACCCCATCGCCGTGGCCATCGTCGGGCTGGTGCTGCTTGGCCTGATCGCGTTTCTGGTCTTCGACTCGGCGAACCTGCCGATCATCGGCGGCGGCACCGGGTACACGGCGTACTTCGCCGAGGACGCCGGGCTGGCAGCCGGCAACGAGGTCCGGGTGGCCGGGGTCGTCGTCGGCCGGGTGACCGGCATCTCGCTGGCCGGCAACAAGGTCGCGGTGAACTTCAAGGTGAAGGGCGCCTGGATCGGCAACGACACCCAGGCTGCCATCAAGATCAAGACCCTGCTCGGCGACAAGTTCCTGGCTCTCAAGCCCCTGGGCACCCAGTCGCAGAACCCGTCCACGCCGATCCCGCTGGCCCGCACCACCTCGCCTTACGACGTGACCCAGGCGTTCAACGGGCTCGGCCAGGAGGTCACCCAGATCAAGACGGTCCAGCTCGGGAAGAGCCTGCAGACGCTCTCCGAGGCGTTTTCCGGCACGCCGCCGTATACCCGCTCGGCGCTGCGCGGGCTCGCCTCGGTCTCCCAGGCGATCGCCTCACGTGACGACCAGCTGGCCGGCCTGCTGCGGGGCGCCAAGAACGTCACCGGCGCCCTGGCCGGCGAGGACGCCAAGTTCGCCAAGCTACTCGGCGACGGCAACCTGCTCCTGGCCGAACTGCGCCAGCGGCAGGCCGCGATCCACGCGCTGCTGACCGGCACCCAGGCACTGGCCGTCCAGCTCTCCGGCCTGGTCACCGACAACCAGGCCAAGCTCGGCCCGGCGCTGCAGGCGCTCAACCAGGTGACCACCGTGCTGGAGGCCAACCAGGCGAACCTCAAGAAGGCACTGGCGCTGGCCGGCCCCTACTACCGGCTGCTCGGCAACGCCCTGGGCAACGGCCGCTGGTTCGACACCTACCTGTGCGGCATCGTCCCCAAGTCCTACCTGCCACCCGGCACAGGCCCCTCGACCGGGTGCGAGCCCCCGAAACCCTGAGGTCCCGGCGATGATGACAATGCGGATCGGCGGCCTGCTGCGGACGCGGCGGGACCGGCTGGTGCTCGGCGCCGGCGCGGTCATCGTGGCCGCGGCCCTGGTGGCCGGCGGCGTACTCGTGTACCGCGCCAGCCACAAGAGCACGCAGGTCACGGCGTACTTCAGCGAGGCCATCGGGGTCTATCCCGGCTCCACGGTCCGGGTGCTCGGCGTCCCGGTCGGCACGGTCAACTCGGTCCAGCCCCAGGGCACCGAGGTCAAGGTCACCATGACGGTGAACTCCGGCGTGGCGGTCCCCGCCGACGCCAAGGCCGTGGTGGTCGCGGCCAGCGTGGTGTCCGACCGGTACGTGCAGCTCACCCCCGCCTACACCGGCGGCCCGCAGCTCACCAGCAACGCGGTGATCCCGGCCAGCCGCACCGCGGTGCCGGTCGAGGTGGACCAGATCTACACCAGCATCAACCGGCTCACCCAGGCGCTCGGGCCGAACGCGCTGAACAAGAACGGGGCACTGTCCGAGCTGACCAAGACCGGTGCGGCCAACCTGGCCGGCAACGGGGCCAACCTGAACGCGATGATCACGCAGTTCGGCGCGCTGTCCAAGACGCTGGGCGACAACTCCGGCAACCTGTTCGCCACCATCACCTACCTGCAGCGGTTCACCTCGATGCTGAAGGCCAACGACGGGCAGGTGCGGCTGGCCGAGCAGCAACTCGCCAGCGTGTTCGGCTTCCTGGCCGGCGACCGGCAGGACCTGGGCGCAGCCCTGCACGAGTTGTCCATCGCGCTCGGCCAGGTGCAGGGCTTCATCGCGAACAACCGGGGGCTGATCAAGACCAACGTCACGAAGCTGGCGGCCATCACCAAGCTCCTGGCCGACGAGAAGGCGTCGCTGTCAGAGGCCGTGAACACCATCCCGCTGGCGGTGGACAACGTGGTCAACGCCTATGACGCCACGAACCACACGCTGGACGGCCGCGGCGACCTGAACGAGCTGAGCATGGGACCGGGCGCGAACGACCTGACCGCGATCACCGCGGGCGGCACGGGCACCGGCGGCAGCGGGCCGGCCGGTGCGGTACCGCTGTCCCCGTCGGCGCTGCGCGCGGTCCCGCCGCTGCCACTGCCCGCTGTGGGCTTGTACGGCACGCCCGAGGCTGTGCAGGCAGGAGGCCGCTGATGCTTTTCGCTGCCGTACGTAGCCCCGGGGCTGACCGGTCCCCGCGGCGCACCCGGATCCCGGCGCTGGCCGCCGGGGTGATCGCCGCCGCGACCGCGGTGTGTGTCGCGGGGTGCAGTTCGGGGGGATTCAACGGGATCTACAGCATCCCGCTGCCCGGCGGCGCCGCCCTGGGCTCGCACCCGTACCAGGTGACCGCGGAGTTCAGCAACGTGGTCGACCTGGTGCCGCAGTCCTCGGTGAAGGTGAACGACGTCTCGGTCGGCCGGGTGACGAAGATCTACCTGCCGCCGCACAGCTGGACCGCGCGGGTGACCATGCTGATCAACGGCAGCGTGCACCTGCCGGGCAACGCGGTGGCCCAGGTGCAGCAGGCCAGCCTGCTCGGCGAGCAATACGTGGGGCTGTCGGCGCCGCCAGGCATCCCGCCGCAGGGGCAGCTGTCCAACGGCTCGGTCATCCCGCTGTACCGCACCACCACCAACGCCACCGTGGAGGAAGTCTTCGGCGCGCTGTCGCTGCTGCTCAACGACGGCGGGCTGGCTCAGTTGCACGTGATCACCACTGAGCTCAACGCCGCGCTTGCGGGCAACGAGCCGCAGATCCGCGCGCTGCTCGGCCGGCTCTCCACGCTGATCGGCAACCTCAGCGACCACCGCAGGGACATCATCAGCGCGCTGGACGGGCTGGACGCGCTGTCGGTCACCCTGGCCGCCCGCAACCGGCAGATCGGCCACGTGCTCGACCACATCACCCCCGGCCTTGAGGTGCTGAACGAGCAGCGCACGCAGTTGGTCACGATGCTCAACGCGCTGCACCGGCTCAGCGGCATCGCGGTGCACACGATCAACGCCAGCGAGGCCAACTTCGCCGCCAACCTGAGGGCGCTCGCCCCGACGCTGCGCGAGCTGGCCGACGCCGGGCAGAACCTGCCGCTGGCACTGCAGGTGCTGCTCACCTACCCGTTCACCGACCAGGTGCTCAAGGACATCAAGGGCGACTACCTCAACGCCTACCTGTCCATCCAGGCCGCCCCGGGGACGACGGTCATCGCACCGGTCGTGCCGCATCCCGCGCCGACGCCGACCCCTGCCGCGAAGGGGGGCACGCGCTAATGCTCAAGCGTTCCACCAGGATCCAGCTCGTGGTGTTCGCGGTGATCGGCGTCCTGGTGATCGGTTACACCGGGTTCCACTACGCCAACCTCGGCCGGCTCCTCGGCCTGCGCGGTTACTACACGGTGCAGATGGAGCTCGCCAGCACGGGCGGGATCTTCCCGCAGGCCGACGTGACCTACCGCGGCGTCTCCGTGGGCCGGGTCGGCGCGGTGCGGCTCACCTCGACCGGGGTCGAGGCGGACCTGAACATCAGCAACAGCGCGCCGCCGATCCCGGCGGACCTGCATGCCAGCGTGGCCAACCTGTCCGCCGTTGGGGAGCAGTACGTCGACCTGCGGCCGACCACGAGCAGCGAGCCCTACCTCACCCAGGGCAGCGTGATCCCGCGCCGCGACACCACGCTCCCGCTGCCGGTGACCAGCCTGCTGACCAGCGTCAACGAGCTGGCCACCTCGATACCGCTGCCCGAGCTACGCATCGTGCTGAACAACCTGGCACTCGGGTTCGGCGGCACGAGCACCAGCCTGCAGGCGCTGATCGACGGGCAGAGCAAATTCATCCGCGCGTCCGGCTCCGCCCTGACGCAGACCACCACGCTGATCGAGGACGGCCAGACGGTGCTGGCCACCCAGAACGCGGAGGCGGCGGCGTTCCGCTCGTTCGCCGCCAGCTCGCGGCTGTTCGCGGGACAGCTCGTCGCCTCCGATGCCGACCTGCGCCGGCTGTTCGCGAACGGCCCCGCGGCGGCGGTTCAGGTCTCCGGCCTGATCACCGACAACACCCCGACGCTCGGCGCGCTGATCGCGAACCTGCTGACCACCTCACAGATCACCCTGACCCGCGGGGCGGCCCTGCAGGAGACGTTCTCCGCACTGCCCGCCGCGATCGCCGCCGGGTCCACGGTGATCACCAACAAGGGTGCGCGGTTCGGCGTGGCGCTGACCTTCTTCAACCCGCTGCCCTGCACCGCCGGGTACCAGGGCACGAAGATCCGCAACGGGCTGGACACCTCGCCGGGCCCGCCGCTGAACACCAATGCCCGGTGCACCTCGCCGGTCAGCAGCGGGATCGACGTGCGGGGCTCGGCGCACGCCCCGGCCCCCGCGGCCTCGTCCCCGCTGGCCGGACTGCTGGGGCTGTCGCCATGAGCCTGGTCCGAGCGCTCCCGGGCATCGCCTAGGGTTTGTGCGCATGACGACGGCAAGCGCGACCACGAAGCCGGGCACCCGCGGGTGGCTGGCCGAGCCGCTCGTGGCCACCGCCCTGGTGCTGGCCATCCTGGCCGCCGGGTTCGCGGCCTGGTCGGCGTGGTCGTGGTTCCAGGCGTCGAGCGCGGGCGCACCCGCCTCCGCCCAGCTTCGCGACCAGGTGCTGCAGGCGGGTGAGCAGGCGGTGCAGAACTTCAACACGCTCGACTACCGCAAGGTCGCCGCGGGCCTGGCGCTGTGGGAGCAGTCCTCGACCGGGCCGCTGCACGCCGAGATCAGCGCCGGCCGCAGCCAGTTCACCCAGCAGATCGAGGCGACCAAGACGGTCACCACCGCCCGGATCCTTGACGGCGCGCTCACCGCGCTGAACCCGAAGGCCGGCACCGCGAGCATCATGGTGGCCGTTCAGATCACGGTGACCCCGGCGAGCGGGTCACCGGCCACCAAGCAGAGCCGCCTGCTCGGCACGCTGACCAGGACGTCGTCCGGGTGGAAGCTCAGCGCACTGGGCCAGGTCCCGGTCGGTGCGGCGGCCTCGGCCAACGGGAGGGGCTCCGGCGGTGGCTGACAAGGACGTGAAGGTCACCGAGGCGGCGCGGGACGAGGATGCCGACCTGGTGGGGGGCGCGTTCGCCGAGCGGGCCGAGCCCACGGGCGCGGCGCCGGACGCACAGCCCACGGCGGACGATGCCAAGCCGGCCGACGGCAAGCCAGCGGGGAGCGCGGAGCCAGCCGAGGCCGCGGAGCCAGCCGAGGCCGCGGAGCTAGCCGAGGCCGCGGAGCCGACCGAGGCCGCGGAGCCAGCCGAGGCCGCGGAGCCGGCCGAAGGGGCGCGGTCCGGGCGCCGGGGCTGGCGGACCGCCGCCGCGCTCGGCGCCGTCACGGTCGTGCTCGCCGGGTTCGGGGTGTGGGCCACGCTGCACGCCAGCAGCGTGCGCAGCAACGCCGCCGCACAGGCCAACACGGCGCTCACCGACGGGCCGGCCACCGCCACCGTCCGCCGGGAGATCTCCGCCGCGGTCAACACGATCTTCTCCTACAACTACGCCAACACCGCGGCGACCAGGCGGGCCGCGCAGAGCGTGCTCACCGGCCCGGCGGTGCGCCAGTACAACACCCTGTTCACGCTGGTGACCAAGAACGCGCCGACCCAGAAACTGGTCGTCACCACCAGGGTCACCAACAGCGGGGTGGAACTGCTCAGCGGCAACAGGGCCCGGCTGCTGGTGTTCGCCAACCAGCAGGACACCAGGGCCGGCACCCGCCAGAGCAGCTATGCCGGGGCGATGTTCGCGGTCACCGCCCTGCGCCAGGGCGGCCGGTGGAAGATCGAGAACATCGACACGTTCGGCAGCTGAGGAGAGCGAGCCATCCCGTGACCGGTACCGGGCGCGTGCGACTGCTCCCCGCGGCGGTCTGCCCCGCGGTCCTGGCCTGCCTGCTGGCGGCGTGCGGCGGCCAGCCGGCTACCAGCCAGACCAGGTCCGCCGGTGACGCCGTGGCCTCCCCCGCCGCCGTGCGGACTTCGGCCGGCCCGGGCACGGCCAGCCCGGCCCCTAGTCCGCAGCCGACCGCGGCGGCCAAACCGCTCGCCGGGATAACCGTCGGCATCGACCCCGGCCATAACGGCCTCAACGGCACCGACCCCAGCTTCATCAATCACATCATCTGGAACGGCCGGGAAAACGAGACATGTGACACCACCGGCACTCAGACCGCCGCCGGGTACACCGAGGCGCGGTACAACTTCAACGTCGCGCGGTATCTGCTGGCCGCCTTGCGGGCCGATGGTGCCCACGTGGTGATGACCCGGCAGGACAACCATGGCGTCGGGCCGTGTGTGGACCGCAGGGCGCAGATACTCAACCACTCGGGCGCGCGGGTGGCGATCGACATACACGCCGACGGCGGCCCAACCTGGGGCCGGGGGTTCACCGTGCTCGAACCGGTGGCCGACGGGCCCAACGACCAGGTGATTCGCTCTTCGGAACGGTTCGGCGCGGACGTGCGCGCGGCCCTGCTGGCGCACACCGGCATGCCGGAGAGCGACTACTACGGCAGCCACGGCATCGAGTTCCGCAACGACCTCGCCGGGCTCAACCTCACCACGGTGCCGAAGGTGCTGATCGAGAGCGGCAACATGGTCAACGCGACCGACGCCGCCCTGCTGACCTCGCCCCGGTTCCAGCGGCGGTTCGCCGCGGCGCTCCTCGCGGCGATCCTGCGGTTCCTGCACAAGTAATGTTTCGCCATTCCTAATAGTTCGCCATTTCGCAACGTGCTCCGGGATTGTGCCGGGCCGGCCGGCGTGATGGCATTGGCTCGTGACGAAGCGGCCGCGCTGGGCCCGCCACCGCATGGCGGTATTTGCCTGCGCCGGAGCTGTAGTCTCCGGCCTGATCCTGCCCGTGCTCGCCGCCACGGCGACCGCGGCTACCGTGGGCGGGCTGGGCCCGCCTAACACGTTTGTCGCCACCGGGCCGCTGGGCGTCGCCCAGTCCGGGCAGACCGCCACGCTGCTGCCCGACGGCAAGGTCCTGATCGCCGCCGGTGGCACCACGAACGCGGAGCTGTACAACCCGGCGACCCGGGGCTTCGCCCCCACGGCGAAGATGCCGCTGGCGGTCACCGGTGCCACGGCCACGCTGCTCCCCAACGGGAAGGTGCTGGTGGCCGGCGGGGTGCACCGCTTCCATCAGGTGACAAACGCGGAGCTGTACGACCCCGCGAGCGGCACGTGGGCCGCGACCGGCGCGATGAACGTGGCGCGATCCGGGCAGACCGCCACCCTGCTGCGCAGCGGCCAGGTGCTCGTCGCCGGGGGCGGCTGCAACGGCAGCGGGTACGGCTGCGACGCGGGCAGCTTCGAGGCCGCCCTGCGCAGTGCAGAGCTGTACAACCCGGCCACCGGGACGTGGACGAAGACCGGGTCGATGAAGAACGGCCGCGAGGACTTCACCGCTACCCTGCTGCGCAGCGGCCAGGTACTGGCCGCCGGCGGCTTCAACAACTGCGACGACGACTTCTGCAGCGACACCAACACCGCGGAGCTGTACAACCCGGCGACCGGGACGTGGGCGCAGACCGGGTCGATGCAGGGCGCACGCGAGCAGCAGAGCGCCACGCTACTGAACAACGGCGACGTGCTGGTCGCCGGCGGCCTCAACGAGGGCGGCTTCTGCTGCAGCCAGTTCGAGTACTCCAGCGCGGAGCTGTACAACCCGGCCAGCCGGACGTGGGCCCCCACGGCCTCCATGGCAGCCAAGCACGCGGGCCAGACCGCCACCCTGCTGCCCAACGGCTGGGTGATGGTCGCGGGCGGCGGTACCTCGGTGGCCGAGATCTATGAGCCGGGGC
>Ga0207700_10000779_pt1 | contig 18403 bp, 10 predicted proteins | sample LARL82metaG_FD_184348 | JGI IMG/M metagenome (GOLD analysis project Ga0207700, IMG submission 184348) | Corn, switchgrass and miscanthus rhizosphere microbial communities from Kellogg Biological Station, Michigan, USA - LAR L8-2 metaG... | ecosystem: Host-associated > Plants > Roots >...
GGTGCCGGCGGCCACGATGAGCGTCCCGCCGTTGCTGAAGGTGTCCGGTGCCGCGCAGCAGACCGACGCGCCGACGGTGGTGCCCGTATTCATGGTCAGCGTGCCCAGGTTGCTGAGCGTGGTCGTGCCGAACAGTTCCAGTTCCCCGGAGCCCGCCAGGCTGGTGACGCCGTGCAGGGTGAGCGCGGTGGGGGTGGTGGTCGGCGAGGTCAGCTCCTTGGCGGTGGTCCCGCTGATCGTGGTCGTGATGGTGTTGCCGACGTCAAGGTTGCCGCTGATGGTGCCGCCGCTCCAGGCGAAGTTCCCGGCGCCGGTGAAGCTGCCCGGCCCGAAGAACCCCGCGTTCCCGGCCAGCAGCACCGTGGTCCCCGACTGGATCTGCAGGTTGCTGGCGAGTGTGACCGAGGCGCCCTGGTCGAAGTCGACGGTGCCGCCGCCGCTCATGATGACGCCCGGGCTGAACTCGCCGGGGCCGACGGTGTCGAGCAGCGTGCTGCCCGCGCCGACCACCATGTTCCCCTGGTCGTTGAAGTTCATGAAGGTCACGTTGGCCTTGCCCGAGGAGCCGGGGACGGTCAGCGTCCCGGTGCTGAGGAACTCATCGGGGTTCACGCAGCACGTGCTGCCCTCGATCGTCGCGCCGGTCCTGATGGTGAACGCGCCGGAGGAGCTGATGTCCGCGGCGAAGGCCTCAACCGGCCCGGCACCCTCGACCGTGGTGGGGCCGTGGAAGGCGAGCAGCGCGTGGGTGCTGCCCGGCGACATCAGTTGTTTCTTGGTGGTGCCGCTGACCGTGGTGTGGATCGTCTTGGCCACGTCGAGGTTGCCGTCGATGGTCCCGCCGGTCCAGGAGAACTTGCCGCCGCCGACGAAGGTGCCGGGCCCGAAGAACTCCGCGTTCCCGGTCAGCGTCATGGTGCTGCCCGCGCCAATCGACACGCCGGTTGCGAGCGTCATCGACGCACCCATCTCGAACTGCAGCGTGCCGCCGCCGGTGATGCGCGCCCCGGTGCCGAACCCACCGGGGCCGCCGGTGATGTCCAGCAGGCTCCCCGGCCCGACCACGACCGACCCCTGGTCGTTGAACTCCATGTTGGCCAGGTTGCCGGTGCCCGCCGCGGACATGGTCACGACCCCGTTGTTGAGGACCACATCGGGGTTCACGCAGCACACGCTGCCCCTGGCCACCGCGCCCGGGGCCACGGTCAGCGTGCCGTTGTTGGTGATCGCCGGGCCGGCGTCCTGGATCGACAGCAGGCCGGGGCCGTTGAACTCCGCGGTGCCGTCGAAGGTCATCGGATCCTGGACGTCCGCTTCGCCGGCGCCGCTGAACGAGGCGTCGCCCTCCACTGTCAGCGGTGAGGCGAGAACCTCGAAGCCCTGGCTGACGCTCCACGAGAAGTCGCCCGCGACGGTGACATCGCCGCCGGACAGCGACGCGTCGGTCATCGTGAGGTCCTGCAACTGGGTTCCGCCCGGCACGCCGTTCACCACGGTCCTGGCCGGGAACCTCACGGCGGGGATGGTGACGCTGTCGCCGTTCTGCGGCACCGACATGCTGGCCCAGTTCATCCCGTCCGACCAGGATGAGCCGTCGCCGTCCCCGGTCCACGTCTGGTTGGACGACGCGCTGGCCGCCGCCGGAACAAACAAGGCGGCCGTCAGGACTCCGGTGCCTGCTGCCAGAGTCCCGGCGGCCGCCATCCGGGCAAGCCATCGCCAGGTCGCTGAGCCCCGCCGTCTCGGGCGGGGCTGCTGCTGACTGCTCCGGGCAGCGCGGGCCGGTGGGGTCATGGTCACCTCATTGATCGCCGGAGCGCACTGCCCTGGTGTGCGAAAGGTACACTTTTGCGTTTCTCCGAGGCAAGGATTACCCAGCTATTACTTCGTGTCCGTGGCTGGCGGGCGCACCCTGGCGATCCGTGGCAAGGACGGCGCGAGAGCCGCCCGGGAGACGGCTGGCACCCGGCCGGCGGGTGCGACATGATCTCGGCATGGGCTCTCCGTATCCCCGTGCCGAACCGTTCCGGGCGGCGCTGGACATCGAGGCATCGGGGGATCTGGCCTTGCGGCTGGGCACGGCCCGGCTTGGTACGGCCCGGCCGGGCGCGGTCGGCGGCACCTGGGAGCGCGGTGTGCCCAGGGACTGGCTGGCCCGGCTGATCGAAGACTGGCGGGCCTTCGACCCGCTGACGCTGCAGGCCCGGCTCGACCGGCTCACCCACTTGCGGGCCGAGGTCGACGGGATCTCCGTGCACCTGGTGCACGCCAGCGGCAACGGGCCGGACCCGCTGCCGCTGGTGCTGACCCACGGCTGGCCGAGTTCGTTCCTGGAGTACCTGGCGCTGCTGCCGCTGCTCACTGACCCGGCCGCGCACGGCAGCGACCCGGCGGACGCCTTCACCGTCGTGCTGCCCTCCCTGCCCGGCTTCGGCTTCTCCGGACCGCCCCCGCCCGGCGGCCTGCCGCCTCGGCAGGTCGCCGAGCTGTGGCACACGATCATGACCGGCGTGCTCGGCTACCGGCGCTACGCCGCCCACGGCAGCGACCTCGGTGCCGGGGTCACCGCGTGGCTGGCCCGCGCTCATCCGGGTGAGGTCGCGGCGATCCACCTCGCCACGCCCGGGCTCGCCGCGCCGCCCCAGCCCTGGACCGATCCGGTGGGCAAGCACTTCGACGAGGTCAAGGCGTGGTTCGCGGAGGAGGGCGGCTATTCGCACATGCACGCCACCAAGCCCGCCACCATCGGCGCCGCTCTCGACGACTCACCGGTCGCGCTGGCCGCATGGCTCGGGGAGAAGCTCACCCGCTGGAGCAGCACCACGGCCGGCGGCCAGCCGGCCTTTGGCCGGGACCAACTGCTTTCCACGCTCACCCTCTACTGGGCGACCAGGACGGCGGCCTCGTCGCTGCTGCCGTACTGGGCCTACCGGCATGCGCAGGGCAGCGCGCTGCCCGCCGACGATCCGGGGCCGGTCCCGGTCGCGGTCGACGTTTTCGGCGGTGAGATCGTCCCGTTCCCCAAACCGCCACGGGAACTCGCCGAACGGTATTTCCACGTCAGCCACTGGGCCGAGCACGACCGCGGCGGGCACTTCCCGGCCATGGCTGAGCCGCAACTGCTGGCGGCCCGGCTCCGCGAGGTGTTCCGGCCGTGCCGGGGCTCGTAACACCGGCCAGCCGCCGGACGCTCGCCGTGGTAGCGCTCGCCGTGACGGCCGTCCTCGTGGCGGCCGGGTGCTCCACCCGCCAGCCGGCCGTGTCCCGGGCAACCGTGGCGACCTGCTACGCCTTCGCCGTGCAGGAGCTCGACAGGCACGCCACGGTGACCTCGGTGCCTCCGGCCTGCAAGGGCCTGACCCATGAGCAGATCAACCTGGCCGTCGACCGGGCCATCCGCGCGGTGGTCGGGCCGCACCGCAAGGCCGTCGCCCGGCGGCTCGCCCACAAGGAAGCCGCCTACCTCGCCATTCTCGTCACGGTGGTCCCGCCGCGTGCTCCGGCACCGCCAGCGGCCAGCCCAGCCGCGAGCCCAGCCGCGCCGTCGCGCCAGGTGCCGCTGGATTATGCCGCGCTGATCGCCTGGGAGGTCACCGTGGCGGCGGGCACCTGGCTGGTGGTGAACTGGATCGCTGACGGCGGGCTGCGCCGCCGCTACGCCCGGGTGGGCGGGGTGCCGCGGGCGGTCATCATCGGTCACTTCACACTCGGCCTCATCGGGCTGGTCATCTGGATCGCTTTCATGGTCACTGGGTTGCCGGCCCTGGCCTGGGCGGCGGTGGCCGTGGTCCTGTCGGTGGCCGGGCTCGGCATGGCCACCCTGGCCGGTGGCCTGCCGGAGCAGCGCCAGCCCAGCGAAGGCCCGCCAGAGCCGCAGCCGGCCGCCACGGGCCGGCCGGGCCCCGGGGCGACCGGGACCAGGTCAGCCAGCACCGGACTACAGTCGGCTCGGATGGCCGCGATCGACGTTCCTCCTGGGAAGCCGGTGACCGCCATCGCACTGCACGGCACGCTGGCGTCAGCGACCATCCTGATCGTGGTGCTCGCCGCGATCGGCGCCAGCTGACCCGGGCATCCCCAGAGCCGCGCCCGCTGCGCGGTCTGTCCCGCGGAACCCATCGCCATGCGCCCAGCCCCTTCTCCCGTCCCGTGCGTTCCGCGTGCTGAGGCTCCTGCGGGCGGCGGAACGGGGGATGGGCAGAACGGTGCCTCGGCCATGTGGTTCCTTTGGGAGCTTCGCTGGTCTAAGTAGATAGGAGACTCCAGCGGAGCGGCGGTGACATGCACGGAGCAGGTGGTGCGAAACCGGCCGTGACGCCGGTGCCGGGCAAAGCCAGTGATGATCAGGCGGCGTTCGAGCGCTTCGTGGCGGAGGCCGGGCCGCGGCTCGGCCGCGCGCTGGCTGCGCTGTACGGCTTTGAGGACGGCCGGGACGCAACCGCGGAAGCGCTGGCCTACGCCTGGGAGAACTGGCATCGGCTGCAGCACATCGCGAACCTCCCCGGCTACCTGTTCCGGGTCGGGCAGACCCGTGGCCGGCGCAGGCGCCAGCCGGCCGCTGGCCTCTTCGAGATCGGTGAATGCGGCGAGTACAGCTTCGAGCCCGGCCTGCCCAAGGCGCTTGCCGCGCTGACGCAGCGGCAGCGGCTGGCCGTGGTGCTGGTCCACGGCTACGGCTACACGCTGCGCGAGGTGGCCGAGTTGACCGCGATCCGGCCGACAACCGTGCAGAACCATCTCAGCCGCGGGCTGTCCCGGCTGCGCAGCTTGCTAGGGGTTGACGATGAAGGCTGACCTGGCCGGGCAAATTCACGGGCTGATGGAACGCGGCATGCGCCCGGTCGCGATGACCGACATCACGAGCCGGGCCCCAGTGCGGATGACCGTACTGGAGCGGGCCGCGGTGGCAGCCCGCCGCGGTGGCAGCCGCCGCGGCCCGGGCGGGCCCCCGGTGCCTCGCGTCGGCCGCGGCAACCAACGCCGGCCGCGCCGCGCGATCCTGGCCGCCGCCGCGACGGCGGTCCTGGTCATAGCCGCGGCCGTCGTCGCCGTCATCTTGTCGGGCGGCCCCAGCCGCCCGGTCTTTGACCCCGGTGCCGTCCGGCTGCTGGCGAAGGCCGCCGACGCGGCCGCGCGCCAGCCCGCGCCCCATGTCCGCGACGGACAGTTCATGTACATAGAGACCAAGGCCGCCGTCACCTCCGACGTGCCCAGGGACCTGGGCGCCAAGCCCTCGCCCTTCCCCCGCCACCCCCACCTGAAGCTGATCACGTCGCGGGTCTGGGTGCCGGTAGGCAAGTCGTGCCGCCCCGTCTACAAGCGCAGCACTTCGGCCAATGGGAAAACGGCCGTCGAGACATATTCCGGCGAGAAGTGCCCGGGCATCGGCTGGCTGAACGATCCCACTTACCGGCTGCTGCAATCCCTGCCCACCAACCCGCACACCCTCCTCGCAATGATCTACCGGGTGGAACGCGGTCACGGTCCCGGGCCTGACCAGGAGGCCTTCGTCACCATCGGCGACCTGCTCCGCAACACGATCGCGCCACCCAAGGTCGCCGCCGCCCTCTACCGGGCCGCCGCCCTGATCCCCGGGGTGACCCTGATTCCGAACGCCACGGACGCGGTCGGCCGTCACGGCGTGGCCGTCGGGCGGATCGGCCCCGGCGTCGACGGCGGCGTCCGCGAAGAACTGATCTTCAGCCGGGCCACGTGGCAGCTCCTCGGGGAACGCGCGGTGATCGCCCGTACCGGCGCGACAACCGAGGCCACCGCCATCATCGACCGGGCCTTCGTCGACCACTACGGCCAGGTCCCTTAAGCGGCACGGCGCCGATCCACGGGTCAACGAGGAGATGCACATGAGGAATCGCCTGCTGGCGCTGCCCGCTGCGACGGCCGGGCTGGTCCTGGTCGCGACCGCGGTCACGGCGGCGGCCGTCCGCCCGCTGCGGGATCCGGCCAGGCCTGGCGCGCCGACCGCGGTGTTCTCGGCCGCGGCCCGGACCGTGGTGCTTATCAACGGTGACCGCGTCCTGGCCGGCCCCGGGACCGGCCGGCGGAGTGTGACGATGCTGCCGCCTGGCTCCGGCCTGGACGGCTCGCTGCTGACCCTCGGCGCGGGCGGCGTGAGGTACGTGATCCCGGTCGCCGCGGTGCCGTTTCTGGGCAACGGCCTGGACCCGAGCCTGTTCAACGTCGGTGGCCTGGTGCGCACGGAGCGCGCCGGCCGGGTGCCGGTACGGGTGGCCTACCGCGGGCACCGGCCGGCGCTGCCGGGCGTGACGCTGACCCGGGCCGGCGGTGGGGTCGCCGCGGGGTACCTGACCGCGTCCTCGGCGAGGGTGTTCGGTGCGGCGCTGGCGCGCCAGTTCTCGGCCGATCGCTCCGGGGGCGGGTATGGACGGGACGGCATGTTCGCCGGCGGCGTGTCGGTCAGCCTGGCCGGGACGGCCGCGGCCCGCGGCAGCCGGGCCTTCACTCTGGCCCCGGCCACCCGGCCGCGGTTTGTCATGCACACGCTGACGGTCACCGGGACCGACCTGGCGGGCGGGCCGGACACCGGTGGCTTCCTCATGGTCGTCAACGTCGACGACTCCCGCCGCTTCTTCGACGGCGCCACCTTCGATCACGGCACCGTCAAGCTGAGCGTGCCCGCCGGGCACTACTGGGCCGCCGGAATCTTCACCGACGCCGCCCCGAAGGGCACGCCACCCGCGCAGCGAATGGTGGTCCTGCCGCAGTTCACCGTGGCGAAGGACACGGCCGTACGAGTCGACGAGCGGACCGCGACCAGCAAGATCACGGTGTCGACGCCGAGGCCATCACGGGCACTCGACACCAACGTCAACGTGCTCCGCCGGGGCGCGGCGGGACCAAGCAGCTATGCCGACATCTCCGGTCAGGGACGGGCGCCGCTGTACGTCAGCCCGACCACGCGGCGGCCGACGGTGGGAAGGCTGCGGGTGCTCACGTCGTGGGTCCGGCTTTTCCCGCCGGGCGCGAAGGGCGTTCCCTATCAGTACTACCTGGAACACCTCGATGGCAGCGGGCTGCTGTCCAGCAACCAGCATTACGTGGTGCGGCCAGCCACGCTGGCCACGGTGCACGCACGCTTCTACTCCGACATCCCCGGCGCCGGTTTCGCGTTCTTTGTCGGCGTGCCCTCGGCGGTGGCGAACGAACCGATGGGTTTCGATGTCACCGGGAACCGGGTCCGCCTGCCCGGCCGGCAGACGCAGTACTTCACGGCCGGGAGTTCGCCCGTCGTATGGCAGGAATGGGAACAGTCACTCGGCTCGGCGGATGGCCAGATCGGGCCGTTCCGTGAATTCCGGCCGGGTGCGCAGGTGACCGAGCCCTGGGGCGCCTTCCCGCTGCATCCCGCGCCCAACGTGAACCCGGCCGGCGCGGTGACCGGCGACCAGGACCTGGCCCCGAGCCTGGTGTCGGCGAGCCGGTCGGGTGACACGCTCACGCTGGACCTCTCGCCGTTCAGCGACGGCATCGGTGACACCGGCACCAGGTTCGCGGGCCTCAACGACCCGGGCAGCAGGCTTGCCGGCAGCTACGAGATCGACGAGGACGGGAAGAAGATCGCGTCAGGGAACGCGGTGGGCACGGGCGTCACGTTCGGTGATTTCCACACCACCGCGGCCCTCGGGCCGAAGCCGTCGCTGATCCGGTTCACGCTCGGCGCGTCCATCACGGGCGCCAACTATCCGCTGTCGTCAGCCACCCGCACCGTGTGGACATGGCGGTCCACCCATGAATCGGGTGCCACGGTGCCACGGGGCTGGGCGTGCCGGTGGGTCAGCACGCCGCCGCACCTGCGCGGCCGGGACTGCGTGGCGGAGCCGATGATGACGCTGGGCTACCGGGTCGCCGGGCTAGGCCTGGACGGGGCGGCGGCGGGCCGCCAGTCCCTCGGGATCACCGTGGGGCATCTGCCACTCGCGGCGGCGGCCAGGATCACCGCCGTGGCGGCGCAGGTGTCCTTCGACGGCGGCAAGACCTGGCACGCGGCCACCGTCACCGGCTCCGGCGGGGCCTACCGCGCGGCGTTCACCGCGCCGGCCGGCGCGTACGTGATGCTGCGGGTGACCGCGGCGGACGCGGCGGGCGGCCGGATCGCTGAGACGATCACCCGCGCATACAAGATCGCCTCCTGATTCGCGGCTCGCGGCATGACCGTCTCCGCGGTGGCATCCGGATGTCTCAAATAAGGGGACGAAAGGCGCTCTGCTGACCTGCCGGGATGGTGTGATGATTGCAATTAGATGGTGTGATGATTGCAATCAGCAGGGGGGCACGCTCCCGGGCCCGGTGGAGAGCAGGATGCTATGAGACGCACATACCGTGCCGTCACCGTGCTTGCGGTGGCAGCCGCCACACTCACCGCCGGGGCCGCCGCCCCGGCCGTTGGCGCCGTGGGCCGGCCGGGCAAGGTGGCCCAGGCGGGGAAGGTGACACTGCATTCCACGCGGGTTGTCTACGGCCCGCGGGCGATGGTGACCGGCCCGGACGGGGCATTGTGGTACACGAACTTCATCGGCAACTCGATCGGGCGGATAACCACCAGTGGCCATGTGAAGTCGGCTTTCCACGCTCCCAGCATCAGGCGCCCGTCGGGGATCGCGGCCGGGCCGGACGGGGCGCTGTGGTTCACCAACTACCTCGGCGGCTCGATCGGGCGGATCACCACCGGCGGCAAGGTCACCAAGTACACCGGCACCGGCATCGCCGGCCCAACATGGATCGCCGCCGGGCCGGACGGGGCGCTGTGGTTCACCAACACCGACGGCAACTCGATCGGGCGGATCACCACCGGCGGGCAGGTAACGAACTACACCGGTCCAGGGATCGCAGGGCCGCAGGGGATCACCGCCGGGCCGGACGGGGCACTGTGGTTCACCAACCCCAATAACGACTCGATCGGGCGGATCACCACCGCCGGGACGGTGACCAACTACAAGGCCTCCGGTATGGACACCCCATGGGCGATCACCGCAGGCCCGGACGGGGCGCTGTGGTTCACCAACACCTTTACCATCGGCCGGATCACGACCACCGGGCAGGTGACCGTCTACCCCGACCCCGGCATCGACACCCCGGCGATGATCACGGTCGGCCCGGACGGGGCGCTGTGGTTCACCAACCCCAGTAGCAACTCGATCGGCCGGATCACCACCGCCGGGACGGTGACCAACTACTACGCCGGCGCTGGCATCGCCCTCCCCTGGGGCATCACCACCGGCCCGGACGGGGCGCTGTGGTTCACCAACGTCCACGACAACTCGGCCGGGCGGATCACCACCAGCGGGACGGTGACCCACTACCTCGACCCCACCGCGATGGGCGGCGTGGGGAGCATCACCCGCGGGCCCGACGGGGCGCTGTGGTTCCTCGCCCGCAACGCGATCGGGCGGCTCACCACCGGCGGCCAGGTGACCACCTACACCGGTCCGAAGATCGCCAGCCCCCGGGGGATCACCACCGGCCCGGACGGGGCACTGTGGTTCGCCAACTACGCCAGCAACTCGATCGGCCGAATCACCACCACCGGAACGGTGACCACCTACACCGACCCCGGCATAGCCGGGCCTGCCGGGATCACCACCGGCCCGGATGGGGCGCTGTGGTTCACCAACGCCGCCGGCAACTCGATCGGGCGGATCACCGCCACCGGCCAAGTGACCAACTACTACACCGCCCCCGGCATTAACGGCCCCGGGCCGATCACCACCGGCCCGGACGGGGCGCTGTGGTATGGCAACGACGTCAGCTTCGGCTCGGTGGGCCGGATCACCACCACCGGCCAGGTAAGCACCTACGGTGCTGGCATCTCCTTCCCGAACGCGATCGCGGCCGGCCCGGACGGGGCGTTGTGGACGATCAGTTACACCGGCGAGATCATGCGGGTCACCACCGCCGGGCAGGTGACCACCTTCACCGGTGTCGGCGACAACACCTACGGGATGGCGGCCGGCCCCGACGGGGCCATGTGGTTCTGCAACGCCGTCAGCTCCGGCTCGATCGGGCGGATCACCACCACCGGCCAGCTGACCACCTACCCCGCCACCAGTGCCCGTACCCCAGGCTCGATCACCGCCGGGCCCGACGGCGCGATGTGGTTCGGCACAGGCAACGGCCACATAGGGCGGATCACCACGCCGTGACCTTGCCACCACCGGCTCCGCTCGGCCACGCGCCATTGAACGAGTGGGGAGGCGGCCCTCAGTTGTAGGGGGCGAACAGGGGGAACTCGTTGCCGGAGGCGTCGTAGTACCAGCCGACGCCCATGCAGTTGGTTGACGTCTGGCACGAAACCCCGGTCAGGTTGCTTTGCGTCGCGCCGGCCGGGGCGCCGGGCGCGGACAGGTGCCAGCTCGTGCCGTCCCAGCGTTCCGCCAGCGTGATCGTCTTGACCGTGCCGCCGTGGAACACCGAACCGGTGGCGGTGCACGAGGTGGCCGAGTTGCAGTCCACGGCGGCCAGGTAGCTGTCCTTGGCGTCGGCCCGGTTCGGCGTGGCCTGCACCGCCCAGCCCGTCCCGTTCCAGCGCTCCGCGAGCGTCACCGTCTTCGAGCCGTTGAAGTAGTCCCCCACGGCGGTGCACGCGGTCACGGCCGAACAGGACACCCCGCCCAGGGTGCCGTCGCTCCCGCCGCCGGGCAGCGACGGGTCCTTGATCTTCCAGGAGGTGCCGTTCCACACCTCGGCGAAGGGCGTGAACGACGGGGTGAGGTCATACCCGACCGCGACGCACGCGCTAGCCGACGCGCAGGACACGGTGTTGAACTGGGTGGTCGTGGTACCGCTCGGGTGCGGCGTGGTCTGGATCTTCCAGGTGCTTCCGTTCCAGGCCTCGGCGAGCGGGAACTGGTTCCCCGAGCCGTCCCGGTAGAACCCGGTCGCCGTGCACGAGGTCGCCGACGGGCACGAGACGCTGGTCAGGAAGCTGCTGGCCGCACCGGCCGGGTTGGGCGTGGCCTGCACCGCCCAGCCGGTCCCGTTCCAGCGCTGCGCGAGCGTGACCAGCACCCCGCCGGACAGCACGTCGCCCACCGCGGTGCACGCGCTCGCCGCCGAGCAGGACACGCCGGACAGGTTGCTGTTGGACGGGTTGGGGGTGGGCTGGACCGTCCAGGCGCCGCCGTTCCAGGTCTCGGTGAAGTCGTCGAACGTGCTGCCGCCGGCCTCGTAGTCGCCGACCGCCATGCACGCGCTCGCCGACGTGCAGGAGACCGTGTCGAACCCGGTCGCGATGGCCCCGGCCGGCACCGTGGCGGTCTGCGGCTGCCAGCGGAGCTGCATGATCTCGGCCAGCGTCCGGTAGCCGTCCACCGGGTCGTGGTAGCTGCCTACGGCGGTGCACTGATTGGCGTTCTGGCACGCTACGCCGCTCAGCTCGTCGGTGTCGAACGAGGTGGCGATCGGCGGGTTGATGACCCGCCACTTGGTCCCGTTCCAGCTCTCCGCCACCATGAACTGGACGCCGTCGTTGAAGTAGCCGCCCGCGGCGACGCAGGTCGTCGCGGCGACGCAGGAGACGCTGACCAGGGTGTCCTTGGTCCTGGCGATCGTATGGACCGCCCAGGCGGTGCCGTTCCAGTCCTCCGCGAAACCGTCGCCGACCGCGGTGCACGCCGTCGCTGAGGGACACGAGACGCTGTCTAGCTCGTTGAATGTGCCGCTGGGGTCTTGTGTGGGCTGGATCTTCCAGCCCGACCCGTTGAACACCTCGGCGAGCGGTGACCCGGTGCCGTTGCTTGAGTAGCCGACGGCGGTGCAGGCCGTGGCCGACACGCAGGACACGCCATTGAGCTGGCTGGTGGCCGCGCCGCTGACGTTGGGCGTGCTCTGGATGGTCCAGTGCGATCCGTTCCACGACTCGGCGACGGTGGTCGTGGTGCTGCCGTTGTAGGAGTCGCCGACGGCGATGCAGTCGCCGGCCGACCGGCAGGAGACGCCGGTGAGGGTGGTGCTCGTGGCACCGGCCGGGTTGGGCGTGGCCTGCATGCTCCAGGCGGAGCCGTTCCACGCCTCGGCCAGGGTGACCGTGTCGCCGCCGGCGGAGTAGCTGCCCACCGCGGTGCAGGCACTGGCGGAAGCACACGAGATGGCACTCAGGTTCCCGCCGCCGGGGTCGGTGATGGACCTGACGGTCCACGCCGTGCCGTTACGTGTCTCGGTGAGCAGCCCGCCGGAGGGGTTGCTCTGATTGCCCACGGCCATGCACGCGGTGCCCGACCAGCACGACACCGCGTTGAATCCCCAGGTCGTGGCTCCGGGCACCGTGGGCGTGGACTGGTATCCCCAGCTCGCCGCCGCGACACCAGCCATGGCGAGCAGGCCCCAGCCGGCCAGCGCCACGGTCACCGCCGCGCTGGCGGTACGGCGCGGCCGGCTCATCCCGCGCGGCCGGGCCACTCGCTCGCCGGTTCTCCTCACACCCAGCACGTGCATCCCCTCCATCGCTCACCCCGGTGCACGCTTCGCCTGTTCTGCGATGCTTCGTACCACATCGGTACCAGGAAGCGCACTAACCCCCGTCCCGCACCGGAGGTAAGACCCCATGCTCCACGTTCCGACCACCGCCGGGGAGATCGACGTCGACGATCTCGGCCCGGTGCTCATGCACGAACACGTGTTCATCCGGACCGAGACCCTGCAGCAGGGCTGGCCCGGCTTCGGGGGCTGGGACACCGAGGCGGAGGTGGCGGCCGCACGCGAGCGGCTCAGCAGGCTGAGCCAGGCGGGGGTCGGCACGATCCTGGACATGACCGTGCCCGGCCTGTACCGCGACCCGGCGCTTGTCGCCCGGGCGGCCGAGGGCACTGGGCTGAAGGTCATGTTCGCGACCGGCTACTACACCTACGACAACCTCCCGTTCCCGTTCCACTACCGGGGCCGGGGCAAGATCCTCGACGACGAGGACCGGACGCTGGAGTCGCTGTTCGAGCGGGATGTGACCGCCGGTATCGGTGACACCGGGTTCCGCGCGGCCGTGCTGAAGATCGTGACCGACGAGCAGGGCATGACGCCGGACGTGGAACGGCTGGCGATGGCGGTCGCCAGCGTGCATGCCCGCACCGGCACGCCGGTGTGCACCCACGCGCACGCGCCCAGCAGGCGCGGCCTGGACCAGCAGCGGATCCTGGCCTCCCGAGGCGCCGACATGGGCCGGGTGATGATCGGGCATTCCAACGAGAGCACCGACCTGGGCTACCTGGAGCAGATCATCGCGGGCGGCTCCTACATCGGCTGGGACCGTTGCGGCCTGCAGGTCGCCGTGCCGCTCGCCGACCAGCTGGACACCCTGGCCAGGCTCTGCGAGCGCGGCTATGCCGACCGGGTCATGCTCTCCCACGACAAGGCGTCGTTCACCGACTGGTTCACCAATGCCGAGCAGGACTTCGTCCTGCCCGACTGGCAGTTCACCTACATCCACGGCGCGCTGCTGCCCGGCCTGCGCGAGCGTGGCGTCACCGACGGCCAGATCGAGCAGATGCTGGTGCGCAACCCGCGCGACTTCTTCGGCCGCAACGATGGCCCGCTGCCCGCGGTCGGCCGGCCCGCGACCGCGCCGGAGGCCGGGTAATGGCGACCGCGGCGCCGCCCCGCGGCGCGAACCCGTTCGACGACTCCGGCGTGCGCGCCGGCACCGGCGGGGTACGCCGCTATCCGGGCCTGCATGCCTCACTGCTGGACATGCTGCGCGACAGCGTGGCGGCCACGCCCGGGGCCGAGGCGCTGGCCGAGGTCGGCGGCCGCCGGATCAGCTACGCGCAACTGTGGGACGGCGCCGCCCGGGTGGCCGGCGGGCTCCGCGAGGCCGGGATCCGCCCCGGCGACCGGGTGGCGGTCCGGCTGCCGAACTCCATCGACTGGGTGCTTGCCTTCTTCGGCGCGTTGATGGCCGGCGCGATCGCGGTGCCGGTGAACACCAGGTTCACCCAGGCCGAGGCCGGTTACGTGATCGGCGACTCGGGCAGCACATACGTGTTCGAGCCCGGCACGGCGCTGCCCGACGGCGAGCCCTTCGTGCACGAGGGCGATACCGGGCCCGACGTCGCTGCGATCTTCTACACCAGCGGGACCACCGGGTTCCCCAAGGGCGCGATGCACACCCACGAGAACATCCTCGCCAACGTGGAGACGGTGTTCCGGTGCAGTTCCATCCCGCGGGACGCCGGGCCGGATCTGCGCTCACTCGTGGTCGTGCCGCTGTTCCACGTCACCGGGTGCCACAGCCAGACCCTGCCGACCCTGCGGGCCGGCGGCACAGTCGTGATCGACGCCGGCTTCGACGGCGGCCGGATGATCGCGACGCTGGAGCGGGAGCGGATCACCGCCTGCACCGCCGTCCCGGCGATCTACTACTACATCCTCAACCACCCGGACTTCGCGCCCGCGAAGGTCGCCGGGGTGCGCTGGGCCTCCTACGGTGGTGCCCCGATCGCGCCCGCCCTCGTGCACCAGATCGGCGAGAGGTTCGCCGCGGCCCGCCTCGCGAACGGGTTCGGGCTGACCGAGTCCACCTCGATCGCGACGGTGCTGCCGCACGAGTGGGCGGCCGGGCACGCCGACTCGGTCGGGTTCGCCGCGCCGCACACCGAGGTCGCGATCGCGGCCGGCGCCGGCCCGGGCGAGATCCTGATCCGGGGGCAGAGCGTCTGCGCCGGCTACTGGCACAACCCCGAGGCCACCGCGCAGGTGTTCGCCGAGGGCTGGCTGCACACCGGGGACGTGGGCCGGGCCGGGCCCGAGGGCCTGATCTACGTGCTCGACCGGATCAAGGACATGATCAACCGCGGCGGCGAGAACGTCTACTGCGTCGAGGTGGAGAACGCGCTGATCGGCGCGCCCGGAGTCGGTGAGGTCGCAGTCGTCGGGGTGCCCGACGCCATGATGGGCGAGAAGGTCGGTGCCGTGATCGTCCCGCTGCCCGGGGCCACCGTGGACCCGAAGGCGGTCGTGGACTACGCGCTTGAGCACCTCGCCGAGTTCAAGGTGCCCCAGTACATCGCGGTCAGCGCCACGCCGCTGCCACGCAACCCGAACGGCAAGGTGCTCAAGGGGCCGCTGCGGGACGGCGACTTCGGCGCGCCGCTGTTCGGCTGACGCGGGGGTGGCTGGGCTGGCACCCGCGGCGGGGGTGCCAGCCCAGCGTCCTTTCACCCAGGGTGCATCTGACCCTTGTACACGGCCCTGATGCGGCGCTGAAACGGCGCATCAGTGTGGCTTCAGGCCCGGCTGGCAGCGTCGGAGCATGCTTGCCATCCAGGAAGGGGAGGATGCGGGTTGGCTAACCCGCCAGGGCCGCCTCCCGGACCGGCGCGCGGAGCTTGGCCCGGACCTTGTCCCGGTCGGGATGGTCGATCTCGCCGAAGATCCGCAGCGCCTCGGTCCACGCCGCGCGGGCGGCCCCGGTGTCGCCCGCGCTGTAGTGGACGTCACCGAGGCTGCTGAGCGTGTCCGCTTCGTTGAACCGGTCGGCGAGATCGCGGGACAGCGCGATGGCCCACCCATAGCACGCGATGGCTTCGTCGTAGTCACCACGCTGATGATGGGCGTAGCCGAGGCTGTCCCAGATGGCCCCCTCCCAGCGCCGGTCTCCCAGTTCCCGCATGGCCGCCAGGGCACTTTCGCAATAGCCGATGGCCTGGTCGTGGTTGCCGAGCATCGCGTGCGCGAAACCGACGTCCTTGAGCGCCATCGCCTGCCCGGCCCGATGGCCTGCCTTGCGGTACAGGTCGAGGCTTTGCAGGGAGTGGCTGAGCGAAGCGGCAGGGCGGTCCTCGCGCTGCGCCATCCACCCCAGAATGCCGTGGATCACCGCCTGGCTGGCGTGGTTGCCGGTCGTCTCGAACAGCCGCAGTGCCTCGGCGAACAGCGGGTGAGACGCCTCGACGCGCCCCGACTTGGCGCAGCCGGCGGCAAGGCGGTGCAGCATATGGGCCTGCCCGGCCAGATCCCCGGCGCTGCGGGCGGCGGCAAGCGCGGCCTGGCACGCGGTGGCCTGGTCGTCCCAGAATCCGCGCCGCAGCAGGTACGTGCTCAGGATCCAGGCGAGCTGCCAGGCATGGCTGTTCAGCCCGGCCGCAGCGGCGAGCTGGACCGCGGCGAGCAGCGCCGCCTGCTCGCTGGTGAACCAGTCCAGCGCATCCTCGCTGGTGGCCAGGTCGACGGTGAGCGTCCCGGGGCACGCCGGGCCCGCGCTGATCGGGTAGACGAACGGGTCCAGCGCCACGGCGGCGTTGTGGGCGGTGTGCAGGTAGTGGTCAAGGACCCGGCGGACCGCCGCGTGCCGGTCGCTCTCCGTCTCGTGGTCGTGCGCCAGTTCGCTGGCGTAGGCGCGGAGCAGGTCATGCAGGGCGTACCGGCCGGGGTCCGGCTCGGCGAGCAGGTGCGACCTGGTGAGTTCGGCGAGCAGCATCCGCGCGCGGCCGGGCGGGACCGCGGCGAGGCTGGCCGCGGCGGCGACCGGGATGTCCGGGCCCGGGTGCAATCCGAGCAGCCGGAACAGCCGGGCCGCCTGGGGGCTCAGGGCACGGTAGGACCAGGAGAACACCGCCCGCACGTCGGTGGCGTGGTCACCGCCGTGGAACGGATCCAGGGCGCAGTAGGCCTCGCCCAGTTCGGCGGCGACGGCGGCCAGCGGGAAGCCCGGGCTGGTGGCGGCGCGGGAGGCCGCGATGGTCAGCGCCAGCGGGAGCCCGGCACATGCGGCGATGATGTCGCCGACGGCCCCCGGTTCGCCGGCCACCCGGTCCGCGCCGAGGCGCCGGGTGAGCAAGTCCCTGGCGTCGGCGGTGGTGAGCAGGTCAAGCGGCAGCGGCCGGGCGCCTTCGGTGGCGACGAGCCCGGCCAGTTGGTCGCGGCTGGTCACGACGGCGAGGCACCCGGGCGAGCCGGGCAGCAGCGGCCGGACCTGATCGGCGCAGCGTGCGTTGTCCAGCACTACCAGGACCCGCTTTCCAGCGAGCAGGCTGCGGTAGAGCCCGGCCCTTGTGTCGGGATCCGCGGGGATCCGCGCCGCCGGCACGCCGAGCGCGTCCAGGAACCCGCTCAGCGCCTGGCCTGGATCGAGCGCCGTCCCGGCCGGATCGAACCCGCGCAGGTTGACATACAACTGCCCGTCAGGAAACCGGCCGGCCGCCCGGTGCGCCCAATGCACTGCCAGTGCGGTCTTGCCGACCCCGGCGGTACCGGACACCGCGCAGATGCCCACCGCGACGGGCGCCACCGGGCCCGCTGCCGCAGCCGGGGCGACCGTGGCGCCGTCGGCCAGCAGATCAAGACTGGCCAGTTCGGCGCTGCGGCCGGTGAACGCGGGCACCGCCGGGGGCAGTTGCGCGGGCACCGGCGCCAGCGGCGCGGCGGGCGCGCCGGCCGGTACCGGCGCGTCCAGGGCCGGGTCCTGCTGGAGGATGGCCATTTCCAGATCACGCAGCGGCTGCCCGGGGCCGATGCCAAGCTCCTCGTCCAGCGTGGCCCGCAGCCGGTGGTACACGGCGAGAGCGTCCGCCTGGCGTCCGCTGCGGTACAGCGCCAGGATGAGCTGCTCATGGATCCGCTCATCGAGCGGATGGCCGGCGGCCATCTCCTCGAGTTCGGGCACAAGCTGCGCGTGCTCCCCAGCGGCCAGCCGGGCTTCGGACAGCGCCTGCCCGATCCGCAGCCGCAGCAGGTCCAGGCGCTCGGCCTGGTCCTCCAGCCAGGCCGCGCCGGTCACGTCCGCCAACGGCCGCCCCCGCCACAGGCTCAGGGCCTGGCGCAGTTGCCGCGCCGTGTCCGCGGGCTCGGCCGACCGCATGCCCTCGGTCAGCAGCCGCTCCGCTTCCCGCACATCGGTGCCGTCACCGCACAGGTCGAGCAGGTAGCCAGGAGCCCGTGCCAGGATCGCGCACTTGTCGCCAAGTACCGTCCGCAGGTATGACATGTGACTTTGCAGCGTGTTCACCGCAGTGACCGGGGCGGCCTGGCCCCAGACCACATCGGCCAGCCGGTCGGTGCTGACCACCTCGCCGGCCTGCAGCGCCAGGACCGCGAGCACCGCCTTGCGCCGCAGGCCGCGGACCGGTCGTGGTTCCCCGTCGACCACCACGTCGACAGGCCCGAGAAGACGAACCTGCATGACTTTCCCCGTCTGTACCGTAGGAATCCCCCATCCGTTAACGTAGGCCGGCCGCCTCCAGTTCAGTAAAGGCCGCGCAAAGCTGCGCCGGGCACCGCCGCCCGCCCGCGTTAAACCTGGTTGACCGGCTCCGGTGGCCCGCCAAAGAATGAACGAGATGCCTGCGGATCGGACGCGAACTCCGATAGCCGGGGCTATCGGGCCTGGGAGGTTGGGCCATGACCATGGTGGTCTGCTCGTGCTGCGGCACGATGCCGGAGC
>Ga0207700_10000780_pt1 | contig 18383 bp, 19 predicted proteins | sample LARL82metaG_FD_184348 | JGI IMG/M metagenome (GOLD analysis project Ga0207700, IMG submission 184348) | Corn, switchgrass and miscanthus rhizosphere microbial communities from Kellogg Biological Station, Michigan, USA - LAR L8-2 metaG... | ecosystem: Host-associated > Plants > Roots >...
TAATTCCTAGCCTCGTCACAGGTTGTGGAGTGCGTCCAGCGCTTTCCAGCAGGCCCAAAAGGCCGCAACGCAGAGCACAAGGATCAGGAGGGTGGTCATTGATTTCCTCCTCAGCTACGCGGACTGCTTTCTCCGGTTCACCATAGCGCGATGAAGTGTGCGGTTCCATACACGCTTCGCGCTCTAGAGTTTTCACCTGAGCTGTTGAAAAATCCCGATTAAACTTATTGAGCGCTCTCTCGATACGGGGCATGACCGTAGTATTTCGGTCTTTGATCCAGCCTCACATGCAGCCATGACACGCCAGCTCCGGCTGTGCTCAGCCAAACGGGTCTCGGTCCTAAGCGCCGTTCCATCAATTCTCCAACTAGCCTCCACAATGAGTGGTTCTGGGCATCGGGGGCTTCCCGGACAAATGCAGCGAGATGTCCATACGCTGATAAGGGACCGAGCGGACAGGGTACAACAAGAATGGCGTCATTGTTCAGGTTCGGAAACGAGACCACGTCTCCGCTGTGCTGGCCTCCAAAATGTTCGGCAAAAGCATCCCGATCAGGCTGGCTCGCTAATCCTGGGCTATCCAGCAGGACAAACTCGAATGGCCGCCCTACTGAGGCAGCGTTGATCGGCGGTGTTTCCCAACGAAACGCAGAAAACGGGGCATCGGCCAGTAGGGCAATGAAAAAAGCCCGAAAAACAGGGTCGTCTTGCCACCGGCGTAAAACCTCTGAAAACTTGGCGGGGCGATTCTCGAAATCGACGTTGACTACGCGCCCGTGCGCCAATTCTTCAATTCTGGTTGACCACATACTTTCGCCTAGACGAATGAATGTCGTCTACTGCCTGCTGCCGTGTCAACTCAACTGTCGTAATATCGCGATTGCACTCAGAATCCCGCTTTGCATCTCAAAGCGTGTAAAGGCCAAAATCATGGCACTTCTGGAGCGTCAGCCATATGACGCTGTTCACCATCCCCACATAGTCATTCGCGGACTTCTTGAACTCCTTTTCCAGATGATTAGGACGCGGATTCATGCTGAAAACGGTCCAAACCACTTCCAGTGATCTATTGAGATGGAGTATGAACTGCCGCAGGTAATCTCGTGAAAGATCAAGTTCCGAGCGAAGTAGGGCACCGTCACTTTTGGGGTGACATGATTTGCTGATAGACGCGCTCGAGTGGTTCGGGGGAAACGCTGATCTTTCCTCGATAAGGATTGTCGAGGACTGCGATCAGGAAAATCAGCAGAGCCAACAGGGCTGAAAACAGCACTGTCATCCAGACGTGCATGATGAAGCTTTCCGTGTGAAGGAACCAGGTAACCGCGATGCAAATACCGGCTCCTGCGATTACCATGGTCCACAGAGGTCCGGGCATTTCGGCGTCGATACTGTTAAGCCTGGCTCTTCGGCTTTCCGTCAGGTCGTTGAAGGCACGATACGTTTCTTCGGCAAGGATCTTCTGTCCCTCGCTTTGAGGCTCGAAAGCCATGAAATGTTCCTGAAAGTCGGTGAGTACTGGGCTCGCGTTGTTGGGAACGATTCCGCGCCGTTGCATCGGCCATCCCACATCGATGACCTGACGAGCGTACTTGCGCAAGTCTTCCTGCATGGCGGTGCGCAGTGGTTCGGGGTACGCAATGGTGTCGCGGTAGAGACCGCCAAGGGCACTCGCCTCATGGTCGATTTTTCCCTGCACTTGATCAAAGGTAGCCCAAGCGCCAATCGCAAGCAGGCCCGCAGCAACTGCGTACAAGACAGTAACACCGGCCAGGAAGAAACCGACTATGTGGTTGTAGACGTGGTGTCCATTGTCAATGCGTCGCACCCAGCCGCGAAGGAGATAGAGACCAGCCAAACCGAAGGTCACAAACACAATCACGGTGAGGGACCCAAACAGCCACGTGGGAAGATCGTATACCCAGTACATCGTCATGCCTGGGAATGATATTCAGTAACCGGAGTGTGCGGGACTGGAAAAATTGACAGGCACGGCTGGGAGCGATGGGTCAGTTTCATTGTCGACGAGAGACTTGCCGGAAGGCATAGACGTCACCGCGACGGCTGAGTCAGTCGACGCCTTTGCTGCCTTCTGGATTCGCTGCCTCGGTGACCTGTCTAGCCTGCGCTGTAGTGCTCACTAATAGGCGTTAGCACAAGTTTGCGCTTTCCCTTCGCCTTTTCGCGGGATGATGAGTGAAATAGAGATCTTACGCCAATCACCGATTACCTCGAGAACGTGACTGGCATCATTGACTGGAACTGATCGTTGACATACGATGGGCCCCCTTACGGTCCGTGTAAGGCGCGACGATATGCAATCCGCAGATGAGTTTTGGTCGGCTGCCTCGGAAGTGGTTTCAGAGCGCGGTCATTTGGTGATTGGGTTCAGTGAAGGCTCGGAGCAACCCGAGTTAGGCACAACGCTCGAGAACGTTCTGGGCTTCAAGCCACGACGGCCACTAACGATTGTGGGAAATGCGGATTGGACGGATTGGACGGAACAAGTTGAAACTTTCTATCGCATTCGCCCTACTTGGGGCAGAGGAAAGATTGGTGACCCCAACGGCAGATATTATCGCGTAGAGTTCGCGGCGGATCTGCCTTCATTCAGTGGGTACGCTCTGCAATCAGTGCCTGAAGGGTTGGCGGGTCAACCGTTCTGGCCCCGAGCTGCTGCCCGGATTGTTGATTACATTCTTCTTAACTTCGTACTTGTTAGGATGGCCGGGGCGCTGTTCCGTTTTGTGTTAACCACTGCGGCGGGCGGTCGACCGCCTCTCTGGGTGCTGGTCCGGTTCTCGCAGCATCGACTACCGCTATTCTTCGCGGGTATATGCGGCTATTTTGCTTATCAGACCATTTGCACTAGCGTTCACGGAAGCACATTAGGCAAGCGGCTGCTTTCCCTACAAGTGATTCAGGATGACGGTTCCCGGTGTCGGCCACGCTCCGCCATAATCCGGGAGCTGGGATTCTTCGTCGATTCGCTTTTCTTTGGTGTGGTGGGTTACGCGGCTATGTCAGCCAACGAGGAGCATAAGCGGCAGGGAGATCGGTGGGCCGACACAATAGTTCGCAAAATCCCTAAGGGGTCACCAGAGAGCGAAGCCGGACGCTTTGTGCTCGGACTCGCAATAGGTGTAATGGCAGACATGGCATTCGTGATCGCGGGTCTGTTGATTATGATGCTTTACTGAAGTATTGACCTACCCACACACCATTAAGTTTATGTGCCGTCGAAAGAATTCCCATTGCACAAGTCCTTCCATCACAGTGTTGGATGACCGCCCATCGGGGCGGCTTTCCTGGCGTATGACGCGGCACGAGCTTCCGCCACAGCCGCGCCGTTAAAGGAAAATTGTCGACAGACGTGCAGCTGGGTCTGCGCTGCGCGCAGCCGGCTACCGGGTGGTACGGGGCAGCAGTGAGCATTACCGGACCATTGAGGCGCTCGAGTTTTCCATCGATCCGGAGAAGAAGATCATTCGCACGCTAGACACCTTGCGACGCAAACGCAACACAGGCGCCTATGATGACTATGGGCTTGTATCCCAGGGCGAGGCCGATCACGCGGGCAAGGTAGCGGCACAGGTCCGCACACAGGTTGAAGACTGGATTCGGAAAAATTTTGCGGACAAAATCTGACTGGGCACGGTTTTAAACTCTGCTCCTAATCCATCTGGGTATCAGGCATGAGCACGCACCCGGCGCGAAAATTCAGATAAGGTTCTCACCAGCATGCCCTGCGACGGTGCTATGAAATAATCCAGAGGGCGATGCCAATCGCTGGCAATTGGAATGTGTAGTACATCGTTAGCTACGCTTGCATCGTGATCCGTTTGTGATCCGTTAGCCCTGCTTACCATCGGCTTCCAGTGCTTTACGGTGCCCGCCGCGTTCTCTATGTTGTTGAAACTACGTCTACCCCAAAATTCGAATCCTATAGCGCCCACCATTCACATTTTGCCCGCAACCACACCTCCAGGCATGGTTTAGCCGCCTCCCTTCTCACGAGGCTCCGGAGCATGTCCTTCCGGCGTCGAATTACACCGAGTCGAATCTTGTGATTGGGGGTTCCTATGCATAAGAAACGTAATTTCGCTCGCGGCGCGTGAATCATATCCAACCGAATCAATAAGCTCCGAGGTTCCCAGAGCACCCCTCGGGCGAAATCAGTTCGCTTCAAAGAGGTCGAGAGATGGTCCCAGAACAGAGATTGTTTCCGCGCAGCGCGAGCTACGCAGCTGTCACCATTGCATTCATCAGTTTGATCGCCTGCGGAGGAAGTCCCAGTCGACCCGCCAATGTGGGTCAGGGTGGCGGTGGCGGTGGCGGTGGTGGCGGCGGTGGGGGCAACACCAGCGGCCCGGTCGGGCCCGAGTTTTTTGATATGCACATCAACAACTTCAGTTCCGCCTTGCCCGGCTCGGAAGGCGTCCCCATTCACGGCGTCCGGCTCTGGGACACGCAAACCTCGTGGGCAACAACTAACGTAGCGGACGGGGTCTTTAATTGGAACCACTTGGACCAGCGGGTCAATCAGGCGTTGAGCGCGAATCTGGACGTGCTCTACGACCTGGCCCGCACCCCTAGCTTTGCCCAATGCTCACCGACCAATACGGCTTGCGGATCAGGAAACTCCTCGATCGTGTGTGCCTACAGTTCAGGGGATGGCAGCGACAATTCGCCCGGAGATTGTTTTCCACCAAGCGACTTGAATTCCGACGGCAGCGGGACCAATCAACACTGGATTAGCTGGCTGACCGCCGTAGCAACACGCTACAAGGGGCAGATCGCTTTTTACGAAATCTGGAATGAGCCCAACATCCCCGAGATGTGGCAGGGAACGACCCCGCAATTAATCCGCATGGCCGCCGATGCCCGTTGCATCATCATTGGCGACAAGGGATGCAGTTCTCTCAGCACCTATTCGCAGACTGCCATCGACCCGTCGGCGAAAATGCTTACACCAGCATTCACTTTTCCCGTGACCGATCTCGGTCCGTACTTGAGCGCGTCCATCAGCGGCGTTACTGGCACGGGCAGCACCCTCGCTGACGTGGTCGCATTCCATGCATATCCCGGCACTGGAAACCCTGCCGAAAACGTTTTGGGCGACTATCACAACGTTCTCCAAGCAATGACCGGTACCCAGCCGGTATTCGATACCGAGGGAAGTTGGGGTCGAAACGACAACGGAACCGCTAATCTTACCGATGCAGACCAGCAAGCTGCCTTCACAGCCCGGTATCTCATGGTCCTGCAATCGGCCGGGGTTCAACGCGTGTACTGGTATGGCTGGGACTTTCGCCTCTCCGACGATGGCGATCTGTGGGCGCCCCTCGGCACCGAACCCGGCCTGACTTCCGGTGGATTGACGAAAGCCGGCGTGGCCTATCAGCAAACCGAAAGCTGGTTGGCTGGAGCCACCTTGAGCACTCCGTGCTCGAACAACGGAAGCATCTGGACCTGCGGCTACACGCGTTCCGGGGGATATCAGGCCTTGGCGGTCTGGGACAAATCGCAAAGCTGCAGCAACGGTACCTGCACCACCTCGACTTTCACGCTGCCCTCATCCCCGCAATTTACTCAGTACCAGGACTTGGCGGGCAACATCAACGCGGTCAGTGGAGGTACAGTGCAGATCGGCGCCAAACCCATCCTCTTGGAGACGGGAAACATCCCGTAACTTCAGACCAGGAAGGCTGAAAGTTCGGGAGTCTCAACCTAGGGTTTTGTTACGATGTGAGAGCAAGGGCGCGTAGCTCAAACGGATAGAGCATCGGATTTCTAATCCGGCGGTTGCAGGTTCGATTCCTGCCGCGCCTACCATCTTAACCCTTCAGATTCAACGGCTAATTCAATTCCCTGCTCAAGCGAGATTCTCTGATTGCACCGGTTCCAGTGCTCACTATGTCTGTACTATGCTCGAACTCAGGTTTGCGCTGTTCGTGCTCCCACTGCTCACTACGCTTCAACGCCTCCGCCATGTCCGCGCGGTCCACGATCCCATACCGAGCAAACATTTTAGAGCCGGGTTTCCAGCCCATGATTTTGCAGGTTACGGTTTCGCTTACGCCCGCTGCTCGTTTGGTTCTAGCTGCTGTGCGTCGAGTGTCGTGGATTACGTAGCCCCCTACCTTGCCAGACTTCACGCCCGCAGTTTTGCAGAGCCGTTTCCATGCGTGGCGCATATCCCTGACGGGGAACAGGGATTCATCGGGTGAGCGTCCCGCGATGACGGCTTTTAAGAGAACACTGAGGTTTTGCGTTAGTGGTACTTCGCGCGGCTCTCCGTTCTTGGAATCGTCCAGGCGAATGAAACTCTCAGCGAGATTGACATCCCCAACAGTCAGGCGAGTGAGTTCACTCTTCCGCCATCCGAAACCGAACAGAAGTTCCACAAAGCACTTGAGGTGCAAACCTTTCATCATGGCAGTTTTCTTGCCGATGTCCCGCGATGCCGCATCCCGAAGCTTCTGCTTGTCACCTTCGGTGATGAATGTCATTCGCGTATTGTCCTCAATCGCCATTTCAAACTGGGGCACAAGTTGAATCTTCGGCGGGCTAGACTTGGCCGCAAGCTTGAACGCTTTCCGCAAGACTTGCAACTCTCGATTGACCGTGGCGGGAGCGGGGGGATTCTCTTCCGCCATCCGCGTCTTTCGATAGCGCCGTAGCGAGTCGGTAGTGATCTGATTGGCGCGCACGTCTCCAAAGAACGGCTTCAAGTGAAGATTCCATCGGGTCTCCGCATCGTCGGCGAAGGTGGGCTTGTTTGCTACGGTGCGATACCAGGTGAGCAAGTCCTCCACCAGTTCGCCCACAAGAACACGTCGCTGCGCGGGTGGGATGAACTTGCCCTGGCTTATCTCTCCTATCGCGTTCTGAAGAAGCTTTTCGGCTCGGCGTCGGTTATCAGTGCCCGTGCTCTCTCGGTAGGACTTGCCGTTCTGATAGTACTGAATCCACCAGTTCGAGCTTCCCTTTTGCCGGTAGAGGGAGCCTGTTCCGCGCGGGCGCTTGGCCTTTACCTTCGTATCATTGGCTTGAGTTTCGTTGCTTAAGGCGATCATTGGTTTTTATCCTTTCGTTTGGCCTCACGGGCAGCCACGGCCTTTCTGGCAGCAGCCTTGCGCTCAGCGGCAGTCATTGTTTGTAAACGAGCCTTGCCCCCCTTGCGCCCAATCCTGGCGAAGTAGGCACCTAGTTGCGCAGCGGAGATTGGTTCTGTTTTTCGCTCTGGCATAGGTTCCTTTCACTGCTGAGCCAATCGCCCAGCATGAGTAAGCATATATCTAAGCGGCTTAGATAAAAAGTTTCTAGCTAGTTACTATCGAAGCAGCGTAGATAACGAGGGAGTAACTATAGCGGCTCCGTTCGCTTGTTGCGCTCAATGAAGCTGTCCAGGTCGCGCACGTCCAAGAGCCAGGGTGCGCCGTCGCTGTGTTGAATGATGGGAAGCAGCCCATCTTGGACTAGGCGACGAAGCTTCCAGGGCGAGACGCTGAGATATTGAGCAGCGTCGCGGACACGGAGCAATCGTTTCGGCAGCGTTGGCTTGGCTAGAGTGGGCTGTAATGGGTTTGTTTTGGGACTGGTGGCAGTGGACATGGCAAACGACTCCCTAATTGGTGAGCTTGTTTACCATGCGCTCGGAGGGGAAATTCCGCGCATCAGTCGGCCTAGGCGCCGCGATTCCTCGGGTGTCCGCGCTCCAAAAAGAGTTGAGTTGCTATGCGGATGGAGCGGTTGCGCCGAGATTCGTTTCGTTTGGTGATATTAGCGGCTGGCAGGATTCAGCGACTTTTCTCGTATCGAAGTGCTCTGTCGTACACGGCGAAATCAGGTGACAGTGCTCATTGAGGGGTTTTGAGCTCTCATGGGCCAGTGGCCCACCCATAGGAATGAAAGCGCGTTCCTGAGGTTCATTGATCCCAAATAGGTTATGCCGCGACTTTCGACGGAGCGTAATGGCGCACTGTTACGCCAATTGACATACCAAGGTGCTACATTCGTCGGGACGGAGACTCGCAAGTTTGGGGAATATTTTGGCAGCAAGAATTCTCATGGTTCTTAGTGCGAGCATCATCTTTACGCTCGGAGCAATCCACCTCGCCTATACGTTCTGGGGACCAAAGCTCATGCCACGGGACCCCGCGCTCCAAATCAGCATGAGGCAGATTTCACCTGTCATCACGAAAGAAACAACAATGTGGCGGTGCGGGGTAGGCTTCAATGCCAGCCACAGCATGGGGCTTATTTTCTTCGGCTTGGTTTTCGGTTTTCTCGCGTTGGCTCACGGCCAATTCCTATTTCAGTCCCCGTTTCTGCTCGTGGTCGGGCTGGCAATGCTTGGTGCATTGGTCGTCCTCTGCAAGGTTTACCTTTTCAGTGTGCCTCTCACAGGAGTCGGCATCTCGTTGGCTTGCTATATCGCCAGCATTGCGCTGTCGCGCGTCTAATACAGTAGCGGGCTGGTGAGCGTAATGGGGATGTTTAACAGTTATCCCGAAGAGAGTCCCAACCTCGGCGAGGAGTCCTCAAGACGCCGTCGCTCAATGTTTGCCAGTCACCTTAATGTCTTCCAGCCAATAGGCGTCGTCCACAACCATAGTTGCTTGGATGACATCGCCCGGTTTGATTCCGGCGAGTGCGGCTGCGTTCTTGAGACGGTAATCCATGACCATGGAAGACATGGTGCCGGGCATATCGACGTTCCGTACAGAAACCCGGTTCATATCCGGCGTCGCCTCAAGCACGTATCCGGTCAGTACATGGCGCATCACCTGTGGCCGTGTTGGGCGCAGCAACCGATAGCTGAGTAGCGCAATCGAAACCAGCGCAACAGCAACCAAAGTCAGCCAGACTTTTTTTGAACGCATGCCTATCCCTGGAAGCGCGGCGACTCGCCCGGAAGCAGCTTACAGGGCCAGTACGACAGATGCATAGAAGACGGCTGAGGGATGGGCATTTATTTTGTTCCCATCTGTGACTAACGATAACAAGGGCTAACGCTCAACACCGCAACGGCCGGGCGCTCTCCATCCCGTGTCTTGAAGTATCCGCTCAATTTTTCCCGGAGTTGCAAGCGCGCGCGAAACAGACGTGCCTTGACCGCAACTGCGCTCAGCCCAAGTGCAGCGCCTGTTTCAACGATAGAGAGTTCTTCGATGTCACGGAGAATGAAGACTATCCTCAGCGCTGGCTGTAGTCCCAGCAAGCACTTCATCAGAATCTCCCGGAATTCCGCCGCGCTGTAGAGTTCCTGAGGATTGGGTGACCAGTCAGCCACGTCCATTGGACGAATACCTGTGTCGCTCTGAAAGTCACGGTCTAACGATTCTTCCCGTGCCGTGCGCCGTTTTCGTAACTTCAGGAGGGCTTCGTTCAGCACGATGCGAATCAACCAGGTGGAGAACTTCGCATTCTCTCGAAATTGATCTAATCTCTGATATGCCTTGAAGAAAGCCTCTTGAACCGCATCCTCGGCTTCCTCGCGGTTATGCGTGACACCTTGCGCAATGCGCAGCAACTTTCGGTCGTATTTGTTTACCAGTTTGTCGAAGGCTGAAGCATCACCTCTTTTTGTTGCGTGAACGAGAGTCAGGTCGTCGTCTGCTTCGAAGGCATCCTCGCATTGCGCGGGCGATTGCACGCTAAGGGTACCCATGGGCCGCCTCACATTCTATGCTCAGCCATAACACGGCTGGCACCGAAAACAAACTTGTAGCCCACACCATGCACCGTTTGGAAATGAACCGGATGGGCAGGGTCCGGTTCCAATTTCTGACGTAGCCTTAGAATGTGGTTATCGACCGTGCGGGTGCACGGGTAGTTCTCGTACCCCCAAACGTCATTCAGCATTTCGTCTCGCGAAATGACCCGGCCAGCATTCTGCACCAGAAATCTGAGCACCTTGAACTCCATGGTGGTGAGGTCGACTTTTTCGTCCGAGCGACGCACTTCCATTCCAAGGAAGTCAATGAAAACCTCGCCAAACCAGATAACGCTGCTTTCCCGCCCGGAACCCGAAGAGCCAAATCCGGCACGCAGGCGCCCCACGAGTTCCGCCCAACTTAACGGGAGCACGAGGACGGGTTTGAGAGGTGCTTGAGAGTTCCAACCCGCACGGAGCGTCACGTTTTCAACAGGGACGAGAGCAACTTGATAGTTGTCCGACACCTGCCACTCAGCCGGCATGACTTGTAAAGCGATGTCACCACCGCCAAGCGAAGCAATGGTGTTGTCCAAAACTGCCACACTGGAGGATGGCTCTTGGCTGTCTCCGAATGCAACGCCCGTGATTCCGTCAACGTAAGCTCCCACCTGGTCGTCGGGGAACGGTGGAAGTTCGAACTGCATCGCAGTTGCTCCTTCCTCCTCAAAGACTTCGCGCGAGGAATTTGTCACGGTCGGCAAAGGTCGCTTCTTCAGCTTCATGGTTCGCTCCAGATCGATAACGCAGCTACTTTGTGAAACGGTTTACTTCCACAGTCGAATCGACCCAAGTTACGGCACGTCTCGCCACTGCCAGCCGCAGCTCCGTAGGCATGAGATCTTCGAACGCGAAGATGACAACTCCTTGTGCGAAAAGGTAAGGATCCCACTTGATGAGCCTGATTTCCCGCACGTCCCAATCTGCCTGATTCACATCGGAACCTAAAATCAGCGTCACCTGTGGCCTTGGCGCTCGATGCCCGCCAAATTCCCGCTCAGTGATCGAGCACGCCGATAGGTAGATTTTTTCTGCCTCCGCTGCGGGTACTTTTTGCTTGTTGAGTGCGCGGATCGTAAGTCCATCCTGCGCAAAGCCGCTGGAGGCCATGAGCAAGGTGGCGATCAACGAAACCAACGTGTGAGTCACGATTTCTCCTTCAAGTTCGTACCTGTCACCTAGGCCTCGTACGCTGGCTTCTTGCTAGTCGGTCGAACCAATGTCATTGGGCCAGCCCGCGAGTGCAATCTGACACTCTGATGGTCTTGCGTCAATTCACTATCGCTTTTCTCCCCATAAGCAATACATTCCCAGATAAATCACTGATTTCGCGATGTTTACCTCTTGATATGTCCGCGAAGTTATGTTTGCGCGGACGTGTTAAACTTCGGTCCGAACTGGGGTGCCGTGTGGAGCCATTGCGGCATGCTTCCGTTGTCCGATTCGGAACCTACGAAATAGCTCTCCCCGCGGGAGATCTTCGCAAGGCGGGTGTACGGATCAGGGTTCAGCATCAACCCTTGAGGCTGTTAGAGATATTGTTGGAGCGCCCCGGAGAGGTTGTTACCCGCGAAGAACTGCGTAACCGAATCTGGCCGAACGAAAATTTTGGCGACTTCGATCAGGCTGTCAACGTCGCAATCGCAAAGCTACGGTCAGCCTTAGGAGACTCCGCCGAAAACCCTCGATATATAGAGACTCTTCCGCGACGAGGCTACCGATTCATCGCGGAGGTGGCCGTCGTCAACCGACCTACCGACAAACTGGTGCCCGTGCATCAAGTTGTTCCTCCCCAGATAGAAGTGCATTCTCCGGTCGCGGGCGCTGAGGTGGCGGCACGGCCCCAGAGCCGGCGTTGGCATCATGCTTGGAAGGCTCTGAGCCTGGCGATGGTCTTGGTGTTCTTAGGGTTGGTGGTTTGGACATTTCTCTGGAGAAGCCGACCATCATCCACTAGTCTGTCTTCCAATCCCGTTCGTTCTTTAGCAGTGCTTCCACTTGAAAATCTTTCCAATAATTCTGAGGATTACTTTGCAGACGGGATGACCGACGAGTTAATTACTGACCTGGCGCAGATCAGCGCCCTACGCGTGATCTCCCGCACCTCAGTCATGCCGTACAAGGGGGTGCGCAAGCCCTTACCGCAGATCGCGCGTGAATTGAATGTCGACGCTGTCGTGGAAGGCACAGTGCTGCGTTCCGGCAAACAGGTTCGAATCACAGCACAGTTGATCCGGGCTCCCGCCGACAAGCACTTGTGGGCCCAGAGCTATGAAGGCGATGTGGGCGATACCTTGGCACTGCAGAAGAAGGTGGCGCGCACTATTGCCGAGCAGATCAGGATCCAGTTGACTCCACGGGAAGAAGCTGTGCTGGAAAACGTGAAGGTCGTGAATCCGGAAGCCTATGAGAACTACCTCAAGGGACGATACTTTTGGAATAAGCGAACCGCCGATAGCTTGAAGAAGGCCACCTATTATTTCAACCAGGCAATCGAAATCGACCCAACTTATTCTTCACCCCATTCGGGATTGGCCGACATTTACCAGTTGTCTGACGACCCGCAGCGTGCTCAGGAAGAAGTTCAAAAAGCGCTTGACCTAGATGATCAATTAGCCGAGGCCCACAACTCTCTCGCCAGGCTCCTTTACCTTTTTAAACGGGATTGGGAGGGGGCGGATAGAGAGTTCAAGCGCGCCCTGGAGCTAGATCACAACTATGCCCCTGCTCACCACTGGTATTCCATGTATCTCGCGTTGAAAGGGCGAAAAGAACAGGCGCTGGCCGAAGCGGAAAAGGCATACGAGCTAGATCCACTGTCACCTGTTGTGGGTGCTTACCTCGCAAAGGTCCTCCAGGAGACCGGTCAATATGACAAGGCAATCGAGCAAGCTAATAAGACGCTGGATCTGGAACCCGATTCCGCGGTGACGCACGCTGTACTCGGTATTGTGTACCAGGAAACGAGTATGTACCCGGAGGCGATCAATGAATACAAGAGGGCACTGGAGCTAGGCGGCAAGCCTGACGAGATTCGCGGTCTTCTCGGATACGCCTATGCCGTCTCGGGGAACCAAACCGACGCGGAAAAGACAATTGCCGAATTGAAAGCACTCTGGCCCGGTCACACCCATGCCGCCCTAGACCTAGCCGTGGTTTTCTCCGGTCTCGGGGATAAAGAAAGCACTCTGTACTGGCTGGAAAAGGCCCAAGAGAGGCATGTGAGCGACTTGATCGCGATCGGGCAGGACTCACATTTCATCGGACTGCGAGGTGATCAGCGATTTCAAAACTTTGTGCAGCGGGTGGGTGCTCCCAAGTAAGAGCAGTGCCTGCCTTCCGAGTTGTCTGACTTGGCGTGGCGAAATCACTCTTTACATCAATGATCAACATCCACCCTCATCACGAGTTGTAAACATCTTGTGACAAACAAATGACACTGATCCGAGCATCTATCCCACGGGCGCTGAATCAAACCCCTCAGATGCGCTGAAGGCATCTCGGAGCGAGCCCGATTTAGATTTCAACTTCCACGCGGTGTAGTTGAACCCGACAAAAACGGAGCGCCCGAAGATCAAACACCAAACACCAACGACTCGTCACATGTAATGCCGTTCTAATCCGCGTGCAGTAATGCGGCGAAGGCATTCGAGGTAGTTGTGTGTCGTAATCACGTCGACCGTTTCCTTTACTTCAAGAACAAAACAGAAAACTGGAGAACAAATAAATGAGCTACAACCTTAGTCAGCCAACAGAAACAACTGCCCGAGTTCGGAATGTATTTGGTAGTGCTGCAATGATGGGTCTGGTACTTCTAGTGGCGCAACTCGCGACGGCACAAACCTTCTCCTTCACCCCTGGCGATCCTGACGGTAAGGTGGGCGCGTTGTCCCGCCGTGCCAGCCCTGGGAAAGTCGAGACTGAGACGGCCGATGACTTCGTTTTGCAACAGACCATAGTCATCAATAACGCCACTATTAAGGGATTGATTCCCGCCAACACAGACTTGGCGAATATCAAGGATGTTGAGGTCGAGGTATATCATGTTTTCCCTCTTGACTCGGCGAATCCTCCGTCCGGCAACGTACCCTTGCGGGACAAATCGCCCTCGGACGTCGAAATTGGTACTGCCACCCGAGCAGCCAGCTCTGGAACACTCAAATTCACACCAAGTGTCATCGCCGAAAACTTCCAGGTTGGCAATACAGTGGTGAACGGCATCAATAAGGTCCCGGCGAACCTCACCACCGGCGAAGGCGCATTTACAGGCGAGGAAGTCGAGCTCACTATCACGTTTACAACTCCGATCATTCTGCCCCCGGGTAGCTATTTCTTTCGCCCGGAGGTCCTGCTGACCAGTGGCGATTTCCTGTACTTGTCGGCGCCAAAGCCGATTGTGCCGCCGGGAAATGCATTTGTGGGCGATCGCCAGGCTTGGATCCGAAATTCGAATCTCTCGCCCGATTGGTTGCGGATAGGTACGGACATCATCGGGGGCACCACGACCTTCAATATGGCGTTTTCTCTTGCTGGTGAAACCATTCCGAATGCTGGAACACCCGGACAGACAAACTGCAATGGAAAGAGCATCTCTGCGCTATCCGAGCAGTTTGGCACGATTGATGAGGCCACCACAGTCCTCGGATTCTCCAGCGTGACGGCGTTGCACGATGGAGTCAATCTGTTTTGCGAACGATAGCTCGGAAGAAGGATGCCATTGGGACCCATCATGGACCGATGGCATCCTCCAACACAGAAAAAATCGTCCGCGGGGCGGCAGCTGGGCAGAATTCGAAGCGCCACTTCGGACAATTCACAAAAGGAGAAACATGTTTATGAGATGCTTTACTCAGATTCTACCCACCCTACTCTTGCTCCTGGCAGTGACCGGCTCGCGCGCAACCGCACAGGCGCAGAGTGAGATCCCGGCTGACCCATCCGCCACCTTCAAAACCCTCATCCCACATCTGAATGCGATTCCCAGACCGAGGCTGGTACAAGGAGTAGAAGCCCCGGAGCAAGGGGACATTTTCCTTCCTAGCTTCTCTGGTTCCCCTTACACAGTAGGTGTGTCGGTCTTCCCGACCACGACCGTTCCTGAAGCTGAGGAACACATCGCCGTAGATCCCAACAATTTCAACAACCTGGTCGCTATGATTAGCGACTTTTCTCAGAACGGTGGATTCAACCTGAGCAAGTTCGCGGTTTCTAAGAATAATGGTGCAACCTGGTCGCAGGGTTTCATACCTCGCTCTGGCGGTCTTCCCAAGACTGCGGACGGCCACATTTGGCAGGCGAACAGCGACCCAGTGGTTGCTATGGATAAATTAGGCAACGTGTTCCTGGCAAACCTCTATCTCCAGGTTGACTCCTTCGGAAATGTCACTAACGACGGCTACTACGTCTGCACGGCGACCCTCGCTTCTGGCCCCACCTTTACTGCCGCCGGCTGCCATGCTGTAAGGACGACCCTTACTGCCAGTCCCAATTCGGAAGACAAAGAATGGCTGGCCACCGACAACAGCGCTTCCAGTTTCTCTGGCAACGTCTACGCCTCGTGGACGCACTTCACCCCTACGTCGGATTCGATTCTGTTCTCACGTTCCACCGATCATGGTGTGACATGGTCCAAGGCCATAACAATCAGCACTGCCGGGCAGGCAGGCGCAGTGCAGGGATCACAGGTTGCCGTTGGACCGGCAGGCGAAGTGTATGTCGCTTACGAAGTGTTCCTGGTGTCGGGCCAAGGGAGGCACTTCATCGCCAGATCCACTAACGGCGGGGTCTCGTTCGGAACGCCGGTAGCTTTGACTCCTGCGTTCAATAACCTGAGTTTTGCCGCGAGTTATCGTGATAATAGCTTCCCGGCACTGGCGGTTAGTCCGGTGGCAGGCAAGGCGTTCGTTTATGACGTCTACACGGATCAACCCTCGGCTAGTTCTCGGACCGCATTTGTTCGCTCGACCACTTCTGGTGGGCTGACCTTTACGGCACCCATCAGAGTAAACGACTCCACCTCGGGTCAGCGCCTGATGCCAGCAGTTGCCGCCGATCGCAATGGCAATGTCCACATCAGCTGGTTCGACACTCGAAACAGCTCTGGCAGCACGGACCTTTTGGATATTTTTGCGACTTATACGAAAGACAATGGCTCCAACTTCGCGCCGAATGCTCGCGTAACCTCCAGCCAAATCAACAACGGTTTCTCGGGGTTTATCGGCGACTACTCTGGCATTGCCGCCGGTCCGAACGGGACAACCAGTCTGGCCCATCCGGCTTGGACCAACGGAGGCGTGGGCGGAACCACCAACGGGCGGCTGCGGACCGCCAAACTCACGGTACCCTAACCGTTATCTTCTCCCGAGCCCGTTCCTATGCCGGAGCGGGAGGCACGATAGTACGCAACACGAAAAGGCGCTCACTTTGCGGTAGGTTGAGATTGTTCGCATCGCCAATCTAGCAAAGGGAGCGCCTTTATGTTGATCCGCTAAAGAAATGCAATCCTCGCAGCAACCACAAAGTTCGATTCATGGCGAAACATCGGAATTATGCATTGACCCATTTCCGAGTGCTAAGGGCCTATTCTCCCCCGCGCAGTGAAACTTGAGACAACTCCAGGCGAGCCGTTTCAGCGCAGAAGCACAGAGACGAGACCAGAGCCTTTCTGATTTCTGTCGCAGTTTTTAGAGCTTGCGCTCGCTAGTAGTTTTGCCAGACTTCTTGCGCAGTTCCTCCCCCGAATGTGTTGTGCATCCTGGCGATCCGTCTTCTGCTTGCGTTCGCGCTTCCTCGCGATCTCGGTGGCGTCGCGATCCACAACTCAACCTGCAGTTCGCCCAGTAGTCGCTCGAACCAGCGGTGCTGCAGTCGTCGCTCTCCGTATTCGCCAGTTTCTGTATCCACAAACGCAATTTGCTGAAAGCTCGGATGGTAATCGCACCCTATAATCAACATATCGGCTCCTTTTCTCCCGAGCCGTACGCCGTTTTCATGCAAAGCTACTTCGGCGGACGCGCCGAGTGCCGCATTCGCGGTTGGGAGTTGCCAGTCTGTCTTGTGGATTTCATGTCGCAGTATCCCACCGTGAACGAACTTCTGGACAATTGGAGTGTTCTGACAGCAAACAACGTAACCTTCCCTGATGCGACAAAAGCAGTGCGCAAACTGCTTTCGCAGATCACGCTCGAACGGTGTTTTGACCGCAAGCTGTGGCCGCAATTCAAATTCTTCGCCCTCGTTCGCCCAGACAACGATATTATTCTCCCCGTGCGCACCGTCTACAACGGCACAACTCAGAACATCGGAATCAATTACCTCAAAAGCAAAGAACCAATTTGGTATGCAGGGCCGGACATCATTGCATCGATTCTCTTGACCGGAAAAGTACCGCATATCGTAAAAGCAATACGCGCGAAGCTGCACGGCAAACAGCCAGGATTAACTTCAACATCCTTGCGCGGCATGGTTAGAGTCGATGCGAACAAGAACAGCTTCTTTAGGCATGTCATCGAACAGCGCGCGGGCCGCGAATCGAACCCGGCGCTCCATTATTGGCTGAAGATTCTTGCCAACAGCGGATCGTACGGCCTGTTCGTGGAACTAAACCCGAACGAAGCCGACGCGACGAATATAAAGGTCTTTTCGGGCGAAGAATCGTTTGAGACCACTTCGGACGTGGTAGAGGAGCCGGGAAAGTGGTTCGCGCCGCACATCGGTTCTCTCATCACCTCCGGTGGTCGCCTGCTTCTGGCGATGCTTGAAAAGTGCATCAGTAACGCCGGTGGAACATACCTGTTTTGTGACACGGACAGTGCCGCAATCGTCTCAACCGAGCGCAGGCAAAAGATCAGCATGCCTGACGGAACCAAACCGATCACGGCGCTCTCGCGGAATGAAGTTGAGAAAATCGTTCAGACATTCGAAAGACTGAATCCGTACAACCGTAAGCTGGTTCCAGGCTCAATCTTGAAGGTTCACAAATTGAATTGGGACCAGAACAAACAAAGAAGACAGTTGTACTTCTACAGCATCGCAGCGAAGCGGTACGCGCTGTACACGAAGACTAAGAATGATATCGAGATCGTAGAACCCAAAGCGCACGGACTTGACTACTTCTACCCGCCAAAGGATTCGCCCAAAGATTGGAAGCACGAAACTCCGGAATGGATCTTCGAAGCGTGGGACTGGATCATGCGTGGCGTTCTCGAATTGAAACGCAAGAAACCGGCATGGTTCGATCTGCCGGTAATGATGAAGCTCACGCTCAGCACCCCGCATCACGCGTTGAAGAACCTTGCCAAAGGACCGTTAACGCGACCGAACAACTTCATGATGATTCCACAAATCTGCCGCTTTGGGTGTCCGCAAAACGTTGACCCAAACAAGTTCACGCTGATAACGTCATTTTCGACCGAACGCGATCAGTGGATGCGTTCGAAGTGCATCGATATCCACGATTCCCAATCCCGCGTTTACGAACTCACTGACGAATACGACGGTCGCAGGGCGGTCGTCAAGAATTTCTTCATGCTCCTGGACTCGTACCAAAACCATCCAGAAGCCAAGAGCCTTGGACCGGACGGAAAGCCGTGCGAGTTCGATACACGCGGACTGTTGCAGCGAGCACACATTGTTGCGAACTGGCCGCCGATCTACATCGGGA
>Ga0207700_10000782_pt1 | contig 18368 bp, 8 predicted proteins | sample LARL82metaG_FD_184348 | JGI IMG/M metagenome (GOLD analysis project Ga0207700, IMG submission 184348) | Corn, switchgrass and miscanthus rhizosphere microbial communities from Kellogg Biological Station, Michigan, USA - LAR L8-2 metaG... | ecosystem: Host-associated > Plants > Roots >...
GCCGAGGTAAGAGACCCCGAGCTTCGCCTGCGGGGTAAAGCGCCAGTCAAAGCCGCCTTCCACCAGCGCCGAGTTGCGCGCCACCGGAACACCGGCAACGGAGAACGCAGTGCCCGTGCCCTGGAACGCAAGCGCCGCCGATGGCGTCACATCACCGAAGGCATATTGCCAGGCGACGGTGGCGCGCGGCACCAGCACCGTGCCGTTGGCGAGCGGCATGATGCTCGCCAGCCGCAGGCCGAGCGAGGAATAGCCGAGGTTCTCATGCGTGGCGGAACCCGTGAGCGCTGCCGCCCCGCCGCTCTCGTTGAACGAGCCGTTGCGCAGGTGCACATAGGCAAGGCCGGCGAGCGGTTCGAGCGCGAAGTTACCAAGCGCCATGCCGTAGCCGACCTCGCCGAACACCTGTCCGACATTGCCGTGCAGGCGAGCTTTGGTTTGGTCGGTGAAACCGGGGAAGAAGATGCTGCGGCTCGCGTCGATATCATCGAACGAATACGAGCCGCCACCGCGCACGTTGAACATACCGAGCCGGCCTGTCGCATAGGCACCCAGCTGCACGCTGTCGATGCCGGCGCTGCTCGCCCTGTCATTGGCATGCAGATCAGTACGTACATATCCTGCGGTAAAACCAGCGCGCCAGCTTTCGCCGAAGCGCGCATCGACACCGGACAGGAAGCCCCCGAAGCGGCTCGTCAGCGATGCGGCATTGCCGTCGCCATCGCTGTGGCCCCAGCCACCGAGACCCAGTGACCAGAAGGTGAGATCACGCGAGGGGCCGTACGGCGCCTTCACCGGATATGCCGACGCCTGCGCCGCGGTGCCGGATGCATAAGCCAGTTGCGGACCAGCAAAGCCAAGCGCGCCGAGTTCACCCGGCGCGCCCGCGTATGATGCCTGCCGCATGCGCCCGAGCATCGCGCCGCGGGCAAACTGTGCTTCTTCGGCCTGTGCATTGTGCACGCTGCCGTACACTTCGCCCGAGAGCGCATCGAAGGCCCGCCGCGCGCCGTCGACACTCTGATTCAACACTGCAGTGATGAGCGGGTTCGAGGTCGCACCACCGTCGAGCGCGGTTGCGACTGCAGTCTGGTTCCGTGTCTGTGCCGCACCGGCAAAGCCATTGCTTCCGGCAACCGTGCTGTTGCTGACCAGATCCAGGAAGACATTGGTTGCGCCATAAGTCAGCGAAGGCGTGAGGAAGGCGAGGTTGCTGGTCACGTTGCTGAACGTGCCGCTCACGCCACTATTCGTTTGCAGGATGACATACTGCGTCAACGGCCGGAAAGTGCCGCCAGCGCGCACATCGACTGTGCCGCCGTTCAGTGTGGCAGTCCCGGCCGACACCTTGTCGGCCGATCCATCGCTGTTTGCGTTGACGCGGAACGTTGAGCCAGATGCAAAGCTGACGTTGCCCGTTACCGTCAGGGTGGTCCCGTTGGCGGTTGTGTAGCCCGGATACAGCGTGCCGAGGACAGTGACATTGCCGTCAATGGTGCCCGCCCCTCCCAGCGTGCCGCCGGAATTCACCGTCACATTGCCGGCGAGCCGTGCGTCCGAATGACCGGCATCCTCGCCGATCAACAGCGACGCACTGCTGAAAATCGTGGCCGTTCCGACTGCGGAATCGCCGTTCAGAGTCCAAAGAGCATCCTGCACATCGAGGGTATTGAAGTTGCGGAAATTGTTGTTGGCGGTCCCGGCACCCTGAAGGATGAGTTGGTTGGTGGCTCCGACGCTGCCCACCGCATCGCCGTTCAACACGGAAGAATTTTTCAAGATCAGTGTATTGGTCCCGGTCCCGGTGAACTGAACGGACGCCGTTCCACCGGAGATCGTGCCGGCATTCATCACCGTGCCGCTGCCGGTGATCCCGAATTTCCCGCCGCTGATCGTTCCTCCAGCAGCGTTCGCAATGTCGATAGTGTTGTCGGAGCTGATGCCAATATCGCCGCCCGTAATGGTGCCGCCGGCGCCATTTTTCACCTTGACGTCGTTCGTGCCGCGGATGGCAACGCCGCCTGGCTCCGTCGCTTCTATGCTGCCGGCATTGCGGGTGACGTTGATGTTCGGCGCTTCGATGGCGCGTGAGCTGCCGCCGTTATCTGCCCTTATGATGCCGGTGCCATTGGCAATCGTAGCGGTATCTTCCGCGCGGATGGCGCTCCGGTCTGCCGTTGTTGTTTCAATCGTACCGTCATTGTTCGTGACGTTGACCAAATTGCCGAGGATGGCACGCGCAACTCCCGAGATGAGCCCACCGGTCAGATTGTTCACGGTAGCTGTGCCGCCGGTGGCATCGATGGCGGTGCTATCTGTGCCGATCGACTCGATCCGGCCCGCATTGCTGGTGACGTTAACCGAGGGCCCCTTGATGCCGAACGTGTGCCCGCTGATACGCGCCCCGGCGGTATTGGTGACGGTGACAGTGCCATCGCTTCTCACTGCACCGCCCGCATTCACGACTATGTCGCCAGAGTTGGACACAGTCACGGCGTGTCCATCGATCGCAAGGTCACTTCCGAAAATTTTACCTCCGGCGTTGTTGACTGTGACCGTTGCGCCAGAAATAGCCACACCGCCCAGATTGTCTGCTCGGATAAAACCGGAGTTGTCGACGGTGACGTCCCCAGTCGCGGCGATCGCACGGCCATTCGCCGCGGTCGCTTCAATCAGGCCGGTGTTACCGGTGACGTTGACGGTCCCGCCGGTGATGCCAAACGTGCTGCCGCTGATACGCCCAGTGTTCACGCCATCGCCTGTGTTGGTCACCGTGGCGATGCCGCCTGCACGAACGGCGATGCCATTCGTCGCCAGAATCTTTCCTGAGTTGTTGACGGTCGCATCTCCAGCAGCGCCTATCGCCACCGCGTTCGCGGCTGTCGCTTCAATCAGGCCGTCATTACCGATGACGTTGACGCTTTTGCCATTGATGCCGGCCGAGCTTCCGGTGATGACGCCACCGCTCAAATTGGTGACATTAGCCACGCTGCTTAGACCGTTGATGGCATCGGCCCCCGCGATCGTGCCGGAATTGGTGACGTCGATGCGTCCGTTTTGGGCAGCCATAGAGACTGAGATCCCGGCCGCCGTGCCCGTTATCTCGCCGGTGTTATTCACTTTGACAGAAGTAAAGCTGCCAATGCCTAAGCCACCGGCAGCTGTCCCTGTGATCTTGCCGTCATTGGTGACATCGGCGGCCCCCGCAATGGAAAGGCCGATCGAGGCGCCTGTGATAGTGCTGCCGATGTTGTTGGTCACCTTAGCGTTGCCGCCAGTCCCGATACCGGCGGAATTTGCGCCGGTACCTTCGATTGTACCGGAATTGGTGAAGGTGCCCCCGAGGCTCGCGTTGATACCTTTGAGGGTGCCGGAAATAGTACCGGTCGAAGTATTGGTGAGCGTCAAAGTGCCCGTGTCATCGACACCGATGGTGCCGCCGGTGATCGCGACCGAATTCGTGCAAGTCTGGTCGGTTCCAGTTGTGGCGCATTGCGCCAAAGCTTCCGACGCAGGCCAGGACAATGTGAGCGCCAGCGCGCCAACGAATGCGGGAAGCGCCAGGCTCGACGCGCCATTCAGCAGTCGCGCGCGGATCGAACCGCGACCGGAGTGACGCACAATGTATTTTGAATCGATGCTCTTCATCCCCAACTCCTGAGCGGCACGCGGCCGTCTTCTCTTCCAGCACGACGTGTCGGTGCGCAGCGGGGCGACGCGGCACGGCGCGGTGCTGTTTTGGTGCGGCTAAATGATTACGGAGGAGTGCGCAGAAGCGCTTGGGCTGTAGCGACGACTATTAGGTTAGAAACGAAAGATTGAGATTCGCCGCGGTGACGATGCAAATTTGCGACAGTTGTGAGTCATCCGTTTGGATGATGCGAAGTGAGTGTCATTCCGGGGCGCGCCGGAGGCGCGAACCCGGAATCCAGAAACAAGCACCGCGTCAACATCTGGATTCCGGGTCCGGCGCTAGCGCGCCGTCCCGGAATGACTGCGTGTGTTGGTGACAACTCGACGCTGCTTTGCCGTCATGCCCGGCCTTGTGCCGGGCATCCCGCTTAGTCGGGCACCGCATTGCCTCCCTAAGCGAGATGGCCGGGACAAGCCCGGCCATGACGTTGGGACGCAGTGCCCTTCCAAGTGTCGGTTGAGGTTCGGAGCTAACCCGCAGCGGCCTTCGCGGACTTCGGCTCATCCGCAAACAGCGCAATGAGCGCGCGCTTGATGGCGGCCTGGCGCGTCGGCGAAGCAATCTGCGCGCCCATCAGGTCGGTGACGTAGAACACGTCGACCACACGCTCGCCGAACGTGGCAACGTGCGCCGATGCAATATTGAGGTTGAGCTTCGAGAGCGTCGCCGTCAGTTCGTACAGCAGTCCCGTACGGTCCAGGCCGGTGACCTCGACCATTGTGTAGCGGTGCGACCACTGATTGTTGATCGTGACGGTCGGCTCCACGGCGAAGGCGCGAATGCGGCCTTTCGGCGGTGCGCGCTTGGCCACCACATCGGGCAGCCGCAATTCGCCGCGCAGCGCCTTCTCGATTGAATCGGCGATGCGGTTGGCGCGGCGCTCTTCGTCCTCGTCGCGGTCGAATTCGCGCGACAGCGAGATAGTGTCGAGCGCGCGGCCATCGGTCGTGGTGTAGATCTGCGCATCGACGATGTTGGCGCCGGCCATGGCACAGGCGCCGGCGATGATCGACAGCAGCCACGGATGGTCCGGTGCGAGCAATGTCAGCTCGGTCACTGCCCGTTGCGCATCGAAGGCCACAGTGGTGGCGAGCCGCTTTTCGGCGTCCTCGCTCGCGCGCACGAATTTGGCGTGCTCGATCTTGTGCGGCAGATCGACCTTGAGCCAGTAGGCCGGATACAGCTTGGCGATATAGGTCTCGAGACGTTCGGCCGGCCAGTCCTTCATCGCCTCGCGGAATTCGTTCTGCGCGATCGCCACGCGCTGCGCGCGGTTGACCTCGGAGAATCCGCCGGTGAGCACCGGCTCGGTCTCATAATAAAGTGTGCGGATAAGCTGCGCTTTCCAGCCATTCCAGACCCCGGGGCCGACCGCGCGGATATCGGCGGTGGTGAGGATCGTCAGCAGCTTCAGGCGCTCGGCCGACTGCACGATCGCGGCGAAGTTTTCGATGGTCCTGCGGTCGGAGAGGTCGCGCGATTGCGCGACGCTCGACATCACCAGATGCTTTTCGATCAGCCAGGCGACGGTCTCGGTATCGGCGGCCGAGAAACCAAGACGCGGGCAGAAGCGCCGCGCCACGCGCGCGCCGGCGATCGAGTGATCTTCGGGCCGCCCCTTGGCGATGTCGTGCAGGAACAGCGTGACATAAAGTACGCGGCGGTTGCTCGGCAGGATCTTGTGGATCAGCTCGTTGGCGAGCGGCGTTTCGGTGTTTGCGCCACGTTCGATCTCGGCGAGGACGCCGATACAGCGCAGCAGATGCTCGTCCACCGTGTAGTGGTGATACATGTTGAACTGCATCATGGCGACGATCTTGCCGAACGCCGGCACGAAGCGGCCGAGCACGCCGGCCTCGTTCATTCGCCGCAACACGGTTTCCGGATCGTTCTTCGAGGTGAGGACCTCGAGGAAGAGCTCGTTGGCTTCCTCGCTCTCGCGCAATTTCGCATCGATCAGGTTGAGCGAGCGCGTGACGGCGCGCATCGCGTCCGGGTGGAACGCGAGATTGTGCTTTTGCGCGAGCTGGAAGATGCGGATCAGGTTGACAGGATCGCGCTTGAACACATTGGCCTGCGCGAGCCGGATGCGGTTCTTGTCGACGATGAAGTCGTCGCTCTCGACGATCGCGCGTCGCTTGACCGGTCGCAGGCGTGCCATCAGGCGGCTCAGGACAGGAACGCTTTTGGCGTGACTGTCTTCCAGTTCCGCGCAGAGGATCGCGGTGAGGTCGCCGACGTCCTTGGCGATCAGGAAGTAATGCTTCATGAAGCGTTCGACATCCTGCAGGCCAGGATGTTCGGTGTAGCCGAGCCGCACGGCGATCTCGCGCTGGATATCGAATGACAGACGCTCCTCGGCGCGCCCCATGAGAAAATGCATGTGGCAGCGGACCGACCAGAGAAAATCCTCGCAGCGGCGGAACAGCTGGTATTCGTGCTTGTCGAAGACGCCGCACTTGATCAGTTCGTCCGGCTCGCGCACGCGGTAGACGTATTTGGCGATCCAGAACAGCGTGTGCAGGTCGCGCAGTCCGCCTTTGCCGTCCTTCACGTTCGGTTCAACGAGGTAGCGCGATTGCCCGCTGCGCCGGACGCGGTCTTCGCGTTCCGCGAGCTTGGCGGCGACGAAATCGGAGGCGGTGTTGCGCACGATTTCGTTGTCAAAGCGCGTCACCAATTCGTCGAACAGCTTGCGGTCGCCGAACAGAAAGCGCGCTTCGAGAATGGCGGTGCGGATTGTCATGTCCGCCTTCGCCTGGCGGATGCATTCATCGACCGAGCGCGTGGCGTGCCCGACCTTCAGCCCCGTGTCCCACAGGGAATAAAGAATGGCTTCGGCGATCGACTCGCCCCAGGCGGTCTGCTTGTAGGGCAAAAGAAACAGAAGATCGATGTCGGAGCCGGGCGCCTGCAGGCCGCGGCCGTAACCGCCGGTCGCAACCACCGCCATGCGTTCGCCTTCCGAGGGATTTTCCGACGGATACTGGCTGCGCGCAAACTCGTACAGGATGCGGATGATTTCATCTTCCATCCGGCACAGCCGCTCCGCGCAGCGGCGGCCGTGACGGTCGGCCAGCAGTAATTGTTCGGCCTTGGCGCGGCCTTCGGAAAGCGCGGCCTTGAGGCGTTGCGCTATCACCGAACGCAATTCCTTCTCGCCGCCGCTATGCGTCTTGGCCAGCTGCTCGATCTCGGCGCTCAGCGCGCGCGCGTCGATCAGATCGTTCGAGCCCCGGGCTGGGGCCGCGGGCGGCGGTCGCTCAGTGTGTTCGACGGCGAGGGAAGCCATGGTCATCCGATAGCGGAGGTGGGGCGGTAAGTCACGGTCCGCACTGTAGATATTTATCGCGAGGCCGGGTGCCTAGAAGTCCAGCCGCGGATTATGGTTCCTTGTCTGGTCGGGCTCAATTGATCGTGGGCAAAGAGGCCATGATGGCTGCCCATGACCAAAGTATGAGCGTGCTATGAAAGGGTCGCCGGGGCACAACCGGTGGCGGAAAAGTACCGGGAGAGAAACAACAATGCGTATGTTCCAGGTCTGCGTTTGCGGTCAGCCGTTACAACTCAACGAACAACCAACCCCGCAGCCGAAGGGCAGCGAGGTCCTGCTGAAGGTTCTGGCGGCGGGCGTCTGCCACAGCGACATTCATCTCGCGGAAGGGTGGTTCGATCTCGGCGGCGGCAAAAAGCTCAGCCTTGCCGATCGCGGCATGAAGCTGCCGGTCACTCTCGGTCACGAGAATGTCGGCCAGGTGGTAGCGGTGGGTCCGGATGCCAAGGGCGTCAAGGTCGGCGACAAACGGCTTGCGCATCCCTGGATCGGCTGTGGCACCTGCGGGCCGTGCCAACGCGGCGAAGAAAATCTCTGCCGCGCCATGCGCAGTCTCGGCGTCTTCTCGAACGGCGGCTATGCCGATTACATGATGGTGCCGCATCCGCGCTATTTGTTCGACATCGGCGACCTTCCGCCCGAACGCACCGCTCCGCTCGCTTGCTCGGGCGTAACAACCTTCGGCGCGCTGAAAAAGATTCCGACGCTGAAGACCGAACCGACCGTCATCATCGGCGCCGGCGGTCTCGGGCTGATGTGTCTTGCCCTGCACAAGGCGATGGGCGGCCACAGCGCGATCGTCGTCGACATCGATCCGGTCAAGCGCGAGGCCGCAAAGAAAGCTGGCGCAAAGGCCGTGGTCGATGGCGGCGCCGCCAACGCGTCGCAACAGATCATCGACATGACCAATGGCGGCGCCTGGGGCGTGATCGATCTCGTCGGTTCCTCGCAAAGCGCGCGGGTCGGTTACGATAGTCTCATCAAGGGCGGCAAATACGTGATCGTCGGCCTGTACGGGGGCGATCTCACGGTATCGCTGCCGCCAATTCCAATGCGCGCGGTGACCATCCAGGGTTCGTATGTCGGCAGCCTGCCGGAGATGAAGGAGCTGATCGATCTCGTGCGAAAAACCGGGTTGCCGCCCGTTCCTGTCGCCACGCGACCGCTCGAGGATGTCAACGCGGTGATGGATGAGCTTCGCGCAGGCAAAATAATCGGTCGCGTGGTGCTGACGCCGGCATAACACTACCCACGAACGTCATTCCGGGGCGCGGCCGAAGGCCGCGAACCCGGAATCCAGACGCAAGTTCTCCTCAATGTCCCCCGATCTTTATTTCGCGCTCACGCTTGTCATCAAGATGGTTGTCACCGCGGCGTTCCTGCTCGCGGCCACGATCACGGCGGAGCGTGCAGGGCCATTGATCGGCGGCCTGGTAGCGACGCTGCCGATCAGCGCCGGTCCGGTCTACATCTTTCTTGCGCTCGACCATGACGCGCATTTCATCGCCCAGAGCGCCTTGGGCAGTTTCGTCACCAATGCCTACAACGCGATTTTTGCCGTCGTCTACGCTTTGCTGGCGCAGAACCATTCGCTGATGGTGAGCTTCGGTATCGCGATGGCAATCTGGATCGCCCTCGCTTTTGCCGGGACAACGGTCACATGGACGGTCACCTCGGCGATCGTCCTCAATATTGTCGTGATCGGGGTTGCACTCTGGATCTCGGCGCCGTTGCGTCACGCGCCGATGCCGCGCGTCGAAACCCGGTGGTATGATCTCGTGTTGCGTGCGGGCATGGTCGCGCTGCTGGTCGGCATCGTCGTCACGCTCAGTTTCCGCATCGGCCCGACAGCGAGCGGCAATCTTGTGGTCTTTCCCATCGTGCTCAGCAGCATCATCATCATTTTTCACCATCGCGTCGGCGGGCCGGCGACCGCGGCGATCATGGCGAATGCCGTGATCGGGCTTGGCGGTTTCGGTTTCGCGGTGCTGGCACTCAATCTCACCGCAGAGCGGCTGGGTTCACCGCTCGCGCTGACATTGGCGCTGCTTGTTTCGGTCGGCGCCAATCTGCTGATCTTTTTCGTGCGTCGACGGCTGGCCTCTCCATGATGGCGAATCTCGCTGACCCCGCTTTGTGGTATGGCCTCGCGCTGAAAATCGCGGTGACCGCGTCAATCGTCGTCGCCGCTTCCGTGGTGGTCGAGCGTAGTGGGCCTTTCATCGGCTCGCTGATCGCGGCCCTGCCGACTGCTGGCGGCGCCGCGATGATCATTCTCGCGCTCGAGCATTCCGCTCAGTTCATATCGCAGAGTGCCGTCGGCAGCCTGATCGCCAATGCCGCCTGCGCGCTGTTTGCGCTGAGCTATGCGGCGCTGGCACAGAAGCACGGTTTGCGGCTGAGCCTCGGCGGCGCGTTTCTCGTCTGGCTTGTCACCGTGTTTCTGCTGCGGCTGGTCGACTGGAGCGCGACGGGCGCGGTCTTGTTGAATGCTGTCTTCTATCCGGTCGCGATTTTCGCCGCGCGCCGTTACCGCATTCCCGGTGCCGTCAAACGTGTGCCGGTGACCGGACGCGATCTGGCCTGGCGCGCGGGGGTGGTGACGCTCTGCGTGCTTGCCGTCACTGCGGCGAGCAGCTCGATCGGCTCGTATTTCTCGGGCGTTTTCGCGTTTTTCCCGGTGGCCATGGGTTCGTTCTTCATCATCCTGCACCCGCTCATCGGCGGGCCGGCAGCCGCGAGCGTCGCCGCGCATGTGCTCACCCCGTTGATCGGGCTCGGCCTTGGCCTCCTTGCCGTGCATCTGCTCGCGGTGCCGATCGGCGTGTGGTGGTCGTATGCCGTGGGCCTTTCCATCGGCCTTGCCTGGAATGCGCTGCTCTGGCTGCTGCGGGAGTGGCGGACGGGGAAGAGGTAACGTGGCGAAGAGGGCAGAGCATTTCTGTCGTCATTCCGGGGCGCGCCGCAGGCGCGAACCCGGAATCCAGACACAAAGATTGTGTGCGTATCTGGATTCCGGGTCCGGTGCTGCGCACCGTCCCGGAATGACATTTACCTGACCAACCCCAGCTCCAGCGCCTTGATCTGTAACGCGAGATAGCGCGAGAAAATCCGGCACTGCGCGAGGCTGCCGCCGGTGAACCACAGGCCGGGTTGCGCTGTGCGCCGCCACATGTTGCGCAGCTCGCCGCCTTCGTCGAAACCCCAGACCGGGCCGATGCGCTCGGCAACATCGTCGCCAAGATAAAGCCGCGCGGTTTCCTGCTGGTTCTTGTAGCCGGTTGCGAGCACCAGCAATTCGGCAGGGACGATGCGTCCATCGCGTAGCCGCGCGCCGTTCGCGACGAAACGATCGATGTCGGAAAATTGCAGCAGGGCGACCGCGCCGGAAATGATCATGTCCGAGCAACCGACGTTGAAGTAGTAGCCACCGCCGCGCCGCAGATACATCATCTGGAAGCCGGTCTCGTCTTCGCCGAAGTGCAGGCGGAAGCCGCGCTTCTCGAGCCCCTCCAGCAAGGCCTTGTCCACTTCGCGCCCGCGCGCGGTCGAGAGCTGATACGAGCGCTGCAGCACCGGATAGGGAAACGACGTCGCGAGCAGGTCGCAATCCTCGAACGGGATGCCTTCCGAGTAGATCGCGTAGACGCTCTGCGCTTCCTTGAGACTAACGACGTAGGTCTTGCTGCGCTGGATCATCGTGACGTCGGCGCCGTGCGCCTGCAGCTCCTGCGCAACGTCATGACCGCTGGTGCCGCTGCCGAGCACGAGCGCCTTGCGGCCCTTCCATCGTTTCGCGTCCTTGAAGTCGCCGGAGTGCACTTTGGCGCCGGCGAAAGCATCGAGGCCGGGCAGGTCGGGCGTATAGGGAATGCTGCTGACGCCGGTCGCGAATATCAAATGACGCGGATGCATCACCCGCTCGGTTCCATCGGAGCGCCGCAGCGTCACGCGCCATTCCTTGCGCTTGTCGTCATAGCGTCCGGCGACGAGTTCGGTTCCCGTCCAGAAATTCAGCTCCATCGCCTCGACATAGGATTCGAACCAGTTCGCGAGCTTGTCCTTCGGAATGTAGACGGGGAAGGTCGGCGGGAACGGCAGATAAGGCAGGTGATTGACGTGCACTTCGTTGTGCAGCGTGAGCGAGTGATAGCGCGTACGCCAGTTGTCGCCGACGCGCTTGTGCCGGTCGACGATCAGCGCATCGATGCCGAGCTGATGCAGGCGCGCGGCAATCGAAAGCCCGGCCTGACCGCCGCCAACAACGAGCACCGCGGGGTCGCGATCGTCATAGGCGCGCGCCTTGCTCAACCGGTCGGTCCAGTTCTCGGCGCCGAAATCGCGCGTGCTGTCGGGCTCGGGTCTGACGCGGAAGGCCTCTTCGTGGCCGCGGAGGTCTTCCAGCGTCGTGACGATCGTCCAGGCGCGCAAGCCGGAGGAATCGGGCGTGAGGCGGAGAACGCCGGCGCCGCGGCCGAACGCAGTTTCGAATGCGAACAGCGCTTCGATCGCTTCGGTGCCGGCGCGGGTGACCCAGCGCGGCGGCGTTCGCTTTGCGGGGATATGAAAGTCTCGCGGCGCGGTGCGTGCGAGCGTCTCGCGCAGTGTAGCGGCGATGGCCGCGCGGCCACTCATTGTCTCTATCGTCCAGGTGAAGGCCAGCACGTCGCGCCAGAGGCCGTCGGCATGGAACAGGTTTGCGACCGCGTCAATGTCCTTTGCCTGCAGCGCGGCTTCGAAGTTCGCAAGCCACTGCTGCGCATCCGCCGGCGCGTTCGTCTGCTTTCTCTCCGCGACGTTCATCATGGGGTTAAGGCCACTCTCCGCGGGAGCCGAGACTAGCAGGTTTGGGCCTGTCCTCGTCATGGCCGGACAAGCAGCAGCTCTCCGTCATGGCCGGGCTTGTCCCGGCCATCCACGTCTTTATTGCTGCAAATCCGTGAAGACGTGGATGCCCGGCACAAGGCCGGGCATGACGGAAAAAAGAGGTCGGCGCTAACCCTTCTTCGCCGCCTCTTGCTTCAGGCGGTAAAGCGCGTCCATCGCCTCGCGCGGCGAGAGATCATCCGGATTGATCGCGGAAAGGGCCGCGGCCAGAGGGTCTTCCGCAGGTTGCTGCTGGCCAGGTGCCGGGCGTGCCGGAGCGGCAAACAACGGCAGGTCCTCGAATCCCTTCGGCGCTGCGCGGTCTTCCTGCTCGAGCTTTGCCAGCACAAGCTTCGCGCGATCGATCACGCTCGCCGGCAGGCCCGCGAGCTTCGCCACCTGGATGCCGTAGGAGCGGTCGGCCGCGCCAGCGACCACCTCGTGAAGAAAGACGACCTCGCCCTGCCATTCCTTCACGCGCACCGTCGCGTTGTGCAACCGGTCGAGCCGGCCCGCGAGCGCGGTCAGCTCGTGAAAATGCGTGGCAAACAGCGCGCGGCATTTGTTCACGTCGTGCAGATGTTCGACCGTCGCCCAGGCAATCGACAATCCGTCGAAGGTCGCCGTGCCGCGGCCGATTTCATCGAGGATCACCAATGCGCGCTCGCCGGCCTGGTTGAGGATCGCCGCGGTCTCCACCATCTCGACCATGAAGGTCGAGCGGCCGCGCGCGAGATCGTCGGCGGCGCCGACGCGCGAGAATAGCCGGTCGACGACGCCGACATGCGCGTGCTTCGCCGGCACGAAGCTGCCCATCTGCGCGAGAATTGCGATCAGCGCGTTCTGCCGCAGGAACGTCGATTTGCCCGCCATGTTCGGGCCGGTGAGCAGCCAGATGCGACCGGCTTCGAAATTCTGCGGCGGCGACAGGTCGCAGTCATTCGCAACGAACGGCGTGCCGTCGCGCGACAGCGCCTGCTCGACGACCGGATGGCGTCCGCCTTCGACGATGAAGGCATGACTGTCATCGACATCCGGCCGCGCATAGGCGCGCTCGGAGGCAAGCTGAGCGAGCGCGCTCGCCACGTCGAGGCGCGCAAGCGCGTCGGCGCATGCTTTTATGTTGTCGCCCTGCGCGATCACTTTCGCTGTCAGTCGTTCGAAAATCTCGAGCTCGAGACCGAGCGCACGCTCGGCGGCGCTGGCGATCTTGGATTCGAGCTCGCCGAGCTCAGTGGTGGTGAAGCGGATTTGTCCCGCCAGCGTCTGGCGATGGATGAAGGTGCCGTTGAGCGGCGCCGACATCAGCCGCTCGCCATGCTGAGCGGTGACTTCGACGAAATAGCCCAGCACATTGTTGTGCTTGATCTTGAGGATGCGGATGCCGGTGTCCTCGGCGTATCGCGCCTGCAGCGCGGCGATGACGCGCCGCGATTCATCGCGCAGCGCGCGCGTCTCATCGAGCGTCCGGTCATAGCCTTCGCGCACGAAGCCGCCGTCGCGCTTGAAGGCCGGCAGCTCGGCCGCGAGCGCAGCCGACAATTCGGCGGCGAGCATGCCGTCGGGTTTCCGGCAGCCCTGCATCGCATCGGCGATGTCTTCCGGCGGCTCTTTGAGCGAACCAAGCGTGCGGGCCAGATCGGCGGCCGCCAGCACTCCGTCGCGGATCGCGGCGAGATCGCGCGGGCCGCCGCGCGTGAGCACAAGGCGCGACAGCGCACGCGCGAGATCGGGCGCGGCCTGAAGCCGTGAGCGCGTTTCGGCGCGCGCCGCGGTGTCGCCGACGAAGCTTTCGACCGCATCGAGTCGGCCAGCAATCTGCGCCGGGTCGGTGAGCGGCGCGGCAAGGTGTTGCGAGAGCAGGCGTGAACCTGCGGCCGTCACCGTGCGGTCGATCGCATCGAGCAGCGATCCGCGCCGTTCGCCCGACAGCGTGCGCATCAGTTCGAGATTGGCGCGCGTTGCCTGGTCGATCGCCATCGTCGCGCCGGCACTTTCGCGCAACGGCGGCGAGAGGGGCGGGCGTTTGCCGATCTGCGTGCGCTCGACATAGGTGACGCAGGCTGCCGCGGCCGTCAGCTCAAGCCGGCTGAGCACGCCGAAAGCCTCGCTGGTGGCAACCGCAAAGAAAGATGTGAGCCGCCGCTCGGCTGTCGCGCCATCGAAGACATCGCGCGTCACGGGCGTGACGGCCGGCAGCGAGCGCCAGTAGGGCGCAAGATCGGCTTCACCGTACAGCGCATCCGATACGATGATCTCGCCGGGCTCGAGTCGTGCGATCTCGGCGGAGAGCGAGACCCGGTCGCATTCGGCGACGCGGAATTCGCCGGTCGATATATCGATCCAGGCCAGCGCGAAGCGCGTCTCCTCACTGGCGGACGAGAGCCGCGCGCGTGCGATGGCAAGCAGATAATTGTTGCGCCGCGCATCGAGCAGCGTGTCTTCGGTGAGGGTTCCGGCCGTGACGAGACGCACGACATCGCGGTGCACGACGCTCTTTGAACCGCGCTTGCGCGCTTCGGCCGGATCCTCGAGCTGCTCGCACACGGCCACGCGATGGCCCAATGCGATCAGCCGATGCAGATATTCGTCGGCGCGGACCACGGGAACGCCGCACAACGGCACGTCCTTGCCGAGATATTTTCCGCGTTTGGTGAGAACGATGCCGAGCGCGCGCGAGGCAATCTCGGCGTCTTCGAAGAACATCTCGTAGAAATCGCCCATCCGGTAGAACAGCAGGTAGTCCGGATGCGCGGCTTTGATCTCGACGAACTGCGCCATCGCCGGTGTAACGCGCCCGATGTCGATCGACGCGTCGCCGGCATCGCCGTTTTGCGGCTGATCGGGTTCAGGCTGGCCGATGGGTTGCGTAAGCGGCATGGGCGCGGAGGGTAGCAGACGAAGCCCGCGCTTCTACCGACGCAACGGCCGGATTGCCGTGCCATGCCCGGCTTTATGCCGGACATCCACGGGTTTTTTGGCTTTGTGCGGTCATGTGGGCCTCTCCACCGTCATGCCCGGCCATGACAGAGGAGAGCGCGACTTTTCAGCTGTCATTCCGGGGCGGCGCGTAAGCGCCGGACCCGGAATCCAAATGCAGGCACGACGCTCGTTTATGGATTCCGGGTTCACGGCCTTCGGCCGCGCCCCGGAATGACGGCGCCGAATTCCCGGGTTCGCGGCCTTCGACCGCGCCCCGGAATGACAATCTTCGCGTCAGCTTTTGAACTTCACGCCGGTAATCGCCTCGAGATTGCCGTGCCAGATCTTTTCCTTGTCGGCCTTCGGCATATCGATGCCCTCGATGATGCGCAGGGTCTCGCGCGTGTACATCGTGCCTTTCTCCGGATCGAACGGGCAGTCGGAGGCGAACACGATCTTGTCGAGGTCGTAGAACGCAAGACCTGCGTGCGTCGCCGGGACACCGCCGAACACCGCCGTGTCCGCATAGAACGAGTGCTTGAAGTAATCGAGCGGACGCTTCTTCAGCTGCTTGAGGATGACGCTGAGGTCTTCGTCCGACGTGCGTGCGCCGAGCTGGTCCCAGCCCGGGCCGATGCGGCCTTCCAGCATCGGTGCGATGCCGCCGAAATGGTGCGTGATGATCTTCAGGTTCGGATATTTGTCCATGATCCTCGAGAACACGAGCCGCGCCATCGCCGCAGCGGTTTCGTAGGACCATCCGAAGGTCCACCAGATCTCGTATTTGGATTTCTTCTCGGTCAGGTAATCCGGAAAATTGGCGGCGCGGGCCGGATGCATCCAGATCGGCTTGTTGAGCCGGTTCATCGCCGCGAAGAATGGATCGAACGCGGGATCGTCGAGCGGCTTGCCGGCAATGTTGGTGTAGATCTGCACGCCCAGCGCGCCGTTCTTCAGCGCGCGCTCGGCTTCGCGCACGCCGGCATCCGGCGCGATCAGCGCGCCTTGCGCCACCCAGCCGGGAAACTGGTCGGGATATTTCGCGCAGATCTCGGCAAAGCCGTCATTGACAAGCTTGGTGTATTCCTCGGTCAGCTTGGCGTCGCCTTTGGTCATCACCTCGAGCGGCGGCATCGGATAGGACAATATCTGCGCATAGTCCGGGAAGCTGTCGACGATCTTACGGCGAACATCGAGGTCATGGATGCAGGGGATTTCGCGCACGCGCTTGCCGATATCGGCGTGGCCGCTCTCTACGATCTTGGTGAAATATTTTTCCGGGATGAAATGGGTATAGGCGTCGATGCGCATGAAGTTCTCCGTGACTGTCCGATTGGTCTGTGCGGTACCGGTTCAATAAGGCGTAATGACGTTGAGCAGCGCCTGCTTGTGCTCGTTGACGACGACCGCGCGCGCGCGCGCCAGCGCCTCGGGCAGGTCGGCGGGTTTCTCCACGCGCTCGGCATGGGCGCCCTGGGCGCGCGCCATTTCCTCGAACGGCGGTGAGGGATCGAGATCCGCGAGCGTGCGGCCGTCGGTCTCGCCGGCGGCACCATCCTTGAACATCGACAACGTGGCGCGGCGCACGGCGCCATAACGGCTGTTGTTGAACACGACGGTTAGGATCGGCAGTTTGTGCACGGCCGAAACCCAGTGGCCGACCATCGGGTTGGCGAACATGTAGGAGCCATCGCCGAGCGTCGCGACGATGAGTTCATCCGGCGCCGCGAGCTTCGCGCCAAGCGCCGCGCCGAGGCCCCAGCCGAGCCCGCCGGCGGGTCCGAGCGAGAAAAACGTGCCGGGCTTTTCCCGCGCGCAATGATCGGGACGCAACGGATATTCGTTGATGATGATCGCGTCCTTGCCGACGGCTTCGCCGATCGCGTGCGAGAGATATTCCGGCGAGATCGTCGTACCGGCAGCGGAATCTTTTGCAAGCTGTGCGCGGCGCGTGCGCATGCGATCGGTGAGCCGCGCACGCCGCGCGGCGATGCGCGCGTCAGCCATCTGCAGGCGCGGTTCGACCGCGCGCGCGAGCGCATCGAGCGCCTGCGCCGCGCCGGCCTGCACCGCAAGATCGCTCGGGAAACTGCGCATCGGATAGCGAACGTAAAATGGGTCTTCGCCGATATGCGCGACGCGGCAGCCACCCGGCGGATGCTGCAGATGCGGAATCCACGGCACGTCGGACTCGATCACGATCACCAGATCGGCGTCGGTCAGAAGCGCACCGGGCTCAAAGCCGAAATGCATCGGATGACTTGAGGGCAGGCACATCGTGCGCGCGCCGTGCGCGACGACGGGGATGGCGCAGCGTTCGGCCAGTCGCTCGAGCACGGGCACAGCCTCGGCCGGCAACGCCGCGGTGACAATCAGTGGCCGCTCAGCGGCGGCGATCCATTCGGCCAACGTTGCGATCGAGCGCGGATCGGGATACGCGGGCGCCGCCTGCGGGCGCGGCTTGATCGGGGCGATCGGTTCGGTGAGGGGAGCCGCGAGCGGCTCGCGCGGCAACACGAGATAGACGGGGCCACGCGGATGCGCCATCGCGACTTCGACGCCGCGCGAGACGACATCGCCAATCTGGCCCGGCACGCGCAATTCGTAATCCCACTTCACCATCTCGCGCACCATGCCGGCCTGGTCGAACATTTCCTGCGCCCAGTGGATGGGCCGGCTGCGCGAGCCGAAGCTGCCTTTCTCCGTGATCGGCGTACGACCCGCCGCGAGAATAAGCGGCACGCGATCGCGCGAGAGGTTCGTCAGGTTGTTGATCGTGTTGGCGGTGCCGACATTGACGTGAACCATCACCGCCTGCGGCCGGCCGTTCATCAGGTAGGCGCCGTGCGCCATGGCGACCGCGAGATTTTCGTGCGGCACGAGGACAGGCTTGGGCACCTTGGCGTTGGTCTTTTTCGCGCGGCTGAAGGCCTCGACGATCGGCGGGAAGTCCGTGCCCGGATTGGCGAAGAAATAGTCGGTGCCGTGATCGGCCAGCGCCCGGAGGAACGCCTCGGCCGCGATTGTTGGCCGCTGTCCGGTCGGTGTCGCCGCCATGCTTCTTCCCTGGGTCGTCCGTGGTGCCGCCCGTTCAGGCCAATTTGGCCCGAAAAGACGCGTGTTTTTGTTGGGGCAAAGTCTTATCCGACGGCGCAAGGGGTGACAACGGATGACCTGTCATGGGTGGCCTTCGTCATGCCCGGCCGGATTGAGGCACTGACCATCCATCGTCATGGCCGGGCGAAAGGCGCGAAGCGCCGTCTTCACGCCGGAAGTCCCGGCCATCCACGACTTTAGCTTTTGCCAAGTCGTGAAGACGTGGATGCCCGCGACATAGGCGTGCGAAAGCACGCCGTCCTTTGGACGGCTATGCGCGGGCATGACAGGGAAGAGAAGAGGTGACCCTACTCCGCCGCGATGCGCATCGCCGGCCCGTCGACATCGGCGAGGCATTTGGCGAGGCCTTCGCCCTCGGGGTCGACCAGCGCCGCGGTGCGCGCGCTGGCAAGCGCATCGACCGCCCGTGCCGGCGCGATCTGTCCAGCCAGCGCG
>Ga0207700_10000786_pt1 | contig 18351 bp, 15 predicted proteins | sample LARL82metaG_FD_184348 | JGI IMG/M metagenome (GOLD analysis project Ga0207700, IMG submission 184348) | Corn, switchgrass and miscanthus rhizosphere microbial communities from Kellogg Biological Station, Michigan, USA - LAR L8-2 metaG... | ecosystem: Host-associated > Plants > Roots >...
GATCGTTTTTCAGGAGATGGCTTCATGTCTGTTCCACGTTCGGTGCCGATCGGCGCCGTGTGTCTGTTGTATGCGGCGATGCCCACCGCCGTACCTCTTTCCGATCCATCGCCAACGGCAGTTGCGCTACCGGCATCGTCCCCGTTGCGGGACGCGACGCGTCGCATCCGGGAAGCCAGCCCAGACATGCGGGTCGTCCAGGCGGCTTCCGGCTCTATGCGCACCTCCGTGTCTACGGGGAGCGCTGATGTCGATCGATGCATCACGAAGCTGAGCCTTTTTCCGGGAGCTTTTTCATGAATTTTTCTATCCGGCGCGCGCTCGGCGCGTTTACCCTGCTTTGTCTTGCCTCAGGTTCAGCCGTATATGCGGCTGATACCTTTCCGGTCACCGCCGCACAGATGAAAGCGCTCGGGATAACCGTGCAGCGCCTGGATCGTCCCGTCGACATCCGCGGGCCGATCTATCCGGCGCGCGTGGTGCTGCCGTTGCAGCAGGAGCAGGTCATCAGCGCACCGATGGCCGGTCTGGTCGATCAGCTGCTGGTGGACGAACACCAGGCCATTACCCGCGGCCAGCCGCTGCTGCACCTCAACAGCCCCGAGTATGGGGAACAACAACTCAGTGCACTGGAAGCAGCCAACAAGGGCCGGCTCGCACAGGCGACCCTGGCACGCGAGCGCTCATTGTTTGCCGAGGGCATCATTCCGCGGCGGCGGGTGTTCGAGGCCGAAGCGGCCGCAAGCGATGCGCAAGCAAGGGTACGCCAGGCGAACGGGGCGTTGCGGCTGGCTGGCGTGGACAGTGCCGCCATCGCCGAGCTCATCCGCAGCGGTGTGCTCAAGGATGCGCTGGTCCTGCACGGCAAGAGCGCGGGTGTGGTGGTCGGCATCAATGCCAAACCGGGCCAACGGGTGGCTGCTGGGGGTCCACTCATGCGGGTGGCGGACACGAGTCGGCTCTGGCTGGACATCCAGATCCCGGCCGAGCGTGCGAACGCATGGGCCAGGAATGGGCAGATCGTCGTGGTCGGCCGCAAGGCAACGGCCAAACCGCTGAGCCTGGGTGCGGTAGTCGGCGAAGGCCAGATTCTCACCTTGCGGGCCGAGGTGACTACCGGCGCCGATCAGTTGCGGCCCGGCGAATTCGTGCAGGCGCAGGTGCCGCTCGCCGACACACGGGGTGCATGGACGCTGCCGCTTGCGGCGGTGGTCCGCCAGGGTGAGCAGGCCCACGTATTCGTTCGCACCGCGCAGGGGTTTGTGGCGCAGCCGGTCGAGGTGGTTGCCAGCTCGGGGCCATCGGTCAGCGTGGCAGGGCCGCTGAAGGTCGGCGACCAGATCGCGATAAGCAGCGTGATTGCGTTGAAAGCGGCCTGGCTCGGCGAAAGCGGAGGCGAATGAGATGCTTAATCGCCTGATTCAGTTCGCGCTGGCGCAGCGCCTCTTCATCCTTTTGTCGGCCGTGTTGCTCGTTGGCGCAGGTTGGTATGCCTTCCGCCATTTGCCGATCGATGCCTTCCCCGACGTATCCAGCACGCAGGTCAAGATCATCATGAAGGCTCCCGGCATGACCCCGGAAGAGGTCGAGAGCCGGATCGCCCTGCCGATCGAAGTGGAGATGCTCGGCATTCCGCACCAGCGGATCCTGCGCTCGGTCTCCAAGTACGGCCTGGTCGACGTCACTATCGACTTCCTGGATGGCACGGACATCTACTGGGCACGCCAGCAAGTCGCCGAGCGTCTGGGCGGGATTGCCGGCGATCTGCCGCCCGGCATCAGCGGCGGCATGGCACCGGTGACCACGCCGCTCGGCGAAATGTTCATGTTCACCGTGGAGGGCGGCGGGCTTTCGCTGGACGAACGTCGCAGCCTGCTCGACTGGGTGATCCGGCCCGCGCTGCGCGCGGTTCCCGGTGTGGCCGACGTCAATGCGCTCGGCGGCGCGGTGCGCAGTTTCGAAGTCGTTCCCGATGCCACCCGGCTGGCGGCCGTGGGGTTGTCCACGGCGGACATCCAGCGTGCCATCGAGGCGAACAATCGCAACGATGGTGCCGGTAGGCTCGGCGAAGGCGACGAGGTGCTGCTGGTGCGCAGCGAGGGCAACGTGCAAACCATGGATGACTTGCGCGCCATCGTGTTGGGGCGCAAAGGCACTGCGCCGATTCGCCTGGGCGATGTGGCGCAAGTGCGCATGGGTGCGCTGACGCGCTACGGCGTGGTGACCAAGGACGGGCGCGGCGAAGCCGTCGAAGGGCTGGTGCTTGGCCTGGCCGGCGCGAATGCCCGTGACGTCGTGGAAGGCGTCACCACGAAACTCGATGAGCTCAAGCCCAGCCTTCCTCCCGGCGTCGCGTTGAAGGTCTTCTACAATCGCGCCCAGCTCGTCGACAACGCCGTGGGAACGGTGGCGAAAGCCCTGATCGAAGCCACCGTGCTGGTGCTGATTCTGCTGGGTGCGTTTCTGGGCAATCTTCGTGCGGCCGTCACGGTGGCGGTAGTGTTGCCGCTATCGGCGCTGGCCACCTTCATCCTGATGCGCGTCGAGGGAATGTCGGCCAACCTGATGAGCCTCGGTGGACTCGCCATTGCGATTGGCATGCTGGTGGACGCGGCGATCGTGGTCGTCGAGAACGTGGTGCAGCATCTGGGGCACGATCAGGTCCGCGGCAAACTGCCCCGACTGCACATCGTGTTTCGCGCACTGCGTGAAGTTGCCGTGCCGGTTGCCGCGGGCGTGCTGATCATCATCACGGTCTTTCTGCCGTTGCTTACCCTGGAAGGTCTGGAAGGCAAGCTGTTCGTGCCCGTCGCACTGACCATCGTGTTCGCGCTGGCCAGTTCGCTGGTGCTTTCGCTGACGGTCATTCCGGTCCTCGCATCATTCCTGCTGAAGAAGGTGTCTCACCAGGAGCCGTGGTTGCCGCGCCAGCTGCTGCGTCGATACCAGCCGGCACTGGCATGGGCACTGACCCACCAGCGCATTGTGATCATCGCGGCGATCGTCATGCTGGTGTTTGCCGGTGGCGTGTACGCCATGGTCGGCAAGACCTTCATGCCGACCATGGATGAGGGCGACATTATCGTCGGTATCGAGAAGCTGCCCTCGGTCAGCCTGGAGGAGACCGCCGCGCTGGATCTGAAGATCCAGCAGGCACTGATGGCACAGATTCCGGAGATCACCGGTGTTGTGGCCCGCGCCGGTTCCGATGAGATCGGACTGGATCCGATGGGTCTGAACCAGACGGATACGTTTCTGGTGCTGAAGCCGCGGGCGGACTGGGCCGTAAAGAACAAGGACGCGCTGATCGACAGAATCCGGGGCGTGCTCGATCAGCTGCCCGGCATCAAGTACAGCTTTACCCAGCCGATCGACATGCGTGTGCAGGAGATGATCATCGGGGTGCGCGGGGATCTGGCGATCAAGGTCTTTGGGCCGGATCTGGCGATCCTCAACCAGCTCGCCGGTCAGATCGAGGCGTTAGTGAAAGGCGTACCGGGCAACCAGGATGTCTATACCGTTCAGAACGACGGCGTGCAGTACTTGCGGGTGATCGTCGATCGCCTGGCCAGCGGACGCTTCGGCCTGTCGGTAGAAGACGTGCAGGATGCGCTGCGCGCACAGATCGAAGGCCAGCGCGTCGGTACGGTGACCGAAGGGAACAAGCGCGTACCGATCATCGTGCGCGGTCCGGACAGCGTGAAGGTATCCCCCGCCGAGTTCGCCGCGCTGCGCATCACCACCGCCGACGGTGCCAGCGTGCCGCTGGAAACCGTCGCGCATTTGCAGCGCGACAGCGGCCCGGTAAAGATCGATCGCGAGATGGGTAGTCGCTACAGCGTCGTCATCGCCAACGTCTCCGGTCGCGATCTGGTCGGTTTCGTGACCGAGGCGAAGGCGAAGATCGCCCAGGCCGTGAAGCTGCCGACAGGCTATCGGATCAGCTGGGGTGGACAGTTCGAGAATCAGCAACGGGCCGCGGCAAGGCTCTCTCTGGTCGTTCCGCTGGCCCTGGGACTGATCTTCCTGATCCTGTTCTCCACCTTCGGCTCGGTGCGCCAGTCGCTGCTGGTCCTCAGCAATATTCCCTTCGCGCTCGTCGGTGGCATCGTTGCGCTGTGGATCACCGGCGAATACCTCTCGGTACCGGCCTCCGTGGGGTTCATCGCCTTGCTCGGCATCGCGGTACTCAACGGCGTGGTGCTGGTGAGCTATTTCAACAAACTCCACGCCGAGGGCTTTGATCCGGTCACCTGTGTGGTGCAGGGTGCCCATCGCCGTTTGCGGCCGGTGATGATGACCGCCTCGATCACCGCCTTCGGCCTGGTCCCGCTGCTGTTTGCCAGCGGGCCGGGATCGGAGGTGCAGCGGCCTCTGGCGATCGTGGTCATCGGCGGCCTGGTCACGGCGACTGCGCTGACACTCTTCCTTTTGCCCATTCTCTATCTGCGCTTCGCGCACGCACGCGTGGAGGTGCGCCATGGATAAGTACTGTTTCTCGCTGGTCTGCGTGCCAGACGTGGAAGAAAAACTTCTGGACGCCCTGTTGACCGCTTTCAACGAGGAGGTCTTCACCAGTACGCCCACCTGCAGCCATGGCACCGCGATGGGGCGGCTGAGCCCTGCCGAGCAGGTCATGGGGCGCAGCCGTTCGGTTCTGGTGCAGATCCTGGTGAGCGATCCTGAAATGCAGACACTGCTGACTCTGCTGGCGGATGACTTCGCGGGTACGGGCATCCGCTACTGGGCTACACCGCTTACCCTCGAAGGAGAAGTCGCATGAAGACCATCCTGTTCGTATTGCTGATGGGTCTTTGCACGGTGGGCTACGCCATGGAGGAAGTTCCCGCGCCAGCGGACCTGCCGCCGGCCATCGCGGCGAAAACCTGGATCGCACAGGATCCGGCGGTGGTCGAGGCGCAGAGTGCGCGGACGGGGGCGGGGCATGCGGCGGGGATGCTTGCAGCTTCTCCCAATGAGTGGATCATGAAAGGCACCGCACAGCGCAGGAATTACGCCAGCGGTCCAGCCTCGCGGGAATGGACGGCGGGATTCGAGCGCACCGTACGGCTGCCTGGCAAGAAGAGGCTGGACCGACAGCTGGGCGATACCGGCATCGCGCTGGCTGACGCGCAACTCGGTGAAGCCATTCAAGAGGCCGCGCGTGGGTTGGTCGATCTCTGGATGGGACGCCTGAGTGCACGTCAGGCGCGCGCCTTCATGACGGAGCAGGTGCAACTGGCGAGGAGCAACCTTCAGTCGGTGCAGAAGCGCCACAAGGCAGGCGATGCGGCGGCGCTCGACGTGAATGTGGCTGCGGCCGACCTCGCCGAGGTCGAGCAGGGCATGAGCGAGGCACTGGCCAATGAAACCAAGGCACAGGCACGACTCAACGTCAGGTTTCCCGGCGCCGCCGATGCCGAGCCGCCCATGCTCGGCCAGCCGGTCAAGCTGGAAGAGTCCGAGGTGGTCTGGAAGGATCGGGTGCTGGCAGCCAGCGATCCGCTTCGGATGGCACAACTGCGCATGGAGCAGGCGGAACTCGCGGCCTCGCGCGCACGCGCGGACCGGTTGCCGGATCCCACGATCGGTCTGTATGCCGCGTCGGAAGCATTCAGCCGCGAGCGTATCGTTGGTGTCAATGTCTCGATGCCTTTGCCGGGCAGCTACCGAACTGAGCGGCTGGGGCAGGCGCTGACGGAAGTGGATGCCGCGCGTGCGGCGCGCGATCGTCGGCAGCGTGAGCTCGAATCGGAAATCGCGGACAGCTATACCGATGCGACGAGCAACTACGACCGCTGGAAACTAGCGGAAGAGGGGGCGTCGAGAACCCGCCGGAATGCCCAGTTGACGCAGCGCGCCTATGCCCTTGGCGAGGCCGATCTGCAGACGCTTCTGCTGGCCCGGCGCCAATCGGTGGATGCCATGCAATCGGCCCTGGACGCACGTACCGCTGCACTCCGCTCCTACTACCGGCTGCTCGTCGACGCCCGTCTGATATGGGGCCTTGCGCGCGAATGAAGGCAGGGCGGCGTACGGCGCCGCCCCTGATTTCGGCGCCCTTCCTTCGATGGTTGGGCTCGCTCTCGGCGGTCTTTCCCGATGCCAGTACATAACGTTGTGGCGGTTGCATAAGGTGGCCGCCGCAAAGGAGACTTCGACGGGCATTTCAGGGCCACGCAAGCACGGCACCCCCATCGCGGCGTGACAGGCGCCGGCTCGCCTATACTCGAGGCCTCTTCAGGGATAAAGGGGTAGGCAATGGGACAGATTCTCGCGCTGGTGATCGTGTTCGTCGTCGTGGTCGGTGTGGCCAAGCTGGTGCGCATCGTGCCGCAAGGTTTCGAATGGACAGTGGAAACATTCGGCAAATACACCCGCACGCTCAGTCCCGGCCTGCATTTCCTGATCCCGATCTACCAGGCGGTCGGGCGCAAGATCAACATGATGGAACAGGTGCTGGACGTGCCATCGCAGGACGTGATCACCAAGGACAACGCGGTGGTGCGGGTCGACGGCGTGGTGTTCTACCAGGTGCTGGACGCGTCCAAGGCCGCTTATGAGGTGTCGAATCTGGAGCAGGCGTCGCTGGCGCTGGTGATGACCAATATCCGTACCGTGCTCGGCTCGATGGACCTGGACGAATCGCTGAGCCAGCGCGACGCGATCAACGCGAAACTGCTCAAGGTCGTCGACGAGGCGACCCATCCGTGGGGCGTCAAGGTCAACCGCATCGAGATCAAGGACATCGCGCCGCCGCGCGACCTGATCGACGCGATGGCGCGGCAGATGAAGGCCGAGCGCGAGAAGCGCGCGAACATCCTCGATGCCGAGGGTTTCCGCCAGGCCGCGATCCTCAAGGCCGAAGGCGAGAAGCAGTCGGTGATCCTTGCCGCCGAGGGCGAGAAGGAGGCCGCGTTCCGCGCCGCCGAGGCGCGCGAGCGATCGGCCGAGGCCGAGGCGAAGGCGACCACGATGGTGTCCGACGCGATCTCCGGCGGCAACGTCAACGCGTTGAACTACTTCGTCGCCAACAACTACGTCGAGGCATTGAAGGAAATGGCGAAGTCGCCGAACCAGAAAATGCTGCTGTTGCCGATCGAGGCCACCGGCATCCTCGGTTCGTTGGCCGGCATCGCCGAATTGGCGAAGGAATCGCTGGGCCAGCAGCAGAAGGCGGTGGCGGTCCAGCCGCCGCTGCGCTGAGGTGGATGCCATGTGGGAGCTTTCCGCGCATTACCTGTGGTGGATTCTCGCGTTGCTGCTGATTGCCGGCGAAGTGTTGCTGCCGGGTTATTTCATGCTGTGGATCGGTCTGGCCGCGGCCGCGATGGGTATGGTGCTGTGGGCTGTGCCGACGCTGGGCCTGCTCGCGCAGGCCGTGCTGTTCGCGTTGCTCGCGTTCGCCTTCTGCGTCGGTTATGCGCGCTGGCTGCGTCCGCGGTTGGAGCGCCGCGCACCTGGCGACGAGCGCCTGAACCGTCGTGGCGAGCAGATGATCGGTCAGCGCTACGTACTGGTCGAGCCTATCGTCAACGGCCGCGGCAAGGCTCGCGTGGGCGATGGCCAGTGGCTGGTCAGCGGGCCGGATCTGCCGCTGGGCAGCACGGTGGAAGTGGTGGCTGTCGAAGGCACCACCTTGCAGGTGCGTGCGGCTACATGAGCGCAGGTGACGCCATCCGCCGGCAGCAGTTCGCCACCACAGCGCCGACGACGCGGATCGCGTTTGTGCTGGAGCTGGCGCGACGGCTGCATCAGTACGGCACTTCGGCGCCGCGGTTGGAGATGGCGGTGGCCGGCGCGGCGCAGCGGCTGGGACTGGCCGCCGATGTGTGGTCCAGTCCCACCGCGATCATCATCTCCTTTGCCGATCTGGCGCAGGGCGAGGACGGTGTGGCGCAGACCACCCAGGTGATGCGGCTGGCCCCGGGCGAGGTGAATCTGGAGCGCCTGTGCGAGGCCGACGATATCGCCGACCGCGCGATTGCCGGCGAACTGGATCTGCGCGAGGGCTTCCGCCTGCTGCGTGCGCTGGGCCGGCCGGATACGCGCCGCGAGAAAATCGGCCTGATCGCCAGCTATGGCCTGTCCGCCGCCAGCATCGCGGCGTTGTTCCTGCACAGCTCATGGGTGGATCTGCTGGTGGCCGGCGTGATCGGCGTGATCATCGGCGGCATCAGCATGCTGGCGGCCAACCGGCCGCGACTGGCGGTGGCCAGCGATGCGATCTGCGCGCTGGTGGCCACCGCGGTGACCATCGTGGTGAGCGCGTTCGTGGTGCCGCTGGCGATCAAGTCGGTGGTGCTGGCCAGCCTGATCATCCTGATCCCGGGCATGTCGCTGACCACCGCGGTACGCGAAATCTCCAGCCAGCATCTGGTCTCCGGCATGGCGCGCATGGGCGGTGCGATGTCGACCCTGCTCAAGCTCACCTTCGGCACCCTCGCGGCGACCCAGCTGTGTGGGGCGGTCGGCATCACTGCCCGCGATTTTGCCTTGCCGGCGCTGCCGACGTGGACCGATTACCCGGCGCTGCTGGTGGCGGCGATCGCGTTCGCCATCTTGTTCCGTGCGGCCAGGCGCGACTGGCCGGTGGTGATCGTGGCGGTGATCGTGGGTTATCTGGCCACTCGCTGGGGGGGCGCGATTTCCGGCTCCTTGCCGGGCGCGCCGTTTGGCGTGTTCCTTGGCGGATTTCTGCTCGGTGCCATGTCGAACATCTATGCGCGATTCGCACGTCGGCCGGGTGCGGTGGTTCGCGAGCCCGGCATTCTGTTGCTGGTGCCGGGCAGCGTCGGTTTCCGCAGCATGTCGTTTCTGCTCGAACGGGACACTTCGCTGGGCCTGGATACCGGTCTGTTGCTGCTGACCTTGCTGGTGTCGCTGGTGGCCGGACTGATGTTCGGCGACCTGCTGGTTTCGCCACGCCGATCGCTGTAAGGCGAATATAAAAAAACGCCGGCTTTCAGGCCGGCGTTTTCATGTGAATCGTTGATGTGGGTCACATGCGGATTTACCGATGCAGTGATCCCGATTCGATGATCCGATTTGAAGCGGGACGATCAGATCGCCAGATCCTTTTCCTTCTTGCCGGCCTTCAGCGCGTCGTTATACCAGTGCGGACGCTTGCCGCGGCCGGACCAGGTCTGCGCCGGATTGGCGGGATTGCGGTATTTCGGGGCGACCGTGCCGGTGGTGCGCTTGGCCTTGCCGCGGGTGCTGCCGAAAATATCCTCGAAGGTATATCCCTCGGCCTTGATCAGCGCGTGTACTTTCTCGCGCAGCTTGACGACTTTTTCCTTGCGCAGTTCGTTCTGGCGAACCTGCGCCTTGCTGATCAGATCATTCAGCTGGGTGTGATTGAGATTCTTGATATCGACGGCCATGATGAACTCCGGGGGGTGAGTATCGGCAATTAAAACGTCCTGGCCGGTGTCTGATTATTATCGGGGACGGAGCCAGACGCGCGGAAAGTTGCAGCAGTCCGGATTCTCGCTGATTGACGGAATAGTTGTAAAGCGCAATTCATCCAGAGAAGTACGCGTTCACATTAAACCCGATTAATGGCGCCGCGGTTGATTTGAATAATCGATATTCCGGATTTCGTTGCGTCGAATGCGCAAACGGCCGTGCACGGCGGCCGTTTTTTTGGTTAATTCCGGGTTATCTCCTAAGGTTCAGCCGCGACATTCAGGCAAGCAAGGCGAACAGCTCGTCCTGGCTGAGTGCGCGGCTCTCGCTCTCGCCGCGGGCGCGATATTCCAGCGTGCCGGCGGCCAGGCCCCGTTCGCTGACCACCACGCGATGCGGAATGCCGATCAGCTCCATGTCGGCAAACATGCCGCCCGGACGCAGGCCGCGATCATCCAGCACCGTCTCGACGCCATGCTGGCACAGCGACTGGTACAGCACCTCGGCGGCCGCAGCCACTTCAGGCAGGTTCTTTGGATTGATCACGCATACCGCCAACCGCCACGGTGCCATCGCCTCGGGCCACAGGATGCCAGCGTCGTCGTGGCGCTGTTCGATGGCGGCGGCGACGATGCGGCTGACGCCGATGCCGTAGCAGCCCATGGTCATCACCTGGGGTTTGCCGGTCTCGTCGATCACGCTGGCCTTGAGTACCTCGGCATATTTCTGGCCAAGCTGGAACACATGGCCGACCTCGATGCCGCGGGCGATATGCAGCACACCGTTGCCGTCGGGCGAGAGGTCGCCCTCGACCACGTTGCGCAGGTCGGCGATGCGCGTGATGCGCGCATCGCGCTCCCAGTTGGCGCCGGTGTAATGGCTCGCATCGGCCATGCCGCCGCAGACGAAATCGGCGAGCACGGCGGCATCGCGGTCGACGATGACGGGAATCGAATCGGGCAGGCCGACGGGGCCGATGAAGCCGGGGCGGGCGCCGGTGGCGGCGAAGATTTCCTCTTCGCTGGCGAGTACCGATTGATCGGGCAGTTCAGCCAGCTTGCCGGCCTTGACCTCGTTGATCTCGTGATCGCCGCGCAGGCATAGCGCGACCAGACCTTCGCGGCCGCGCACCAGCAGGGTCTTGATGCATTGCTGCGGCGATACCTTGAGGAAGCTGCTGACCTCGGCGATGGTTTTCTGGGTCGGTGTATCGACCCGCTGCAATGGCGCGGCGGGAGCCGGACGCGCGTGGGTCGGCGCCAATGCCTCGGCCTTCTCCAGATTCGCGGCGTAATCGGAGCCGTCGGAAAACGCGATCGCATCTTCGCCGGAATCGGCCAGGACCTGGAATTCATGGCTGGCATTGCCGCCGATCGCTCCGGTATCGGCCTGCACCGCGCGGAAGGTCAACCCGAGCCGGGTGAAAATGCGCACATAAGCCTGATACATCACGGCATAGGTTTCAGCCAGCGACTCCTGGGTCAGGTGGAACGAATACGCGTCCTTCATCAGAAATTCGCGCGCGCGCATCACGCCGAAACGCGGACGGATTTCATCGCGGAACTTGGTCTGGATCTGATAGAAGTTGACCGGCAGCTGCTTGTAGCTTTTCAGCTCGTTGCGGGCGAAATCGGTAATCACTTCCTCATGGGTCGGGCCGTAGCAGTATTCCTGCTGCTTGCGATCCTTGATTTTCAGCAGCTGGCCGCCGAATTTTTCCCAGCGGCCGGTTTCTTCCCATAACTCTTTCGGCTGAATCGACGGCATCAGCATTTCGATCGCGCCGGCGCGGTTCATTTCCTCGCGTACGACGTGTTCCACCTTGCGCAGCACACGCAGGCCCAGAGGACTCCACGTGTACAGACCCGACGCGAGCCGGCGGATCATGCCCGCTCGCAGCATCAGCTGATGGCTGGTGATTTCGGCGTCGGCGGGGACTTCCTTGACGGTGGCCAGATGGAATTGGCTGAGGCGCATGCGAGGCATTCCGGCATAAATGAAGACGCCCATTGTAGCGGGCTGCCGCCGTCGTCGCTGATAGCTGGGGCGACGGCAGAACCGCCGTCGCCGTGAATCGGGCTATTACTTGGATTGGCAATACAAGTCGTATTGGCTCTGGGCGGCGCTGGTCTGCTGTTTGCGCTGGTCGGCGTCGAGCGCCACGGTCTTGCCATTCTGCTGCATGACCACCTGGCCGCTGCCTTGCAACGCGGTGATATTGGCTTTCAGCGAGTTGCACAGCTTGTTGCGGTTTTCCGGGTTGTCCGCCACCGGCTGGGCCGGCGCGGCGGCGGGCTGACTGCTGCCGGCCGCGCTTGCAGCGGCTGCCGGTGTGGCCAGCGGCTCCACCGTACCGGTGGTGGTTACCTTGGAGAATTTCGTGCCCTGCGCCGGCGGCGTCTCCGAGTAATGCACGGTTCCGCTGGCGTCTGTCCACTTGTAGACCTGGGCGGTGGCCAGGGGGGCCAGCAACAGCAGCGCCACGGCGATCAGCGAACGGTGCATGGTGTTCTCCATTTCATGGGAAATCGCTAGCTTTCAAGGGAAATCGCTAGCTGTCTTGTTATCACTGTGTCGGCCCGGACTCAAGCAGCCGATGGTTTACACTGCGCGCATCCTGTCACGGATTGATTCATGAGCGAGATATTACCCGTACGCCCGCCCCGCCACCGGGGTATTTACCTGCTGCCGAACCTGTTCACCACCGGGGCGATGTTCGCGGGTTTCTACGCGATTATCGCCAGCATCGGCGGTCGTTACACCGAGGCGGCGGTGGCGGTATTCATTGCCGCAGTGCTGGACGGCATGGACGGGCGTGTCGCGCGGATGACCGGCACCCAGACCGAATTCGGCGTGCAATACGACTCGCTGTCCGATCTGGTCAGCTTCGGGCTGGCGCCGGCGCTGGTGATGTATACGTGGTCGCTGTCGGCGTTGCGCGATTTCGGCCCGTTGTGGGGCAAGCTGGGCTGGGCCGCAGCGTTCATCTATGCCGCCTGCGCCGCGTTGCGGCTGGCGCGCTTCAATACCCAGGTCGGCGTGGCCGACAAGCGCTATTTCCAGGGGCTGGCCAGTCCGGCAGCGGCGGCGGTGTGCATGTCGTACGTGTGGAGCGTGGACAAGTTCGGCCTGTCCGGCAGCGAGTTCTGCTTCATCACACCGGTGATCGCAGTGGTCGTTGGCTTGCTGATGGTCAGCCGGTTCCGTTATTTCAGCTTCAAGTCGCTGCCGTTGGGCGAGCGCCAGCGCGTGCCGTTTGGCTGGATGGTCGGCGCCGTGCTGTTGATCGCGCTGCTGATCCTGGATACGCCGCGGGTGCTGTTTGCCGGTTTCACGATTTATCTGCTGTCCGGGCCGGTATGGACGGTCTGGGGCCTGGCCACACATCGGCGCCGGACGAGGCGCAATCCGGCATGAATGCGAGCCCGCGCCAGCACGCAACCGTCAGCCATCGCGATCGTGTATTGCGCGCGCTGGGCGTGACGCCGTGGGTGCGGAGAACGGCACCGGAGCTGCCGGCAGGCGCCATCGAGTCGAATCCGCCGATGGCTGATACGGACGCCGGAGTCGCCTGCGTGGTGGTGTTGCCGGAGGGTTGCAGCACGCGCGAACTCGACCTGCTGGGCCGCGCGCTCAATGCCTGCGGCGCAGCGCTGGCCCGTGCGGCGCGCGTCACGGTACGTGGCGGCCAGCTCGCAGCAGACCTGCCCGAGGCGCGCGCCTATCTGGTGTTCGGCGAGGCGCAAGCACATGCGCTGGGACGCACATTGCCGGCAGCGGCGATGCATCAGGCGCAGATCGTGCTGGCCGATGAGCCGGCCCTGGTGCTGACCAGCGCCGGTGCCAAACGGCGGCTGTGGAGCGCGCTGCGCAATCTGCGCCGCGCGCTGGCCACAGCGGGCGGTTAGCCGTGATGGTCGCGGTCATCAAACCGGTGATCCAGGTACGCGCCATGCGCGCCGAGGACCTGGCCACGGTCAGTGCGATGGAAAATATCTCCTACGACTTCCCGTGGTCGGCCGGCATCTTTGCCGATTGCGTGAAAGCCGGGCATCCGTGCTGGGTGCTGTGCGTGGATGCGGACATCGCCGGCTACGGCATCCTGTCGATGGGCGCGGGCGAGGCACACGTGCTGAACATCTGCGTCGGGCCGGACTTCCGCGGCCGCGGGCTGGGCCGGCATCTGCTCGGTCGGTTGCTGGACATCGCGCGCTGGAATGGTGCGGAACGGGTGTTCCTGGAAGTGCGGCCATCGAATCCGCTGGCGAAAGCGTTGTACGAGTCGGTGGGATTCAACGAGATCGGTCGGCGGCCGCGCTATTACCCGGCGCACGATGGGCGCGAGGATGCGATCGTGATGGCGCTGGATTTGTTGCCGTCGTAGTGCGCTGCGCTACGACGATATGGACACATGCTCCTCGCGTTTGCCTCCTCTCCCCTCCGGGGAGAGGATTGAGGTGAGGGGGCGGGTGCTCGCGGTGCAGCTTCTAGATTTTACGGGATCAGCGCGCCTAGCTTCATGTAGGAGCCCGCTTGCGGGCGATGCTCTTGCTTTAAATCTCTCCAACCATCGGAGCGAAAGCATCGCCCGCGAGCGGGCTCCTACACACATGCAAGGTGGCGGGATCCGCTCGCTTGTTCAGCCCAGCTTCCGCGCCTGCTCGCGCAAGGCCGTCAGCGTGGTGTTCCAGTCGGTGATGCGCTGACGTTCCTGGACGACGACTTCGGCGGGAGCATTGGCGACGAAGTTGGCGTTGCCGAGTTTGCCTTCGCACTTTTTGATCTCGACTTCGATGCGGGTGATTTCCTTGGCCAGGCGGGTTTTCTCGGCGCCGAGATCGATCAGGCCAGCGAGCGGGATCATCACGCGCAGCGTGCCGACCACGGCCGCCGCGGCGGCCGGTTCGTCGGCTCCGGCTTCGACCCATTGCGGCAAGTCGGTGCGGGCGAGGAAGGCGATCTGGGCGGCGAACTTCGCCACGCGAGCACGATCGCCGGCGTCGCCGTCGGCGAGCAGCAGCGGGATGGTCTTGGCGGGCGAGACATTCATTTCCGAGCGGATCCTGCGGATGCCGCTGAGCACGTTCTTGAACCACTCTATTTCGGCCGTTGCCGCGTCATCCGCAACGATCTCTTCGGCGCGCGGCCATGGCCGCTGCATCAGGCTGCCTTCGGTGAGGTTGAGCTTCGGCGCCACCGACTGCCAGATTTCTTCCGTGATGAACGGGATCACCGGATGCAGCGCGCGCAGCACGCTTTCCAGCACCACCAGCAAAGTGTGCCGCGTCGAGGCGGCAGCGATGGCGTCCTCACCGTTCAAGGCCGGCTTGGCCAGCTCGAGGAACCAGTCGCAGTACTCATTCCAGACGAACTCGTAGAGCGATTGCGCCAGCAGATCGAAGCGGTAGGTAGTGAAGTGCTGCTCGACCTCGCCCAGCGTCTGCTTGAGACGCGTGAGGATCCAGCGTTCCGCCTCGGTCACCGGAGCGCCTGCGGGCGCAGCGATCTCGCCTTCCGGCAGGTTCATCAACACAAACCGCGCCGCATTCCACAGCTTGTTGCAGAACGCCTTGTAGCCTTCGGCGCGCTTGATGTCGAAGTTGATAGTGCGGCTGTAGCTGGCCAGCGCGGCGAAGGTGAAGCGCAGCGCATCGGTGCCGATCGCGGGGATGCCGGCCGGGTAATCCTTGCGGACACGCTTCTCGACTTTCTCGCGCACCTGCGGAATCAGCAATGACTTGGTGGACTTCGCCACCAGCGGCTCCAGCTCGACGCCGTCGATCAGGTCCAGCGGATCCAGCGTGTTGCCCTTGGACTTGGACATCTTCTGGCCTTCCGCATCGCGCACGATGGCGTTGATGTAGACCTCGCGGAACGGCACCTGGCCAATGAAGTACTTGGTCGCCATCACCATGCGGGCGACCCAGAAGAAGATGATGTCGAAGCCGGTGACCAGCACGGCGCTGGGCAGGAAGATCTTGTCCTGTTCCCAGTTCGCCACGACTTCGCCGCGCTCGTTCTTCACCGGACCATTCGCGGGCCAGCCCAGCGTGGAGAATGGCCACAGCGCCGAGCTGAACCAGGTGTCGAGCACGTCCTCGTCCTGGCGCAGCGCGCCGACCGGCGTGGTGGTGGCGTTGGCGCGCGCGTCCGCTTCATCCTCGCCCACGAAGATGTTGCCGGCGTCGTCGTACCAGGCCGGAATACGATGGCCCCACCACAGCTGGCGGCTGATGCACCAGTCCTGGATGTTGTCCAGCCACTGCGTGTACGTGGTCGACCAGTTTTCCGGCACGAACTTGATTTCGCCCGAGCGCACGGCATCCAGCGCCGGCTGGGTGATCGCCTGGCGGCCGCCGGGACGTCCATCGGACAGCGTGTCGGTGGTGAGGTCGACGAACCACTGGTCGGTCAGCATCGGCTCGATCACCGCGTCCGAACGGTCGCTCACCGGCACCTGCAGCTTGTGCGGTTTGGTCTCGACCAGCAGGCCGGCGGCTTCCAGATCGGCCAGCACGCGCTTGCGTGCGTCGTAGCGGTCGAGGCCGCGATATTTTTCCGGCGCGTTGTCGTTGACCTTCGCGGCCAGCGTGAAAATGGTGATCGGCGCCAGCTTGTGGCGCTGGCCGATCGCATAGTCGTTGAAGTCGTGCGCCGGCGTGATCTTGACGCAGCCGGTCCCGAAATCCTTGTCGACGTAGTCGTCGGCGATGACGGGAATCTCGCGATCCGTCAGCGGCAGCTTCAGCGTCCGGCCGACCAGATGCGCGTAGCGCTCGTCCTCCGGATGCACCGCCACGGCGACGTCGCCGAGCATGGTCTCGGGACGCGTGGTGGCGACCACCACGCTCTCGTCGCTGCCCGCGCCACTCTTATCGCTGACGGGATAGCGGATCGACCACATATGCCCGTCGCGCTCGACGTTGTTCACTTCCAGATCGGAAACGGCGGTGCCCAGCACCGGGTCCCAGTTCACCAGCCGGTTGCCGCGGTAGATCAATCCCGCGCGATACCAGTCGATGAATACTTTTCGCACCGCGGCCGACAGACCTTCGTCCATGGTGAAGCGCTCACGCGACCAGTCCGCGGCGGCACCGATGCGGCGCATCTGGTTGGTGATGGTGGAGCCGGACTCCTCTTTCCATTTCCATACACGCTCGACGAACGCATCGCGGCCCAGGTCGTGCCGCGTCTTGTCCTCGATGGCGAGCTGGTTCTCCACGATCTTCTGCGTGGCGATGCCCGCATGGTCGGTGCCGACCTGCCACAGCGTGTTCATGCCGCGCATGCGCTGGTAGCGCACCAGCATATCCATCACGGTCTGCTGGAATGCATGCCCCATGTGCAGCGTGCCGGTGACGTTCGGCGGCGGCAGCAGGATGCAATACGGCTCGCCCTTGCCCGACGGCTGGAACGCGCCGCTGGCTTCCCAGCGCTCGTACCACTTCGACTCGATCTGGGCGGGTTCGAAACTCTTTTCCATCGGGATTGCGCTCGGTGGCGCGCGCAGGGCGCACGCTTTGTCGTGGGTTAAAGCGGGTCATTGTACGGGGAGGGGGCTGGGCTGCCAAAAATGGCCGGCCGCAGCCTCGATCAGTTTTGCCCCCTCTCCCTCTGGGAGAGGGCTGGGGTGAGGGTCTGGGGCTTGCGGGATGCAGGCGCTGACCGACGCCTCAGCCCAATCTCAACCTGAGGTAAGAGCGACTTCAGTCGCGATGCTTTAGCTCTTTTTTTATTGGCTAGAGCGAAGAGCTTTCACCCTCCTTCGGAGGGCGAGTGACTTCTCTTTTGCTTGTCCAAAAGAGAAGTAACCAAGAGAAAACGACACCCCGCTTACGCGCTTTGCGGGCATCGTGCCCGCAAAGTCCGCGGGTGGGTTCCGGGGTTTGTCGACAGGGCCTCCTGCCCTGACGCCAAACTGGTTCGCATCCCTGCGAACCACCCTGCGGGCTGTTCCTCCACCCACCCGCCGCTGCAGAGGGGCCCCGGGTAGAGCAGCGGGCCTTCCTGGCCCGCACTCGGTGAAAAGCCGAAGCGAAGCGTCGCTCTGGCTGTTGACCTAGCTCTTCTGAAAAGTACGCGCAGGAGGCGCGTTGCTCTACCCGGGGCCCCTGTGCGGCGGTGAGACGGGGACGACAGGCCGCGCAGCGGGAGTCGACAGGGATGTCGACTCCTTTTCGTCAGGACAGGAGTCCTGTCGAAAAGCCCGGCCCCGGCTCACGGACTTGCCGCCCATGGATGGGCGGCAAGCGCCAAGCGGGGTGGCCTTTCTCTTTGGTTATCTTTCTCTTTGGCCACACAAAGAGAAAGTAACTCGGGCGCCATCGGCGCACGAAAGCTCTTGCTTCAAATCAACCACCAAAGAGCAAGAGCATCGCGACTGAAGTCGCTCTCACATCCCACATCCCACAAGAAAAAACTCTGGCGCCCAGCGCCAGCCGGGTGCCTAGATCGAGAGGCAGCACCGCGATCAGCCCGCCGAGGCGGTCGCTGCACTTGGCGGCTTCGAACATGATCACCACCACCACCGCGGCGGTGATCATGTAATTGCCGATGAACCAGGCCGTGGTGCCTCCCGCGAGGGGAAGTCTATTGGCCGGCGCGAGTCAGCGGGCTGGCGCGGGAAGGCCTTGCAGGAAGGCGGTGAAGCTCGCCAGGTTGGCTTGCCAGCCGCCGGGATTGCGCGCCGCGACCAGGGTCGAGGCGCCGTGTACGCCGATCTTGGGCTGGTAGTGCACGATGTTGGCGCTGTGAGCGTCGCGCAGCACTTCGGCGACGTCGCTGGCCTCGTTCGGATCGGTGGTGATGTAGAAGGGCAGGGTCACCTTGGCGGCTGCCTGCTTGATCTGGTTCTTGTCGTCGAAGTATTCGCCCGGCGAGAAGCTGGCGATGGCGCTCAGGCCTTGCGGGTGTTTCGCGGCCAGCACGATCACCAGCGAC
>Ga0207700_10000788_pt1 | contig 18341 bp, 13 predicted proteins | sample LARL82metaG_FD_184348 | JGI IMG/M metagenome (GOLD analysis project Ga0207700, IMG submission 184348) | Corn, switchgrass and miscanthus rhizosphere microbial communities from Kellogg Biological Station, Michigan, USA - LAR L8-2 metaG... | ecosystem: Host-associated > Plants > Roots >...
TGGGGATGGCATTAACGACGGCCGACTCGAGTACAGAAGCGGCGTTGGATACGGCTCAAGGCAAGACGGGGAATGCGCTGGGCAGGGCGTATCGCGGGGTGAAGAAGGCGCTGCGAGGTTCGGTGCGGGCGGTTGGAGGTAAGTGAGGGATTGGCTTGTTCGGCTGGAACCTGAGTGGTGGTGAAAGGGCCGGTTTTGTTAAAGACAACCAAGGGTCTTTCCACTCCGCTGTGTTCCGCTCAAGATGACAAACCATTTATGTGCTCGATCTGCTGAGACGGTCTTTCTCTGCGCTCGTGCATAATCAAGACACGATGGGGCTTTTGTGGAATCCGGAGAGCTGGTCGCAGAGACTGGCGGAGCTTGAGGCTCGTACGGGCGAGCTGAAGGAGGCTCCGCTGCGGCGCGATGTGCGGTCGCTGGGGACGCTGCTGGGCGAAGTATTGCGCGAGCAGGCGGGCGACGATCTTTTTGCGCATGTGGAGGCTCTGCGGCAGGGGACGATCCGGCGGCGGGATGCGGAGGCGCGGGGCGACACGAAAGAGGCAGAGCGGCAGGGGGCGAAGGCGCTGGAACTGGTGCACTCGCTGCCGGCGGAGCGGGCGATTCTGCTGACGCGGGCGTTTGCGTTTTATTTTGAGCTGATTAACCTGGCGGAGACCAACCATCGCAAGCGGCGGCGGATCGCGATTCAGTTGAGCGGAGCGACGGGGAGGCAGCGGGGATCGCTGGCCGGAACGTTGTGCGAGATGCGGCGCCTGGGCATCAGCGCAGATGAGGCGATGGACTGGCTGCGGCGCATCCTGATTGTGCCGGTATTTACGGCGCATCCGACGGAAGTTGCGCGGCGTTCGGTAATGTTCAAGCGGCGGCGGATTGGGGAGTTTCTGGCCACGCTCGATCGGATTCCGGTACCGGAGCAGGATCTGGCGCGATTGGAAGAAGCGATTCGCGCGGAGATCACCAGCCTTTGGCAGACCGATGAAGTGCGTTCGCGCAGGCCGACGGTGTACGACGAAGTTAAGATGGGGCTGGACTACTACGATGTCTCGATCTTTGCGACCTTGTGGGGGCTTTACCGGGAGATTTCCGAGGCGTTGCGCGCGGCATACGGTCTGGACATTGAGGTGCACGCATTGCCGCAGGTGTTGCAGTTCGGGTCGTGGATCGGCGGCGATCGCGATGGCAATCCGTTTGTAACGCCGGATGTAACGCGCGATGCGATTCTGCTGGCGCGGGGACACTTGCTGCTCCATTACCAGGCGCGGCTGGACGACATTATCGACCTGCTGACGACGAGCGCGCAACAGAGGCCGGTGAGCGCGGAACTGCGCACGCGGCTGGATGCGTATGTGGCGCTGGTGCACACGCCGGAATCGCAGGTGTTTGGCGCGCAGTATGAGTTTGAATATTACCGGCGGTTCATTATCTGCGTGAAGGCGCGCATCCAGCGGACGCTGGAGCAGGCGGGCAGGCATGGCGTCACGATGCCGGTGACGCCGTACACTCTGGCGCAGGGGCAGGCGAAACTTGCGCAAGTGCTGCCGGCGTATTCTTCGGTGGAAGAATTTCAGGATGACCTGGAGACACTGCGGAGTTCTCTGGCGGCGAATGCGGGACTGCGGATTGCGCGAACGCTGATTGATCCATTGATCTTGCAAGTGCGGACGTTCGGGCTGCATCTACACACGCTGGATATACGGCAACATGCGCGGGTGCATGCGGCGGCGCTGCAGGAGGCGATCAGCGACACGATTGCGCCGCAGTTGCCGGCGGGAATGTCGGCGGAGACGACGTCGGTGCTGGAGACGTTTCGGGTGGTGGCGGAGACGAAGCAGGGGTGCTCGCCGGAGGGGATTCGGCACTACGTAATCAGCGGCGCGTCGAGCGTGGAGGATGTGCTGGCGGTGGTGCGGCTGGCGCGGCTGGGCGGCGTAACGGTTGAAGGTTCGGGGCGTGATCCGGGATTGATGCCGGTGCCGCTGTTCGAGTCGATTGAGGATTTGCGGCAGGCGCCGGCGATTTGCCGCGAGCTGTGGAGCCGCGCGGATTATCGCAAGCTGCTGGCTTCGTGGGACAACTGGCAGGAAGTGATGCTGGGGTATTCCGATTCGAACAAGGATGGCGGAATGCTGACCAGCACATGGGAGATTTTCCGAGCGCATCGCGACCTGCACGTGGTGGCACGGGAATGCGGCGTGAAACTGCGGCTGTTTCATGGGCGCGGCGGGACGGTGGGACGCGGGGGCGGGCCGACGCATCGCGCGATTTTTGCGCAGCCGATGGACGCGTTCGAGGGGCAGTTGCGGATCACGGAACAGGGCGAGGTGTTGAATTTCAAATACGCGGATGAGGTGCTGGCGGAACGGAATCTTGAATTGATGATTGCGGCGTCGTTGGATGCGCTGGCCCGGCCGAATGCGCGCGATCCGGAGGGACACTTTACGGGCGTGCTGAAGCCGGAGTGGGAAGCGGCGCTCGATGAGTTGTCGGAGATTTCGTTCGGATTTTATCGGAAGCATATTCTGGATGACGCGGATGTGGTGACGTACTTCGAGCAGTCGACCCCGGTGGGGGAGCTGGAGCACGCGAAGATCGGGTCGCGTCCCGCGCGGCGGAATAAGTCGCCGAAGCTGTCGGATTTGCGGGCGATTCCGTGGGTGTTTGGATGGACGCAGTCGCGGCTGCTGGTGCCCGCGTGGTTTGGCGTGGGATTTGCGATCGAGGAGTTCACGAAGAAGCCGGGAACTCTGGAATTGCTGCAGGAGATGGCGCGGGAGTTTCCGCTGTTCATCGACTTGCTGCGCAATGTAGAGATGGCGCTGGGCAAGGTAGACCTGGCGACGGCGCGGCTGTACTCGGAACTTGTGACGGATGCGAAGCTGCGGGAGCGAATTTACAACATGTTCGATGGGGAGTTTCATCGCACGGCGCGCGCGGTGCTGGCGATTACGCAACAGAAGGAACTGCTGGAGAGCAATATAGTGCTGGCGCACTCGATCCGGCTGCGCAATCCGTATGTGGACCCGATGCACTTGATCCAGGTGGATATGCTGCGGCGGAAGCGTGCCGGCGAGGATACGCCGGAGGTGAACCGCGCGATTGCGGCGACGATCAGCGGGATTTCGGCCGGGCTACGGAACACCGGGTGAAGGCCGGTGTTCCTAGTTCGCAGTTCTTAGTTCCGAGTTCAGGGTTGTCGAGCACGGCGTGCCGATATTCAGGCAGACAGAGACAAGGCTAAGCGGGGAAATAATGCGCTTCATTCTTCTCCTCCCACCACTCGCCCTCGGAATTCGCCATAGAGAAGCGCATTGGGGTTCCCGGATGAGTCGTGCTGGATAATGACTTCTTCCCAGTAGGCTCGATCAACAAAATGATCCTTCGCCACAGGGATCAACGCGGAAGCTTCGCCGGACGGCCAGTGCATAAACAGGCCTTCGCCATCCACGGTCAGAGCCACCATCGCATTGGGCTGATAAAAGTCCGATCCAAATCGGAATACGCCTGTCGAGTTCTTTAATTCGCCTGTACCAATCTCTCGAAAGCAAAAGGGTTCGTAAGTCAGACCGAGTGACAGGGCGGCGATGTCATAGCCGATTGTCGTGGTGGCTGAAGAATAAATGTTACTTAGAAGTACGACCGTCATTTGAGTTTCCGGTAGATAGAGGACGAATGATGCAAAGCCGGGCGCTCTGCCATTCATAGAGTAGGCGGTTTGGCCGTACCGCTTGTTTGTACTTTTGAACCAGCCGTAACCCACCCTTACGGAGGTATCGAGCACCGCTGCACGCGATGACGCGCTTATCTGATGGCCCTTGAACAACGCATCTACCCATCGGGCCTCGTCGGCTGCGGTTGTGTATACCGAAGCATTTCCTGTCTTTGCCGACCAATGGATCGAGGTCGCGGGCTTCAATTCGAATTCTCCTTCCGGTTCATAGCCGTGGGCCATGCGCGTCGAGTCGGGTAGAAAGTCGTCGTCGATGCCGGATGAAGTTAGATGGATAGGCGCGAAGACCAGTCGTTTGACGGCCGCTGCAAATGGGAGGCCGGTCTTCTTCTCTACGATGAGAGCGAGAAGATTGTAGGCAGAATGCTCCTCATGCAAAAACTTCGACCCCGGTTCAAAGAGTAGAGGTTGTCTCTCAATCATGGTTACTAGACTGGCGGGCGTTTGATGATGTTGCAGAACATTATTGTAGCCAGGGAGTGCATTGATATCCGGCAACCCGGAACGTTCCGTTAGAAGATCACGAATGGTGATCTTGTCGGCTCCTTCAATGTCGGGAATGAAATCCCCTATGTGCTCGTCCAGGCGGATCGAACCTGTGTCTACGAGGCGCAGGATTGCCGCAGCTGTAAACTGCATGGACATTGAAGCGATGTGGAACTGAGTCGCATTGGTGTTTGCAACGTGGTGCTCCCGGTCGGCGAAGCCGTACGCTTTCTCAAAGATGATTTTGCTATTTTTCTCAACGAGAACCTGGCCTGCGAAGTTTGCGCTGCGAACGTATGGCTGGATGTAGGCGTCGATGGCAGCGGCACTGGAACTGTTCTGCGCGAGAACCCCATTGGCCATGAAAGCCAAGCCTGCTACCGTCGCCAATGCATTCCAAGGCATAAGCTCGTTCCGGATTCTAACGCGGGACTGGGAAATTGCGATACCAATTTGCGCCAGTCCTCCTAGAGGAGGGCTGATGCAGATAGAGATGCAGGCAAAAGCAGGTTCTTCGCGCCGCTTACCCGAAGGACTTTGTCCGCGGGCCCGAGCGTGCGGCGCTCAGAATGACACTTCAATTTTGAGGTGAACCTTTAGCGCTTCTTGTGACACTTCATCAATTGAGGTGAAGGCGGCCCTTTCTGAGAGGGCCGCCGGCGGTTGAGCTACTTGGTGCCGTCTTCAGTCTGTTTGATGAAGTCGGCTGTGGCGTCGTGGAGTTCTTTCAGAGCGGGTGTCGTGATGTAGACCATGTGGCCGGTCTGGAAGAATTTGTAGTTGATGTTGCTTTGGAGCGAATGCGGAATCTGCAGGTGCTTGTCTTCATAGGTCGCGCCGAAGTAGGTGCAGCCGAGATCGTAGTATCCGCCCATGAGGAGCACTTTGAGTTTGGGATTGCGCTTCATCGCCATGGCGAGATCGGGCATGACGTTGACGCTCGAGTCGTCCCAGCCCTGGCCGCCGGGGGGCGTGTGGTGGAGATCCCAGTTGAAGCCGTTGGCTTCGCGCGCCGATGGCTTGTAGGTCATGTTCTCGCCGTATTTGAGCACATTGCGGGCGTACTGGTTGATGGCGGTGTTGTAAGCCGAGGAAGTGGCGGAGCCGAAGGGATCGTATTGGGCCTCTTCGCTGAGGGGATCGATATCCGGACCTTCGTAGCGGGTGTCGAGGCGGCCGGTGGTGACGCCCATTTCGGACTGAAGTTCCTTGGAGAATTCGCCGCCGCTTACGCGGAGGTCGGCCTTGATCCAATAGGCTGCGGGGACACCGGTATAGCTTTCGAGTTTTGCGGCGACTTCCTTTTTTTGAGCTTCGGGAAGGTCGGCGCCTTGCAGGAGAGCGGACGCATATGCACCGAGGGAGAACTGTTCTACTTCTTTCAAGAACGGTTCAAGCTCGGATGGCTTGCTGGGAACGCGGTGGTGATACCAGGCGGTTGCGGCCATCGATGGCAGGGCGGTGAAATATCCGTTGTCGGTGCCGGGATTGCCTTGCGGACCGTCGGCGCTCGAGTCGAAGCTGAGGATCTGCGAAAGGAAGATGGATCCGTTGAGATCGAGGTGGCGCTGCAGCAGGTTGGTGAGGACGGCGGTGCGGGTGGTGCCATAGCTCTCGCCGAAGAGATATTTGGGTGAGTTCCAGCGGTCGTACTTCGACAGGAAGCGGCGAATGAAGCGGTCGAAAGCGTGCGCGTCGGGGTCAGTTCCATAGAAGGCCTTGCCGGCGTCTTTGCCGTAGATGCGGCTGAATCCGGTGCCGGGAGCATCGATGAAGACGAGGTCGCTGGCATCGAGCAGGCTGTATTCATTGGAAACGATCTGATAGGGTGCGCCTTCCTGGTGTGCGGAATCCTGCGGGAGGACCAGGCGCTGGGGGCCAAACGCGCCCATGTGGAGATACATCGTAGCGCTTCCGGGGCCGCCGTTGTAGAGGAACGTGATGGGGCGGTTCTTCCCGGGATTTTTCTGGAAGTAGGCGGTGTAGAAGATGCGCGCCGTGGCGGGGCGATCTTCCGGCTTGGTGGTCATGTCGATCGAGGCGTCGGCGAGATATTTGCCGTCGAAGCCGATCATGGCGTCCTGCGGATCGGTGGAGCCAACGGTGAGGGTTCCAGCGACGGCGCGGTAGTCGATGGTCGCGCTGCCGACTTTGACGGAGCCTTCGGTGATGGAGTCGGGCGGAACGTCGGGGGTGGGAATCGTTTTGGATTCGGATTTTGCGGCGGAAGGAGTGGCGTTGTTCTGAGCGATTGCGAAAGATGCAACAAGGCCAAGCGATAGCGTGGCGAGCCAGCAAGTGCGAGCGTGGTACAGCATGGTGGGGAATGACCTCCTGGGAGTATTCTCGGTTCCCGGAGTATACCTGACGATGGTCCGGAGAGAGCCGCGCGCTTGCGCTTGATCACTGTGAGCGGGCGCGGCACTGCAATTCAGAAACCGCGCATCAGTTCGATCGCTTCAGCCCCGATTCGGTCTGGACTCCAAGTTCCCAGTGAAGCGGGATACCGCTGGGCTTGTATTGGAACGTGTCGTTGGTTTCAGCACGCAAGGCGGCAAGCCGCTCTTTCAGATGCGAGGTGATGTCGGCGTATTCAGACTTTCCGTAGAGATTATTCATTTCGTCGGGGTCGGTGCGGAGATCGTAAAGTTCGAACTCCTGCGGCTCGATGAAGAAGTGGATGAGCTTGTAGCGCTCTGTTCTCACACCGCGACAGGGACGCACATTCTCAAAGCCGGGATACTCGTAGTACTCGTACAACCAGTCTTTCCGCGACGCCACGTTCGGCTTTCCTTCCGCAAGCGGTAGCATGCTTCTGCCCTGCATTTCAGTAGGGATGGCGACACCGGCGATCTCGAGGAGCGTTGGTGCAAGGTCAAGATTCAACACCATCTCATTGGAAGTGGCGCCAGGTTTCACGCGGCCAGGACAGCTGATCGCCATGGGTACACGGATGGATGGCTCGTACATCAGACGCTTGTCGTAGAGATGATGTTCGCCGAGAAAAAAGCCGTGATCCGAACTTAGAAGGACAGCAGTATCGTTCACGATCTTCTGCCGTTCCAGCTCTTTCCAGACTGCGCCCATATTGCGATCGTTATCCTCGACGCCGACATAGTGGTCTTTCACCAATTCTTCGAGTGAGCGCGGGTCGTCGCTGAAGACTTCGGAGTAGCCGATCTTGTCGTCAGCATCGGCAACGGCGCGCGGTTTGCCTGGATAGTTCTGGAGATTCTCGTCGAAGGTTTTTGGCTTGGGAATGGGAACGCCGTTCAAGTCGTTGACCAGATCTTTGGGCCGGTAAAACGGGGCGTGCGGCGCATAGAACCAGAGGAAGAGGCAGAAGGGTTTGGTACGCTCCTGTTTGAGCCAGTCAACTGCTCGTTGCGTGAGCAGCGTATCGACGTATTCCCCTTCGTACAATTTTGCAGGTCCGTACTTGCCGCGAACTCCCTCAGTGATCCTGGGACGGTAGTAGTCGGCCTGCCCGACAAATCCGAAATAGTAGTCCCAGTTATGCTCCATCAGCGCGCCTTCGATGTGCGACTTGCCGATGAACGCTGTCTCATAGCCCGCTTTCTGAAGGAGGTCGGAAACCAATGGGAATCGCTCAGGTATTTTGCCTTCGACGTTGGAGACTGCGCCCGTGGTGTGAGAATACATGCCTGTCAGCATGGTTGCGCGCGACGGCAGGCACAGCGCGTTTACCACGAACGCGTTGTGGAATGTACAGCCCTCGCGGCCGATGCGATCGAGGTTGGGGGTTTGAATGAGCTTGTTGCCGGTCGAGGACAGCTCGTCCCAACGCAGACCTTCGCCCACGACGCAAACGATGTTGGGCTTTTTGCCGTCCCCGTTCAGCTGGCTGGCAAACGAGTCGAGATCGTTAAGTCCGCAAGCCGAGGCGCCGAGGGCACCAGTGAGGTATTTCAACACGGTTCTGCGGGTTTTCATGGTCTCATTCCTGTTTGGAACCGCGATGGATGCATGATCTGCGTCTCCTCGCTCGTCTCTTGCACGGCGAAGATGTGAAGGTGCCTTGATATTTGTTTGGGCATCATCTTGTCAAGAATTTTGAAAGTCAGGCGGGTCCGCGCTTTGACGGGTATGATCGAAGTCCAGCGAGGTCGCCTATGGGGGAAACCGGCTTTCACATCATGAGCAAGCCCATTGGGCCGATCTGCAATCTCGATTGCAAATATTGCTTCTACCTTGAAAAGGAGAATCTCTACCCCGGAACGAAACACTGGTCTATGTCCCCGGACGTGCTTGAGCGCTACATCGAGCAGTACATCGCGGCGCAACCTGGGGACGAAGTTCACTTTGCCTGGCAAGGAGGAGAGCCGACTCTGCTGGGAGTGGAGTTCTTCAGATCGGTGGTGGCGCTCGAGGAGAGACATGCCGACGGCAAGCGAATCCACAACGCCCTGCAAACGAACGGCACGCTGATCGACGACGAGTGGGGGGAGTTTCTGGCGGAGCACAGGTTTCTGGTCGGGGTATCGATCGACGGACCGCGAGAGCTTCACGATTACTACCGGGTCGACAAGGGCAACGCACCGACGTTTGATCGCGTGATGCGCGGGATCACGAAGCTGAAGGAACACGAAGTCGATTTCAATACCCTCACCGTTGTGAACCGCCACAACTCGCAGTTTCCGCTGGAGGTATACAGGTTTCTCAAGGAGATCGGCAGCGGATTCATGCAGTTCATTCCAGTGGTGGAACGACGCGCGATAGAACCTGCGTCAGATGGTCTCGTCCTGATTCAGCCCTCGTTTGATCGCGCCGCGGAGGTGACCGAGTGGTCAGTGGGGGCGCTGGTGTATGGAAAGTTTCTAGCCCGCATCTTTGACGAATGGGTGAAGAAGGATGTGGGCCGCACCTTCGTTCAGCAATTCGATGTAGCCCTTGAGAGCTGGCTGGGGATGGAAGCGAGTTTGTGTGTGTTTCGGAAGACCTGCGGCTCGGCGCTGGCGATGGAGCATACCGGGGACCTCTACTCCTGCGATCATTTTGTCTATCCGGAACACAAGCTTGGAAATATCGCGGAGCATGATTTGCGGAGCATGGTCGACTCGGAACAGCAGAAGAAATTCGGCCTCGACAAGCGGGACTCACTACCGCGCATGTGCCGGGAATGCGATGTTCGATTTGCGTGTAATGGAGAATGCCCCAAGCATCGGTTTCTAAAGACACCCGATGGAGAGGCCGGCCTGAATTATCTGTGCGCCGGTTACAAGCACTTCTTTCACCACATCGACCCGTACCTGCAATTCATGGCAGCGGAATTGCGCGCGGGTCGACCGCCGGCCAACATTATGCGCTTTGTCGGCTCTTCGACTTAGGCAATGTTGCTCACGGCGAAAGAACAGCGGAAAGAATCGCCCATGGCGGCTTCGATCAACGGCCGGACGCAGGCAGCTTGAATCGGGATAGCGCGATTGAGCTGGAGGGAAGCAAGACTGAGATGCCGGCTCGCGCCGGCATACGTTGCGACAACCACGGCCAAGACTAGCCGGCGATGGCGTTGGCGGTCTGGTCGTTGCTCTCGATCAGTGGGCGGAACGCATTGATGAGGTTTTCGACCTGAGCTTTTTGGAGGCGGAGGAGATCGAACTTCCGTGTGATCTCGTTCAGCTCTGTCATTGCTTGTTCGTATGCGATGCGGTAGGGATCCATGTTTATCTTCTCCACTTGGCGAAGTGTAGCATCGGAAAACAGCAGAAAATCAAAGGTAGGGCGGGGTTAACCATCCTAAAGTAATGAGCGGCTTTCACTGCCCGCTGCATGGATGGGAGATGGCGGAAGTAGAAGTCGCGGCAGGGCATGGATCACGGGCTGCGGTGGAATCGGCGCACCACAGCCCGTGACGCTAGCCACCCCCCTTTGAGCTTTCTGGGTCGTGCAGGCTAGACACCTGAGTATTTTTACCGCTGTGTTCCGAGGCGGATTGATTCATACTACCCGGAGTTCCAGGTGGAAATGCGGGACCATTGCAATACCGCATGTGACGGAAGTTTGCCGAACGAATTCACAGAGGAATCAAGGCGCCACATGACGATCGCGATTCGAGCGGCGGGGATCGACGATGCGGGTGCGATTGCCCATGTACACGTGGAGAGCTGGCGCACGACGTATGCGGGGATTGTGCCTGACGCGTACCTCGCGGGTCTGGACGAGATACTGCGAACCCGGCTTTGGCACGGGTGGCTAAGCGGCAAGGCGCTCGTATTCGTGGCCGAGATGGATGGATGCGTGGTGGGATTCGCGCATGGCGGTGCGAACCGAGAGCCGCTCGAGGCGTGCGATGCGGAACTCTACTCGATCTATCTGCTGAGGGACGCACAAAAGCGAGGGATCGGCGCGGGGCTTTTGCGGGCGATGGCCAATGCGTTGCTGGAGCGGAATTTCAAAAGCATGGCCGTGTGGGTGCTGGGGCAGAACCGCTCGCGCAGCTTCTACGAGAAGACGGGAGCGCGCCTGGCGATGTCGAAGGTGATTGAGATTGGCGGCGCCAAGCTGATGGAGGTCGCCTATGCATGGGCGGATCTCAGGGACCTGGTCAAACCGGCCTAGCTCGGGATGCCGGATTCATCCGCATAGGTTCGAAGCGGACCGAAGGATGATGGAAGACTCCGAAAAGCCAAGGGCCGGGATTTCTCCCAGCCCTTGCTTCTGTCTGCTAGATTCTGCCGAAATCCGGTGGCTTACAGAGGCTGAACGTCCGCGGCCTGCCAGCCCTTGGGCCCCTTTACCACGTTGAACTGGACGGCTTGGCCTTCCTGCAGGCTCTTGAAACCACTCGAGTTGATTGCAGAATAATGCACGAAGACGTCCTCGCCGTTCTGGCGCGAAATGAAGCCAAAGCCCTTCGCGTCATTGAACCACTTCACAGTACCTTGTTCCATTGTGTTCGTATTTCCTGGTTTTGAATTGCGCTGGATGAATCGGAGCGACCACTGGCAGAATCTTGCTTGCTTGGTTGGGCGAGCTACTGCACACGCCCGGTTCGACTCTAACGCTACCCCAAGTGTACCATTTTCTTCCAAATTTTCGCCGCTCCCGGGAGGGGGTGGAGACTGCCCCGCGTTTTCGTTACGCGGAATGCTGTTGAAACTGCGCGGGTTACTGTGGCGGGTTTTGGCTGTGATAGGGTGAAGGGTCGTTATGGCAGAAGATCTGGTCCCCGACCTGCTGAGGCGTGCCACGGAAGAACTGGAGCGCGAGTTTGGCGCGCTGCCCCGGTTTGAACCGGCGCGCGCCAGTGATGGCGACGCCGAGGCGATGGCGGCGGTTCTGGCGGAGACGGCACGCCGGCTCGGCGACAACTATCCCTACTTTCATCCTTTATATGCCGGGCAGATGTTGAAGCCGCCGCATCCGGTGGCGCGTGCGGCCTATGCGCTGGCGATGACGATCAATCCCAACAACCACGCGCGCGATGGAGGCCGGGCCAGCTCTGCCATGGAGATCGAGGCGGTGGCGGAGATTGCAGGGATGTTCGGGTGGAGCGAATACCTGGGGCATCTGACATCGGGTGGGACGATGGCGAACCTCGAAGCTTTGTGGGTGGCGGGACAAATCGCGGATGCGGGACCAGGGACCAAGGGACGAGGAACTCAAAGCCGGAAGCGGATTGTCGGTTCGGAGCAGGCGCATTACACGCACCACCGCATTTCAGGCGTACTGAAGCTGGAATATGGCACGATCGCCACGGATGCACGGGGGCGAATGCGGCTGGACGCACTCGAAGATGAGTTGCGCAGGGGCGGTGTGGGTACGGTGGTGGCGACGCTGGGGACGACGGCGATTGGCGCCGTGGATCCGCTGCCGGAGATTTTGGCGCTCCGGGACAAGTATGAGTTTCGGGTGCATGTGGATGCGGCATACGGCGGTTATTTCAAGCTGATTGAGGATCGGCTGGATGAGCCAGCACGGCGGGCCTTCAAGGCGATCGGGCAGGCGGATTCGATTGTGATCGACCCGCACAAGCATGGGCTGCAGCCTTATGGGTGTGGATGTGTGCTGTTCCGGGACCTCAGGGTGGGGCGGTTCTACAAGCACGATTCGCCGTATACCTATTTCAGTTCAAAGGAATTGCATCTCGGGGAGATCAGCCTGGAGTGCTCGCGAGCCGGGGCTGCGGCGGTGGCCTTGTGGGCGACGCAGAAGCTGTTGCCGCTGAAGCCAGGCGGGGATTTTGCACAGGGATTGACGGCCGGCAGGAGGGCGGCAGTGGAACTGGATGGGCGGTTGCGGTGCGATGGGCGGTTTGAGGCTCTCAGAGCGGGTGGACCCGAGCTGGACATCGTGGTTTGGAAGATGAAGGAAGCGACGGCAGAGCGGGCGTCGAAGCTGGCACAATCGATTTTTTCAACGTGTTCCGGACACAACCTGCATCTGGCGCTAGTACAATTGCCGCAATTCTGGTTTGGCTCGGCGAGCGGTTCGAGTGCGGTTGAGGGGCATGTAACTTGCCTTCGCTCAGTGCTGATGAAGCCGGAACACGAAGCGTGGCTGGAGCGCATCTGGAACGAGATGAGGGCAGCGTGCGCGGAAGTGGAGCAGGGGTGAGGATGCCGGGATTGGAGACGAGCGCCGTCGGAACTGAAAACGTTCTCATTCGAGCCGGTGAATGTTCGGTGACGGTGCTTCCCCAGTTTGGCGGGAAGATCGCTTCGATTCGAATTGGCGAGCGGGAACTGCTGCAGCAGCCGCTGGCGCCGATTGCGCCGCGGACGCAAACGATGACGTTTGATGCGGGTGATGCGAGCGGATGGGATGAGTGTTTGCCGTCGGTATCCGCATGCGATGTGAAGACGGAAACTGGAGTGGCGGCGATTCCAGACCATGGAGATTTGTGGCGCGTGGAATGGAAGGAACAGGGAGTAGGGAATAGGGAACAGGGAATAGAGAGCAAGAGTCAGAGGTCAGAGATCAGGGATCAGGCCCATGTAGCGGTGACTTTGGTTGGTAAGTGTTTTTCGTTGCAGCTAGTGTTGGAGCGGCGGCTGGATTTGACAGAGACGAAGAACGGTTGGCGTTTAAAGCTCGCATACAAATTGAGAAACACAGGTTCCAACACAATCCCGTGGTCGTGGGCGGCGCATCCTTTGTTTGCAGTCGAGGAGGGGGATCGGATTGTGCTGCCGGAGTCGATCACTTCGCTGCGGCTGGAGGGATCGGGCGGCGGGCGGCTGGGCGAGGGCGGGGATTCCGTTGCTTGGCCGATTGCGAAGCTGGGGAACGGCGACACGACGAATCTGAGTGTCGTGGATGCATCGGATTCGGGGATTGGCGACAAGTTGTTCGCAGGCCCGCTGCGTGCGTCGGAAAACTGGTGCGCGCTGGAGCGGCCTTCGGAGGGCTTGCGCATTCGGATCACATTTGATGCGGGGGCAACACCCTATTTAGGTTTATGGATTTGCTATGGCGGTTGGCCGGAGAGACCGGGGCCGAAGCAGGTCTGTGTGGCGATGGAGCCGTCGACGGCGCCGGTGGATTCGCTGGCGTTGATGGGGCCGTGGTCGCGGGAGCTTGAGCCGGGAGATTGTTTCAGTTGGCCGATGGAAGTAGAAATCGAACGAATCGAGAGATGAACAGCGATGTATGACCCTGAGGTTTTGCGTTCTTTGCATTTGAGTCACTACAAGAGTGAACCGGAGATTTTTGCTGCTCCGGGACGAGTGAACCTGATTGGCGAGCACACGGATTACGCCGAGGGATTTGTGATGCCCGCGGCGATCGATTTCGCGACACTAGCCGGGATATCTCCGCGCGGTGATGGGAAGATCGTTATCTACTCAGAGAACTTCAAGGAAGAGCGCACGTTCGATGCGAACGCGCTTCCGAAGACAAGCACCAAGGACTGGAGCGATTATCCTCTCGGCGTGATGGCGGTTCTGGCCGGCGAGGGACACCGGATTCCCGGACTGAGTCTGAGCCTGCTTGGCGATGTGCCGCTGGGGTCAGGGCTTTCGAGCTCGGCGGCGATGGAAGTGGCGACGGCGCTGGCGGTGACTTCGCTGCTGGGGGTTGATTACGCGCGCCCCAAACTGGCGCGGTTGTGTCAGCGAGCGGAGAACGAATTTGTGGGCGCCAACTGCGGCATCATGGATCAGTTCATTTCAGCCAACGGCGCGGAGGATCACGCGTTGCTGCTGGATTGTCGCGATTTGAGTTTCAGGCTGGCGCCGATTCCGTCGAATGTCGCGCTGGTGATTGCGAACACGATGGTGAAGCACTCGGTGGCTGGCGGCGAATACACAACGCGGCGCGCAGAGGTGGAGGAAGCCGCGGCCGTGATTGGGCGGCACAGGCCAGAGGTGAGGTTTCTGCGCGATGCAACGGTAGAGGACTTGCACATGTGGGGCGCAGAGATGAGCCCGAACGCACTGAAGCGCGCGCGCCACGTGATAACGGAAAACACGCGCACGGTGGCCGCAGCAGAAGCCCTGATCCACCGCGATTTGAAAGAGCTGGGGAGACTGATGGCCGAGGCCCATGTGAGCTACAGCCAGGATTTCGAGGCAAGCTGCGCTGAGGCGGACACGATGGTAATGCTGGCGCACAAACAGCCAGGTCTGATTGGCGCGCGGTTGACCGGCGGCGGATTTGGCGGCTGCACCATCAACCTTGTGGAGCAAGCAAAGGCCAAAGAGTTCCGAGACGGACTGGCCGCAAGTTACGCCAGGGAAACGGGAATCGTTCCACAGATCCACATCTGTCATGCATCAAGCGGAGCGCACAAGGTGATCGCGAGCCTCTCGCATTGAAAGACGTCGGGCCTCTCCCCATTCGGGTGAACTGCATCTCATTACCATGTGGTGGAAACTGGCTCTCTGAAGTTACCCCCATACCGCTCGAACCGCTATAGCAAAACGCTTTTCCTTGTTAGAATCTTGGACAGGTTTTCAGCCATTTGTGCATTACGAGACCGCTTTGGAAATTGAGTTAACCGAGCGGCACAGTGAGAATTTTCGACTTCATACTTGTTGCCATTGAGCGCGCCGCAGAGAGATGTAGAGGATGCAACTGAATTCAACTAAACCCTTCTCCTACGAAACAACTCCAACCAGTGGACTGGTCGCGTATTTCTCCATGGAGATTGCGATTGACCGCGCAATGCCCACGTACTCCGGCGGTCTGGGAATGCTGGCCGGGGACACACTGCGTTCTGCGGCGGATCTCGGCGTTCCGCTGGTGGCGTTTTCGCTTGCGCACCGCAAGGGATATTTTCAGCAGCATCTGAGCCCGGCGGGTGACCAGACGGAAGAAGTGCAGCCGTGGAATCCTTCGGACTTCTGCACGGAAGAAGCGGCGCGCATCCGGGTGTCAGTCGAAGGCCGCGATGTGATGGTGCGTGCGTGGCGCTACGATCTGCGAGGACGTTACGGGCACATCGTTCCGATTTACCTGCTCGACACAGATCTCGATGGCAATTCGGGATGGGATCGCGGGTTGACGGATCACCTGTACGGCGGCGACACCAACTACCGTTTGCAGCAGGAGATTGTGCTGGGGCTTGGCGGCGCGCGCATGGCCAATGCGCTGGGCCTGAGGGTGAATGTGTATCACATGAACGAGGGCCATGCAGCCCTGCTGACGCTGGCACTGCTGGAGAGCGAGATGGGCGGCGGCCCTTTGAACGTGCCGACCGAAGCCGACATTCAGCAGGTGCGTAAGAAGTGCGTGTTCACGACACATACGCCTGTCCCGGCAGGACACGATCGCTTTTCGACCGAACAGGCAATCCGGATTCTTGGCGGCGAACGGACAGCGCGCCTGGAGAAGCTTGAGGTTTTCGAGAACGGACTGCTGAACATGACTTTGCTGGCATTGCGTTTTTCGCGCTATGCGAATGGCGTGGCAATGCAGCACGGCAAGGTATCGCGCGCAATGTTTCCGCAGTACCAGATCGATTCGATTACCAACGGTGTGCATGCGCCGACGTGGATTTCAGAACCGGTGCAGCAGATGCTGGACGTGCAGATTCCATCGTGGCGGCGAGACAATTTGACACTACGCAATGCGATCGATCTACCGGCAGACGAGCTGAGAGATGCACATCATCGCGCGAAGGAAGCTCTGCTGACGGAAGTGGCAACGCGGACAGGGCTGGTGCTGAATCCGCATGTGCTGACACTGGGATTTGCGCGCCGCGCTGCAACCTACAAGCGCGCGAACCTGCTGTTTGCAGATCCCGAGCGCCTGCTGAAGATTGCAATGCAGGGTGGCGGGCTGCAGATACTTTACGCCGGCAAGGCGCATCCGGCAGACGATCCGGGGAAGGCGCTGATTCACGGCGTGATCGAAACGGCGAGCAAGTTATCGAATGACATGCTGCGCATCGTGTATCTCGAAAACTATGCGTGGGACCTGGGTGCGCTGCTGACGGCCGGCGTGGATGTGTGGGTGAATACGCCACGGCGGCCATATGAGGCTTCCGGCACCAGCGGCATGAAGGCTGCCTTGAACGGCGTGCCGAGCCTGTCAATTCTAGATGGATGGTGGATCGAGGGCTGCATCGAAGGGGTGACCGGGTGGGCCATTGAAGACGGCGCCAACGATGCGGAGGAAGCCGAGAATCTGTACAAGAAGCTGGAGAATGCGGTGGTGCCACTGTATTGCGGCGAGCCGCAGCATTGGGCGCGGATGATGCGGACGACGCTGGCATTCAACGGGTCGTACTTCAACACCAATCGCATGGTGAAGCAGTACACGCGCAGCTCGTATTACCCGGTGAAGCTCATTGAGACCGTTACCAGCGCAGAGGAAACAGCGCCGTCGTATGAAATGAAGTAGGCAGGGATTCTCAGTAAAAGTGAAAGCCCCATGCTTGAGCAGAGCATGGGGCTTTTGACTGATGGAGGCCGGAGTGGCGCTTAGGCAACGGCGAGGCCAAGAGCGTGATTAATGCGGTTCTGAATCGGATCCGATTTTGACTCAGACTTGGGCGAGAAGGCTGCGGGTGCGACCGGTTCGGGATTGGGCGCGGCGCAGAGGACCGGCTGAACGCTTTCGGGCTCCCGTGCGAGGCGACTGTGTTGGATGGGAATCGGCTCCGGCTGATGGAACTCTGAACGGACTGGTTCCGGCTGACGGACTTCGTAACGGGCCTGTTGCGCGGAAGGAAGGAAGTGTTCCAGTGCTCCCACCACGTTCTCAATCATCTCTTTTCGAAGCTGAAGGCTGTCGAACTCCCGGATGATCTGGTCGAGTTGCGAATGTGCGACTTCAAGAGCCGCCAAATAATTTTCGCGATAAACGTGTGAGCCCATGGGATTCTCCTGGCAGCAACTTTCGAGGAACCAACCGCTCGGCTGAGCCCAAAGCTCTGAATCTAGGGGCCTGCCCGGAAATGCGGTAGGAAAAACGCTCGGAAAATGCTATGGATGGGAGTTTAGTCGCGTGTCGTAAATCGATACATTACCCGAAATATGTAGGGCCGGAGACTTTCGTGACAACAGTATCCGTGTAAGTGATTGAAATGAATTGATCTCACATCCAGCAGCGAGAAAGACCTCCCATTGGTCACACGGCCCCGGAGGGTCGCCGCGAGGCCGTAAGAGGCTGATAGTGCTGGTGATATCAGCAGAGAGGGCGAATCTCGCTGGATGTTCCGCCGGCTGCAGGTACGTAACATTTCTGGGTGTAGTCCATCACCATGCGGTCAGCGTTGAAGCGCCAGCCTAAGGTACGAATGGTGCGTTTCATCCGCTTGATCCAGCCGCGCGGCAGACCATCGGGGTCACGATCGTAAAAGAGGGGAATGAGTTCGCCGGAGAGAACCCTGTAGAGGTCCTCGCCGTCCCGGGTGTCGTGGACGTCCATATTGGAATGGGTTCGGCCTTTGCCGATGGCGAAGCCGTTGAGGCCATCGTAGGCCTCGGCCCACCAGCCGTCGAGCACGGAGAGATTGAGGCCACCGTTGAGGACGACCTTCTGCCCGCTGGTGCCGGAGGCTTCGAGAGGGCGGCGGGGGTTGTTGAGCCAAACGTCGACGCCCTGGACGAGATGACGGCCGACGTTGATGTCGTAGTCCTCGATAAAGAGGAACTTCTCGGCAAAGTGGGAATCACGCATCATTTCCGCAATCTGCTGGAGAACGCGCTTGCCC
>Ga0207700_10000790_pt1 | contig 18306 bp, 25 predicted proteins | sample LARL82metaG_FD_184348 | JGI IMG/M metagenome (GOLD analysis project Ga0207700, IMG submission 184348) | Corn, switchgrass and miscanthus rhizosphere microbial communities from Kellogg Biological Station, Michigan, USA - LAR L8-2 metaG... | ecosystem: Host-associated > Plants > Roots >...
GTCTCTACGGTGTCCTATTACTAAACTTGGTAATAGGTTCCCTCGGTATCATCCTCTTCAGGACTTTCACCGATATAGCACGTTTGCACACGAAGCAGTGCAATTGAGTTGAAGAGATCTTCATACTCAGTTGCCGTTGGTACTACCTCGCGGGAGCTAGCAATGTAACTCAGTCTTCTGGGGATCGTAAGGTGCACCCATTTTTGTTACTCGTCACATGAGTGACTGGTGATCTCATTTCTGGATCACTCTGCAACTTATTCTGTACGTTGCAGATCGGACTATATCTTACCTTTCGGTCGTGCGTGTAGTCTCTACGGTGTCCTATTACTAAACTTGGTAATAGGTTCCCTCGGTATCATCCTCTTCAGGACTTTCACCGATATAGCACGTTTGCACACGAAGCAGTTCTTGAAAGTACTCCGCAAGTTCTAACTCTCTACCTTGGATGCTTCTATGACAATCTCCACAAAGAGACACACCATTTGATTCATCATTCGTACCTCCATGCAACACGGGTACGATATGATGCACTTGCAACTTCCAACGATCGGAAGAATTGCATATAGCGCATCGCCAACTGTCTCTATGAAGAATTATAGCTTTCGTTGTCTCGGAGAACTCACGTTCTCGTTCAGCAACATGTGCAGATCGACCAAATCTGTTTGGTCGAGCACCACACTCACTTAACCAACGTTCAATCATCCATTCGGATGCTCCTAACGTTCTCGTTAGACGATACATCGATTGATGTTGATTGACATGCCGATCATACAACTCTTCATATGATATAGGACATTCAGGTATCTGATTTACTAGTGGCCTACCAGGATCAAGTCCGAAAAGCTTTACTATACGACTAACCGTTGAGGGATCGGTATGTAACAGTCTTCCGATTGCCATATGAGTTAATCCCTCTTCTACATGCAAGCGATGTAGCAACTCGTATAGTTCTTCGTTCGTTAGGTTAGCGAGCGGGCTTGTTTGCTGCCGCTTACGCCAACCGTAATATAGTACATATTCGCTTAACATGGCAACAGAGAGATTCAACTCTGTTGCGATGTCATACGAAGACGCATTATCTACGTAAAGTCTTTGATGTAGATACTCTCGCAAATCGATACCTTGTCGTGAGAGTTCCTCCTCAAGGGGTAAGATCACCGCTAGTTACCTCCAGAATATCTTCTTTGTTTATATTATAAGATATTCCGTTGAGCTTTACTAGCGTACGAAACTACTTCGTAGGGGCTATGCGACATAACCCTGAGCGACAGATGCGAGCTCTTTGAAGCTCACACCTCTACCGGTTGCGAAGATCGCAATTGGGTAGGTCTGTCTAACATATGTCGAACTGACATAGCTGACCGCTGTGATTTCAGAAGCTAGGATAGTCGATCCGAGTGCGCTTGAATCTGGACTTGTGATTTGGTTCAAACTTGTTACTCGATCTTTCGATCGGGCTAGACCATTTCTGTCTAGCTCTCTGCCTTCGTTTTGTTATACGCAGAGTTCGGACTGGATCATCTCTTTCGAGGGACACGCACAGTCTCTACGGACCATTGACTATTTGTAGTCGTTGTTTCCTCGGAATTATCCTCTTCAGGACGTTTCCCGATACAGTGTCCTTTGCTAATGGAGCAGTTACAGGTGCGCTCCGAGGTCATTCAACCAAGCGAGCGTGAAGAGTATAAAGAGTATTACGAATCCAACGAACCAAACCCAACGGTAGAACTCCGCGGGTTTGAAGTGTAAGCTTGCTAGGAAAGCGCAGACCCACATCATAAAGAAGTCGAGTAGTCCAACCTTGAAGCCTTCTACTAATAGGCTCATTCGTTTACTCCTTTTCTGTATAAACTACCCCATAAGGGCCAACCATTACGCAGCCGCATGAACAAGTCCATTGGCGGGACCTTTAGACAGTCTGTCGAACGCTGGGAAGACCTTGACGAACAGAGCATATCATTTTGTTACTCGTCACATGAGTGACGGACGTAGACATTTCTGCTACGTTCTGCACCTTCGTTTTGTTATACGTGCAGATCGGACTATATCATCACTTTCGTGGAAGGCGTGTAGTCTCTAGCGAGTCCTACTACTAAGTTTAGTAGTAGGTTCCGTCGGTATTGTCCTCTACAGGATGTTCACCGATATAGCCTTCTTCGTTTGCAAAGCAGTTAGTTTCAACTATTCGTTGGAAGAGTGTTGCGTAATCCATCTCGAGATTCTTAATAGCTCGGTGACAATTGTAGCACAACGTTATACCATTGTTTATACTATCGTCTCCGTCGAGATAGCAGGGTATAATATGATGAACCTGCAAACCCGATGGATCTGAGAAGTCACAGTTTGGCATTTGACATCGAAAGTTGTCTCTACGTAAAATTTTACGAAGTGTCACTTCTGTAAAACCACCGCCGGATACTGTACTCCTACGTCGAGTGTCTGCAGATGCCTTTCTACCACCATACTGTTGACGTATTTGACAGCCAGCTTCGTAAACCCAACGTTCTGCAAGAGCTTCGCTGTAGCCAAATATGGCACCAATAGCTTTAATACTATAACCGAGTACTTCATATAGGTGTCGAATCTCTTCATCTGAGACTGGACAATCGATTCTGCCCGTTCGGGATAAATCTCTTCCAGGATTAAGATCGTACTCTCGTATTAGTGCCAATACTGTCACAGCGGAACAATCGTAGAGTTGTGAGATTTTTGCTGCGGACAGATATCTATTGCAGTGCAGTTCTTCTAACACGTCTCTAGTAAGCACTTTACGCACGATCGTATAAGGTGAATTATACTGTCGCGGAATGCCATAGATATCCATCCATTCGTATATCGAAGTTACGTCATATCCATACATCGCAGCTATCTGAGGTGCTGGTAGCAATTCTTCTGCATAAAGATGATACAACTCATCTCTTGCAATTGGTATGACAAACTTCGGTTTACGAATGCTATACTTATCTAACAGACCGTAGACGACCCACTTGCTTGAGTAGCCTTCTCTGTCTGCAATAGTCTGCGCATCTAAACCTTCTACAACGTATAATTGATGCAACTCTTCCTTAGACAATCTATTCGCCATACTTGATTTGTACCTCCTTATAATATATTATAAGATAAGTACTTGAGCTAATCAAGCGGCAGAAACTAACTACTATGCAACGGCCAACGCAAAAGTTAGCGTAGGTTCAAGGTCCTGACGGATAAGTACGTTACCAGTTGTGCCTGAAGTCGAGTCAAGAATACTCTTGACAGTATCAGGAACGAAGGACGCCTGTCGCAACTCGCGAAGAATATTCCGAGTTGTCTCTCCCGAGCGATCGGTTGTCTGTGGTGGCGACTGAAGCATGAACTTCAATTGCCGATCCAGCTGCTGTGGAGACATTTTCAAAAGGTCGTCCACAATTCGCTGGCGACGCAACTGATAGGTTGCGTCATTGGGATTGGTAATCTCTGTAGTAACATCGACCACTGTCGTGTTTTCCTTTCAAGTGTTTTTGGAAAACTACTGTCGTGGCTCGTTTGTAGTGACTAGGCAGTTCGCTGCTGTAAGCACGGACGAGCTGCTCATTTGTTTTCCAGTTTCTGCAGGATAGCGAGTATGATCTCATCCTGCTTGTCTAGATGCTTCATGATCTCTTCAATGTCATGAAAGCTATGCTGTGTCGTCTGGAACTCTTCTTCCGCTTGCAACTCTGACTTGCGGTTTAGCACATTTTGCCCTACCATGATCACTGGCAGTAGTACCAACTGAATGAATGTCTGTGACAACCATGCAATGAATAGTACCACACTAGCTGAGAGCACTCCGACGATACCTAATAGCCCGACGAGTGCGAGTAGTGCAAAAGCGTATGCAGTCCACATAGAGCCGACGTTGGTCGTCAACGCTATAGCCAACCACTGATTGAAGCCTCCGGAAGCTCTCTCAGCAGCGTGCACGTCGTTAACGTTCTTTGGCACATGTGGATGTCGATCGTGTGTGAAGAGTTTAGACATTGTTTACTCGTTATCGGTGACTGGCACCAGGACTTCCTGACCCTCTCTGTAAGCCTCAATTTGATATGGAGACATCAGAGACATCTGATCTAGTGTCAGCGTTGGTCGCTTCGTTGGATCACCAGACAACCAATGCTTGCAAGCACCTAAGCCAGCAACTTGTACAAGTTTTGGCTCAATTACTTCTGCAACGGTTATTGACCTATCGGTGAAGTTCGTCGGGCGGCCAAGACCGGTTTGTTTGACTTGCTCAATCTGCTGCTGCAGATCTACGAACTCTTGACGAAGTTGTCTCAACTGCTGCGCGGCGTCTTTCGCTTGGATGTTTGCATCCAGACGATCGAGAGACTTCGACAGCGTAGAGAGTGAGTTCGAAATGCCAGGACCTGGAGCGATCGGTGGTTCTCGATCCATCGCCATCGCCGCAGACTGCTCTGCAGACAGTAGATCCTCAGATCCCTGACGGCTATTGCCCACAGCACTGACACGTGCGGAACACATCTTGCTTTCGGTCATATCAGAGATAGCATCGTGTGCCCTCTGAAGCAACTCGAAGTTCTCCTTCGAGAACTCCTTCCCGGCTTTTGTGATGTGCAGAGCCTTGAGAATTGCCTCCCCCACGGACAAGCTCGCAGTCTCGACTTGTTCCACACCTAATAGATAGCGAAGCTCTTGAATGTGACTCTCCAAACTAGATACTACGCCCATACGTGTGACTTCACTGACTGTTGGGAAGCCAAGAGTCATACCCAACTCGTTATAGGCGCGTAGCAGTGTAGAGCGTTTGTCATCGTGTAGTTGCTTCTCTACGTGCGAATGCTTGTGACTAGAATCTCCGTCGTGCGTATGTGAATGCTCATGTGTCTCGTCGTCGCCTTGAGATCCAAACGCCTTATGCTTGTGCGAGTGCGCACCTTTATGAGACGCATGGGTTCCCTCTCTAGTAATCTCGAGACCGTCACTTGCTTTATACACTTCCACTGGTGGAGTATCCACACTCGCGGGAACCTCTACGGACTTCGTAGCGGCATCTTGCCAACCCAACCCAGCCATGTGAGGATGCTGCGGATGCATAGCCTGATGCGAATGCGCATGATGACCATCGCTCTCGTGATAGTGCTCGTGCGCGTGCACAACGGACTCCCCATGACCAAACGCCTTGTGCACGTGCGTATGGAATCCAGAGAACGGACCGTGATCGACGTCACTATCAAAATCGCCATCCGCGTCCGGCATAGCTGATCTCTCATATGGTGACATCTCATGATTGCCCATCTCCGCCGGTGTCATATCTTTAGAGACTGGCTTCGACTGCATTGCATCCGCATTCTCAGAGATGCTCGGAGTCTCAGTTACATCCGGACTTGTTGGCCCAGACATGCCTTGTGTCTCTCTTGGAGCAATCTGAGGTTTTGCGCTCGGACCAGATACTGGAGCAGGCGCTTGTGGAGGTTGTACTCCACTCCAGGGAGCACTTCCTGGAGCTATCGACGGCTTAGGAGCTGGACCCGAAGCTGGAGTCATGGAACCCATGGCACCATCTGGATTGTAGTCCCTGAAGTCATCGTGTCTTTCTGGTAGCTCAGCGGTACCACTCATACCTTGACTCTCTCCCGGATTATAATCTCGATAGTCATCATACGGTGCAATCGCTTTGAACATATCAGGATCAACGTCTTTGCCACCATCCCAAGGAGCAACAATGTCCGGATCGTTAAAGGCTTGTGCCATACGATGATAGTAAGTTGAAATTTTAGATCGAATGCCCGCAAGGTCACCAGAAGGAACATTCGGTGCACTTCTGGCACCCTGCACAGAAGCCGCTGCAGCGAAGACACCTCGCGGAATAGCTTTCACCGATCCGCCGATGACGTCGCAGAAGGGCATCTTGTATGCACCAATAGTATCTGATGCACTAGCGTCAAACCAGAAGAAGACTTGCTGCATCTTGCTTGCAGACAAGTTATCTTTACCACCAGCCCACTCGACTAGCCGATGTCGTGCACCACTACCATCCCAACCCAGATCTCTGGATGCCAACGGCCAAGACGTCTTACCACACGCTCCTTTATCCAAATCCGGTTCGAGTGCGTCCGCAGCGGCAAGCAAAGAACTGCGCAAGTCGACCTCTGGTGTTGCTTGTAGGGGTTCGACTTTCGGAGTAGAGTTTAGACCCTTCGTTGCGAGGATAGTAGGTATCTGCGTTGCAGTCACTTCCTGCCCCGCAGGAGATCCAGATCCAACACCGACGAGCACAAACGTCTTTCGTGCGGGCATCCACATCAGACGCTGATTCGCAGGTCTAGCCTTTACGCCGTGCAACTGCTTTCGCAACGAGAAGTCATCGACACGATTGATCAAGCTTTCATAGTCCCTTGGGAAGAGACCCTTCATAGCCGGAGCCAATCTTTCGACGTCTTCGTATCTCTCACTACGTAGCGATCTGGAGAAGACGCCCTTGATCGCATTCTCCACCCAACAGCGTTGGTTCGCTGGAATACCAACTACGCTGAACTCAACGACCTCCACGTGCTTAATAAGCACAGAGTCTGATCCGCGGTCCATATCCCAGTCGAGGACCATACAGCCAACGGAACACCCAAATAGCCTTCCGTTGCGAATGTACTTATATGTTCTAGCCGCTGCGGGATTGTCCATCTCGACTTCAACATTGAGATGCAAGTCCGCAACTCCACCGGCAGTGATAACTGACGGCTTCCCAGTGATGCTCCCAAAGAGAGAATCCGGCAAGCTGTAATCATGATTAAGCCACACCGACAGTCTCGAACGAATATTCATCATATCCGCGAGAGCTGTCGTTAGCATAGTGTCGTCTTGAAGGTCTCTTTCCGTACTAGAGCCGACCATATGCACAACTGGCGTAATCTCATTACCGGCGCCTAGAGGTCCATCCATACCAATGGGTTCCATTGATGCTGTATAGATAGTAAAGTCTGGTAGGAGTTCTCTTAATGAAGAGCTGCCCTCCAGGCTATCCTCATACGTTTGTGCCATTTTACGGTATTACTTTCTTAGCTACTGTAGGACTGGCCTTAGTCGGAGCGGGTTTTACTGGTGGAGGCGTTTCCGCAGGAGCTTCACTAGCAACCTCTTCCGGTGGCGCTGCAGGTATAGTATGCATTACAGGAGACACACCATCTGTCATAAAGATGTGCGTGAGATCTTGATAGGCCTTCTTACCGTCGAGCTCGAGCTCCAACACTAGATGCTGAACGCCACCCTCAACCTGAGCGAGTGTAGCCTTCAGCACACGCAAAACATCCATTGGAAACTCCACGACGTGTGGATTCTGATCGTGATACATATTCGCGTACCTCATTATTTTATGTAGGCAACGGACCAACGTTTACCCGGAGGTCTATTGTCCCACGCCTTCGCTGGAGAGAGTCCTGCACCCGGAGCGGATGTAGTAGGTCCAGCGTCTTGTGGTGGCGTTAGTTGAGAAGTTGGTCCATCTGGTTGAATCTGCGGCATCTGCGACATATCTCGACCAGAACTCTCATCGTTTGGAGAACTCTCTTCAGCGTCCGGACCGGACACAGCGTCTTGCGAACCCAACGTGCCACCCGTTGACCTTGGACCGTAATCGCCGTAGTCGTTGTCGTACGACAGCATCGGAATGGGACCAGCTGAGGTTGCAAAGTAGAAAGTGTTTCCACCCTTAACTGGTTGCTCACCTCGCATCATCAACGCTTGATTTGGAGTCATCGACGGAATGTTTCGCATACCCTTAGACGCCATCTCGATTGCTCGTTCCGCATGCATCTGTCTAGCCGCTTCAGACACTTCAGGATAGATAATGCGTAAGTTGACAGCGTCAAGATCTACACGGTCCATCGGCAACTTGGGAGCGAAGTCTGCTAGAAGCTCCCGATTCAAGAACTCTTCTAATAGTAACAAGAGTGGAATCAAGCCGGTGTCCTCAAAGATCTCTTGCTGCACTTGTGCAGTCGCCTTGTTGATATCGAAAGTAACCCCCAGTTGTTGTGGAGACAGCTGAAAGACCGCAGCGATCTTACGCAGTAAGTATATCTGCCACTCTAACCACTGATTATCCTTCGCGGAGAAGACCAACGGAAACTCTTTAGCGGCTTGTGCGCCACCGAACCAGAAGATCTCTTTCCGGCCGGCGATCTCCGTATCGTACATCGTACGCAACTGTCGCAACTGCTGTTCCGTAGCGCCGGGTATTTGAATCGCATGTGGTGGCGGCTTCATGTCCACCATGTGCATCGCGGCTTCCGACGCTTTCAGATCAGCTCTGATGGTCTCGTATAGCACTTGCACTGGAGACAGACCGTAACGGTACGATGCAGGGTTCGCCATGATGACAATCGCCTCATCGTTTCGAAGCGGTATCTTAGTTATGCCGTCTGTCGACTCATATAAGTACCGTGGCTCTTTCGGATTGCCGGACCACTGTGGATAGATCTTAATAGTCGAGCCATCTTCGTAGTAGAGCGCAACTGGCTTTCGGTCCGGTGTCATGTCTTTTGAGATGACACCGCGATCTAGCACTAGGATGTCCTCTAGCACAGGTTCTATGAGAGATCGATAACTATCTCGTAGCTCGTTCGGCTGGTCCAGTAGGTGCTGCAACGCCTTCATCAAGCGCTTGTTATATGGTTTACGCTCATTCAAGGGCACAACAGCGATGTCCGCTCGGCCGATCTGTTGTCTGCGTGCGGTGATAGCAGCTCTCACCCAAGGATCAGTATCCGCGAGGTTGCGTAGCACTCGAGTGTTAGGCACACCCAACGGGGAGTTTCTCGTGCCAGTCCACGCGGACGGTAGTCCATTGACCTGTGGAGTAGCCCCTGTCGGAGCGGTTTTGCTTACTTCTGGAAGCATAGCCAACTCACGGGCTTCCTCACGCAAGCGAACGTTGTTGAGATACGAAGTCAGCTTTGGGTTTGTATTCAGCAAGGTGAAGACTTCCGCGTCTTTTGGCCCGTTCTCCTCTAGCAGACGCTGTAGGTCCATCCAAGCGCGTACAACCTGCGGGTCCATACCACCAGAGATGCGAATGTCTTCTGGCTTCGTTCTCGATCTAGGTTTTCGACGTTTGTTACGTGACATGTAAATGCTTCCACCTACCGAATTTTTCCGATAGACTTATGATTGCCTATTAAAAGAGGTCCCGCAAGAGTCGATGAATTGTTCGTTACCGTAAACGCTCCGTAAGAGACTGTACTACCGCTACTAATAAATACACTCACACCGAAGTTCCCGCTACTGTACGATGTCTCAGCCTGGTTAACGAACGGACTGTTAAAATTGCTCGGCTCGCTTCCACCATCAGCCCACCATCGAATTTGTAGGGTGCCACTAGCAATGTGTATTAGGCGAATCCACTGGTCGACATTGATACTATAACTAGTAATAGCGTTGTCGACAACGTTCGATCTGGTGCCACCGGTGTATTTATCAACGACGAACTGATTGCCAGAATAGAATCCCGCACGATAGCCAGAACCTCCACCCGCAGCGGAATACCTCCATAGCACACCCGCAACGTTAGCAACGTCCGATGTTGAGACCTTGACTAACATATTGATGTCTGTCGCACTTGTAGAGCCACAGATCATCTGAGCGTCTAAGTTGAAGTTTCCGAAGATACCACGATTGGAAGCTATCGACGCGGTCGCATTTCCATTGACAGGCGCACCCCAGACGTTTAAGCCATCCGACGCAGTACCGAAGCCTGACTGATTCGCACGAGTAAACGTATCTTGTGCATACGTTGTCATAGCCAGCCTCGAACTACAATATTACCACTAGAGTTACCATTTACGTTTGGAGTGTTGGAGAGTGAGAACAGGTGTAGCACTAACGTCTGCACGTCCATAAAGAGTACCTGTCCAGCGGCGAGTGTCGGACTAGCTACCGTTGCGGATGCGTCTAACTCCCAATTGATTGACGCCGCTGTGTTATTCTGTACCATGATGTGATTGACTTGCGTTGTACCTCCGGCACCCCACTTGAATTGGTAGTCGGTATTCGCCGTTAAGGCCGCAGCATTACTTCCATACGCCGCTACATAGCCGAGTGCAGCGCTAGGCGCGAGTAGAGGCTCTCCTAAGATGTCCACGGGTCCAGCCATAGCACTACACTCCTGAGTCCGCCGCGTTGATTGTATAGTCTCCCGGCGTACCTGCTAACGTATAGAACAGCCCGCGCGGGCACCAACAGTTGAAGACGTACGACGCACCAACAGCGGGGGTTAGTACACTGAATGAGGTCCCCGCTACCGGTAGTGTTGATGGATGGCCGTTATACAATGTAATAGTCACGCCAGATCCAGCTGCACCGACAACAACAGATCCTAGATAGGAGCCTCTAAGTGAGATAATGGTGTATGCACCGGAGTGGTTGTTCGCAAACGTAGCAGTAAACGTCCCAGCACCCTTATCGATAGCAGTAACTAAGACGTTCTCCGCTGTCCCTGTGCCGTTAGCGACGTTCAGCTGCATACCCGCAAAGATATTAGACATGGACGCCGGCGTCACAACCACGTTCGCACCTGCAGTAATGGTCGTCGCGGAGGTGGTACTAACTAGTGAACCCACAGGGACGGTTGTACCGGTCGAAGTCACGTGAAGTGGTGTATAGTCCCCAATGGGTGAATATCTAACATGTGGCATTTTTAGAATTGAATCCTTCGGTGACCAGAGACATCTTTGAGAAACTGCTCGACAGCAGTCTGCCGACTCTGTAGGTAGTCATCTACGATAGCATGTCTCTGAGGTACAAGTGTGATATGGTGCTCCGGAACGGGAGCCGTCCTAGAGACTAGGAACGGAATGGATGCGCCTTCCTTAACGGACCAAGCCAGTAAGGCTAGCGCCATCACGCAGTCGTCATGTAGATTATCTGGAGCGGAGTAGATATAGTTACCAGAAGGCGTCAAGTGATATTCAAACGACTTCAGCTCTTCGACAAGCACAGGTATGTTCGGAAATGTAATACGCTCATGCTCGAGCTCAACGGTCAAGTTCTCGATCAGGTTCGCTTTTGTTTGATTTGTGAATGTGTATCCCGTGGCATGAATACCCAACGACCTGACCATATCCAATAGCGGATCTCCCACACCGGTGCAGTCCATTATGACAGATGCGTTGTTATAGAGTTCACTCAGGTTGCGAACGCGCTGTGCTTGCGCAACGTAGTCCACTCCGGAGAACCTCTCGAATGCGACTACGTGCCGCTCCTCCATATCGAGTATCATTAGTACAGAGAAGTCAGCATGCTTTGCAGGGTCCCACGAGAGCTTGTACGGCCTACCCGGAACGGGTTCTTGCAGCTCTCCGTACGTACAAGCGTCGACCGTACGGAAGACTCCTGCAGACTCCTCTAAGAACTCTGCTTCATACTCCTGTCGGAATACATCAACCGGCAGAGTCCTACGCGCCTCTTCAATATCCGCTCTACCGATATACGGGTTAGCCCACGTTGGGAACGTGAAGGATCGATAGACATCTTGCGTCTCGTCCAATCCGCGAAGGAACAAGCGGTAGAACCAGTTCCTTCCAAGGGGAGTTGAAATGAAGATGGCTCTACCATTTGTATCTGACAGCGCCGGACGTAAAGCTGCTTCCCAAGCCTCTTGAGCGACACGTGCAGCCTCGTCCATAACGAGAAAGTGTATGCCATCACCACGTAGGTTATCGAACCTCTCCGTCGACCGAAACTCCACAGCGGATTCATTGATTAGTTCAAGACGCAACTCGGACTTATTAGGCTCAGAAGCGAGCACACCTCTTAGACTACGTGCCATTAGCCTAAAGGCAATCTGCGTCTGTCTATAAACAGGAGCAACCCACATTGAGAGCGTCCCAGGGTGCTCTAGAGCAAACTTCGACACTTCGTTTGCGCACGCCAACGTCTTGCCAAATCTTCGACCACAACTCATGACACGGTAGCGTGCTGCACAATCATGCAACAGCATCTGTCCAGCGTGCGGAGAATAGAGGTGAACGGTGACTTCTTTTGTCTCGGGGCGGTTATCGAACATGCTTCACTGACAGGTTAAAAATGCAAAAACTAAAAGACGTTATAGCCTTGCGGGAAGCTATAACGTCTTTTAGTTTTTGCTCACCTTGAACGACTAGCCTATTGGAGGTAACAACAGTTTGTCTCACCAGGTGCGAGGGGCTAGAAACGCTAGTTTTCCAAGCTCTTCCTCTTGATTTTATTATAGTATATATCCATCGGCAAAATCAAGGGGTCTTCTTGGAATCTGTCAGTGATCTATCAGCCACGTAGGAATTTGCAGTTGAGTGACGACGTTGACTAGTAACTCCTCAGAGGCGGCCTTTGGTAAATCGCCATACCGACCTTCGTACAGCGGCATTATCGCAACTCTAGCATCTGCAAGTCCGGAGACGAACTCTACAAGCGATCGTAGTGCGACCTCGACGTTCTCTAACTTCATCGGGGACTTCCAGTGACCACGAACACCGACGTGAATGAGATTCGGTGTTGCCTCTACGTTCAAGTAGCACTTGCCGAGCTTCAAGTCATGACGAACACAGGCGTTGTGGTAGGTCAGGAACGTATCTTCGCCTAGCAGTCGTATGAGGGTATCGTACTTACTAGAGGACTCTTGCATCACTCCGGAGATGTTTGTAAAATGTACCACATGCGTGGACATAAGGAAGGCTTCTTCGATCGGAAGACGGGCTATCATAGTTGGCATTAAAAGGTCCGCCCTTTGCAAAAAGAACCCACATGCGGTATACTACATGTGGGTTCATGAACTCGAAGGCTCGTGCTAGCCCCCGACGACTCTTGGAATCAAGATCACAGTATCGTACTCCAACGCGCTTGGGAACTCCATGACGAACCGTGCCTCGCTCAGCAGAAATGCCATACGCAGACCCACTGCGCGCGGCAACCTCAGCGAAGATCTCACGTGCGGCTTTGATGGCCGCTAGCGCCGCGGGATCGTTCGTAGCGACCTTGTCCGTATCGACAATAGTCACGTCATCTCCACGCTTGGAGAGCTGTCGGAAAGTAACCTTCATCTTCGTGAACCTCCTGTGCTATTCCGTGGGGTATTGTCCGGTACCGATCATGTACTCCAGTAGTGGCCACAAGCAGCCATCTGGAACAGCAGATGATCGATTTTTATTTGCAGTACGCTCTAGTCTTCCCTCATCCCCCCGAATGAGAAGTAAGAGCCATATTACTCTGTCTGGTTCAGGCAAGCCGTATTCTGAGGCGTCTATGCACCAATATGAGAACTCTCTCGACTTTGGACTCAAGGCGTATAGTGCACCGTCCCAAATCATGTAGACACGACCCGCTACACGTCGACTGGGTTCGAAGACCACACTATTGCGAGTGTAGAGCTCAAATTCCTGTGGCGTTAGCAGAGTTTGTAATAAGTTCAGAGCAGTCTGTCTAGCCTCTTCAGCCTCTCGACGTCTAGCGACCCGTTCCTCTTCGCGCTGGCGTTCGACCACTGCTATACTAAGTCCTTCTGGATGATCCTCACCCGGCCGGAGCCAACGCAACGTAGCGTAATAGTCTGCTGAGGGAGTATAGATCGTACCCGTGCCGGCTTGTGTAGTAGCAGTGACGTGCAGTTGGATGTCACCAACCGAGGCGAACTCCCCGTTGTATAGACTAAAATAGGGCGCCATTCTCTCTTTGTTACCTCCAAGGCATTGTCTTCACGGCATATCCGTGAGGTGCTCTGAATTGGAGTTGAACCAATCGCCACTCACTTATAAGGTGAGCGCTCTAACCGCTGAGCTACCAGAGCTTGGCGGAGTCCGATAGGAGTTGAACCTATCGCGTTATGTCTTTTGCTTTACGTTATAAAATGCACAATTTATCAGCGATATACAAACAACAGAACGCAAGCCTTGAACTCCACGTGTGATGGACTCGATCGTATCGGTGAGCGGCGCGATTGCGATCGTTAGAGATCAGTGCTCTCACTGGCTGACCATCATAGCCCTGGGCACGCAGTTTTCTCAGTCCTTACGCTCACGGACGCCCGGGACAGGTACTGCTAGAAACCTAGTACATCTTGTTTGTACTCACAACGGTTCTTTATCTAGGAATGCACGAGAGGGCTTCCTCCTGGAACCGATAAGGCAATCTCGACTAGTTTCCTATTCGCAAACTAGTAAAGCAATGGACCTGAAGAGATTCGAACTCTTAACCTACTCCTTGCAAAGGAGGTGCACTACCATTGTGCTACAAGCCCTCAAGCATATGCGTGCGTATTTCATCTTCGCTGGTGCCAAGTATGATAACATTTCTCGCCCTGATGATCTTTGACGCCTTGTTAATAAATCTTCTCTCCCCACTCTCGATACGGATCACTACGAACTTATCCCCACGAACCTCCTTTGGGCTCACTAACTCACGGATTACTAATGCATCGTAGTCGAGATTGGATGACTGCCGCCGCACATGCACGCACACGTCGCCTATATGAATAGCTCGACCAATAGCGTCTTTCGTCTCTTCCATTAAGAATCCTCTACGATATCAGTATTCGGATCCGGGTCCGTACCGTACTGAGAGCTCGCACGGTACTCGAGAATCTCTCCCCACAGATCAGGAAACGCCTCCTTGACCCAGTCGTCTACGAAGTGTCTAGCATCTAGACTATCTGTCGATGCATACATCACTAGTATGGGTCGATAGAGATGGTTCTCTTCGTAAATCTCTCGAAAGGCGTTATGCAACCTCTCATAGGCTCCTAGTGCACGCTCCAGTCTCTCGTCTGCGGTTAACATCTATACAGCCCTTTGCTATTTGCCAAACATACTCATCATACTCCGACCACGGGTACTCCGTGGAACCATCTGACAAATATAACTCCAGAGGTAAGTCTGGAGCGTACTGTAGTAGTAGTTCTCGAACTCTATCTACAAATGCATCCGCGTACGCGTTGGGTACTCTACCCAGTTTGATAACCTTTTCCATAGGCGACCTCAGCGAGACTCGAACTCGCAACATCCGACTTAGAAGGTCGGCGCTCTGTCCATTGAGCTATAAGATCTCGCAACCAAAGTAGCCATCGAGGGACTCGAACCCACAACAAAACGATTTTGAGTCGTTCGCCTCTGCCAGTTGGGCTAGATGGCCAAGTAGTAGACGATCGAACTTGTGTCATGTCCGTTGCCGTACATAGAGAGATTGGTCGTATGCACAGTAAAAGACGTTCGATCGTTTCTACCTTATAATAATTATAAGGTAAGTCACGAGGTAAATCAAGAGAAAAGATCGTTACAGCTACACAAAGAGGTTTCAACTGAAAGTGCAAGACCGTAACGATCTCAGCGGTAGGGACAGGAGTCGAACCCGCTACTGCTCATCACAGCGACTCTTTTCAGGAGAGCTCCACACCGTTGTGCTCCCTACCCAGTAAAGACAGTTAAGCATGTACAATCGATGAACGCGAGACCAACCCTGTTGCGTACAATCAATTAGTAAGACAATGCGCACCGTACTTAACTGTCTCGGAGGAGCGTATGGGATTCGAACCCATAGAGGCCTGATTCGAACTCAGGTGAGCGATCCGCCGCTCGCACGCTCCAGACTAGTCACGTACCTCAAAAATAACGCTCAAGCGCTGTCCCGGCGACATCATCTTCGTAACGTGCACTACCATGTTCTCAATCGTTGTTAACAGTTCCTCGTGTGAGAGTAAGTTACCCGTACTACGAACCGTCCAAGGTTGCCCCTCTTGCGGTTGATAGTCTGAGAATCTCAACGTAGCTCTTACTGCTACACCGACGTCATCTTCATCCGTCAATTGCTAACTCCTTCTTGAGTACCTCAAAGCGTTTGATCGCGTCCTGCTCTTTAGCCTTCCATCGACAAGACCAACCGCGCTTGTGAGATTTGCACATCTTACAGCAGCGCTTTTTGTTCTTCAACATCTTTCGCATAGTCTCATCCAATGCGCCGTAGATTGCTACCCTCTTGCAGGTAGCTGGCGCGTCGGTGGATGAGACCATCGAAAAGCCATACTAGTTCAAGCCTCCACGATAGCCTAAACGCCTCATCAGCCACGTAGGCCGAATTCCGATAAACACACCTATATCGAAAGCGACGCTCTTCCACACCGATTGCTCAAACCACCAAGTGGTAACTTCTTGATCGTCGATCGGACCTTTGTTAAAGGCTTCTGCGAACTCAGGATCTTTCAAGTCTCTATGCAGTCTCTGATGAAACCTAGTCATAATGACACCTCCTTTACGAGTGTTAGAGGATTCGAACCTCTCTTCACCACTACAGCTATCTCCCGAGAGAAACACTCTGCACACCGACTTGTACTTCGTCAGCGCTACCAGCGGCTGTGTGCACTACCGCGAAGCCGTAGGAGGGACTCGAACCCTCAACGCAGTTGTTCCTACTGCACCGTACCCCTAAGTCGTCCCACGGCGTATATTACGGAGAGACGTAGATCGCGTCTTGATAGTTATAGACTCGATACGCATCCAGCGTACCCGCCAGGAAACCGAAGTAGCGCTCCAACGCTTGCAGAATTCTCGCTGCAGAGTCTCTTGACTCATCGTCAAGATGAACGCTCTGGAACGCGCCCCGTTCGCTAAATCGAAAGTACACTTGCATGCATCCACTCCCTTTATGTGACTGAAGGGACTCGAACCCTTAACGATAAGACCCTCGATCTTACGCCTCTACCGAATTGGGCTACAGTCACAAATCAAATGATCCAGTCCAAACCTTGTGCTCATCTCCAGCCGGTCCAGCGGAGTCTAAGCCATTTCGGCGACCACTAGTTGGTGACCTTCGTTGTTCCGCAACTACAGCACGTTCCGCGACCTCTTGTAGCTCCTTTTGCCACTCTTGCAGACACACGAGATAGTGATTGCGTGTCGCAGCGTCTAGTGTCTTGTCTTTCAGAAGCTTCTCGTACCTACGAATGTTCGTCTCCGCAATGGCACGTGGCCCAGTAGGCTCCTCTGGTATGCGTCCCTGCACGACTTTCTTTGTCATCGCTACCTCCGATAATAAAGAGTGTTACTTTAGGCCCAAACAGCGCACTGCGACGTAACACTCTTACGGAGAGAGCAGGATTCGAACCTGCGGGGCATACGCCCGACGGTTTAGCAAACCGTTCCAATAAGCCACTCTGGCATCTCTCCATACAGTTGTAGTAGCAATCCATTGCACGGTGAACTACTACAACTGTAACAGAATTCGGCAAGCTAGCAAAGCAGCGCCCGAACGCGCACGTTAGTTCCTAGGCGCATACACCCTAGAGATCTTACGGTTTCTCTCCGACTTCGATCTCTATTGAGAACCCCTCACGCCGCTTCGCTAGAGGCTCACAAGAGACTTGAACTCTCAACCTATCGCTTACAAGGCGATTGCTCTACCGTTGAGCTAATGAGCCATATGTCTCCGCAGGTGGCAACACGTACGGAGACAGCACAGACCAAATGCAATCGAACCCAGGCTTGTAAAGTTTCATGTCCCGAGTGCGACTTTCTCAAGGCCTCACTAGTTCGTAGGCGGGTATCCGGACTGGCAAAGTCCATTGCGAACTCCTCAACATAATACTTCACTATTTATATTATAAGGTAAACTTAGAGGATTTTCAAGGGCTACCCGTAGATAGCTTCTGGACGCACTACGATAGCTGTCGCGTTGCGCACAACCACATGATCCGCCAGCTCTGCTAATGGGAGATCCAGATGACGCGCAACTGCGCTAAGAATGTCTCCATCTGTAGACTGTGTTGAAAGATCCAGATTCGCGAGTTCATACTCGCTTGAGCGGCCGTTGTGCCGAACGTGTAAGATATCTACTGCCATTGTCTTACCTCCTTTTGTACTAAGAGGACCGTCCGCTGCTTCGTCTCTAGTTTAAGAAGGGTTCCGGTCAAGCGCACCTCTAGAGAGCGTTATCCTACTAACAGCGTTTACCGAAGAAGTCTAGCAAGGTTCGAACTTGCGCTAGCGGTACCACTAGTGGCCCTGAATGCACTAGACTTCATAATTTCTTTATACTATTATTATAATATAAAGAAATGTGAAAAACAAGAGTTAACTGGCGAATAGATAGCCTAAGACGGACTCTCCGACTTTGACGTCGCGCACCTCGATGGCATTTGCTTCCTCTCGTGCGACCTTAACAGCCTCTTGCAATTTGATCACACGCGACAGGAGCTCGTTAACGCGGTGCGCTGGAAGCGCTCCAGAGAACTTGACCGTTCTCCAGTGTCCGACTGTGATGTCTTCATAATAGACATCGACCTGCGCGGGATGCTTATCCGTAGCTTCTGCC
>Ga0207700_10000794_pt1 | contig 18230 bp, 11 predicted proteins | sample LARL82metaG_FD_184348 | JGI IMG/M metagenome (GOLD analysis project Ga0207700, IMG submission 184348) | Corn, switchgrass and miscanthus rhizosphere microbial communities from Kellogg Biological Station, Michigan, USA - LAR L8-2 metaG... | ecosystem: Host-associated > Plants > Roots >...
CCGCAATCAGTAAGGGTAGTAGGTAATGGCAATTCCATCACCATTAACACTAAGGATCCTCATGATTCGTTTTGTACTCCCCCGGATATTCACGGGCCAAGGTGTTTCAGACGGCAAAGCCCACCCTCTTACATACCGAGACTTCCTTGCGTTCGCCTCGGCAATTCTTTGCCTGGCATCATTCGGCGTTGCCCAGGTTTCATACACCGTCCGGCCAGTCCGCGAGCAATTTCCCAAGACCACGATCGGGACAGTAAGTCACACTACGACCTTCATTCTGACGAACACCGGCACGACCAATCTGACCGTCGAGAGCATGACGCTTGCGCCCTCCGAATTCCAATTGGTAACGGGCTGGTCCCCAAACACAGCTAGCCCAGGAAAGAGCCTGGCGTTAGGCGTAAACTTTGTGCCCGATGCGGCCAAAACCTTTAATGGACAACTCACTCTTTACATCACCGGCGCCAGTTCGTTGGTTCTTCCACTGAGAGGAACGGGATTGACCACCACGGCCGTAGCAAGTCTTAGCACTCCATTGTTGACGTTTTCCGCACAGAGCCTAGGGACATCTTCGTCGCAATCCGTGACCATCACGAATGTAGGGACGTCCCCGTTCACCCTGGAGTCCATTAATATCGACCCTCCATTCACGGTTCAAGGCTTCACCGCTCCCGCAACGGTATTGCCCGCGGGCTCTCTGCCTCTCACGGTTACGTACTCCGCATCTACCGTGGGCACGTCGAACAACGCCATGGTGCTCAGCTACGATGTTCTCCCCCCGAACGCCGTCGCACTCACCGGAATAGCGACTCCCGCCTCCTCGTTCGTAATTACTAATTTCCCGACCTTGCCCGCGGCCACAGTCAGTTCCCCTTATCTGGCCTCATTGACAGCATCTGCAGGAACCCTGCCGTACTCTTGGTCTTTGCCCCCTGGCTCAAGTCTGCCCACAGGACTCAGTCTCTCGAGTACTGGAACCATAAGCGGAAACCTCGATCCGGGTGTCAGCATTGGAACTTACACATTTCAAGTAGCTGTAACCGACTCCAGCGCTCCTCCGCTCGTCGCCACAGCCAGCGTGACGATTCCCGTAGGCCCGGTCACTGGAGCCAATTGCAGCAACATTTCCTGGAACGTTGCAGGCACTTCCACCCCAATGGTCGCGCTTACGGATCTTGGCTTTGGCAATTATCTGGGCTCAGAAGGAGGGCTCTATCCCGACGGCAGCAATACGCGACCCCTCGAAAGCGACGCGGCTGGGCTTGCTATCGCAAACTCGATTCAACCGCTTGACGCCAATGGCAATCTCGACCCCAATGGCAAGTACGGCTTGATTTCAATTGGCGAATCGAACACCTCGAACACATACGCGCAGTTCACCATCAACGCGAACGCCGATCCTTCGAAGAATTCTCATCTCGTGATTGTCAAAGGCGCACAACCCACCGCTCCTGCTGCGAAATTCGCAGATCCAAATGACGGCGTATGGAATGCCATCTTTCAGTTCTTCCTTCCCCAGGTTGGCCTTACCCCCAACCAAGTCGTAGCCGCATGGGTGCAAGCCGTCAACGCTTTTCCAACGGGAAAGTTTCCCACTGACATGATGCAGGAACAGAGCCAACTGGAGAGCATCGCACAGAACTTGCACACCAAATTCCCTAACTTGAAGTTGGCATACTTCACCAGCAAGTTTTATGACGGCTATGATAATGGCCTGCCGCATCCCAGATACCCCGAGCCCTATGCATACGAAACCGGCTTCGCGGTCAAGTGGAGCATTCAAGACCAGATTGATGGCGATCCCGCCCTGAATTATGATCCGGACGAGGGCACGGTAAAAGCGCCGTGGATGACGTGGGGACCCTACGAGTGGTCGAACGGCCTCCTTGGGCGCAACGACGGCTTGATCTGGACCTGTCAGGATATGACCTCGGATGGCGTCCATCCCTCAAGGCCGGGCGGATGGGAAAAGGATGCAAACATCATCCTCAACTTCTTCAAGACCGAAACCACTGCGACACCTTGGTTCTTACAGCACTGAGTTGAAAATCGTCGCTTCACTGTTAATTCCGCCTAACCATAAGTTAGCTAAAAGAATCTAACCTCTGCCGAGTGGAAATCGCCGCAACCGGGTTTCTTCTTGCCAGAGGAGTGCGTAGGGAATGAGATATGTCACGTTGCTGTCAGTCTTGGCGCTGATGTTCTGCGCTGCCCTTTTGCTAGGGCTGAATGCCTGCAGTGGAGGGAGCACTAGCTCGGTCACGACTGTCCCGCCTCCTCCTCCGCCGCCTCCCTCGAAGATTCAGCACATCGTCATCATCTTTCAGGAGAACCGGACACCCGACAACCTCTTTCAGGACCCCGTTCTGATCTCCCGCGGGGCGGATATCGTCAATGTTGGCGAAAACTCCCTCGGACAGCAGATCGCCCTCACGCCACTCGATCTGGGGAACGCTGGGAGTGCGCCTGACAACTACGATCCCGGGCACTCACACGCTGGTTTTCTGAAAATGTATGACAACGGAAAAATGGATGGTGCGGACCTGATCTCGATTTCCTGCGCGCCTGCCGCCGTGAACTGCCCTCCGGCGGGCAGCCCGCAATTTAAGTATGTGATGCCGTCCGACGTGCAGCCTTATTTTCAGCTTGCGGAGCAATACACCTTCGGCGACCGCATGTTTCAGACTAATCAAGGCCCCAGTTTTCCAGCCCATCAATTCATCATCTCCGGCACCTCCGCCCCTTCGGCCTCAAGCAATCTTTTCGACGCCGACAATCCCGACAGGACGGGTAACGAAAACGCCGGCTGCATCGCTCCTGCGACGGAAACCGTTAGCATGATCGACCCGAGCGGCAACATGACGAGTCAATACCCATGCTTCGATCACCCGACGATCACGGACTCGCTCGAGGCTAAAAATATCAGCTGGCGTTACTACGCCCCTGAAGCCGGATCGATCTGGACCGCACCGAACGCGATTCAACACATGTGCGGACCCGACGCACCTCCACCGAATGGCACCTCTTGTGTGGGTTCGGACTGGACCAGCAACGTAGTCCTCAATCATGCGCAAATTCTCACGGACGTTTCCAGCAATCAACTTGCCCAAGTGAGTTGGGTCATCCCCGACGGGAAATCTTCGGATCACTCCTTTGCCAGTGACGGATCCGGCCCGTCCTGGGTAGCCTCGGTTGTCAACGCCATTGGCAACAGCCAGTACTGGGCCGACACTGTCATCTTTATTACCTGGGACGACTGGGGCGGTTGGTACGATCACGTGGCACCTTCCGTCATCAACTCGTATGAGTACGGTTTTCGCGTACCCTTGATCGTCGTTTCACCTTATGCCAAGGCACAGTACATTTCCCATACGACCCATCATTTCGGCAGCATTCTGAAGTTCATCGAAGAAACGTTTTCCTTGCCTTCGCTGAATTACGCTGATGCTAACGCCGACGATTTTGCGGATTGCTTTGACTTCACCCAGACTCCTCTTACCTTCCAAACCATCAGCGCTCCGCTCGATGCGGCGCACTTCATCAATGACAAGAGTCCGCCCACGGATCCCGACGACGATTAAAAGCGTCTCAAGTGTTGCTCAAGCCAAAGAAAAAGGCGGCCATTTCTGGCCGCCTTCTTTTACCTCCGGACTGCCTACTTTTTAGTGAGCAAGAAACCAGGGCGTAGTGGTCGGATCGCTCTTGAAGAAGTTAATCATTAGATTGCTTTCCTTTTCCCGTCCGTAAGGATCCGAGGGATGGAAGCCATCGTACTTGATGTCAGGACAAGCCCACGTCGTGCCATCGCTTCTCGCCAACAAACCATTCGCCCAAGGGTACGCGCCCCAAGACATCCAAGGAGCCTTTACCGTTCCTCTCGCTGGGTTCCAGTTCAGCGCCGGTTTGCCATTGATCTGATCCAGAATCGCCCACTTTACTGCGAATCCTGATTCGTAGGCCCAGGGCTCGTTATCAATGTTGCTCAGGCCGTTGGAGTATCCGGTGTAGACCGATCCGCCAAAATAGGCGAGTTTGACGTTGGGAAATTTAGCGAAGACGTTCTGGACAATCGACTCGTACTCCGACTGCAGCTTCGCCATATCTTGTGGAAAAGTTCCGGCAGGAGTTGGGTCGATGTCTTTAATGTAAACCACCTGCACTTGGGCCGCGGTAATCCCCGCCTCGGGCAAGAAGTTCTGGAAGATCGGGTTCCAGAAACCGTCAGTAGCGCTGGCAAAATTTTTGGCATAGGCACGTGGTTGCGCACCCGCCACCAACACGAGCTTAGGATTCACGGTCGGATCGGCCTGCACGTCCGTCGTAAAGGTCAGCCAGGTATCGAACAGCGCCGACATACCAACCGACATCAGCCCGATTTTGCCGTTCACGGTATCGACGTTGCCATTCGCGTCCAAGGGTTGAATGCCTTGCGCAATCGCAATACCGCCCGAATTGAAAGCTGGTGGGCGCACGTTCGTACCATTCAGGTACAACCCTCCTTGCTTACCTCCGTACGTGCCCAGTCCCAAGTCATTGATCGGGACGAGAGGGTTCGTGGTGTTTGGAATGAAGCTTTCAATGTTGTTGCACTTTGCTCCCGTCTGCGCGGACACAGGAATCGTGAGTGTCTTTGCCGCCGTGTGAGAGGCGGAGTCAGTGACGTTCACCGTGAAACTATAGCTGCCAATAGTCACGCTGGGATCCAGAGTTCCTGTGATTGCGCCGTCTGACGATAGCGATAGTCCCAGAGGTAAATTGGAACCAGATTGGAGGCTCCAGCTGTAGGGAGGCACTCCGCCAGCAGCGGTAAGATTTGATAAGTATGCACCCGTCACCACTCCCGAAGGCAACTGCGGGTAAATACTCACCCCTAACGCATTGCCGGCCGTGACACTTCCTTTGAGCGCGGTTCCTTTTGACAGCACGTTATTGAACCCGACCGTCAGCATGTTGTTATAGCTCGCCGGAATGGTTCCATCCACGTTCACATTTACGGTCAGCGACTTTCCCGGTTGAAGGACTTGCGACTGCTTAAATCCACCCAACTGGAACGGTGGGTCCACTGTAATCGTGTTCACCGTAGTGCCAGTCGTACCCGTATTCGTGATGGTGATAGGCTGGCTCGCGCTCACTGTGCCGGCCGGCGTGTTCGCAAAGGTCAACGACGGAACACTGATCGCTGGGTTCGCCCCGGTCGAAACCCCTGTGCCCGTCAAGGGCACCACGACCGGTTGGGCTCCCTCGATGTTAATCGTGAAAGTTCCATTAAACGTTTGAGGTGCATCGGGGGCAAATCGAATGGAGTAGTTGATCAGCGTGTTTGGCGTCAACACGACTGGCGACCACCCGTAGAAGAACTGGAACTCCGATGGCTCGATGCTGTAACTATCGATGACCACGTTGCCGGTCTTCCCCGTATTCGTTACGGTCACCGTATAGGCCAAGCCGATCGTTCCATCCACCACCTGTTTAAAGGCGACGGAGCTGGGCGTGACTGTAAAGGTCTGGGCGGAAAGCTGCTGCGATGTCAGCACTACCGCGACCGCCAGAATGAGGGCAATGCCAAAGTGCTTAGCGAGAATGCGGCAAAATGTTTGTTGCACGGAACCTCCTGTGTGATGCTGCGAGAAAATCTAAGTTTTCTCTGCGTTTGTCGTACGATTTCAACCGAACCGCGGGAGGGAGGACTTTCAACTCAATGCGTAGACCGGTCCAGAAGAACCGGTGTCGAACTAATTTCAACCTTGTTTCCCGAAATCCCGGCGCTTTCCCCGGTTAACTTGTGCACGGTGTTCACGTCTTTTGGCCGATCAAAATCCACTTTGCGTTCAGGATTCCACACGATAAACGAAATTGCGCCGTCCCGGCTCAACTGGCAAATCCAGGTACCGCGATCTTCCGTGATCGACTCCATGCGGGCGCCCACCATCCACTTTTGTATTTCGGCATACGCTTTTGCTGTCGCAGTGGACGTCGCCTCATCCGCTTCGGTCATGCGTACACGCGCCCCTTGGTTGTCCCACGCATACCAGTAGAAGCGACTGACGCCATCCGCCCAATTCAGAATGTAAGCGCGCGCCACATAGGCGGGGCCGTCTTCGGGATCAATCCGATACGGCTGGAGCCAGCCCGCTTCCGTGTTCCAGAGCGGCTTATCAGCGACGCCATACTTGCGCGTGATCTCGTGAACCTGATCCATGAACCCCAGCATGGCCTCAGGCTCCTGGCCCCGCACATAAAAGTGGTAACCGATTACGTCGGCGTACTTCCCCCCGCCTAGCTTCAGGTATTCCTCGATCCACGGCAATCCAGTCGGCCCCACTGCCGAAGGCGAAACGACTACGATCGCGGGATCAACCTCTTTCAGCACGCTATAGGCTTCTCGCGCCAGATTAACCATTGTCTCCGGCGTACCACTGTAGAAATTCTCAAGGTTAGGCTCGTTCCAGATTTCGTAGGCCTTGACGCGCCCTTTGTAGCGCGTGGCTACCTTTCGAACATAGTCGCGCCAATCCTCCAGATTCCGGGGTTCCGCCATTCCTCCCGGCTGCGCGTTGGGATTTCTTCCAAGCTCATTCGGACGGGCCGACGCCCATTTCGGAGAGCGTCCCATGGTGTACAGCACTTCGACACCGTGCTGCTGTGCCAAATCGACGGTGCGATCAAGCATCCGCCAATCCCAATCCCCTTTTTGAGGCTCAAGCTGCGCCCATGTCGTATGCGTATCCCACAAACGCCACGCCTTGAAGGGAACGGAAGGCCACGGCGTTGACACGGCCGCACGGTGAATGTGCATCCCGAAGAAGCTAGCGGGTACCGGCTCGGACGGTGGTCGCGGCACTTTGGCCTCCGCTGCCGCCCAAATTACGATTCCCAACGAGCTTACGAGCACCAAGCCGACAAGATGACTGCGAATAAATTTCACCACGAGCAATTTTCGATTCGTCCACAATCAGCGATCCGCTGACAATGCTCTCGATTGCCTATTTTCGTCTCCCGCAACCGGCGATTGAGCCTTCACCGCCCGGTACTTTCTCAACCAGCCAATTGGCGCATAGCAATACACCAGCACAACTGCCGCGTCGAGTGCGCGGTAAGCGCGGAATACTAACTGATCTTTCATTCTCTCCAGCGTTCCGGGCATCCGCACATCTTCACTTCCAGACGTGGCTGGGGCCGGCGGCCATGTATTTCCGTACTGCGTCCGCCAAAAACAGCGATACCTCTCAATCTTTTCTTTCAACGCAGCCGGAAGAACTTCCGGTCGAGATTTCTTGCCGATAATCTTCTCGCTCTTGACGCCCTCGTGATGTTCACCCTCGTAGATGGCGGAACGATCAGCACCCTCAAGCGTCGTCATGCGAGTTTCAAAAGGGATATCCAGAAACTCGCAGATTCCTTGCATGACCTCTTCTGACCGGTGAATCAGATCCTCGTAATCGATCTGGTGCACCAGAACTCCGCGTTTTACCAAACGATCGCAATCGCGCTTCATGCGATGCAGTCCGAACAAGGCCCGGTGCGGAATGCCCCGCTTGCTGAACCATGTGTCCTTCGCTGCCGCCCGCAATATGCTGCGGCAAATGTCAGCAGGATCCCGCCAGATTACGATGAACTGTGCTTGGGGAAAGTCATGCGACAATCGCGTTAAGAAGTCATAGTAGTTTGGAGACTTCCCGCCCCAAATTGGCGCACCCTTGCGCAGAGCATACTGCCCGTAGATCGCCTTCATGGCACTGGGCAATCCGTCGGCAGTCCCAGGAATCTCAGACACAGAAATCTGGTGCCGTTCCAGTGCGCTGTTCCAGAAATTCCACCGCTCGGCCCAATCCGACTTCCCTTTTTTCATCAAAAAGAGTGGTCGCAGCACCGGCAACTCCGCCTCGTACATCAGCGAAATCTGGCTGTGCTGATTGAGTAAGGCATAAAGCAACGAAGTCCCCGAACGCCACATGCCGACTACAAAAAGAGGCCCAGGCCGCAGCCCCGAGCCTGGCTTCGTCATCCGTTCTTCTGTGACTACACTCGTCGCCATATTTGAATTGAGTGGGGAGGGATGGGCCAGCGTCATCGACGCAAGAAGTTCCTATGGAGTGATTCGCGAACTAGGAGTGGGCTGACCTCACTTGGTGAGGTCAGCCCGGAGAGGGGAATCGAACTACCGCGCTGAAACGAGTTCCGACTGCTCCACCGGCTTCTTCGTAACCTGTGATGCAATCCACTTGTAAGTGATGGCCAGTCCTTGTTCCAGACGGATCGAAGGTTCCCAGCCCAACACTTTGCGAAGCAGAGTATTGTCGCTGTTGCGCCCGCGAACGCCCTGTGGACCAGTCAAATTATGCCGCTTGACCAACTTCTTGCCCGCAATGCCCGACACCATGTCCACCAACCCGTTGATGGTCACAAGTTCATCGGTCCCAAGGTTCAGGGCATCCCGATAGTCGGAAGCCATGATCCGCGTGAGTCCTTCCACACAGTCGTCCACATACATGAACGAGCGCGTCTGCTCGCCGTCACCCCAGATTTCGATTTCACTGCCGTTCGATGCCATGGCAACCTTTCGGGAAATCGCAGCCGGAGCCTTCTCCTTGCCGCCCTCGTACGTCCCGAGCGGGCCGTAAACGTTGTGGAAACGCACGATGCGAGTCTCGAAGCCGTAGTCCTTGTAGTAATAGCGGCAGAGTTCCTCGGCAAAGAGCTTCTCCCAGCCGTATCCCGGCTCGGGATCCGCCGGATACGCATCCTCTTCCGTCAACGGCTTCACTTCCGGATCTTTCTGCTTCGCCTGGTTGTAAACGCAGGCCGATGAAGAGAACAGGAAGCGCTTGACGCCATTCTGCCGGCTGGCTTCGAGCATCTGGGCGTTGATCAGAATGTTGTTGCGGCTGATGTCGGCATGATTTGCAGTAATGTAGCCAATGCCTCCCATGTCGGCTGCAAGGTTGTAAACTTCATCGATGCCACCGCGCGTGGCAAGCAGGCAGCACTCAACCTTGCGCAGGTCGAGAACTTCGAACTCGTCCGCCGCACTAGCTTCGTACTCAGGACGCTTGATATCTGCACCCCGGACCCAGCATCCATCTGCCTTCAGACGCTTAACCAAATGATGACCAATGAATCCACCGGCCCCTGTAACCAGTACCCTTTTCTGCTTGTTCATATCCCCTCTTTCCTCTCCTGGGTTTCGACCCCTGTAATTTTCAGGTTCCATGGGAACCCGTTACTTCTTGACTTACTCGTATACGCGTAAAGTAGTGAGCTCCAACAACACGTTCCAAGCGAATCTGGAGCCTTGTACCAGATATCGTCGCCACAGCCGCTTTGGCTCCGCCAGCAAGCGAAACAACCATTCCAATCCGCGCTCCCGCATCCACTTCGGAGCTTGCTTCAGGCGCCCGGTATTTAGATCAAATGCCGCGCCCACTCCCAGCATCAGGGGAACGTTCAGCCGGTCCCTTTGCTTACGCATCCATCGCTCTTGCTTCGGAGTGCTCAACCCGACCCAGACCACATCTGGCGCCGCTGCGTTGATGCGCGCAACCACCTCTTTGTCTTCTTCTTCGGTGAGTGCACGGAAAGGAGGACAGTACGTCCCGGCCACGCGAATCCCGTGGCGCTCCTGCTCTACCTGAGCCAGGCGATCGGCTACTCCCGGCGCACCGCCGTAAAAGTAATGGCTATACTTCGCTCCAGTTTCACGGCAGAAAGTCTCCATCAACTCGGGACCATAAACGCGTCGCGCCAACTGCGCAAAACCACGAATACGGCCAAGCCATACCAGCGGCATGCCGTCCGGCACCACTAAATCCGCATCCTTCAGGATCGCTCGAAACTCCGGATTCTGATTCGACTCAGTCACTCCATGCATCCCCGTCACCGCCACGTAGCGGGCGGGTCCGCGCTCCTGAATCGAAGATTCCATCCAGTCGACAACGTCCGGAATCTGCACGGCGTTGACTCGAACTCCCAGCACGCGGAACTGCGGCAACGGATTTTGAGTGTTTCTTGTCATGTTTTTGGGTTCGCTTCAGGACAGTTTCGTTAACTCTGAACTACTTGCGCCCACGCTGGAGCGGAACGCTCCAACGTTCTCGACGGCTTGACTTCCCTCACCAACCGAATGCTCACAATGACCATGGCCAGCAGCAACATGAACTGCGAATTCGCGCGCCCGCTGAAGGTCGCGTTAAACATTCCGTTGATCAGCAGATTCGTGTAAATCGCCATGGATCCGATCGCCAACCGTTGAGCGCGCGGCGAAACCTCACCTCGCATCGTCTTCCAAAGGTTGCGCACAATGACTACGTGAATCATCAACATCAGAAACAGGCCGATCAATCCGTTGTTATAAAGCGCTTCTAGAAATCCGTTGTGCATATGTCCCGCTTGGAACGGAGTGCCCGGCATTGCCACCGATACGAATCGGGAAGAAACATATCCGTGTCCTTGCACTATTCTTTGCTTCACCGCGGGCCACACAAACGCCCAAAGTTCCGTCCGACCCGTCAGGCTCGTGACTTGGCCTGAACTCGTGTAAGCGGACATGTACTTGGACAATGGAGTAAATGTCAGCGCAAACCAGAAGATGACGACGATGCCCGCCATAAATCCCAGCGTCGCTCCTACTCGCTTCTGTAATCCGAAGAACAACAATCCCGAAAGAATTCCGGCAGCAATGGCCGCTTTTCCCCCGGCAATGATCATTACGGCCAAACCGATGACCGACAGTACCAGCAAAGGCTTTCTTTTTCCCGGCGTGTAAACAGTGAGCGCGAGCAAGGCAAATGTTCCAGCCGCAGCCGAAAGCCCGGTCGGACCTTCGCGCATGCGCGTTTCAAATTCATTCTGACCGTAGGTTCCGGTTGGATCGGGCATCATCGAGCGGATCGATGGCGCTCCCACAAGGAACACATATGCTGCGATCGTGGCCAGCAGGAAGGCCGAAACGTCATCGAGATCAAACAACTGCTTCGAGATCGCCTGGAGCACCAGCACAATAAGACACAGCTTGAACGCCCAGGCCAGCGAGAACGAAAGCTGCGGTGCATAAGCTACTGAAAGCAACGCTACGACAGAATAGATCGAAACCCACTTGTACTGCCCTGAAAATAGGCCGCGCAACGATCCCGGATTCCCCAATAAGAAAACCAGGAGGGCCGCAGCAGCCAGCATCCAGATGGCTGCCTGTGCGTAAGCGGCAAACGCGAACTGCGATTCGTATGTGCTGGTTGCATCGTTGATATAGGAAAAGATCTCTTCTGACGCCAGCAGCAATCCCCAAACCGCGAAAATGAACCACTTCGGACGCTCTGCCAGCGCCCGGCTGCGCGCCGCGCAGAAACCCAGCACCACGAAGAAGATCGCCCCGACGCCGATGACCGTAATCACTTCCTGCGTCACTAGTTCGCTGGCAATCATCTCAAACAGAAACGCCGTCAGCATGCACAGTGCGCCCAGAATGGCCACAGTGCGCCAACTGAAGCGCGCCTGTGGCTCTGGCACAAAGTGATTCGGGCCCGCGTCCATCGCCGCGTCGGGTTTTGTCTCGAGAAAAGTTGGCACGGTCTAAGCTCGTACTTCGGCAAGCGTTTTTGGTGCTTCGAGCGCGAGAGCGTAGCCCAGTCGCGACATCGCTCTTCCCGCATATTGATCGATCAATTGCAACTGCGGGACACTGAGCTTCTGCTTCCATCCCTGAACTGAACCGCTGCCGATGAAACGGCCCTTGGCGGATGCTCTCTGTGGCGTGATCTTTTCCTTCGCCTTCATCTGTTCGAGCGAATTATTCTCGATCGCTTTGCGGATCGTGCTCTGCTCCACCGGAACATTCATGAAATCCATGATCTGCTTCAGAGAACGCTCGGTGTCGCGCCGCATCTCTTCAAATCGCACGACCAGCAATTCGCATTGGTTGGAATCGGCCGCATCCAGCCAGGTGTTCACATGATCGGTCCACAACCCGAAGGGGTTGACACCCTTACGAAGAAACGCGTTCAAGAACACGTCGAAATCTCCGTCAATCACTCCGAGAGCGCTCTCGTACGCATACTCAGAGAACAGCACATCTCGCGGATCGCGTGCCAGGTAAATCGCCTTCTTGTACGACGGACGATACAGTTCGTGCGTCTTGATCAACCGACCATCGCCGGGTAAAAGAGCTTGCGCGCGCGAGTGTTGTCCCACATCCGGGCTCAGCAGATTCACTCCTTTGAAGCCGCTCGACTGTCCAGCCAGGATCTCCGCCAGAATGAAACGAAGCCAGGTGCTGCCCGAGCGAGGGTACGATGCCGTGAAAATATCGCTCGGACGAAATCCGTGGTGGCGAACCCATAGCAAGGGAGATCGCAAGCCTGTCTTCGAAAGATCGTGTCGCAGTCGTCGCAACGTGGGCATGTTTAATCTGCTCCGGGAAGATAGGATGTACTAGGTTCTGCTCAGTGTTTCGGGGGCGATGTGGCTTGGGGCTAATGAAGACTGCAAGCCATTTCGGCGATTATGAGCCGCATTCAGACTCTCGCTTAACTCCGACGCCACCAGGTTCACATTCGGTTCGGTAAACATCGACGGGTGGTCTCCTGGAATTCGGTGAAAGTCCACGCCCGCTCCCGCCAGGTCCATCCACCCCAGCTTAAAGTCGAAATAGGGACCATCGGGCCAATCGCTGGATTGGAATAAAGTCACCTTCCCTGCATAAGGCAGCGGCTCGTACCGGTGAAATGCCGGATGCACGATGAAATCCGTGTTGTGCGGGCGATCGCCATTTCCGTTCTTGACGTTCGTCGCGGAGAGCTGCCAGATCATGCGCTCGACCTTCCGCCTCGCTTCCTCCAGTCGATCCAGAAGGTAGGCAGAATTCTCTTTCATATCGGCCCGGAAAAGATTCGACAGGTGATATTTGATCCTGCCCGTGTAACGTCCGTCGAGCAGTGGATTCTTATAGTAGGCATGATTGTGCGCATCGAACATGGCGAGCAGGGACACTTCGTCCCCCGCAAGGCTCACCTGTCGCGCAATTTCATATGCAATCACCGCATTCACACACAAGCCGGCCAGTGCATAAGGACCATAAGGTTGCACCTCCCGCATCGCGCGTATCAGGTACGCGGCTACATCTTCCAGGCGGTAAGGTGTCCGGAATTTCGTGGCGTCGGAGAATGGCAGGTCTAGTCCGAGAAATGGCTGATCTGGCCCCAACTTTTGTGCCAGCAGCCGAAAACGCGGGCCGCCTCGCACCCAGAACAGAGGTAATCTCGACCCATGCGGCTGCACTGGAACAATCGCCCGGCCCCGAACGCTTACGTCCGGATTTCTCAACAATTCAGCCATAAGCTCGATCGTCGGGGCTTGGAAGACAAATGCCAGAGACAGGGTCTGATCGAAATCCGCTTCAACCCGCGCCAGCAACCGCGCGGCCAATAGCGAATGGCCACCGAGTTCAAAAAAATCCTGACGGATGTCCAGGTCATTGCGGCCCAGCACATCCTTCCAGATTGCCAGCAGGCGGGCCTCAACAAAGTCGCGAGGCGCCGGAGGCGGGGCCACAGCCACATCCCGCACACCTTCGATACTGGCAAGTTGCCGCCGATCTACTTTTCCGTTTGTCCCGCGCGGTACGGCATTGACGAATGAGAAAACTCCGGGCACCATGTAGGCCGGCAAGCGGCTCTTCAGAAATGCCCTTAATTCTGCAGCGGATGTCGAATACTCTCCCCGGGCCACGACATACGCGACCAGACGCAGGCCGTTTGAATCGGTCTCTTCGGTGAGGACCACTACTTCCCGCACGTCAGGATGCTCGAGCAATGCGGTCTCAATCTCCGTCAGTTCAATGCGCAGTCCACGTATCTTGACCTGCTGGTCGAGCCGGCCCAGAAATTCGAGGTTCCCGTCCGCTAAGGAGCGCACCAAATCTCCCGTCCTGTACAGGCGATCTCCGCCTTTCCCTGCGAACGGATTTGGAACGAACTTTTCGCGTGTGAGATCTGGCTGGCCTAGATACCCTCGCGCAACCCCGGCCCCCGCTATGTGCAACTCCCCCGGAATCCCCACGGGTACGGGTTGACGCTGGCGGTCCAAAACATACGTCGAAGTATTCGCGATGGGCTTGCCGATCGGCGTAGATGCATACGACGCGGCGGGATCGCATGCATATACGCTGCTCCACACCGTCGCCTCGGTCGGTCCGTATTCGTTATACAAAGATACCGATGGGAGCAGTTGATAGTGGCTGGCCACCAACTGTTTGGGGCACGCCTCGCCCGCAACAATTACCGTGCGAAGCGACTTTAGTTGAGTGCCCTTGGCGGCATCGAGAAGTTCGCTGTACAAAGACGGCACACACAACATGTGAGAAACCGAAGTGTGCCCGATCAGTTCCGAAAGCTGTTCCGATTCCCACTTAAACTCGGGCTCCGGCAGAACCAGGGTTGCACCAGTCACGAGTGCATGAAAAATCACGGCCACTGAACTATCAAAACCCACCGGCGAGAGCAGAAGGTATTTCTCAATGGGCTCCCGGTAGTAGTCGACTCGGCATAGCGTCGAGTGCGCCAAGTTCCGATGCGTGACCATGACTCCCTTGGGCCTGCCCGTAGATCCCGACGTGTAGATCACATAGGCCAGATCTTCCTGGTTAACCTTGACCGGAACATCCTCGATCGATCCTTCGCTGATCGCACTCCAATCAGCGTCGAGGCATATTACGCAAAGATCGTCAGGACGGTTGAGCGGCGGCAGGTGGGCTTGCGTCAACAGCACAGAGGCCCCGCAGTCCGTCATGATGTATTCCAGGCGTTCCTTGGGATACGTCGTATCCAGGGGAACATAGGCCCCGCCCGCCTTCAAAATCCCCAGGATTCCGACCACCATGTCCAAAGATCGCTCCACGCATAGGGCCACCGTCGATTCGCGCCCTACTCCAAGATTTCTCAGGTGATGCGCTAACTGGCTCGCCCTGTGATCAAGCTCGCGGAAGTTCATGGAATGATCGCCGCAAGAGACCGCGACTGCGTCGGGCGTCTGTTTCGCTTGTGTCGCGATCATTTCGTGCACTAACGTCGAAGGATACGAATGGTTGGGCCCCTCGGATTGCTTGAGCAGTTCCTCTCGCTCTTTCGCGGGCAGAATTGCGAGCGTACTGATGCGGCATGCAGGATTCGCGACCACGGATTCCAGCAAGGTTTGCCAGTGCCCGATCATCCGCGCGATGGTTCCATTCTCAAAGAGGTCCGTACTGTAAATCAGGCGTCCTTGCAAACCCTCCACACGGTCGTCCAGCACCAGGCACAAATCAAACTTCGCGGTGCCCGTTTGGACGTCGATCGCTGTCAGATTCCAGTTGGAATCAACCGTCGATAGCGTTGGTTCGAATGCCAATAGCACCTGGAACAGTGGGTTGCTGCTGAGATTGCGCTCGGGATGAAGTTGTTTAACCAGTTCATCGAGGGGAACTTCATCGTGCGAAAGCGCTCCCACGGTGACATTTCGCGCACGTTCCAGCAATTCGCGGAACGTTGGATCGCCCGATAGATCGGTTCGCATGACTACGGTGTTCAAAAAGAAGCCGAGAAGTTTGTCGCTCCCCGGGAAATTGCGGCCGGCGGTGACGCTTCCAACCAGGATATCTTCCTGCCCCGAATACCTGTACAGCAGCGCATCGAACGCTGCCAGAAACGTCATGAACAATGTCACACCCGCCTGTCGGCTTAGCTCTCGCAGGCCGGCGCTCAGTTCTGCCGACAGGGCAAACGATTGCATCTCTCCGCGAAAAGTTTGCACGGCGGGACGCGGTTGGTCCGTCGGCAATTGCAGGGTGGGCAGTTCGCCTGCTAACTGCTTCTTCCAGTAGTCCAGCCCCTGATTCAACAGCCCACGCGTGGCTGATTGCCTCTGCCAAACCGCATAGTCCGCGTACTGAAATTCTAATTCCGGCAACGGACTAGGTTTTCCTTCGAGACATGCCTCGTACAATGCGACCAGTTCTGGCAGAAATATTCTGTATCCCGTCACGCCATCGAAGATCATGTGATGCGCGGTGATCGCCATCCGAAAATCTTCATCGCTCAGTCGAATCACTCGTGCGCGGAACAGCGGGCATTGCGTGAGATCGAACGGTTTGCATGCATCTGCCGTCGCCAGGCGCAAGGCCTCCGCTTCACGCTCTGCCTGTGCCATGTACCGCAAATCGGTGACCGGCAGCGTTACCGCGAATGCAGGATGTACCGTTTGCACGGGCTCCCCATCCACCTTTGAAAACGTCGTCCGCCACGCTTCATGCCGCCGCACGATCTCCGTGAAGCTTCGTTCCAAAACTGCAACATCCAGCGGACCGCGCCGGTGCACGGTGAATGGTTCGTTATAGACGGGACTATCTGGAGCGAGTTGCGCGTGCAACCACAACTGCTGCTGCGCGAACGTCAGTGGCGCCGCAGTCCCGGACTCGCGCCTCTCGATGCGCACAGTCGGGACCTGGTCCACCCGCAGTTGCAGGTAAGCTTCCAGTTGCTTGCGCTTCTGATCCGAGATTTGCCCGGCTTCCGGCATTCTAGTGAGCCAGGCTGTGTTCGCGATCCGCGATTTGCGGATCGCCAACTTCGCCTTGGGCTTTGACGAACTCTAACGCCTGAGCATTCGTGAGGTAGGCCACCCCATCACGTCCGCTGACGTACTCAAGCATTTCCTTCAGTTGCGTCCACAGATTCAATTTCTCGAGTTCCCATGCGTGTCCGTATAAATGCCAAACGCCGCCATCGCGGAGTACACGGTCGAAGAATTTCTTTCCCAGTTGAACCCAACTCTCGAATGAAATCATCTCGGGCACAGATTGAACCACCCCTGAAATCCCACCTAGCCGCGCCATGTTCCTAAAGTAATTCGAGCGCGTATGGGGATAAGCCTGCACCGTTGTCGGCATCTCAAACGGAGAGAACGCAGCGTCCACACACAACATCCGGGTCGTGCGCGCTCCTCCGTATCCCGCTCGCTGAAGCTCTCGCACAACCGAAGCATTAAAGCGTCCTCGCGGATAACAGAACATCACTACTGCCTTGCCCAGCATCTGCTCGAGAATCGGCTTGCAACCGCTGACTTCCTGTTCGAGTTCCGACGGGCTGAGTTCGGTCAGGACGCGGTGCGAGATTGTATGCGCGCCAATCTCGAATCCTTCCGCAACCAAAGAACGCAAATTCGTTGCTGTAAAACGCGATCCTCCGTCTAGCTGACCAGTCGGCACGTAAAACGTGCCTCGCATTTTCTTTTCGCCCAGCAGTTCTGCCACCCGCATTCCGCTGGCTGCATCGTCGTCCCAGCTCGTGGTCACGATTACGCGCGGGCGGTGAGCGCTTGCCGAGTTTGTTTTCGTCGAATGCTCCATTCTCTAGACCAGAACCGGCTCCGCTTGCGGCCGCTCCGCGCGATTCAACCGGGAACCCATCGCGAATTCGTAAATTTCTTTCAACATATAAAAATTGCGTTCCGCGGTGTACTTTGCCTCGAACTCAAGCCGCGCCCCCCGGCCCATGGCTTCCATCTGTTCCGGATGATCCCAAGCCCATTCAACCTTGCGCGCCAGATCGTCCGCTTCGGTCGGCCTGAAATGTAACCCCGTTCGTCCATCCGCGACGATTTCTTGCATCGAACCCAAGCGGGAACATATGACAGGAACTCCACACGCGAAGGCCTCGGCAATCGTCACCGGAAAGCCCTCGTACCACTCACTGGGAAATACCAGGAATCGAGCACCCTTCATTGCATCGATTGTGGCGTCGTGTGGGAGTCTGCCACGATAAACGATTCCCCCCATCGCCGGGTCCTTCAATTGCGCTTCCAGGCTTTCCCGGTTAGGTCCGTCTCCAATGATCATCAAAGGAATTCGCTGGCTCAGTCGTTTCCACGCTGCCAGCATCGTTGGCAGGCCCTTGGGATCGACTAACCGTCCTGCAAACAGCGCATATTGGCCGCGCTTTTCCCGCATTCCAGGATCGGGCAACACAAAATTCGGCTTCACCCGAATCTTTTCCGCCGGAAGCCCTCCATCAATCAACTTGCGCCGCGAGAATTCCGTCAGGGCGATATAACAGTCCACCATGTTCGACCACGTGCGCATGCGGCGATGCACCTGCAACATCAGTGCGAGAGCCGCTGTTCCCAACTTCGATCCCTGATAACAACCGTACTTCACCCCGCGCAGCAAGCCATGTTGCAAGCATTCTTCGCAGATGTTACCGTCACGA